>Ga0209007_1000574_pt1 | contig 13320 bp, 8 predicted proteins | sample JacPinW_OM1H0_O2_FD_187961 | JGI IMG/M metagenome (GOLD analysis project Ga0209007, IMG submission 187961) | Forest soil microbial communities from Algoma, Ontario, Canada - Jack Pine, Ontario site 1_JW_OM1H0_O2 (SPAdes) (version 2) | ecosystem: Environmental > Terrestrial > Soil > Boreal...
AAGAACTTGGTGTCGTAGAAAAAAGGGCGCAGGAAATTTCTAGTCACATCTCTGAAAACACGCAGGAGCATTTGCGGTGTGGTTTGGAGGACTTCAGCAAGCAATTATTGGATGGAGGCAACTCCCTCAAAACCTTGAGCGAAGAGCTTCTGGAGTTCCTGCAAGAGAGCTTGAATGCCGAGCATCATGCCCGCCGCGGAGACCTGGACCAACTGCGGGCCGCGGTCTCGTCAGAATCAAAGCGCTTGCAGGATCAGGTTGGGTATCTGGATACCCGTATCCGCAAATTGGACCAAGCTGCTAGCTCCCTTGAGTCTGGCCTCGACCAACGCCTTAGCCGGCTTTCCAGCGAGACGGTCAAGGATACGCGCAGGCAATTCGAGAGTGTCGCGAATGAAGCCCTGGAGGACTTGTCAGCACGCAGCCTCAGTTTACTTCGCGATCAGATGGAAGAGACAAACCAAAACATCAAGACGATCCGCGAAGAAATCGTCGCGTCAGGTTCCGACTCTTTGAAGCGCCAGGCAACGGATGCGTTGCAGGCTTTCGAGGGTTCCATGGAACAGCTGGCAAGACTCTCCATCGAACGCTGGCGGCTCAAGTTGGAAGGAGGCTTGAATGCACTGACAAAGAGTCTTACATGAATTCGTCAGCGGAGAGCTGGATCATTGTATGCTCTGGCAAATTCGACTGAGTGAGTAGCGCTACGTAACAATCGCAAACGTCAAAAGCAGTCATGGCCCCCAACTTCCTTAAGCGACTCCTCGAGATACTGTGTCGTCATCAATTCTCCTGGCCTCATAGCGGTATTTGCGGGCGGGATTACCAGGTATGCGTGCTCTGTGGGATCGCATACGAATATGACTGGGTTACGATGCGTCGTACCCGCCGCCTGAAGTCCGCGCTGCAGGGTCAGGCAGAATCCAACAGGGGTCAATGAGTTCAGTGGAGGCGGAACTTATGGCCAGACTGCGGTCGCGATCGGGTCTTTCGCGGCGGGGCGTGCATTGCGGGCGCTGGGATAGGCTCCCCAAAGTTCGTGGTGGAACTGGATTCGCTCCATGGCGCGATCGATGACTGCTTCGAGTTCGCGGAAATATTTTACTTCGCGTCCCTTTGCCAAGCGGCGCTTGGCTTCTTCGGGACTGAACCAGGTCGGGCGGCGATTCGATTCGTCCGGCTTGCGCATCTGATGGATCTCCATCAGGAACGCCTTGACTACAAACTCCTGCACACCGCCGGGCTGCCAGAAGACGCCCTTCGAATGGATGTAGAGATGAAAATGTCGCGGCTCGATCGTGCCGAGCGCCCCGGCTTCTTCCGCCGCCTCGCGCTCAGCGGCCTGGCTGTGAGAGAGCCGGGCTTCCGTCGATCCTTTTGGGAAGGTCCACTTGTTGCCGCCGTTGGTATTAACCAGAAGGAACTCGACCGTGGTGCCCTTGCGCCGGTAACAGACTGCGGCCACTTTCAGCGGCAAAGACTTCGCGACGCGGGCTGCACCCATGATCGGCCTCCTGAATACAGGTTACATGGAAGATATTTCACTAATATTAAAGTGCAACAAAAAATGTGCACTCAGGAGGGTTACGAAAGGGTTACGTGGCGCTTCCTATAATCCCCGTCCATAGACTGGAATAGATGCGCCCGTCACATCTTTGCAGCGTCGCCGGCGAGTCAGACGATTAGGCTAGCGACCGAAGCCGATGTGCCGAGACGGCCATTGGCGCCGGTGACGAGCGCGATCTTTCCATTCATAACTCGCTCCGTTCCTACGGTTTTACTCCAGCCTTGATCAAAGCATCGGCCCAGATTTGGTATCCCGCGTCGCTGGGATGAGTGCCGTCCGGCATCATGCCCGGCGGGATTGAACCATCTGCCGCTAGAAAAGCTGCCCCAATGTCGACATAAGTGACAGAAGTGTTTGCGGCAAAACGCTCTGCCAGCCGGTGATTCGTCGCTTGAATTGGAGCGCGCAAGGGATCGTTCGGTTTTTGTCCCCGAGGCAGGATCGCCATGACAATGATGCGGCTTTCCGGCGAACGCCCGCGAATTCCCTGACTGATCGCGTCAATGCCGTCGACGATCTCTTCCGGAGTGTTGGTGCGCGCATGATCTGTGCCGGTGAGGTTGTTGGTCCCGATCATCAGCACGACCCACTCCGGATGGAGATCATCGAATTCACCTTGCCGAAGCCGCCATAAAACGTTCTGGGTGCGGTCCCAGCCAAAGCCCATGTTGAGTACGGGCTTGATGCCGAAGACTCGCTGCCAGGCAGTCGGCCCGTTGACTTCACTGCTCCTCGGCGGACCATCCCAGAAGTGCGTAATCGAGTCGCCCATCAGAACAACGCGCGGCTTCAGAGTCTTCTTAAGTTCGATCTCCGCGTGATGTCTCGCATACCAATCGTAGATGTCCTGCTCTATCCGCGGTACGGGGATGATCGCGGTATTAATATCCGTCATCGATGTGAGTGGTACGCGAGGCGCATCGCCCATCAACTTCGCGAGGGTCGGTTCGATCGCCTCGGCCATCATCCGCTGGCCATTCGTATCCGGATGGAGCGGCTTTCCGTGCTGCGGAAGGCGCGGATCGTAGAACAGGGCGGCGTTCAACGCGCCGCTCTTATAAAAGATCGAACCAATATCGAGATAGCTGATGCGTGGATTCTCGACGTAACAAATTGCCAAGTACTGGTTGATGGCTCGATCGCGTTCGGACTTGCTGTCGGAAATCTCGCTGGGCAGAATTCCCAGTAACAGGATGTTCGTCTCAGGAAGGCGATCCTCAAGATCAGCAATGACTGCGTCGATGCCGATCTCTGTTTCCTCCGCGCTCTGGTTGTGGTGCCCGGTGTTATTGGTTCCGATCAGCAGAACTACAGCTTTCGGATGGAGTCCGTCGACCTCGCCATGATCCAGTCGCCAAAGAAGGTGTGCTGTCGTGTCGCCGCTGAAGCCAAGATTCAGAGCCTTGCGCGGCTCGTAAAACTGTTTCCATGTGGGTTGGAAATTCTCATCGGGCAGGTCCGCCTTGTCGTAATTGTTGGTGATGGAATCGCCGATCAGAAGAAGCTGCGTGTCAGGGTGTTGCCGGGCAGCTTCGAGTACCGCTTTGTGTCGCGCCGCCCACCAGGGTTCGCTCAGCCGATCTGAGGGAACCACGGCAGGGTTCGGCGCGGAGGCAACCGTCTCCTGTCCGACGGTTCGGAGTGTGAACGAGACTGCAATCGAGCAGAGCAATGATGCGCCGAGCAGTCTACGACCGCGGAAATGAGACCGAGGCGAAGAATTCATCCCGCCATTCTATGCGACCTCAGGTCTCGCACGGCGCGCTGTGAGTTTGCGATCGTTCTTGATGGTGTGACTAAGGAAGGAATTCAACCAACTTTAATTCCTGTGACTATGCAATCTAGGTCGCACAGGCTTCTTTTTGTGCCTGCCTGCCGCCAAAAGTACACGATCGAACGCGACGTTCTGCGCTCCGAATGTGCTCTTGCACGTGTCGATACAGCAAGTTATCCCGGTCGATGCAGAGGGCCATCCAGGTGCACCAGTTAGACAGACGGAGCGTCTTTCCCGTCTTTCAGGTTCCCTGAAACTAAGTCAGCCATCTGAAGTTCCTCCCCTCTTAGAAACAACAACCTTAGGAGGTTGATAATGTTTGCACGCAATATCTCTTTTCGTCTGAAATCGAACACGCTGTCCGACTATAACCGCACTTTCGAAAACGAAATTCTTCCTTTGCTTCGTAAGCAGAAGGGCTTTAAGGAAGAGATCACGTTAGCAAATCCCGGCAGCCAAGATGCAATCGCGATCAGTCTGTGGGAGAACAAAGCGAACGCGGAAGCTTACAACACGAATGGGTACCCGGAAGTTTTGAGAATGTTTGCAAGACTGATCGATGGAACGCCCAAGGTTCATACCTTTGAAGCCGTCACGTCGACCTTCCATAACGTTCTTGCAACTGTGTAAGGAACATCCCAGCGATACGGAGCGGCCCTCGCAGAAGGGTCGCCCCTTTCTACTCTTGGACACAGTGCTCTCACCAAATTACACCGATCGTGGATGCCAGTAGAGTATGGGATCTTCTGTTGGTTCGTTGACCGCAACCTATAGCCGGTCCCGGGGACCAGGACCTTCCTTCCGGCAGCCTCTCACGCAAGGTTCCGCTGCAGAGTCTCTCGCCCGAGTTCGTTCTCCCAGCGGGCTACAACTAGAGTCGCCACGCCATTGCCGATCATATTAACCAGGGCGCGAAACATGCTCATGAAGCGGTCAATGCCGAGGATGAGTGCCATCCCGGCAACCGGAATCGTCGGGATTACGCTCAAGGTTCCGACCAGTGCGATGAACGATGCTCCCTGCACGCCGCTCGCTCCCTTCGAAGTCAGGATCGCCACTGAGAAGATCGTCATCTGCTGCAGCAGCGTCAAGTGAGTATTTGTTGCCTGAGCGACAAAGAGGGCGGCCATTGTCATGTAGAGGGCGCTGCCATCGGTGTTGAATGTGTAGCCCGTAGGGACAATCAATCCGACGAGCGAGCGCGAGCAGCCCAAAACTTCAAGCTTCTCCATAAGGGTGGGAATTGCCGTTTCCGACGAACTAGTCGCCAGCACCAGCAGAATTTCTTCCTTGATGTATTTCAGAAACTTCATCAGGCTGAAGCCAGCGAGCCACGCCACCCCGCCAAAGACCACGAGAACGAACAGGATGGATGTCGTCCAGAATGACGCAATGAGTTTCAGCAATGGACCGAGTGAAGACAAGCCGTATTTGCCGATCGTGAAGGCCATCGCTCCGAATGCTCCGATGGGAGCAACTCGCATCACGATGTCGACCATACGAAACACAACCCTGCTAAGCGACTCCAGCATATCGACGAGAGGCTTGGCATAGGAGCCGGCTACCGACATGGCAGCGCCGAACAGAATCGATACCAAAACGACTTCAAGTATGTCGCCCTTCGCAAAGGCGTCCACGATTGTCGTCGGAATAATGTGCATCAAGAAATCGGTGACCGTCTGTGTTTTGGCCTGCCCTGCATAGTCCGCGACGGCTCGCGCATCGAGCGTAGCCGCATCGACATTGAAACCACTCCCTGGCTGTACGACATTTCCAACGATCAATCCGACGGCTAAACCGAGCGTCGAGATAATTTCGAAGTAAAGAAGGGCCTTTCCTCCGACGCGGCCGACTTTGCGCAAGTCGCGCATGCCCGCGATCCCCGTGACTACCGTGCAGAAGATCATGACGGTGATGAGCATCGTGATGAGCCGGATGAAGGCGTCGCCAAGGGGCTTCATGGCAACCGCGTGCTTCGGACTTAGATACCCGAACACAATGGCTAGCGCGATGGCGACCGTTACTTGCACCCATAGCGACTGATAGAAGCGTTTGGGGCGCGGCGCGGGTGAGTCGGGTGCTGGAATCGGCGTCGGCATCGTTCGATCTTTCTCGTTGCTTGAGGAACTCGTCCTTGTGAACGGGTGATTAAGCTTCGGCTGTAGGGGACAGCGAAGGCCGCTGCCCCTCGTATGGAAATCGTTTATCGGTTTCTAGTTCGCGGCCGGCTCCAGCGTTTTCACGAGCCATGGGATGATGACTTGCTTGAAGATCAGCGGATCAGGCCAGACTCCAACTTGTCTACCCAAGTGTCCGCCGCGAGGATTGATCCAGGCCTCTTTGGGAACGTCACCCTTACTCAGCAGCAGGTATTCATCTTCAATCGGAACTTGCGTATCGAGCACCCCGGCAATGACAAGCATGGGGGCCATGGGCTTGCCCAGCAGTCCTTGGTGAACCAGCGAAATCTTCGGCAGAAACTCGCCCATCTCATCGAGCGTGTGAACACCCTCGAGAATGTTCATCAACGCCGGTACCTGATCGAAAAGGTATTCACGGTTCCCCAGGAGATGATTCATGAGGAAATCTTTCTGGAAAAAGAAATCGACCGGAGGGGACTGCGCGCTGCAGCCGCGGAGCCTGGTTCGCTCGACGATGGCCATCTTTGTAGCCCAGTAGGCGCCCCAACTGACGCCGTGCAGTGCAATGCGGTTTTTGTCGATTTCGGGACGAGACTGCGCGTAGTCGATGACTTTCGACAGCATGCGCTCTGACGTTTCGCTGACTTTGATCGGAGCCTGGCCAGTGCCCGGACCGTCGACGGCGAGAAATCCAATACCGAACGGCAGGATTGCACCGAAGCTCTCGGTGAGATCTTCCTTGCGGCTATCGAGGCCGTTGACCGCAATCACCAGCGGAATCGGGCCCTTCGCGTTCTTCGGGAGCCGCAGGTAACCGGTGATCTCTTTGCCCTCGAAGGGAATGTGCACAACTTCGAGCGGCGGATCGAAGAACTTCGCGTGATCCAGAAACGCTTCGAGCGCTTTCTCGTAAGATTTTTGCTTTCCCGGAGAAGCAGGAATCGGCCACCGCCCAAACGAATAGATACGCCACGCGCGAATGTAGTCTGCGTTTGCCTTGGTTGGGTCAGTCTTTTCAAGCGACTTCGCCTCGTTGAAGTACCGGTCGGCAACGCGCATAAAGCCCGTGGCCCACTCATCCTTGTCGGCGGAGTGGATGCTCTCGAATGCTTCTTTGACGTCAGCCGGATCCAAGCCGATCAGCGGATACTGCCCCACTTCCGCGCGATGAATTGCCTCGGTCTTAATTTCGTCGATGGTACGTTCGCGGCGTTCCTGCGCGCGCGAGGATGCCGGTATGACAACAATCGCGAGTGTTGCCGCTAAAAGAGCAGATTGGATCCTCTTCGTCATGATGCAGTCCCCATTCATGCAACCCACTTCGGAATAAAAAACGAACGATGAAAAAGGCCGGACGGAAAAAAGTCCGGCCCCAGAATTTGCATTCTTGAAACGAACTAGAAAACGAACTTTGCTCCCAACTGAATCGAACGCGGTCCTCCGGAACCGACGGCGGGATTAGCCGCAGCAATGTCCGGCGTTGCGCAACCACATCCGAAAGGCCGCACCGATGGATCGTTCAAGCCGAAACCGTTTTGTCCGCCGTACGGATTGGCGAAGTTTGGATGGTTGAGGATATTGAAGAACTCGGCGCGGAACTGCAGGCGGATGGTTTCTCCGAAGTGGAAGTTCTTAGCCAGGGAGAAATCAAAATTCCTAAAGCCGGAATCCGGGAACATATTCCGTCCCATGTTTCCGAATTGTCCTAGCGGCGGCGGGAGCATGACTGAATTGCCCTGCGCGTAACAGCCGAATAGATTCAGAGATGCCGTCGATGCTCCGGCGGCTCCGCCATCGACGCTCAATGCTCGCGCTGCGCAGGCCGCATTTGATGCACCTGAGTAATACGGGATGCCCACTCCGCCACGAGACTTGAAGTCCGAGGTCTTGCCATAGAAACTCCATCGGATCGGCGTGTTCGCAGGCGGGCTCACTGGCAAGGGACCAACTCCAGCCGCGTCCGTTCCCTCGTCCATCGGTCCCCAATATTGCGGGCTCTCGAGAGTAGTGATCGAATTCACCTCCCAGCCTTCCAACATCTGGCCGTGTCCCGTGCGTCCGGGGATCGCGTAAGTGAGCGACAGGGTCAGGCGGTGCCGAATGTCGAAGTCACTGTTCGCATATTCCGCACCAACGTTGTGGGCATTCTGGGGCAAGCCGGAGCCGTAGCCGAAATCCCAGTTGGCGCCTACGTCATCTGACGCGTGCGAATAGGTGTAACCGGCAACCATGCTGAGGCCGTGATAATTGCGGGCGTTCAATGTGACCTGCAGGCCGTTGTAGTTCGAGCGGTACACATTCGCCATCTGGAAGATATTGCTCAGATAGGGGAACTTTGCGAAGTAGGGCGCGTTGGTCTGCTCGCCTCCGTTATTGTCGACGACACAGTTGTCGTACGCCGGGGCGCTAGCGAGACACAGGGTCAGTTCGCCGCCGGGACCTGTCCCCCAACCCGACCCAACTGGAGGTTGGTTGATGTCGCGAATTCCGGTCAGGTTTGAGCCGTGATTGCCCACGTACGCTGCTTCGATCGACAGGTTCGAGTTGAACGCGTGCTGCAGGTTTAACGTCCAGTTCCACACATACGGCGTGGTGAGACCCCGATCCACCGTCATAATGGGGCAGGGGCTGGCGAAGCAATTGACTGTGCTTCCGCCGTAGAGCGGCGAACCCGCGGTATCCCAAGGAACAGGGTTCAGGAAATTCTTGACCGTGACGTTTCCCGTGGTAATGCCGCCCTGAACCGACACATTGCCTGCGGCGTCAATCGGGGCACCCGTCGGAACGCTGCCCGGACCAAACGCGTTGTTGAAGGCAACGAATGATTGCCAGTTCACGGTTTCATAGATCAATCCGCCGCCGCCGCGCAGCACAGTACGACCTTTTCCGCTAATGTCCCACGCAAATCCGGCGCGTGGTCCAAAGTTCTTATGATCGGGGTTGTACAGGCTGCCGATTCCGTGGCCGACCTGCACCAATCCCACGTTGGGATCAAAATTTCCGAGCAGATTGTTGGCTTCCTGCGGAACGCTGCTGTTCTCGTAGCGGACGCCGAAATTCAGCGTCAGATTCTTCGTGGCCCGATAGTCATCCTGGAAAAATCCGGCGTATGCCCAGTTGTGCAGATGAAGCGTTGGATTCCCTACTTCCACCGACGACTTGAAAGGCAATCCGGCGAAGAAGTCTTCGAGAGGACTCGAACCAGCGGGACCCGGGTTGGCGCTCACAACGCCACCGAGGAAAGTGATACTGCCGCGGGCGTTGCCATACGCGGCGTTCGTAACCTTGTTGTAGTGCATTTCGCCGCCGAACTGGAGAGCGTGCTTTCCTGCTGTGTAAGAGATGTGATCGATGAATTGCGTGACCGAATCCGGACCCTGGAACTTCGGCCACTTGAATCCGCCGAGTCCGGGGAAGAAGTACCCGCCAAAACCGATGCGAGGAAGGCCCCCGGTGAACGCTCCGCTTACACCGGTGTTCAGACCGTAAGCTGATGCAGGTGTGTTGAGATCTCCGGGCAGCGTCGGTTGATAGAGCCGGTTGTAACCGAAGCGGGCTTCGTTGACCAGGCGCGCGTTGGGAGTCCAAATCCAGCTTCCCCCGACTACCTGAGCGCGAGTATGAATGTCAGACAACCATTTCTGCTGCAGCTCCGGAAAATCCTCCACGGTGCCGGTGTTGTTGCCGAAGAAGTACATGCCACTGATGCCATGACGCCCGTTCGGCGCGTAATCCATCTTGGCGACCAGGTTGTTGACATGTACGTCGTTGTTGAATCCGTTTGTGATGTTGATGCTTTGCGCATTATTCGTGGGAAACCCCGAGCCGTTGCATGTAACCGTGCCGCCTGAGAGGGCGCAGCCTGCGATGTTCAGGCTGGCTGCGTCGACCGCGACGCCTCCGGCCTGCAGATCGGCTACTACATCGGGAATGCTGTCAGCGCAGTCACCGATGGACAAGAATGAACACGTGCCGTTCGTCGGCATCGAAACCATCGACGGGCTCGTGATTCCTCCAAAAGAGTTGCCGACGTTGTACCGCTGGCCTTCATACGCGCCGAAGTAGAACGCCTTGTCTTTGACGATGGCGCCGCCCACACTGCCGCCAAACTGCTCCAGTGTGCGCGTCAATTTCGGATTTGGGGAAGCATTGAAGTAGTTGCGTGCGTCCATAGCTCCATCTCGGCCAAAGCCGAACGCAGTTCCATGGATGCTGTTGGTGCCTGACTTCAGTCCCACGTTTACCACCGCTCCCGGCTTCCAGCCATATTCTGCGGGCGGATTCTGCTGGATGTTGAATTCCTGGATGGCGTCGATAGGCAGGATGGTCGCGGAGTCTCCGGCGATCCCGGCGCCGTTGATAATCGCTTGACCAGAATATGGTTCGCTGTTGAAGAGACCTTCGATGAAGTAGGAGTTATCTTCCGCACGCAGACCGTTGGAACTGGTCGTCGAGAACCCGCCACCGGGATAACGCATGACCCCGGGCCGCAGTTGCAGAAGATTCTCGTAGTTGCGCCCGTTCAGGGGCAGGTCGTTAATTTCTTTGTTGCTGAGCGTGCCTCCCAAAGTCGAGGAGCTGGTGTTGACCAGTGGGACCTCTTCGCTAATAGTTACGATCTCGGTAATTTGTCCGGGCTGGAGCGCAAAATCCGCGCGCACATCGGAAGCGACTTCGATTTCGACATTGGGCCTCTCGGCCGCTTTGAAGCCTTTGGCTTCTACATGGATCTTGTACGTTCCAGGCTGAAGATCGGGAACGGCGTAGTCTCCGGAATCGTCGGTCGTCACTGTGCGCGCAATGCCGCGCTGTGCGTCAGTGATGCTCACCGTAGCTCCGGGAACAGCAGCGCCACTCTGATCGGTCAGGGTCCCAAGAACGCGCCCTGCCGTGGTCTGAGCCAAGGCGGCCACCGAAAAGAGCAAAAAGGTAAGAGTCGCGAGAAATAACTTGGAAGTGGCAGTCATCACACCGTCGCAAGACGTGCTGACCGTGCGGCATTGCATAGAACCCCTCCGTCTTTCTGGTCCGACAGCCATACCACCATCGGAGAAACAGTGTCAAGCAAATTCAATTTTTGAATGGGAACGGTGCTTGAGCCTACCTGTTGGGTGGGGTTCTGGGAAGTCCCTACTATGGCAACTCGTAGTTCTAGTCACGGAAAATAAAAAAGTTGCGGCTCAGGCACTGCAAATGCTATTTTCACATAGGTCATACCACTATACCTGTATACCATTAGCCATGCAGTCTATTGAACTAACCCGCCAACACCCAGTGGATATGCGGTATAGTAACCCGACCAGCGCCGGTGCGTCCGCCGGCCTTACGCCCGTTCATGCGGGGGGCAGGGCAGTGTACAAACTCGTTCGTACATCGCGACTCTACGAGCAAATCGTTCAGCAAATCGAAGAATCAATCGTTAAAGGTGACCTGAAGGCGGGAGATCAATTGCCCGCCGAGCGCGATCTCGCACAGCGTTTTGGCGTAAGCCGAACCGCCGTTCGCGAGGCCGTGAAAGCGCTCCGGGAAAAAGGTCTGGTTGAGGCCTACTCCGGACGGGGAACATTTATCACCGACGGCACCACGCAAGCGGTGCGCCAGTCGCTCGATCTCATGGTGAAGATCGGGCAACCGGAGGGATCAACCCATCTCGCCGAGGTTCGCGCTATCCTCGAGCCCGAAATTGCAGCTCTGGCAGCGGTGCGCATTCAGGAAACCGAATTAGTCACCATGCGCGAAGCTGTGGCCGTTATGGACCGTGCCGGCCAGGATCCGCAAGCCTACATTGAAGCGGATCTCGATTTTCACTTGGCGCTTGCCGAGGGCGCGGCCAATCCTTTGATTCTCTCGCTGCTGGATTCAATTGTTGGCCTTCTGCGCGAGCAACGGCTGCGCATCTTCCGAGTTCCTGGAGGTCCCGAGCGCGGACAAGTCCATCACAAGCGAATTCTCGACGCGATCGAACGGCGGGATGCCGAGAAAGCGCGTGAGGCGATGCGGGCGCATTTGGCGCAAGTGAAGGACGATGGCGGTGCGCCAGTGGGAAAACGCTCGTCGGGTATTAAGCATAGTTAACATAAAAGGCAGTTGCGGGATGTTTGGAGGCTGTTGGGATGGCGAAGGTAGGATTCATCGGGTTAGGAGTGATGGGCAGCCAGATGGTGAATCGGCTGCTGAGCAAGGGACACTCCGTCATTGGATACAACCGGACCCGCTCGAAGGCCGAGTGGCTGGTCGGCAAAGGCATGCAGTTTGCTGAGTCGCCTCGTGCCGTCGCGAGTGCGTCGGATTTCACATTCGCAATGGTCACTAATTCCGCAGCGATTCAATCCGTAACAGAAGGACCGGACGGACTGCTCGCGGGATTGAGCGCCGGGAAAATTTTTATCGACATGAGCACGATCAGCCCGACGGTGAGCCGTGCACTCGCTGCCAAAGTGCGTACGCTGGGAGCTGACATGGTGGACTCCCCAGTTTCCGGGAGCGTGATCACTCTGACTGAAGGAAAACTCTCTGTAATGGTCGGTGGTCGAAAAGACACCTTCGAGAAGATTAAGCCTCTGCTTCTCGACATCGGGCCTAAAGTCACGCATGTCGGCGACAACGGTTTAGCGCTGTCGATGAAGATCGCGGTGAACCTGAGCCTCGCCGTGCAAATGCTCGCGTTCTCCGAAGGCGTGCTGTTGGCGGAAAAGAGCGGGATCGCGCGAGAGACAGCGGTCGATGTTCTGGTAAATAGCGCCGTCGCGTCCCCCATGATCAAGTATCGCGGTCCGTTCGTTCTTCAGCAGCCGGAAGAAGCGTGGTTCGATGTCAACATGATGCAGAAGGACATGGTGCTGGCGATGGATCTGGGCCGGCAACTCGACGTGCCGCTCCCGACAACTGCGGTCAGCAACGAATTTCTCACCGCGGCGCGCGGCATGGGCTGGACGAAATACGACTTTGCCTGCATGTTCGATGTTCTGGCAGCAATGTCTGGTGTGTCGACGCCAGTGACCGCGGGAGGAAAGAAGCAGTGACAACTGCTACTTCCAAGCCGGAAGCGGGCGGTGAAATCGCTACTGTGAAAGCGAAGTGGCTCCGTGCCTACCGCCAGATGGTCCGGATCCGCCTGTTCGAAGAACAGGTCAATGAACTTTACACCCGAGCGCTCATGCCGGGGCTTGCCCATCTTTACAGCGGCGAAGAGGCTGTTGCCGTCGGCATCTGCGAAGCGCTGAACATCGATGATTACATTACCAGCACGCATCGCGGCCACGGACATTGTTTGGCAAAAGGCGCTTCGCCGGATCGCATGTTCGCCGAATTGCTTGGCAAAGAGGCCGGGTATTGCCGCGGCAAGGGTGGGTCGATGCATATTGCCGATCCTGCGACGGGCAACCTGGGTGCAAACGCAATCGTGGGCGGCAGTGTAGGAATCGCGACCGGAGCAGCGTTCGCTTCGAAGCGTCTTGGAAATGGCAAAGTCGCAGTTTGCTTCTTCGGTGAAGGTGCGCTCGGTCAAGGCGCTCTCTATGAAGTCATGAACCTGGCGCAACTCTGGAAGCTGCCGGTCATTTACGTTTGCGAAAACAATCTCTATAACGAATACACCCACTATTCCGAAACAACCGCGGGAACGATTCTGGGCCGTGCCACCGCATTCGGGATCGAGGCAACGACTGTCGACGGTCAGGATGTGCGCGCGGTGAACGACGTGGCGACTCGCCTGGTGAAGCGTGCGCGCGCGGGCGAAGGTCCGGCATTCCTCCAAGCTGACACCTACCGCTACAGCGGGCACCATGTGGGCGACATCAATCGCGAGTATTACCGTTCCAAGCAGGAAGAGCAGCATT
>Ga0209007_1000575_pt1 | contig 13298 bp, 16 predicted proteins | sample JacPinW_OM1H0_O2_FD_187961 | JGI IMG/M metagenome (GOLD analysis project Ga0209007, IMG submission 187961) | Forest soil microbial communities from Algoma, Ontario, Canada - Jack Pine, Ontario site 1_JW_OM1H0_O2 (SPAdes) (version 2) | ecosystem: Environmental > Terrestrial > Soil > Boreal...
TGCCTGAGAGCGTGAGGCCGTTGAGGCGCCGCTGCCTTGACGCCGGTCAATTCAGATGCGCCATGCCAATGCTTTGCGATATAGAGCTTCGCGCGGGCTTTGCGAAAATCAAAGTATGCGCCTATAGTCACCGCAGCGCGGTTGCAGACCGCTGCGCCGCCAACAAAAAGTCGGCGACTGAACTTTGGCTCGAAAACGCAGCGGCAATTGGGCGGCGCAGCTCGGATCAATGGTCGGCAAACCCCGTGCATCGCAAGCAGGCGGTAGATCTCCAGAGTCGCATCAATGACCTGATTAGCATTCAGGCACTTCCGGCTATTTGGAGCGGACTGCAATCGTATGACATTGTCGGCATACTGCTCGAAGCGGTAGTTCGCATACTGGACCTGGATTTCGCTTACGCGTGCGTGCGCGATTCGCTTGTCGACTCGAGTATCGAGCTGATACGACTGCCGCAGTGCCGTGCTCCACCGATTTCCGCTGAACAATTCGGTCAAGATTTAAGAAGCTGTCTCAGTGGTGAGCTGCCCACTACGCCGGTTGCAATATCGAATCCGCTGGGTCAAGGGGTCGTCAAAGTCGTGCCCTTCCATTTTGGAGTTCATGACGAACTGGGCGTGGCACTCGCTGCGTCGCAGCGCAGTGACTTTCCAACCAAGAACGAGATGCTGCTGCTGCGCGTTGCGGGCAACGCGGCCGCCATTGGCATGCAGGAGGCTAGCGTGCTCACTGCGCATCGGCGCGCAGCGGATGAACTCGAGCGGCGAGTTGCCGAACGGACCGCGCAACTGAGCTCGGCCAATGAGAAACTGAGCCGCGAAATTGTCGAGCGTAAACGGGCTGAAGACGCAGCCTTGGTTCTGAAGGACGCGCTTGCCTTTGAATTATCCACCATGACGCGGCTGCATGAGCTGACCACGCGGTTGGCCGGGAATACTGAACTGCAACAAATTCTCGAAGAGGTTCTCGATGCGGCGATCGGCCTGCACAACGCCGATTTTGGCCTGATTCAATTGTGCAACACCGAGACCGGAGGGCTTGAGGTGGTGGCGCAACGCGGTTTTGGCAAAGAATTTCTGGAATACTTCCGTGATACGCGCGATGACACCTCAGCCTGCGGCATGGCCCTGCAGCGCCAGGCGTGCGTTGTCATCGAAGATGTCGAAACTGACCCTAGCTTTGCTCCGCACCGCGCAACCGCGGCCGCCGCGGGCTTTCGCGCCGTACAATCCACGCCGTTCCGTGATCGCAGCAATAAACCATTGGGCATCATCTCGACTCATTTTCGCCGCCCTCATCGGCCAACCGAACATGATCTGCGCCTGACCGACCTCTTCGCCAGACACGCCGCGGCGACGATCGAAAGCAAGCTGGCCGAGGACGAACGCCGCAAGCTTGCCTCTCTGGTGGAAGCCAGTCCCGATTTCATCGGCATTGCCTCGCTCGAAGGAGAGGTGCAGTTCGTTAACCCTCAGGGGCGAAAGTTACTGGGTCTCGAGGCAGGCTTCGGCGCCAACATCTTTGAATTCGTCGTCGAGGCAGACCGCGAGAAGCTCGCAAAGCAGGCATTGCCTGCTGTGGCCCGGGACGGGCATTGGGACGGCGAAATCCGTTTCCGACACTTTAAAACCGGACACGCGATCCCGATGCAGCAACGGATATTCTTTATCTGCGACGCGGTAACCGGCCGCCGCATTGCCTTGGCAACGGTCAGTCGGGACGTATCGGAATCCAAGCGCACCGAGCAGGCACGCCAAGAGTCGGAGCTACGATGGCGTGCGGTGTACGAGAATTCGGCAGTGGGCATCTGGCTGACCAATGCCGCGGGGCGCTTCGTGGCGGCCAACCGAGCGCTGCAACACATGCTGGGATATACGGAAGTGGAGCTGCAGAAGCTGAGTCTCAACGACATTACCCCCGAGGAGGATTGGGATGGGGCGCAGGCACGCATCGATCAGTTGCGTGAACGGAGCATTCCTGAGTACCACGCGCAGCAGCGCTACTACCGAAAGGATGGGTGCATAATCTGGGGGAATACCAGCGCGGCGCTCATCCCCAGTGTTGATGATGAGCCCAACTTATTGGTCGAAATCATCGAGGACATCAGCTCGCGCAAACAGACGGAGGGCGCCCTGGCCCAAGCGCAAGCGGATCTGGCGCGCGTCACGCGTGTCACGCTCATGGGTGAGCTTGCGGCCTCAATCGCGCATGAAGTGAACCAGCCCCTCGCGGCGGTGGTTGCCAATGCGAGCGCATGCCGCCGTTGGCTCGCGGCCGCGCCGCCCAACACCGCTGAGGCAAGCGATGCCGCAGATCGCATCATCCGCGATGCTACGCGCGCTAGCGATGTCATCTCGAGCATCCGAAGATTCCTACGGCGCGAAGAACTGCATAAGGTACCTCTCGACCTTAGCGAAGTGATTCACGAAGTGATCGGCTTCGTACAAGACAAAGTGAATACGCAGCTGATCGAGTTGCACGTCGAAATAACACCTGGCACACCACGAGTCTTCGCGGACCGAATTCAATTGCAGCAGGTCATGCTGAATTTGATGCTGAATGCGATTGAAGCGATGGAAAAAGTCGCCCTGCCGCGAGTGTTGCGGCTGGCCATAGGCAGTCATGGCGAAAATACGGTGCGCGTCGCCGTTTCTGATTCAGGTCCGGGCATAGCGGCAGCGCAGCGTCAAAGAATCTTCGACGCCTTCTTCAGCACCAAGACCGACGGCATCGGAATGGGGCTTGCGATCAGCCGTTCAATCATTGAGGCCAATCAAGGCCAGCTTTGGGCGACGAAAAACGCCGGCCGGGGCGAAACTTTTCAGTTCGTCTTGCCCGCAACTGCGGCGGGGCATCCATGACTTCCGCCAGCTCCATAGTCTTTGTGGTCGACGACGATCAATCGGTCCGCGAGGGGTTGAGCAGCCTAATTCGTTCCATTGGTTTAAACGTCGAGACTTACGCTTCCGCGCAAGAATATCTGCGGCGTTCGCCGCAGCAATCGCCAGCCTGCCTGGTGCTAGATGTGCGCATGCCGGGACTGAGCGGACTAGATCTGCAGCTCGAACTTGCCAAACAGGGTCGGGAAATCCCAATCATATTTGTCACGGCTCACGGGGACATCCCGATGACGGTGAAAGCCATGAAGGCTGGTGCGGCCGAATTCCTATCAAAACCATTTCGTGATCAAGACTTGCTGGATGCCATTTTTCAGGCGTTGGCGCGAGACCGCGCGTCGATGTTCGCGCGCGCCGACTTGGCTGGGGTGCGTTGGCGCTATGCAACGTTGACCCAGCGTGAGAAAGAGGTAGCCATGCTGGTTGTCCGCGGATTGCCCAACAAGCAGGTCGCCGCCAAGCTTAATCTCAGCGAGATTACGGTCAAGGTTCATCGACGCCACATTATGGTAAAATTGGAGGCGAAATCGCTTCCGGAACTGGTGCGAATTACGGAAATGCTCCGTCTAAACAGCTCCATGGAAAATCCATAGATAAATGTAATTGAGCCTACCCAAGCACGGACTTTAAAATGGTCCATCGCGCAACCTAACAGAAAACTCTACATCGCCATCGTAGATGACGAACCGTCGCTTCGCGAAGCGCTCAAAGGATTGCTGGGCTCCGCGGGCTTAAGGGCGATTGCGTTTGGTTCAGCGGAAGAGTTCTTGGAATCGAACCATCGCGATCAAGTCGCGTGCCTGATTCTTGATATGCAGCTTCCCGGCATGACGGGCCTCGAGTTGCAACGACACTTGGCGGCGAGCGGCCACGATGTCCCTGTTGCGTTCGTCACCTCCCAGGAAGACCGCGACGGATACTTGCGCGCGCAAGCCTTGCAGGCGGGCGCGCTTGCGCTGCTTCCCAAGCCCTTCAGCGACGAGGAGCTTCTGACGGTTATCAAAAAAGCGCTCGAAAGCTCCTGAGCATCGCCCCGGCATCAGTGCACCGAAACTCTATCGGCGCTTGATTGAATGACCAGCGCCGCGTACAGCAAGGCGAATCCCTGGATGATGCCGCGATAATTTTCCTGCGCAGACGCAAAAAAATGCGCCATTTGCAGCAATTCTGGGTTGTCGTTCTCCAATGCCTGGATTGCCTCGCCGATGAACGCTTCTGTACCGCGCTGATCGATCTCGGCCACGATCGACGCGCGGGTCTTCGCTGTGACACGGGGCAGTGGACTGAGCACGGCAGGCACCAAGGCTGTATTGAACGGATAGCTCGACGCCATTTGTGCAACCAATAGCCGGTAGAACATGCAAAATCCGCCCATAATGCGCCGTTCATCGCCGACGTCCGCAGCGCACTTTGCAGCCATCTGCAGCCACTCAGGATTGTTGTCACGCAGGTGAGTCGAAATTTCGGCGACGCAAGCATCCGGCCCCACGTCGTCGAATTCGCGGCTTATTTGTTCACGCGTGGATTCCGCCACGCGGGGCAATGTGCTCATGAATACCTTTTAGCAGGATGCCGGCTCAGGAGGGCGAGAATTCAGCTCTAATGGTTTTTCCGGAGGCTAACTGGCAGCGACCCTGGCCGCCGCCTTTCATCCCCTCATTCGCGCGTATCAGCTGAAACTCACAGCGCATGCGTTTTCCGTCCGGGCCGGCGAGATTGGCGAGCACGTGCCCGGTATAGTGTGTGACCAAGGTCTGCGCAGGCTCGGGATCCCAGTAGGCCCACCCACCCCAGCCCGGATGCCAGGGATGCCATAGCGGACCCAGGGTGTCGATCTCTGAATTGCTGGTAATTTGGTAGAACTGGCCTTGATAGGTCTCTATAGAACCGTTCCGCCCTGTCAAGCTTGCCGAGAGCGTGCCGGATGATGGCTCCGTTTGCTGCCAAGTAAACCGAGCTTGCACATCGCCTGTGTCTGATGCGCCTTCGCCCACGCCGGTGCTCTTGCAACTGCTGAGGATGACGAGCAGGCCCATTGCGATGGCAGTCGCTGCATAAATCCGTCGCGCTCGCATGGTCGCACCTCCTTCCCTCGATTTGGCAGCTGTCGAATGTTCGGACCCGATTCGGTGCGATGCTAGACGGCGCCGGCCAAGTGCGCATTGATAGGCATCAATCGTTCCTAAATTGACCTAGGTCAAGGCGGCCGAGCGCCAAACTCTCATGATAAGACGCGGGCTTTGGGCAGGAGGAATCATCATGGGAACCGAAAGTGACATGAAGCGCGATGTGGAAGAGGAGATTCGAGCTGACCCCGATGCGGAGTCGACCGATATCGCCGTGGCGGTCAACCGCGGCGTCCTTACCTTGACAGGATCAGTCCATAGCTGGCGCCAGAAGCTGCATGTCGAGACGCTTGCGAAGCGCATCAGCGGACGCATGACGGTGGCGAACGAGATCCAAGTCCTCTTTGCTGCCTCGGACTGGAGGCCCGATCCGGAAATCGCGCGCGACCTGATCGCATGTCTCAATGAAGAACTGCCCTTTTCATGCGCGCACATCAAGAGCACGGTCGAGGATGGATGGATAACCCTGGCGGGCGAGCTCGAATGGAACTATCAACTGTTGAGGGCCTTGGGCTGCTCGCGGCGCGTGAATGGGGTTGCTGGAGTGAAGGAGGGCATCGTTCTTGCTGCGCGCGCGAGCGCGGCCGAGATCAATGCGAGGATCAAAGACGCATCGATGCTTCGCGCGCAGCGCGAATTGCGTTCCTGGGCGCAGTGTGACGAACAACCACAGCGAGGTGCAAACCGATGAAAGTTTTAACGCTTGCGACTCTTATCTCCGCCGCTCTCATTTTCTCGGTGTTGCAGCCCGCCATGTCGCTAGGGACGGAACCCGGTTTGCACCAGGGCTCGCTGAGGCAAGCCGTTCAAGCGCTCGAACAGGGTACCGGCGGCAAAGTGCTGGAGATTCGGCTATCGGATGAACCCGGAGAAATTGCTTTCGATGCAGTGATTGCAAAGGGCGAAGATCTTCTCGACATGCACATAGCCAGCGGCAACGATACAGTGACTTCGATCGACATCGCGCAGCTTCCGGAGTGGATGGCGGGCCGGAAGCTGACCGCGTATATGCGAAGTATTTATCAGGCAAAGCTGCCGCTCGCGGACGCCATCGAAATGGCTGAGCGCAAGTCGAAGGAAGCGGCGGTCGGCGCAGGTCTTGCGAAACCTCTGTCGGGAAGCAATGCGGTGCTTGCATACAATGTGGAGGTCATGAAAGGGCAGAAGCACGAGCGAATCGCGCTCGATGCGATCACGGGCGCGCCGATTGCCAATCCCGATCAGCTGTACGAGGAATGGTCGCCGGTCAAGCTGGCGCGCCGGCTGGGAGCTCTAACATGAAACATCACCATATTCTTGCGGTCCTTTGCGCGGTGATGTTGCTTATTGGCAGTCTCCCAAGCTGGTCTGCCCGAGTCGGATTTTCGGTTGCCCTCACCCCGCCTGCTGCCGTGGTCGAGACAGTCCCGCCACCGCCCGCGCCGGGGAATGTTTGGACTCCCGGATATTGGAGCTGGAACGGCACGCAATACGTTTGGGTTCCAGGACAATACGCGGTGCCGCCGTTCCCCGGTGCAGTATGGATCGGCGGCAGGTGGGTGGCGCGAGGACACGGTTGGACTTGGGTGGACGGACGCTGGAGACACCGGTGAGCTCAACCGAATCAATGGAATCAGAGGCGGCGACAATGGTATTGAGACCCCGTTGGGGATGGCTGTTTGCTCTAAGCATCATGCAGATCATTGCGGGCTGCGTTGCCATTGCCAGCCCCATCATCGCGTCACTTGCGGCCGTGGCCATCTTCGGCGCAGTGCTCATCCTGACGGCCACCCTCCAGCTGATTCATGCGTTCAAGGTCAGAGCCTGGCCCCGCTCCGCGTGGTATGGGCTGGGCGGCGCACTCTACGCAATCGCCGGGCTCATGACAGCGCAGAATCCAATTGGCGGTGCGATAGCCCTTGCCGTTTTGATCGCGGTTCTCCTCATTGCGGACGGCGTGTTGCGAATCATGTTTGCGATGGCAGCAAGGCCCATCTCAGGGTGGGGTTGGCTGATGTCCGCGGGGATTGGCAGCGTCGTCGCTGGCGCCTTTCTGTTGATTGGTTGGCCGGCGGACGCGCTGTGGATCGTGGGATTATTGCTTGGCATCAATCTCATCCTTACCGGCGTGATGTACGCCGCTCTCGCGCTCGGCGCCCGCAGCAGCCGGCCGGCGGTTGCCACTTAAGCGATCGGTTGGATCTGCGTCGGATCGCATGAGCCGATAAGTGACGCCGAGCGCAAGCGTTATTGCCGCCAAGGCCAATAGATAATCGGCAGTCGTTTCACGCATATCCAGAATAATGAACTTGCGCGCCACCGCCAGCAGGGCAATCAGCAGCACGACCTTGGTCTGGATGAGGCTCTGATGCTTGGCTACGACATACCTGAGCGTGTGATTGAATTCAAGAGCGATCAGCAGCGTCATGATTTCGCCAAAGATCGATTGAAACACAGTGTGTTCCAGGGGATCGGCAGCTCCAAATAGAAGCCCGGTCAGCACTCCGATGCTCAGCCGATACAGCGCGACGAGGATGATGAGAGCAATGACGATGGTCAGCACGAATGCGATCGCGCTCTCGAATCGCTGGTAGTAGGTCAGAATGTCCCACTCGGCCTTGCCGCGATGCCAACGATCAGGCCAATGCATAGTATTCTCGTTATGGCTCTGCGCTGACCGCCGGCGGCGGGGCGCGCATCAGGCGCAGGCGCCCCGACCGTCGGTGAATGGCTAGTAAGCGAGCGTAATGTGATTCTCGACCTTGGTGACGCCAGGCGCCAACCAGGCGGCCCTCTCTGCCTCGTCACGTTCCGCCCATGAACGCACGCTGCCTCGCAGCACGACATCGCTGCCGTTGGCTTCCACGGTGATGTGATTTGCATCGAGCTGTGCAATGCGCTTCAGAGCGCCCTCAATCTTCTGCTTGACTTCCGTCGGGCTTACGCGCGGTGCAAGCTTTATGAAGTTGCTGACGCCAAGCACGCCGCTGACGCGTAGTGCCGCGCTTTCGGCAGCCGTGCGCTGATAGTTCCATTCCGCGTTTCCCTCGAGGGTGACCCAACCTTTCTTGACTACCGCCTTGAGGCTTTCATGCGAGTACGGCAACTCAAGCTTTATTTGCGCGATCACGTCGCGCGCGATGTCCGGGTCGGGCCGTGCATCAACTGAGGCGATTCGCACCTCGATGTCATTCGCCACGCCCAGGACACCGTTGACGCGCTTTGCGTCCGTCTCCGCTTGCAGCTTTTGGCCGTAGCTATTTACGAATCCGGTCAGCGCAACGACGCCGTTCTTCACGGATACGCCGATGTCGCTCGAATCAACACTCGCGTCATACTTAAGCTCGTCTTCCACATCGCGCTTAATCTCGCTGTCCGTCCTCATGATGTCTATCTCCTGTAGTGGTAGGATTCAACAAGTCTGCCAAGTTTCACCGGCATGCACTTCTTAGGCTCGATACTTGAATTCCGGCAAGCTTTTGAGCTCCTCCTTTGAGGCGCCCGGCAGGACGATTTTCGACCCTGCGCTGATTTTGAGCTCGTCATACGGCACAGCTACATAGTGGCTGCCGAGCCCGAGGAAGCCGCCAACCTGCAAAATCCCGAAAAGGACTTTATCGCGGCCGATGATCAAGTCATCGACGGTGCCAATGCGCTCGTTCTTATCGTTTACCACGGGCTTGCCTTTGAGTTCACCAGCGCGCATACCGTCAGCGACCTTCACCACGTCCACGACCAGCACGTCGGACCGTGCAATTTGCGGCGCGAATCCGAGCGCACTGCAAATTGCCAACGCGATCGCGAAAGCGCGAACCCTGTGCACCCCGCGCGCCGCGCTCAAGTCGGCGCCCTTCAGACACTCAAATTGCATTTTATTGCGCTTCACGATCATTACCTCCGCGTGTCTCGAAAAATCTGTGGATTGTTACGTTCCCGCCAGTCGGCGCGAATACCGTGGCGATTGTGGCCTTTTTCAATAAGTGCGCCTTGATCCCTATCAATTCGTGGCGCGTCCACATTTCGCGTGTGTCGTGGATCCTGCGGTAAAAAAGGATCGGAGCGATTCGTTGGCGGAATCACTCCGACCCGAACGCCTCATTGATGCTGGTGGCGACGGTCGGCACATATGCCGTTGGTCCAGCGCTCAAGGACTGATGGAAATCTTGTTCTCTACCGCTGTAACTCCGGGAGCCTGCCAGGCCGCCCGCTCCGCTTCCGCGCGCTCGGCCCAGGACCTGACGGCGCCCGTTAGAGTTACCTTGGAGCCTACGGTGTCGACAGTGATGCTGCCTGCGTCGAGTTCCGCGCTGCGCTTCAACGCATCTTCGATCTTGCGCTTTATATCACCCACCATGACTCGGGGCTTCAGCTTGATGTCATTGGCGACTCCAATCACGCCCCGCACGCTCTGTGCGGCTTTTTCCGCACGGTGACGCTGATAATTCCATTCCAGGTCTCCCTCGAGGGTTAGCCATCCTTCTTTCACTGTCACCTTGATAAATGGCGATGAATAGGGGAGTTCATTTTGAAGCTTTACCACCACGTCGCGCGCGATCTCCGGATCAGGCCTCTTGTTGATGAACGGCAAACGCACCTCGAGATCATTGGCGACACCCAACGTTCCTGCGACCCGCTTTACGTCCCGTTCCGCCTGCCTCTTCTGCATATAACTGCGTACAAAGCCGGTGAGCGTGACCACCCCATTGTGGACCGCCACTGCCACGTCGGTGGCATCGATATCCGGATCCCAACGCAATTCATCTTCGGCGTCCTTCTTGATTTCGCTGTCGGTCCTCATTTCGCCCTCCTCATGAATGTAATCTCGGCCTCTCACGACTGTTGCCCTTTAAGGGGGGTTGCCGCCTTGATACGCATCAAGCGAGCTCGGCCGCACGTGGCAACATGAGTGGATCTTGCAGCAACACGATTTGCCAGGCATTGGCCCTGTCCAGAATAGCGAGGCTGATGTCGCCGCCTAGACTGAAATCGAGATACACTTCCTTGGGCTGAAAAACAAAATGATCGATCCCCTCCAGCAGTATTCTCAGCGCGTCGTTCGCGGGGTCGTAAATTATCCCAAGCACCGGTTGTTTAAGCGCTTCGGTCAGCAATCCGTCGGCCGCCGATACGAACTCGATTTGGGCGCGCTTACCTGACAGGTTGGCTGATATGGCGGTGCAGACGTTGGCCCACGCGGATCTATCGATCCTTTGAATTCCCATGGGATACCTCGCGCTTGTGATCGAGAACTAATTGCAACATTGAGCTTCGAGAGCGCTTCGGTTCACGATGCGGAAATGTCGCGTATCGAAGAAAGCGATCACTTGTCCCACTCGAAGCGTCGTGAGCGAACGGCTCACGGTTTCGACCGCAATCGCCAGATAATCCGCGATGTCGTAGCGCGACATCGGCAGGCCCACGAACTCTTCGGTCTCGGGCCGCGCCCGGCTGGCCATCTCGATAAGGAATCCGCTTACCCGCTCCAAGGCTCGACTACGGCCCAACAGGATTGTGCGCGATTGCATTCGATCGATCGACGCGAACGCCATCTCCCGAACTTGGCGCGCGAAATTCGGATCAGATTCCATGAGCGATTCCATCTGTTGGCGTTGGAATCGCACCATTGTGGTATCTGAGCTGATGCTCTCAACGGAGCAGCAGTCGTGGCTGCTGCCGGCGCGAAATCCGAATAAATCGCCCGGCATCAAAAAGTCGACGATCTGGCGTCTGCCGTCGGATGTCAGCGTGCATTGTCGGGCTGCGCCATCCAAGAGCTGATACCAGTAATCGCTCCGATCTTCCTGACCATAGACCGTTTCGCCCGTCTCGTAGCTGTGCCAGGATCCGAGGCAATCCAGGGAGATCGGCCGGGCGATCGCCGGCGTTCGTGGCGCGTAATGCGTGCTGAGCGTCGCAAGCTGCATGAATTTCTCCCGTCATGAGGTTTTTCCCGGGGGCCCAAAGCTAGGCGATCTTGCAACGCTTGAAAATTCCCCTTTGGTGTAGTGCTGAGGCGCCAAACCTGTACTTAAGTATCGTCCGCAGAAGCTTCTGCACCGCGGCATGCAGTCGGCAGAGCAATTGATTCTCATCAAGGCGTTTCTTGGCGCGCCCCGTAGGATTACATCGATTGTTGTGGCGAATAGCAGGAGGAATCAGCATGGCCATGTTGCATTGGGAACCATTTCGGGAAATGGAGAATGCGTTGCGGCGATTTTCGCCTCTCTACCTGCCGGACAATGGAAGTTCTCGCGATGAAAGGGCAGGCAAAAATTGGCTGCCGCTCGCCAATATCAGCGAAAGCGAGAACGAATATCTCATCAAGCTCGAGCTTCCCGACGTCAAAAAGGAGGACGTCAAGATTGCCGTGGCGGACGGTATCATCACCATCAGCGGCGATCGGAAAATGGAGCGCACCGACAAGAGCGAAAATATCATTCGCGTCGAGAGCATCTACGGCACGTTTTCCCGAAGTTTTGTACTGCCGGACGATATCGACGCCAAAGGCATACAAGCTGAGGCCAAGGATGGTGTCCTGCGCATCCATGTGCCCAAAACCAGGACCAAGAAGGCGGAGCCTATGGCGATTGAGGTTCATTGAATTATTGTGACGGTGACGAACCCGCTTTTTTTAGCCGGAGTGGTGATCGTTGCCGGCTTTGTCGGCACACGCTACTGGCAACCACGCAGTGCTCTGGTGTATTTTGTCATTCAGCTTGCGGGCTTCGTCACCGTCACGGGCTTAATGCTGGCGGGCGGCGTTGTTCCCTATCGGCCGGGCGCGGTCAGCTCGGAACGCGTGCGTCTGTTGGTCTCCGTGCTGGAAATCATCTGGTGGCTGGGCGCGGCATGGCTGACCGTCGGTTTCTTGCGTGCATTTGTCGTGCTCGGCCGGCAGCCGCAGGAGTCCAAACTGATTCAAGACCTACTGGCCGGTTTGGTCTACCTTGCCGCGACTGTTGCAATCATCGCGTATGTCTTCGACTTGCCCGTGAAGGGCCTGCTGGCAACTTCTGGCGCTCTGGCGATCATTATCGGTTTGGCGTTGCAAAGCTCACTAGGCGATGTCTTCTCAGGCATCGTTCTCAATATCGAACATCCGTACCGTGTAGGGGACTGGATCATCGTGGACGACAGCCTTCAGGGAAGGGTCATCGAAACCAATTGGCGCGCCACCCGCATCCTGACCGCGAATCAGGATGTGGCCATCATTCCAAATAGCGTCATCGCAAAATCCAAGCTGGTGAATTGCAGCTCGCCGACCAAAAACCACGGGAGCAGCATTCGCGTGAAGTTGGAGCCGTCGCTGACGCCCGCCGCGGGCCGCAATTTACTGAAGGAGGTGCTGCTAAGCAGCTCGCATGTGCTGCAAACTCCTGAACCGACCGTCACGATCAAGGATTTGAGCGCTGAGATGATTGACTTCGAACTCTCCTATTCAGTGGCGGACGTGAGCATCGTCGGCAGCGCACAAAATGAGATTTTCGATCGTGTGTATCGCGCGGCGGCCGCAGCGGGGGCGGATTTCTCGCCGCGCTTGAGCGGCTTGGCAATGAATATCGCCGCCGAGCACAAGGGAGAATCGGGAGTTCCTGAGCGCCTGTTGTCGAGAATTTCTATTTTTTCGACGCTGACTGCCGAGGAAAAGGCAACGCTAGCGGCGACCATGCAGCGAAAGGAATACAAGCCGGGCGAGGTGATTGCGAAAGCAGGCACAGTGTTGAAAGCCTTATGTATCGTCAGCTACGGCGCGCTGGTTGGCTCCGTCGAAGAAAAGGGCCGCAGAATCGAACTGACCCGGTTAGCGCCCGGTGATTATTTTGGTGAAGTGGGACTGCTTACGGGTGAGCCACTGAACGGTGATCTCACGGCACTCACGCGTGTTGTGATTTATGAGATCGCGAAGGACGCGCTTGCCCCGCTACTCAAGGCCCGCCCCAGCATGGCCGAAGAGCTGAGCGAAAGCCTGGCGAGCCGGCAGCTGGCGCAGCGTACCCTGCTCGACAACCGCGATGAAGCTGAGCCGCAGCAATCCGGTCTGGCGCAGCGGGTGGCATCGAACATCCGGCGATTATTCGCGATACACTAAAGCCGCAGGTTGAAGTTATCTCAACAGAATAGGCCAAATCCTATAAAGTAAGCGTTCCTCGTCTACGCTAAGCGAAATGCGGACCTTGGAAATGGCCGCCGCGACACAGGATATGCACGATTATGATTGGAAATACTGGTCGTGCAGCTACGACGCTACTGTCGTCGAATTTCAACTTAACCGCCACGCTGTGCGACGTGCCACTTC
>Ga0209007_1000576_pt1 | contig 13221 bp, 10 predicted proteins | sample JacPinW_OM1H0_O2_FD_187961 | JGI IMG/M metagenome (GOLD analysis project Ga0209007, IMG submission 187961) | Forest soil microbial communities from Algoma, Ontario, Canada - Jack Pine, Ontario site 1_JW_OM1H0_O2 (SPAdes) (version 2) | ecosystem: Environmental > Terrestrial > Soil > Boreal...
CGGCGCCGACCACGGTGAACGGGGCACTCGTGCCGTCGGAGAACTGCGCGGTCCCGCCCTGGCCACGCCCCACGACGTGAGCGTTGGTCAGCAGGAACCCATCGCCGGTGAACACGACGGCCGAGCCGAGGCTCTCCCCGCCCCTCCCGCCGCCGCGCTGCGGCACCCGCAAGCTCGCGACCTTGGGTGTGAGCTCGGCAGCCACGCCGGAAACCACCCGGGAGTACGCGTCCAGCTCGCCAGATTCCATCTCATCCTCCCGTTCCAGGTAATTACAACATTACACATTCGCGGCAAGTACTGGGCGGCACAAGCGCCCCGGGCATAGGGGCCGTTACGCGACGCCCCGTGGCTGGCCACCCTCCCGCTCGCGGTGGCGGGCCGCCGCTCTCGCCTCGGTGGCATTTGGGTACATTCGTGGGGTGCCAGCCTCAGAACCCACGATCCTGGCGACCTCGGGCGGCTTCCGCCGCGGGTCGCGCACGATGTTCGAGTTCGCCCCCCTGATCCAGTACGCGGTCGACCTGTCCGGTGTCACCGGCCGGGCGCCGCGGATCTGCCACATGGGCACGGCGGGCGGGGACCAGCAGTGGTTCAACGCCCTGTTCACCGAGGCCGGCGAGGCCGCCGGGATGACCGCCACCAACCTGAACCTGTTCCCGATGCCGAGCGTCGCCGATCCCACCGCGCTGCTGCTCGAGCAGGACGTGGTCTGGGTCGGCGGCGGCAGCGTGGCGAACCTGCTGGCGGTGTGGCGACTGCACGGCCTGGACAAGGTCCTGCACGAGGTCTGGCAGGCCGGCGTCGTGCTGGCCGGGGTGTCGGCGGGGTCGGTGTGCTGGCACGTCGGCGGCACCACCGACTCGTTCGGGCCCGACCTGCGGCCGGTCTTCAACGGTCTCGCCTTCGTGCCGTTCGCGGCGGGCGTGCACTACGACTCCGAGGCTCAGCGCCGTCCGCTGTTCCAGCGGCTCATCGGGTCAGGAGAGCTGCCGGCCGGTTACGCGACCGACGATGGTGTCGGCATCCTCTACCGCGGGACCGAGTTCGTCGAGGCGGTGTCCGAGGTCCGCGGCAAGGGCGCGTACTACGTGGCCAGGGTGGGGCAGGAGGACGGCGCGGGGCAGGAGAGCCAGGCCAGGGAAGAGCGGATCGAGCCGCGGCTGCTGCCCGGTGCCGCGTGACCTGGGCTGCCTGAACCCGGCTGCCAGAACGCCCGTACCGCAGGCCCCGGCCGCCTGAGCCCAGGGACCGCGGGCACTCAGACCCCGGCCGCGACCCGCAGTTCGCCGCGGAAGCGCTGGTACTCGGCGAGTTCCTGCTCGGCGGGGGTCAGCACCATCTCGCGCGCGACCGCCCCTATCTTGGCGCGCATCGACTCGAGCAGCGTCTCGCGCTCGCGCGCGGCCGCGGATCGCACCAGGTTCATGCACCCGGTCGCCGTCAGCCAGCCCAGGATCAGGAACGCCGCGAACAGGATGAGAACCCAGGGCAGCAGGGAGGCGTCGCCGAACAGCTGGGGCACGGTTCCGGCGGCACGGAAGACGCCGAAGATGGTCAGCGCCACGATCCAGAGCACGCTGACGATGACGCAACCGAGCAGCAGCCCCTGCAGCGCGCCGACGAGCCGCCACCACAGCATGATCTTGTTTTCCTCGGGGATCGACTCGCCCATCGCGGTGCCGATCGCAGCCGGGATCTCCTCGGCCTGTGACCGCACGGCCGCCCGGGTCGTCTGCGACCACGGCTTCGGCAGTGGCCCGCCGACATCGTCGGCCAGCCTGGTCAGAGCGCTGTCGATGTCCGCCTGCTGGGCGCCCGACGGGCCGGCCGCCATGCTCTTGAGCTCGGCCCACAGCCTGCCGAGCCGGATCCGGCGCACCGGATCGCGGCCGGTGAGCCGTTCCACGAACCAGGCGATCGGCCAGCCGACGTAGTCGACCGCTCGCAGCTCGCGCGCGCTCTGCAGGGCATCCGCCACGGCCGATACCCCGGCGGCGGCCGAGAACGCGTCGACCAGCTGCTCGGTGGCGCCTACCGACACCCGATCGGTGCCACCCTCGATGGTGGCTGCCCCGGCCCCGTTCGCGGCGGCCCCGCGCCGCTGCCCCTCGCCCTGCTCCTGCGCGTAGGGCACGAACTCGGCCGCGATGCCGTCCAGGTCGGCCGAGATCCGCGCGCTGGTGGCCCGCCGGTCAGATACCGCCTGGACCAGCATGCTGCGAAGCCGGTCCATGCCCGCGCCGGTGACCGCCGATGTGACCAGCACCGCGGCGTTGTGCAGCCCCTCGGAGTCCAGCAGCCGGCGCAGGTCGCCCACGCAGTCCTCGGCCTCGTCGGCGCTGAGCAGGTCGGCCTGGTTCAGCACCACAGCGATCACGTCGGAATGGCCGGCCAGCGGCACGAGGTAGCGCCGGTGCACCGCGGCGTCCGCGTACTTCTGCGGATCGAGCACCCACACCATGAGGTCGGCCATGCCGATCAGCCTGTCGACCTGATGTGATGCGCCGCCCACGACCGAGTCATGGTCCGGCAGGTCGAGCAGGACGAGCCCGTTCAGCGAGGCCTCGCCGCCGTCGAGCTCGCTCCCTTGCGCATACCGGAACCTGCGCGGCACGCTCAGCCAGTCGAGCAGCGGCCCGGAGCCCGGCCCGCCCCAGACGCAGGCGTGCGCCTCCCTGGTTACCGGCCTGGTCACGCCCACGGTGGAGAAGTCGGCACCGGCCAGGTAGTTGAACAGCGAGGACTTGCCGCTGCCGGTGCCGCCTGCCAGGGCCGCGACCGTGTGCCCGGCCGACAGCCGCAGCCGCTCGCCGGCCCGCTCGACCAGGTCTTCGGCATCCTGGATCAGGCCTTCGGAGAATCCGCCGGCGCCGGTACGGGCTGCCGCAATCTGGATCAGCTGGGTCAGCGCGGTGAGCCGGGCGGACAGGCTCAGGACCGGCGAGGCGTGCCTCGGCCCGGTGCCGGGGAGGCCGGGCCAGGAGACGGCCTCCGGGTCCCCCTCCCATGGCGGCCGGGCCGTCACGGTGGCTGCGGGCAACATCCGGGGCGGTGCCTGCCCGGCGCCGACCGCGGCCTTGGCCTGCTCGGGGCGCTCCGGCCCGGCCGTCGCGGCGGCGACCTCCTCCTCCTGCTCGGGCTGGCCCTGCTCATCCTCGGCGCCGGGCTGGCCGTCACCCAGGATCTGCCACGGCGGTCGACCGGATGTCATCGCGCCGCCTCGAGCGCCTCTTCGGCCTCGCGAAGCGCGAGAGCGGCGTCGCCATTGGGCGCACCGGCGGCGTGGACTATCGCCGCGAAACGCTGCAGCTCCTCGTCGAAGAGCAGGCTGATCCTGTCGTGCAGGTCCATCCGTGCCCTCGCTCCCAGGTCGCGCAGCTGGCCCGCTCCGAACAGCGATGTGAGGAGGCGCTGCGGGACGGCGCTGGCGTCCCCGTCGGCCGCGACACCGTCCGCTCCGTAGCCGAGCATTCCGATCGTCAGCACGAGCGCGAGCGACTCCTCGTCGAACGAGACGACGCGTGCCACTGACCGCTTCGTCACGTTCTCCGCCTTTACCAACTGCATTACGTGATCTTGCCACGCGCTGACTGCTCGTGCAGCCCGGGTGGCCAGGTCAGGTGACGACCGCGTCAGCGCAGCCGAGCCGGCCGGGCCGGTTATCCGCGGTTCGGCGCCCTCTCGTTCCGCCGGGATGAAGTCCAGTTCGGCCAGCACCTCGAAGCTGACGCCGCCCGGCTCACCCGGTGCGCCGCCGGTGTCCTGGCCACTGACCAGGGCCGCGCCGGCATCCTGCTGCTGCCACTTGGTGACCGTATCCTCGGCGGCGCGGTCGGCAAGCGAGACGGCCAGGGCCTCGAGGCCGCCGCGCAGCGCGGCCTTCAGCGACTTGGCGCGGGCCGGCATCTGCCGCTTGCGCTGGCGGCTCGCGGCCTTGCCGCTGCGGCGCACCTGCAGCATCCGCAGCAGGTCCCCGGTGCCGGTGAAGTCCTGCCAGCGGGCCAGGATCTCGCCGCGAAGCAGCGACCCGTTCCTGGTGGCCTCGTCGAACTCGGCCAGCGCTGCGCGGTACGAGCTGTCGGCCTCGGCTCGCAGCTCGGCCTGCAGGCTGACCTGGGTCTGCACGGACTCGGCCAGCGCCGGAATCCTGGTGCGGAACGTGTCGAGCACGCCGGACATGGTCTGGGTCAGGACCGCGACCCGCCGTTCCTGCTGTACCGACGTCTCATCGAGCCACTCCCGGACCGGGCCGTAGATCTCTGGCGGCAGCATCCCGTCCGTGAGAACGGTCTCGGCGATCATGAAACGCTGCGCTCCGGTCAGCCCGTTGGCCTGGAGCATCGCGTCGAAGTGCGAGCTGAGCTGGCGGGCGGACTCCGGCCGCACCCGGGACAGCACGATGGCCAGCGGTGCATCCCGCTCCCTGGCCTGCTGCAGCAGTTCCCAGACCGCCGCGTCGGCGTAGCGGCTCGCGCTGGTCATGAACAGCCAGAGGTCCGACGCGTCAAGGAACTGGTGCGCGAACTCGCGGTGCGCCTGGACGACGGAGTCGATATCGGGTGTGTCCAGCAGGGCGACGCCCGGCGGCATGCCTTCATTCTCGGCCAGCACGAGCAGCCCGTCCCGGCCGGGCATGGCCAAGCCTTGTTGCCGCACCCGCGGCAGGGTCGGCAGGAAGACGTTCTCAGCGAACCACCGGGCGTCGCTGGGATGGCACGCGAGCACCGGGCTGTTGGTCGTGGGCCGGCGCGTGCCGGTGTTGCTGACCTGGATGCCGACCAGGCTGTTCATGAGCGTCGACTTGCCGGCGCCGGTGGATCCGACCAGTGCCACCAGGAGCGGCGCGCCGGACTGGCGCAGCCGCGGCAGCAGGTAGTCGTCAACCTGGCTGAGCAGCTTTCGCCGCTCGCCACGCGCCTCGTCGACGCCGGGGGCCTCCAGGTGCAGCGGCACCTCGACGATCAGGTGCCTGAGCGCGAGCAGCGCCGACTCGAGCCTGCGGCCGTCGACCCGCACGTGGGGCTCGACCTCCTCATGCTCGGGAGGGTTCGCCGCCTCCTCTGCTGAGCCCTCTGTGCGTGGGTTTGTGATTGAACGCGGCATACGACCGGGCGGCACCGACGATGCGGTCACGCCCGGCCCCTCACTCATGCCGCACGGCTCCCGACGTGGGTGGACTGCCGCCGGAGCCTCCCTCCCCGCCCGGTCCACTACCCCGCGCAGCGGGGATCACCTGCTCCCTGCTCTGCTGGCCGCCGCGGGGCACGAAAGTCCCCCACGGCGGCGTTCCTGCCAGGCCGCCGCAAAGTTCAGAGATCTGCTCGGAGATGGTCACAACCTCTCCCACCACCACAACAGCCGGGGGCCGTAGCCCGGCCCTGGCGCAATCGCGTGCAACAGTATCCAGTCTTGTATTAATTGTGCGCTGAGAGGGCAGGGTACCGTCGGAGATGACCGAAACGGGAGTCCGGGCATGACGCCCATGTCTGATCAGCGTGTCGGCCACGGCTTGCAGGTGCTCGGTGGCCATCAGCAGCACCAGGGTGGCCGACGAGGCGGCAAGCGCGCGCCAGTCCACCGCTGAGCGCTCGTCATCCGGCGCGACGTGCGCCGAGACCACGTGGAACTCCTGCGCTATCCCGCGATGTGTGAGCGGCACGCCGGCTGCGGCCGGGACGGCCACGGCGCTCGATACGCCGGGCACGACCGTGACCGCGATTCCGGCCCGCAGGCACGCCAGGATCTCCTCGCCGCCACGGCCGAAGACGAACGAGTCCCCGCCCTTGAGCCTGACGACGAATCGCCCCGCCCGGGCATGCTCGACGAGCAGCGCGTTGATGTGCTCCTGCGCCACGGCCGCGCCACGCGGGACCTTGGCCGCATCCACGATCTCGACGTCGGGCGAGAGTTCGGCGAGCAACGACCGCGGGGCGAGCCGGTCGGTGATGACCACGTCCGCCTCGCCAAGCAGCTCCCGGCCGCGAACGGTGATCAGTCCCGGATCGCCGGGCCCGCCGCCGACCAGCGCCACGCTGCCGCGCAGCTTGGCGTGCTGCGTCCCGCCGCGAGACTTCACGCCGTGCAGTACCCCGCTGTGCCGCGGCGGCCGGGCACCGGGCGCGTCCCCGGCGCCAGGCGCGCTCCTGGCACTGGGCGCGTTCCCGGCACCCGGCGCGTCCCCGGCACCGGGCGCGATCGCGCCGGAGGCCAGCCCCCCGACGATCGCGTCCCTGACCTCCGCGCTGTGTCGCGGTTCGCCGCTCAGCACGCCGACCCGCACGTCCCCGGCCGTCCCCGAGGCGGGCGTCCAGGCCCGCGAGGCGGCCGCGTCGTCCGCCCTGACGCACCAGATCCCGGAGGCATCTGCCTCTCCGGCGACCGCGGAGTTGACGTCCGGGTCGTTCGTGCAGGCACCGACCAGCCAGGCGCCCGCGCAGTCACCAGGGGCGTAGCCGCGCTGGGTCCAGCGGATCCGGCCGGCCGCGGCGAACTCGGCCAGCTGAGGGCTCAGCTCCGGCGAGATGATCACCACGTCGGCCCCGGAGTCCAGCAGCGCCGGTACCCTCCTCGCGGCCACCGTGCCGCCGCCGATGATCGTCACCCGGCGACCTGCCAGCCGCAAGGCCAGCAGGTACGGCGCGTGATCGGTGCCGGCCATGAAGTGTCCGCGCTCCTTCGGATCATGCCAGGAATGGCGGCCGTGGTTCCAGGGCCCGCCCGTGCCTGCCTCGGTGCCGGCTGGCGGTCAGCCCTTGTCCGTCACGCCGGCGGAGTCAAACGTCGCGACCTCTCGCAGTGCCCGTACCGCGCTTGCCGTGATCGGCAGCGCCAGGAGGGCCCCGGTGCCCTCGCCGAGCCGCAGCTCAAGATCGATGAGCGGCCTCAGTCCTAGGTGATCGAGCGTAGCCGCATGCCCGGGCTCGACGCTCCGGTGCCCGGCCACACAGCAGCCGGTCGCGTCGGGGGCCAAGGCGTGGGCAGCCAGGGCCGCGGCTCCCGCGATCACGCCGTCAAGGATCACTGGGATGCGCAGGGCCGCGGCGCCCAGGATGAAGCCCGCCAGGGCGGCGTGCTCGAGCCCGCCGAACGCGGCGAGCACCCCGACGGGATCGGCCGGGTCCGGCTGCCGCGCAGCGAGCCCGCGGCGCACCACGTCCACTTTCCTCGCGTAGGTCGCGTCGTCGACCCCGGTGCCGCGGCCGGTCACCTCACCCGGGTCGCGCCCGGTGAACGCGCATATCAAGGCCGCCGATGCCGTCGTGTTCGCGATCCCCATGTCGCCGGTGAGCAGGCACCGGTTGCCCGCCGCGACCAGGTCGCGGGCCACCTCGATACCGACCGCGATCGCGGCCTCGGCCTGGTCCCTGGTCAGGGCCGGGCCCGCGGTGAAGTCCGCGGTGCCCGGTGCGATCTTGCGTGGCAGCAGCCCCGGGACGTAGTCGAGGTCGGCCTGGACGCCCACGTCCACGACAACGACTTCGGCTCCGGCCTGGGCCGCGAACGCGTTCACGACGGCTCCGCCCGCCAGGAAGTTGGCGACCATCTGCGCCGTGACCTCTTGTGGCCAGGGCGTCACTCCTTGTGCGTGCACGCCGTGATCGGCGGCGAAGATCGCGACGGCGGCGGGCTCGGGCATCGGCGGCGGGCAGCAGCCCGCCAGGCCGGCCAGCCGGACCGACACGTCCTCCAGGACACCGAGCGAGCCCGGCGGTTTGGTCATCCGGTCGAGCCGCTCCCTGGCCGCGGCCATCGCACCGGAGTCCGGCGGCCCGATCGCGGCCCGGGCGTCGTCCAGCAGGCTCGCCGCGTTCTGGCCGGGCAGCCCCCGGCGGCCGTACTCCTCCGCATGCACCGACCAGGCCAGCGGCCGCCTGCGCGCCCAGCCGGCGGCCGCGAGCTCGGGCTCCGGCGTGAACTCCGTCACGTAGCCGAGGCACAGGTAAGCAACAACCTCGAGGTGCGGCGGCAGGCCGAGCTCTTCCGCCAGCTCGCGCTCGCCGAAGAAGCTCACCCAGCCGATCCCCAGGCCCTCGGCGCGCGCGGCGAGCCACAGATTGGCGACCGCGAGCACGCTGGAGTAGGCAGCCGTCTGCGGCTGGCTGTGCCTGCCGAGCGTGTGACGCCCGCCCCTGGTCGGGTCGCAGGTCACGACGATGTTGACCGGCGTGTCCAGGATGGCCTCGGTCTTCAGCCGGTCGAAGGCGAGTGCCCGGGCGCCGGGCAGCGAGGCCGCGTAGTCCGCCCTGGCCCGGTCCGCCAGCTGCTTGATCCGCTCCCGCCGCGGCCGGTCGGCGAGCACGATGAAGTCCCACGGCTGGGACAGGCCGACCGAGGGAGCTCGATGCGCTGCGGCGATCACCCGGGTGAGCACGTCCGCCGGGATCGGGTCCGGCAGGAACCCGCGGCGCACGTCCCTGCGCTCCTCGATCACCCGGTAGACCGCAGCCCGCTGCTCATCCGAGTAGGCATGGTCGTTCATGGCCGCCCCCCTGCTCACGTCGCGAGTCCGTCGCCCGGCCCGGGCGAGGCCCCTTCGGCACCAGCGCCCCATCCGGTCCGCGACCCGCTCATTCTCATCGCCGAGCGGAGCAAGGCCTCGAGGGCCGCCGCCGCGACGGCCGCGCCGCCCTTTTCCGACACGTTGCTCAGCGAGCGGATCCCGGTGGCCCGCAGCGCGTCCTTGGCCTCGGCGGCGCCGATGAACCCGACCGGCAGCCCGATGACGAAGGCAGGCTCCACGCCCCGGGTCAGGATCTCGGTGAGTGCCGCGGGCTCGCACCCGACCACCCACACCGCGCCGGGACCTACCTCGCCGAAGGCCAGCCGGACTGCCGCGGCGGCTGCGGAGATGTTGGCCGTCCGGGCGAGGCGCGCGGTGAGCGGTTCGCCGATCTTGCAGACCACCGGGCAGCCGGTGATCCCGGCCGCGACCGTGGCCGCGTCGGCAACGACCGCCGCTCCGCCTGCCAGCGCGGCCACCGCCGTGGCGAGGGCTTCCTCATCGCAGACCAGATCGGTCGCGTAGTCGAAGTCGGCGGACGCGTAGATGACCCGCTCCGTGACGTCACGGCTGTGCTTGGGCAGGCGGGACAGGTCGATGCGGGAACGCAGGATCCGGTACGCCTCCGCTTCGGCCGGCTGCGGGCCAGGCGGCATATCACCGGGCCAGGTCACCGGGCCATCACCTCCTCCACCGCCGACTGGAGCACCTGCGAGCCGACGCCTTGCGCTTGCCGGGACGAGCCAATCACGGGCGGCAGGCGAATGTCCGTCGTCCCTGCAATCACGTCCCCGCCCCTGCCATTCAGCTATCACACAGCCGGTGCTCTGGAGACCACAAGCTGACCAGGGCAAACGGATTGAGGATACCGGCGAACGCAGTCAGGTCCGCCGATACACTAGCGAGGCGCATCTGCGGACCCGCCCACCGCGGACTAGCGCGAGCTTGCCAAGTTTGACGGCAGCGTTTCGGGAAACGCTCAGCATTTCCTCATCGCTCTCTGAGGATCATTGCATGCTGGCCCGTTAGACCCGAACCGGCCCAGGACAGCTAGGTGGTGTATGACGACGCAGGTGAACGGAGCATCGAAGAGGGCGGTCTGTCCTCAGCGGGCGCTCGTGACCGGCGGGTTCAGAGTCGTCGGGCAGCGGGCCGCCACGGGCGGCGGCATCCCGGCGCATATCCCGCCGAAGCCGGGTGAGATGCAAACCGTCATCGCGGGCATCTCCGTTGCGCGTGCGCCCGGTCACGCGCCTGCCCACGATCTGGAGTCCGGGCTCTTCACCATCTGGCCAGAATTCTCGGAGGCAAAAAAGTGACGACGACCGCCACCGCCGATGGCAGCGAAGCCATCGACAGCGCAGCCATCCGGGCGTTCATCGACGAGTTCGGCGAGCGGGCCACGAGCCTGCCGCCGATCGCGATCGTGATCGCCGCGTACAACGAGGAAGGCGCTATCGGTCAGGTCGTTGAGGCACTCCCCAAGACCGTCGCCGGCCTCGAGGTCGCGACGATCGTTGTCTCCGACGGTGCCGTGGATGCCACGGCCAAGGAGGCCAGGGCGGCCGGCGCGCTTGTCTGCGAGGCACCGGTGAACCGCGGCCAGGGCGCGGCGCTGCGGCTCGGCTACCGGCTGGCGCGCGAAGGCGGCGCGCAGTACATCGTGACCACCGACGCCGACGGCCAGTACAACCCGGCGGAGATCGAGAGCCTGATGGCGCCGATCCTGGCCGGCCAGGCAGACTTCGTGACCGGCTCCCGGACCATGGGCAGCGAGGAGACCAAGGATCCGGTGCGAAAGCTTGGTGTCCGGGTGTTTGCGCTAACAATCAGCGTCCTGACCGGCCAGCGGATAACCGACACCACGTTCGGGCTGCGGGCGATGCGCGCCGAGGTGACCGGCGCCGTCCTGCTCGAGCAGCCGCAGTACCAGGCCGCCGAGCTGCTGATCGGCGTGATCACGCACGGGTTCCGGGTCCATGAGCGGCCCGCGACGATTCACCGGCGCACGGTCGGCAAGAGCAAGAAGGGCAACAACGCCTTCTACGCGCTGAGCTTCTCCAAGGTGGTGCTCGGCACCTGGTGGCGCGAGCGTCAGCGGCGGGTACGCGGGGCGGACGGCTCCGCTCGCGTGCCAGCGGAGGGCGCGGGCGGCCGGTTGGCCGACGGCGTCACCGCTGCGGGCACGGCCCCCTCGGGGGCATTCACGGGGTCCGCAGAGTCGCCGGACTCGCGGTCGGCAAAGAGCACGTAATGGAAGATCAGGAATCTGATCACGAAGGTCACGCAGTTGGCCGCCAGGTACAGGCCCTGGGCGAAGAGAACCTCCTCGGCCCGGTGCAGGCCGAGATTGCGTGCCTCGGCGTGAGCGAACTTGCTGGTGAGGGTTAGCACGACGCCCACGCCGAGCGAGATCATCCAGAACGGCAGGGTCTCCTTGAGCAAGTGGGGCCTGCCCTTGCGCTCCCAGGCCCACCTGCTGACCACGTAGCTCACGGACGCACCGGCGAACCATCCGGCCGCCCCTGCGATCCCGGCCGACACGTGGGCGATCTGGAGGATCAGGTACGTCAGCTGGGTTGCTAGGAGGGCCGCCAGGGCCGCCGGAGCGAAGCGGACCAGGCGCCTGCCGCCGCCGGTGCGGAGCTTTCGCCGCAATGGTCCGGGTAGCAGGCCCCACGCGGCCTCGGTCAGCTTGGGCAATACCTGGGTCATGGGCGTCCTTGGCTCAAGGCTCGTCTGCCGAAAAGAGATTCTGTATCAGTAGGACAGGTATACAGTACGGGAGCCCCTGGGGGGTCTCGTTACGGAGTCCCTCCAGGCCAGCGGCACGCCCCCTGCGGATCCCGCGGCGGGCGCACCCGGCGCCGGCGTCACACTCAGGCAGTTCGAATGCCGTTGCCAGCAAGGCTGGATATAAAACTACGACAGTTACGGACAAGGCAGGAGCGTGTTCATGAAGGTCTTGGTGTTGGGCGGGGACGGCTACCTTGGCTGGCCGACAGCGCTTCACCTGTCGGAGGTCGGTCATGAGGTGGCCGTGGCGGACAACTTCGCGCGCCGCGGATACGACCACGAGATGGGCGTCGACAGCCTGGTGCCGATCGAGTCGCTGCAGGCGCGCACCGCTGCCTGGCATGAACTGACCGGCAAGACGATTGGCAAGTACATCGGCGACCTGTGCGACGCGGACTTCACCTATCACATGGTCAGCGACTTCGCCCCGGACGCGATCGTGCACTTCGCCGAGCAGCGCGCGGCTCCGTATTCGATGGTGGACCGTAAGCATGCGGTCTACACGCAGGTCAACAACGTCGTTGGCAACCTGAACGTGCTGTACGCGATCGCCGAGATCAACCCGGACATCCACCTGGTCAAGCTCGGCACGATGGGCGAGTACGGCACGCCCAACATCGACATCGAGGAAGGCTGGCTGGATGTCGAGCACAAGGGCCGGCGCGACCGGGTGCTGTTCCCGAAGCGGCCCGGGTCGTTCTACCACCTGTCCAAGGTGCATGACAGCCACAACATCGAGTTCGCCTGCCGGATCTGGGGGATCCGCGCGACCGACCTGAACCAGGGCGTGGTCTACGGCCAGCAGACCGCCGAGACCGTCCGCGACGACCGGCTGGCAACCCGGTTCGACTATGACGCGGTGTTCGGCACGGTGCTGAACCGCTTCGTCATCCAGGCGGTGCTCGGCCAGCCGCTCACGATCTACGGCAACGGCACCCAGACCCGCGGCATCATCGAGATCCGCGACACCGTCCGGTGCATCCAGCTGGCCTGCGAGAACCCGGCCGACCAGGGCGAGTTCCGGGTGTTCAACCAGATCACGGAGTTCATGTCGCTGCAGCAGATCGCGGACACGATCGCTAAGGCGAGCCCGGACGCGGTCACGATCGAGCACGTCGAGAACCCCCGGGTGGAACTCGAGAACCACCATTACAACGTGGTGCACACCGGCCTGGTCGGGCTCGGCCTCGAGCCGCACCTGCTGTCGGACACCCTCATCGAGTCGCTGTTCGAGATCACCAAGCGGTACGCCCACCGGGTCCGGCCCGAGGCCATGCTGCCGACCGTCCAGTGGCGCAGGCCGTCCAGCGCCATCAGCAACTGACGACGCGTCGATGGCTCCTCGCCGCTGCCCCGCGGCGAGGGGCCATCGACATTCAGCGCACCGGCCGGAAAGCCCGGCGCCGTCGCGGTTTCAGAGCCTCACGTTCAGGAAGTCCCTGTCGATGTTGATCGAGTCGCCGCCGTAGCTCTGCGCGTCATTTCCAGCGAACTGATGTACCCGCCGGTGACTGGACCATTCCGTGGCCCTGAGCACGGAGTCGGAGGTATTCGCCTTTCCGTTCCACAAGGCGTCGAAGATGACATTCGGCAGCGCGTACTTGCCCGTCCTGTACTGATGCGCGAGCGCGGTTACCGCGGCGGAGGAGCTGCTGTATATCCCCGACGAATAGCCGAGGGTGCGCAGCCACGACGACCATGCCGTAAGGAAACGCAGCGCCTTTCCGGTTTCACCCGGCGGGTAGGCCTCCATGTCGTAGTAGATCGGAGTGCCCGCCCCCAGGCCGAGCCGCTCCGCCTGGGCGACAGCGTCCCTCGCGGCAGCCTGTCCCTGGTGGCCCGGATGCTTGCCGAGTTCGCCGAACTCTGCCTGCGGGCCCACGTACATGGGCATGAAGTGCCAGCCCTCCGCCGCCTGCTTA
>Ga0209007_1000577_pt1 | contig 13187 bp, 11 predicted proteins | sample JacPinW_OM1H0_O2_FD_187961 | JGI IMG/M metagenome (GOLD analysis project Ga0209007, IMG submission 187961) | Forest soil microbial communities from Algoma, Ontario, Canada - Jack Pine, Ontario site 1_JW_OM1H0_O2 (SPAdes) (version 2) | ecosystem: Environmental > Terrestrial > Soil > Boreal...
AGATATGGCGGAGAGGGTGGGATTCGAACCCACGGTTGAGTTTCCCCAACACTCGCTTTCGAGGCGAGCTCCTTCAACCACTCGGACACCTCTCCGCGTTTTAGAGTAACAAAGCAAACGGAGCGTCACAACCCGAGCCGCGCGGAATACTTCGTCGCCCGGCGTCCAACCCGCACGGTGAGGGCGCGCCCAAACGGCGGTGAGCGCAGGGGATACCCTATTAGTGGTATGCGGATTGTGTTGACACCGCAAAATCGACCGAGTAAATTGTCCGTGTTGTGTGAGGAGGAAACAGTGCGTCCCTACGTCCTCTCTGCCGCCCGATCCTGCTTGATTGGCTTTGTGCTCGCCGGGATGATCAACATTCCGGTGATGGCCGCGAGCGCTAAACCGCTCGGAATGATCGTCATCGCCGACAAGGCAACGGTCGACCACGCGAACGCCGCGGTCGGTGCCGATCTGTTTTCGGGAGACGCGCTATCCACTAATTTGGGCGGTTCGCTGCGAATGAAGCTCGGCGCGAGTCAAGTCTATCTTCTGTCCGCCACGGACGCGACGCTTGTCCCGATCGAAAACAGGGTTCAGGCGAAGCTATCGCACGGAACGCTAGGATTTTCCACCACGTCGCCCGACCAGCTCGAAATCGGAACCCCGCTGGGGGTTATTCGGGGAGCTGACAATCGGCGCGTGTTTGCGCAGGTTGCTGTTCTAAGTCCGACCAAGATGCAGATTAGCGTGTACGAAGGCACTCTGCTGGCGATCGCTCCGAACGGCGATCGCAGGACGATCGAGCAGGGCGAAACGCTTGAGGGAACCATTGCTGCGCCAGAGCCTGGCGGCGGCCAGAATCAGTACGGGGTGGGCGGCACCGGTGTCAACTGGAAGCACGTGGCCGAAGTCGCGATCATCGGCGGAATCGTCGGCGGAACTGCGCTGGGCCTATGGATCGCGGAGACGGAAAGCTGCTCGAATCCGCCTTGCAATTGATTGCGACTGAATCTCAGTTACGGCTCTCCCATCTCGGAAAAAACCTGGGCACCTTCCTCGAGTAGTCCCGATATGTTGCGCCGAAACGAGTGCGCATTTCGCGCTCTTCCAGGGCAATGACAACCGCCATGAGTGCCAACCAAACGGCCACTGCCAGGTACATGAGGCGCGTTCCGGCCAAGAAGCAGGCCCCGACGATTGCCAGAAACGAGGCCAGGTACCGCGGATGGCGAATTCGGGAGTAGATTCCGCCACGTTCGATTTCGCCGGCACCTTCCAGTTCCGTCTTACCCACCAGCCGTGCCGTGCCGAGATCACGGCGCACCCTCCAGAAGGCCCACCCTTCAAAAACGATGAGCGCCAGCCCGGTTGCGAGCCGGATGGTGGAAGGCCACGTATCCGCGAACAGCTTTCGGTGAAACGCGACGATTACGATCGTAACCGGAAGCCAGGAGCACGACAGGCCTACGACATACGCAGCGCGCGGGTATCGCCGCCAAGAAACACGCAGCGGATGCAACACAAACCAATACAGAGGAATCGGGAGTTGCAGAAACAAGACGAGGGCGGCAAGCCATGCCGGGAAAGTCACCCGCGCATCTTAGTCGAATCCCACCGAAGGCGGCATTTCCTATTTCTGAATTCCGCGCAGAACCTAAGTTCGCGCACATGGATATAATGGCTGGCTTGCTAAACTGCTTGCATTTCGTCCGAGAAGACATGACCGAGAAACCGACAGGGCCGAAAGGTTGGAACTTGGTGATCCGCGGCGCGCTGCTTCTGATCTTGTTGCTGGCGGGTATTCCGGCGCTCGGCCGCGCCGACGAGCCCTACGCGCGTAGCCGGGACTATGATTTGCAAAATATTCGCACGCATCTGTGGTTCAACGTTGAACAGCGGGCGGTCCGCGGCGAGGTAACCGAGAGTGTTGCGATGCTTCGGGAGGGTGTTTCCGATCTCAAGTTCGATTCGGTGGGGCTTGACGTCAAGGGCGTCTCGCTTGACGGTAACAGCGCGAAGTTCTCCGTCACGTCGACGGATTTGATCGTCACCCTGGAGCATCCCGCGACGCTCGGCGAGAAGCACGAAATCCTGATTCACTACCAGGGCCAGCCGAAAAAGGGTCTGTATTTCATCCTGCCTGACAAAAACTATCCGAAACAGCCGATGGAGGTCTGGACACAGGGCGAAGCGGAAGACACGCGCTATTACATCCCGCTCTACGACTATCCGAACGATCGCACCACGTCGGAAATGATCCTTACGGTCCCCGCCCCGTGGATCACGGTTTCCAATGGCAAGCTGATGAGCGTGACCGACGAGCCGGACGGCGAGAAAACCTGGGATTGGAAACAGAGCGAGCCGCTTTCGACCTATCTGATTTCCGCCGTCGCCGGGCAATTCGTGGAGCGCGACGATTCATGGCACGGAATTTCGCTGCGCTACGTGGTTCCGCGCGGGAACGAGTCTAAGATCGAACCGACATTCGGCCGCACCAAGGAAATGCTGGAATTTTTTGCCAGCAAGATCGGCGTGCCCTATCCGTGGGCGCAGTACGCGCAGACGGCACTGGACCAGTTCGTTGCCGAGGGCATGGAGAATACCAGCGCCACATCCATCACCACGAATTCGCTCGTGAACCCCGCGCTCGCGCCAGAGGACCGCGACGGTGCCGACATCGTGGTATCGCACGAACTGGCGCATCAATGGTTCGGCGATTTGGTGACGTGCAAGGACTGGGGAAACCTGTGGCTGAACGAAGGCTTTGCTGATTTTTTCGAGCGCGTTTGGAGCGAGCACCGTTTCGGCCGCGACGAAGCCGACTTTGATTTCTGGCGCGATCAGAATCAGTGGGTACGGGAACCGCGCAATTTTCCCGTTCCCATCGTGAGCCGGGCTTTCGACGATTCGACCGAGTATCAGGACAACATTTACGACAAAGCAGGCTGGGTGCTGCGGATGCTGCGCGAGAAGCTGGGCGATGAGGCGTTTTTCGGGGCGCTCCATCACTATCTCGACGCAAATCGAGGGCAGAATGTGGTGACCGCGGACTTGCAGAAGGCGATCGAGCAATTCACCGCGACGAACGTCGATAAATTCTTCGAGCAGTGGGTATACGGCGCCGGCGCTCCGAAGTTCGATGTGAGCTACGCCTACGACCCGGACACCAGGCAGATCGCCCTGACCGTCAAGCAAACGCAAAAGATGGAGGGGCACGTGGGCGTGTTCGACGTCCCGGTGGACATCGAGATCGCCACGGCCGACGGCCGCGCGACGCACACCGTCGAATCGAATCAAGCCAGCCAGATATTTACTTTTGCTGCCGATAGCGCTCCGCTGATGGTTGTCTTCGACAAAGAGGACAAAATCCTCAAGTCGGTCGAATTCAAAAAGGACGCGGGGCTCTGGGCGTATCAGTTGAAGAACAGCGAAACGACTCCGGACCGGGCGGATGCCGCGATTGCTCTGGGCGGAATGCGCGACGACCCGCGCTCCGTGGGCGCGCTGGGCGACGCGGTGCAGCACGATGGCTTCTGGGGCGTGCGGGTCGAAGCGCTGCTCTCGCTCGGCAGAATCGGCGGTTTGGAGGCAGAAAAGCAAGTGCTCGCGGGAGTCAACGATCCGCTTCCGTGGGTACGCGATGTTGCCGTGCTGGAGCTTGGAAACTTCAAAGACGATATCTCGCTGTCCGACAAGCTGACAAAAATCGCAGCGGCGGACCCGGCTTACCGGGTTCGAGCGGCAGCACTTGGCGCAATAGCCAGACTTCAGCGGCCCGAGGCTTTCGAAATTCTGGCTGCGGCTGTGAAATCGAAATCGCCCGACGACATGATCCAGAAGTCCGCGCTGCGAGCGCTCGGTACGCTGAGGGACCAGCGCGCCGTTTCGATCCTGACGGACTGGTCGAAGCCCGGAAAGCCGATTGGCAGCCGGCAAGCCGCGATCGGAGCGATTGCCGAGCTCGACAAGACGAATCACGAAATCACGCAAACGCTGATTTCGTATCTGAACGAACCGAATGCCGATATCCGGCTGGCGGCGATTTTTGCGCTTGGCGCGCGGGGCGATAGCGACGCGATCGCTCCTCTGGAGGAGATGTTGAAACACGGCGAGCTGACTGTGGCCGTCGGGCCCTATATCGAGCTGGCCATACGGTTGCTAAAGACCCAGCCTGTTCAGAAGTAGCTACGCTCGGCCGTCCGGCTCGGCCATGAGAATCCGCAGATCCCGAAGATTGTTGCCCGTCGGACCGGTGAGTATTGCGTCGCCTAGTTGTGCGAAGAAGTTGTAGGAGTCGCTGCGGCGCTGAAAGTCGGCGATAGCAAGGCCGAGCGCGCGGGCTCGCAGGAGAGTTTTTCCATCGGCGACCGCACCGGCCGCGGGGCTGTTGCCATCGATACCGTCCGTCCCGGCGCTGAGAACCGTAATCCCCTTCCCCGCAATCTTCGGTACGCACGCCAGAACGAACGCCGCGTTGCGTCCTCCCACCCCGTTGCCCGTGACCGGACTGCTCAACTCTCCTTCACAGAGGACCGCGACGCGGTGGCCGGGATTCGCCCTCGAATGCGCTTCTAGCTGGCCGAGGAGAAAATCGGACGCTCTTGCGATCGACCCGTTGTCGGTCGAATTGTCGCAGATGCAGCGGTAGCCTTCGGCTTCGCAGGCACGATGCGCGGCGTGGGTCAGATCATGCGCGCTGAGCAGCACCTCGAAATGCGCGAGACCGAAGCACGCGTGGCCCGGCTTCGGAGTTTCTCGCAAAGAGTGTCTCTCAAAGGCATCTCGCGCGAGTGCCGGGAATCTCGGAAGCAAATCGTATTGCCGGACGATGCGCTGGGCGTCGTGAATCGTCGTGGGATCGGGCAAAGTGGGGCCCGATGCGAGCGCCGACTCTTGTCCCGCCGGCACATCGCTGATCGCAAGGGTGAGCTTGGTTGAGAACGGCGCAGCGGCGGCCAGGCGTCCGCCTTTCGTCGCGGAAAGATGCTTGCGGACTGCGTTGATTTCGTCGATCGGCGCGCCGCAGGTGATCAGGGCGGCGTTCAGTTCATCGAAATCCGCGAGCGCCAGGTTGGGATCAAGCGGCTGCTCGACCATCGATGAGCCTCCGCCCGAAATAAGGAAGAAAATCAGCGTGCTCTGGTCGCAACTTGCCAGGCGTTCGAGGACGGCGCGGCCCGCCGCGAAACTTTCGGCGTTCGGGAGCGGATGTCCGCCGCGAAAAACTTCCCAGTCGGGCATTTCGGCCGGCAAAGCTGCGGGCACTATGAGAATTCCATCGATTGGAAAATCGTCAGCGAGAACGTTTACGAGCCCGCGCGCCATCGCGTGCGAAGCTTTGCCGAATGCGATCGCGACGATCGAATCGAAATCGCGTAGATCGATTCGTCCTTTGCCCGCAGCGATCGATGATCCGCTGCGCCCAAGCTTCCTTTCCATCGCGCCAGGGATATCAATCGCCGCGAGCGTCTCGCGGAAAATGCGCTCGGCAGTCTGCTTCACGCCTTCTCTATCGCGGCGGCGCCGGCGCGCGCGACGTCGAGATCCTGATCTTCCGAGCCTGCGCTTGCGCCAACAGCGCCGATCACCTGACCATCCACGATCAGCGGCACGCCGCCTCGAATCGGCGTCTGCGCCGCCGGAGTGGCAATCGCTAGGCCCAGCGCGAGCGGCAAGTTCACCTGGTCTCCCGCCATTGCCGGACCGGTGGGCGAGCGGCGCAACGCAGCGGCCTGCGCCTTGATCAGCGAAATTGCGATCGACGAGGGCCGTGCGCCGTCCATGCGCTCGAACGCCAGCAAGTGGCCGCCGTCGTCGACCACCGCGACGTCCATCGGCACATTGATTTCCTGGGCGCGGCGCTGGGCTGCGGCGAGAACCGCTCGGGCGCCTTCCAGAGTGAGCTTGGGATGATTGCGGGTCACCAGCGGCATTCCATCCTCCGAGTTCTAGAACGCGTCCGCATTCAGCGCATTGGGCGGCCGACGGCCTTCGACCGCGGCCACCGCGTTGTTCGCTGCCATCACGGCCATTTTCGTGCGCGTCTCGATCGTGGCGCTGGCAATGTGAGGGGCGAGGATCGTGTCCTTGCGGCCCACGAGTGCCGGGCTGACTTTCGGCTCGTACTCGTAAACGTCGAGCGCCGCTCCGGCGATTTTCTTTTGTTCGAGCGCGGCGACCAGCGCGGCTTCGTCCACGACGGGACCGCGCGACGTGTTGATGAGGTAGGCGGTGCGTTTCATCTTCTCGAAGGCTGCGATCGAGATCAGGTGGCGCGTTTCAGGCAGCAGGGGCACGTGCAGCGATACGAAATCGGATTCGTGCAAGAGGCGATCGAGGTCCGCTTGGTCGGCGTTCAGCTGTTTCTCGACGTCCAGCGGCGCGCGGACGCCGTCGTGATAGAGGACGCGCATCTGGAATCCGCCGGCGCGGCGTGCGAGGCCGCGGCCGATGCGCCCGAAGCCTACGATGCCGAGGGTTTTCCCCCAGACGTCGCCGCCGAGAAGTTGATCGAGATCCCATCCCGGCCAGGTGCCGGAGCGCATCCACGCGTCGCCTTCGACGAGCCGGCGTGCGACAGCCATCAGCAGCGTCCAGGCGAAGTCGGCAGTCGTTTCGTCGAGCACGCCAGGCGTGTGCGCGGCGAGGACCTTGTGGCGCGTGCAGGCCGGTACGTCAATATTGTCGTAGCCGACCGAAACGGTGGCCGCGACGCGCAGCTTCGGGGATTGCGCGAGCAGCTCCTCGTCCACTTTTTCCGTTAGCAGGCAGATAAGCGCGTCCTTATCGCCAACTCGTTTCAGCAATTCGGCGCGGGGAATGCGCTCGGCGGGCGTCCAGTAGTCGACATCGAAATGCTGATCGAGAATGGCGCGGGCGGCCGGAAACAGCGGCCGCGTGACCAAGACTTTCGGTTTGCTCACCCAATGCCTCGCGAAATCGGTGCTTACGGCCCCACAGAATACACCACTGCGCGGAAGTTCAAGCAGCCGCCAGGACGGATCTGCGGGTTCGCGTTGCACAGGCCGGTGCGAGGTTCGTTGACGCTTGCCGCAACGCGCGACTATAGTGACCCTAGGCGCTCCCATCGCGCAAAATGAGATGAATTCGCGGCTCCTTCACGATCTTGAGAAAGTTCTCGGCCCTCGAGGCATCCTCGACGCACCCGAGGATCTGATGCTGTACGAATATGACGGGTCGATTGAAACGGCGCGTCCGGATTGCGTGGTGTTTCCGCGCGAAACCCACGATGTGGTTGAAATCGCGCGGTTGGCGGCGCGACATCAGGTTCCTATCGTCGGCCGCGGAGCAGGGACCGGGCTCTCCGGCGGCGCGATCGCGAGGCATGGCGGGATCGTCGTTTCGTTCGCGCGAATGAACCGGATTCTCGCCGTCGACGCGGAAAACCAACGCGCGGTGGTGCAGCCCGGCGTGGTCAATTCCGATCTCAGCGCTGCCGTGGAGCATCTCGGCGTGCACTTCGCCCCGGATCCCTCCAGCCAGAAAGCGTGCACCATCGGGGGGAACGTCTCTGAAAATTCCGGCGGGCCGCATACGCTGGCTTACGGGGTGACCACGAATCATGTGCTTGCGCTCGAAATCGTCCTGCCGAGCGGGGAGGCGGTGCGGTTAGGCAGCACGGCGTTGGACACGCCGGGCTACGATGTCACCGGGCTTTTCGTGGGTTCGGAGGGCACATTTGGGTTGGTGACGGAAATTACCGTGAAGTTGACGCGCAATCCCGAAGCGGTGAAGACTTTGCTCGCGATTTTCGATTCCGTCGACGACGCTACCGAGACGGTTGCGGAAATCACGGCGCGCGGAATCACGCCGGCGGCTTGCGAGATGCTGGACGGCTGGACGATTCGCGCGGTTGAAGAATACGTGCACGCTGGGTTTCCGCTTGATTGCTCGGCGATCCTTTTGATCGAAGCCGATGGATTGCGCGAGGCGGCCGAGGCCGACGCGCGCGGAATCGCCGACGTTTGTTCTGCTCATCACGCGCGGAACGTACGCGTGCCCCGCGATGCGCGCGAGCGTGATCTTTTCTGGAAGGGTCGTAAGAATGCGTTTGGCGCGGCGGGCCGCCTTTCGCCGAGCTATTACACGCAGGACGGCGTGATCCCGCGCACGAAGCTTCCCGCGACGCTGAGGCGCATCGAGGAGATCGGCAGGAAGTACAATCTAAGGATCGGTAACGTTTTTCATGCTGGGGACGGCAATTTGCACCCGATTATTTTGTTCGACGAGCGCAACGAGCAGGAATTTCGCGACACGATTCGCGCGGGCGACGAAATAATCGAATACTGCATTTCCGTGGGAGGGTCGATCACCGGCGAGCATGGCGTTGGCATGGAGAAGGACCGGCTGATGTCCCTGCTTTTCAGCGAGTCTGATTTGGAGCTGATGCGGCGCGTGCGCGGGGTTTTCAATCCGGCGGACTTGCTGAATCCCGGAAAGATTTTTCCGACCTCCAAGGGCTGCGGCGAGATTTACGTGCGTCCCCGGCCTGCCCCCACGGTTGCGCCATCCGCATGAGCGTGAGCGGCGCGACTGCACTTTCGCAGCTGACGGAGATCGTCGGCGAGGCGAATATCGTCCGAGACCCGCGGCAGTTGACCCGGTATGACATCGACAGCAAGACTCCTTCTGCGGCTGTGCGTCCCGCCGCGGAGGCGGAAGTTGCCGAGATCGTGAAATTCGCGGGGCGCGAAAAACTCGCGTGCGTGGTTTCGGGCGCGCAAACCAAGCTTGGCATTGGGATGCCCCCGCGGCGGTACGATCTTGCGCTTGATCTGAGCCGCCTGGATCGCATCATCGCCTACGACCCCGAGGACTTGACGCTGTCCGCTGAGGCAGGGACACCGCTTTCCAAAATCGCCAGCGTGCTCGCCGAACACGATCAATTCATTCCGCTCACGGTGCCTTTCATGGCCCGCGCTACGATTGGCGGGACGATTGTCTCGGGCGTCGATTCGCCATTGCGGCACTCCTACGGCACGGCGCGCGATTTCGTTCTGGGGATGAATTTCGTCACCGGCGACGGGATTGCCGCCAAGAGCGGCGGGCGCGTGGTGAAAAACGTCTCGGGCTACGACATTCACAAAATGCTGATCGGCTCCCTGGGAACGCTCGGCGCGATCACCCGAATCAATTTCAGGACCTTTCCGCTGCCGCGCCAGACGCGTACTTTTGTCGCTGAATTTCGCGGTTCGAGGGAGGCTTGCGAATTCCGAAATGCCATCGTGGGGTCCGTGCTGCGCCCCCGCACCTTGGAGATTGTCAGCGAGAGCGCTCGCGGCCAACTTCTACCTGCTGAGAAAGCGAGAGCCGCGTTCGGCGATAACCGCTGGTCGGTCTATGTTGCCTTTGCCGGGGACGAGGATGTTTTGAAGCGGAATTACAAGGAGCTTGAAGCGGCCAGACATTCGGAAGATCGAGTCTCGGAGTGGCTGCGCGAGCTGAATCCAGTTGACGAACAATCCGTGATGAGCATCGTCTCAGAATTCCCAGCCGCGATTCTTAAGCGCTTCCCTGCCGCGGCGATCCTGAAAATCAGCGCTCTTGGGGCGGAGTTGCCGGACCTGGCAAGCTATACGGCGTCGATCGAGATGCCCTGGGCGGTCGTGATGCGAGGCTTGGGCGTCGCCTATCTCGCTCTTTGGCCGCCCGACGGTTCCGAGGGCTCGCTGCACGTGCTAAAGCAACACTGCAGGCGCATTTTCGCGCTTGCGGGAAAGCCGCCGTTCCGGCACGTCACATTACCCTGGTGCCCGTCCGCTCTCAAACGTGACATCGACATCTGGGGCCCGCTGCCCGCGAGTTTTGAGCTTATGAAAAAGCTGAAGAATGTCTTCGACCCCGGCGGAATTCTCAGCCCCGGCCGATTCATGGGAGGGATTTGAACGCTATGGCCCCGGCGCCTTCCCTGAGCGGTTTCGCGGGTGCGGACAAGCCTGAGTATGCCGATTACTCGCGCTGCGTGCACTGCGGGCTTTGCCTGAATCATTGCCCGACGTATCGCCTGTGGGGACAGGAGGCGGATTCACCGCGCGGGCGAATTCGCCAAATGCAGCTCGTGGACGAAGGCCGGATGGCCCTGGGCGAAGGATTCGTCACGCACATCGACCGCTGCCTGGATTGCCGAGCGTGCGAGACGGCGTGCCCCTCGGGCGTGGAGTACGGAAAGCTCGTCGAAGGAGCGCGCGCACAGATCGAACAGCATTACCGACGCCCGCTTCGGTCGCGCGTGGCGCGCGATTTCATCTATCGCAGGCTGCTTCCTTACCCGCGTCGGATCGCAGCGGCCGCGCGAGGGTTGCGCGCGTATCAGCGATCGGGGCTAGCGACAGTCGCGCGCGCGGCTGGAATCCTGAAAATGCTCGGATTGCAGGATCGCGAACGCCTGCTACCAAAAATCGATTCGGCGTTCTTCTTCAACGAGTTGGGCAGGACATTTCCGGCGAAACGTCCGCAACGTGCCCGTGTCGCGCTCTTCGCCGGTTGTGTCGCACAAGTCACGTTCAGCGAGCTCAATCGCGCCACGATTCGGGTGCTACAGGCGAACGGCTGCGAAGTAGTCGTGCCCGCCGCACAGGTCTGTTGCGGGGCGTTAGCAGCGCACGCCGGGGTGCGCGACGTGGCGCGAAATCTGGCGCGAGCGAATTTTGCGGCATTCCCGGCAAGCGGCTTCGACGCCATCATCACAAACGCAGCGGGCTGCGGCTCGACTCTCAAGGAGTATCCGCATCTTGTCTCGCAACCAGGCGCCGATCACGACGCAGCCGCACGGTTCGGCAGCACGGTGCGCGACGTAACGGAGTTCCTGGCTGAGCTTGGCCTTTCGGCTCCGATGCAAGACATCCCGCTGCGCGTCACGTATCAGGACTCGTGCCACCTGGCCCACGGGCAGAAAATCCGCGAAGCTCCGCGCAAATTAATTCGCGCGGTTCCCGGAGTGAATCTCGTCGAAATGCGATTGGCGGACCAGTGCTGCGGTTCGGCAGGCGTTTACAACGTCACGGAAACGGAAGCATCACTCGAACTCCTCGCGCTGAAAATGGAGCTCGTGCGGGAAACAACGGTCGATGCGATTGTCACCGCGAATCCCGGTTGCATTCTGCAATTGCGCGCCGGCGCGGCAATCCACAAAACGCAACACGAAGTGCTTCACGTGGTCGAACTGCTCGACCGCGCCATTATCAAGGAAAACTGACTATTTCTCGCCGACCAGGTAGCGGCAGCCGCTCGGCCCCATCCGCGCCGAATGAACGGCGCCTGCGGGAACATCGCAGCGATCGCCCACGCGAAATGTTTCCGGTTTGCCGCCGCAGGTCAGCGTCATTTCGCCATCGAGAATAATGTGCGCGGTCAAGCCAGCGTGAGTGTGATCGGAATAGAACGCGTTCGGCCGGTCCTGCCACACGTAGGTGTGCGTAAAACCTTCGGCTCCGAGCTGTTTCGTCAGTTCGCTTTCGTTCAACGAGACCATGTTCGCTGAGCGGATTATAGCAGGTGCGATGTACAACAGCAGATGAAGGGGTGCGCTTGCGGGCGGAGCGTGTGTGGGGGAATCCGCCCGCAAGCTTTGTTGTGCATCGTGGGAGAAAATCAATCCTGCGACGATTGCTGCTGTGCATCCGGCGGCGGAGGCGGCTGCCCGCGACCGGCTTTGAACCGCTTCGGGCCGCCGGGACGGCCTTGCTCGACCGCGTAATCGGAAGGCACCTGGAAAAGTGACGCTTCCGGCTCCTGCCGCTGAATGTTCGTCAATTGAAACGTAGTCTCGCCCTGGAACGGATCGCTGCGCTTGCTCATCACCACGGTTTGCAGCTCTGGTGAATACCACCGCTCGTTCGTAAGCACGATGGGGTTCGCGTTGCCGATGGCGCCCGCAGGAATGGTCCGCGTCGTGCGCAGGCCTTCGGCCTGTACGCCGTTGATCGTCTGCGTTCCGAGAGAGAGGGTGGTCACGTTGCTTTCCTGGCGTTGACCGCGGGGAGAGGGCGGGCTGCCGTTCCTGTCGCCGCGCTCTCGCCATTGCATCTTCCGCGCGATTTTTTTATCAGGCTGCAGCACGTAGCGCGCTCCGGCTACGCTGTCGTTGATGAAAACGACGTGCGGAGCCGACGGGCCCGACGTTCCCCAGGCGCCGATCGCCGGCAGCGTCATATCGCGGCGCGTGCGGCCCTGGCTGTCGCGCGCGATATTCCCCGTCGTAGTGCGATTGATGTGATTGCCGTCGGAGAGCGTCTGCGTAATCTGAGTGGAAATCGTCGCGCTGAAGGGCGCGCCGGTCACCGTCTTCCCGCCAAGATCTTCCTCGAAGCCGACGAATCCGATCGCGTCATCCGGACCGCCCGGACCGCCACCCGTGCGCATGAAGAAAACATCGTGGCCCGGCGGCGGAGGCGGCGCATCCGATTGCGCCAGCGCGGCAGGGCATGCCATCGCCAGTGCCAATAACACCGCACCCATATTGTTCAACCTCCGCAAACGGTTCATCGAATGAACCATGCGTTCCTCCCTGCTTGCTCCAACTGCCTCGTGTTCAAAATCCGTCAAAGTCTATTCCTGGCTCGCGCTCGCCTGCGGAACGAGCCGGATGGCCTGCGGCGTTCCGTCCGCGCTGACGATCAGGTCGGCGCGCACCGTTCCGTCGCCGTCCATCGCCGCCACCGGCAGCCCAAAGGAGGCAAGCGCCGCGCGCGGCATCTCCACACGCACAACCGTACCCTCATCGAGCGCCGACGGATCATCCGCGTAAGGCAGGGGTACGAATGAGGCGTACTCGGAATCGTCCGCGTCGATCAGATTCACAGAATTCTGGGGGTTTCCGCTGCCAGCCGCCGCAGCCGCGGGTGAGGAGGGACGATCGACGAGCTTGGCCACACCCAGCGCTTCGTGGCCCTTGGGCCCCATAAAGTGGTGGAGAGAAAAACCGACAGCCAGCAACACCGCAGCAGCCGTGCTGAGAGCAGCAATCTGGCGCTGCACGCTCCATCGCAAAGTCGCCATCTCTTGCCGCCGGAATTCCGCTATCAAACGGACCTCGAGATTCGCGGGCGCCTGCTGCCCAGCCGCTGCCACGGACATCGCGCGCAATCCGGCATCGAGCGACTCCACATCCGTCATCAGCCGCGCGCAGTTCGCACACGATTCGGCGTGGGCCAACGCGCTGTCTCGGAGGGCAAAGCCCT
>Ga0209007_1000578_pt1 | contig 13182 bp, 9 predicted proteins | sample JacPinW_OM1H0_O2_FD_187961 | JGI IMG/M metagenome (GOLD analysis project Ga0209007, IMG submission 187961) | Forest soil microbial communities from Algoma, Ontario, Canada - Jack Pine, Ontario site 1_JW_OM1H0_O2 (SPAdes) (version 2) | ecosystem: Environmental > Terrestrial > Soil > Boreal...
TTTGCGGCGGGGGATGAATACATACCGTTCTTCCCTATCGGCTGGATGTTAGCACGGCCTTCGCGACTGTTACTTGGGATACCGTTTTCTGCGACCTTGCTGACGATCTTGCTGGCGCATGAAATGGGTCATTACTTGTACTGCAGGTATTACGGAGTGCGCGCGACGCTTCCGTTTTTCATTCCTGCACCGACGTTGATTGGAACGCTGGGAGCGGTGATTCGAATCAAGGCGCCGATTCGTTCGCGGGCTGCGTTGTTTGATATCGGGATAGCGGGGCCAATCGCGGGATTTGTGGTTGCCATTGCGACCCTGGCGGTGGCGATGACTCTTTCGAAACCGTTAGTGCCGGGGATGGGGCCGTCAGATTTGCGCTTGGGATATCCGGAAATTTTTTATCTCGTGCACGATGCTTTGCGCAGCTTTGTACCGGGCCACGCAACTGCGTCACTGCCGCTGGGGCGGGTATATCTGCATCCGACGGCAATTGCAGCATGGGTGGGCATGTTTGCGACCGCGCTGAATTTGCTGCCGAGCAGTCAGTTGGATGGCGGCCATATTGTTTACGCGTTGGCACCGCGCACACATCGAGTGATTTCGTGGATCACGGTGATCGTGCTTGTCTTCCTGGGACGTATGTATGTGGGATGGCGCGTGTGGGCGGGGCTGATCATTGTGATGAATGTCCTTACGTACCGGCAGCAGCAGGCTCCGGAGTTCCCTTCCCTTCCGGGCAACCGGTGGATTCTCGCGTTGCTGGCGGGAGTCATGCTGGCGCTGACCTTCACGGTTTCTCCTTTTGAAATGAGCTGGAGGTAGGGCAGGCTTTGGCCCCGCGTCATCGCACTAGACTACGCTATTCAAACGTTTTAATATGTTTGCGCCATGAATCGAGCTCCCCTTTTCACCGCCGTTCTTCTTGCTTTCTTCCAAGTCAGTTTCACACACGCGCAAGTGGTGGAAGTTGACACCACTCGTGCCACGAATCACTTCGTTCCGAAAGATACGTTGGGCGCGGGAGTCGACCGGATTTCAGTCGAGGCCATCGACAAGGATCTGCTGCAGCCCACGCTTAGCCAAACTCAGGAGTCTGGATGGCAGCCGGTGACGTACCGGCAGAATACGGAATTAGCGATCGAGGCGTGGCATTGGAATCCGCAAGGAACGTGGAGCGATCCGGCGGGGAAAGGATATTTCGTCGGATCAGCGAATCCGACGGAGATGCTTCGCTACTCTTATGGCTATGGGTTGCCGCGGCGCGGCTTCACGCGAAACGACGGCACAGAGAACGTTGGCTTTTCGCGGCTGACGGATGGCGATCTCGCATCTTTTTGGAAAAGCAACCCCTATCTCACGCAGCGATTCACGGGAGAGAGTGACGCGTTGCATCCACAGTGGGTGCTGCTCGATCTCGCGCAAGTGCAGCAGGTGGACAGCATCCGGATCGCGTGGGGAGAACCTTTCGCGAAGGTCTACACGGTGCAGTACTGGACGGGTGGCGAAGACCCGATTCATGCACCTACGAGAGGCGTCTGGCAAACGTTTCTTCAGGGCGCCATAGAAGCCGGAAAAGGAGGGACGGAGACGTTGCGGTTGATAGGGAGCACGGTGCCAGTGCGCTTCGTCCGAATATGGATGACGGAATCGTCGAATACGTGCGATGCGGATGGAGCCGGCGATCCGCGGAATTGTGTCGGATATGCGATTCGCGAGATTTATCTCGGCACGATGACGAAGGACGGAGCGTTTCACGACATTCTTCGGCACACCCAAGACCAGGAGCAGACGACAACGTATTGCTCGTCCGTAGATCCGTGGCACCAGGCTTCGGACCTCGGCGCGACAACGCAGGCGCAGATGGGATTCGATCTGTTCTTTACCAGCGGCGTAACGCGCGGGCTTCCGGCGATGATTCCGGTTGCGATGCTCTACGAAACACCGGAAAATTCCGCGGCGGAACTTGCATATCTGAAGAAGCGGAACTATCCGGTTTCATATGTGGAGATGGGCGAAGAGGCGGACGGCCAGTACATGCTTCCAGAAGATTACGCGGCGCTCTACTTGCAGTGGGCAACGGCGCTGCACAAGGTTGATCCGGCGTTGAAGCTGGGCGGACCGTCGTTTCAAGGAGTGAATCGCGACATTGAAGTGTGGCCGGACGCGAACGGGAAAGTCTCGTGGCTTGGGCGTTTCGTCGACTACCTCAAACAGCACGGGCGCATGAACGATCTAGCGTTCTTTTCGTTCGAGCATTATCCGTATGATCCATGCCGAATTCCGTGGGGGATGCTCTATGACGAACCGGAATTCGTGAGCCACATTATGCAGGTATGGCACGACGACGGGATTCCAGCGGATATGCCAATGTTCATCACCGAGGGAAATCTTTCGTCGGGAGCGAGCGAAACCTTTCAGGATATTTTTGCCGGGGTATGGCTGGCGGACTACATCGGATCGTTCCTGAACGCAGGGGGAAACGGGGTTTACTTCTTCCATTATCTGCCGCTGCATATGGAGCCAGGATGCAACGGCTCTCCGGGGACATTCGGGATGTTCACTATCAACGGGAATTACGAAATACAGCAGCGGTTGGCGCAGTTTTACGTAGCGCAACTCATTAATCTGGATTGGGTGCAGCCGGACGGTGGGGCGCACCAGGTGTATGCGGCAAAGAGCGATGTCGAAGATGGCGCTGGGCATGACTTGGTGACGGCGTATGCGGTGAAGCGTCCGGATGGGAAGTGGTCGCTGATGCTGGTGAATCGCGATCAGGAAACTGCGCACAAAGTGAGAGTGGCGTTTCGCGGGGAATCTGCGCACGAAGACAGCTTTGCTGGACCCGTGGACGTCGCAACGTTTGGAAGCGCGCAGTACCAGTGGCATCCTTCGCACACGCGATTTGAGGCGCACGCGGAGCATGCCGCCGAGAGGACCGTGGTTGCTTATACCAAAGGCTGGGCCGAACCGGATGGGCCGATTGCACGCACAAAGCTGACTGCGGGAAAAGATACGTTGTATGAAGTGCCGGCTGCGTCGGTGGTTGTGATTCGAGGAGCCGTAGGCTTGCATTGATCGACTTCTGGAGCCGACCTGGGCGACGTTACATTAGCCAGAGAGCGTCGACGTCGACGATCACTTGCGTGCGGGGGATCTTTTCTTTAACTGCGTAGTCAAGCATGGCGCGCAGAGTCGTGTGAAGTTGTTTGCGGCTCGGCGACTTCAAGACAAAGTGGTAGCGGTAGTCGCGCTTCAATCGCATGATGGGAGCGGCGGCTGGACCGAGCACCCGGACGCCTTCGTGCCGCGTCTGATCGAACCACTTCCCGAGCGTTCCGGACCATTGCAGGGCGTCGTCAAGCTTGTCACTGCGAATCAGAACATTGGCAAGGGCTGAGTATGGCGGATAGTGCATCCAGCTGCGGAATTGAAGCTCTTTTTCGTAGAAGCCGATGAAGTCGTGGCGTGCGGCGTATTGGACGGCGTAGTGATCCTGAAAGTAAGTTTGAAGAATGACCTTGCCCGGAGTCTGGCCGCGTCCCGCGCGTCCGGCGACTTGGGTGAGTAATTGGAAAGTGCGCTCTGCGGCACGAAAGTCCGGCAGGCCGAGAGCGACATCGGCTCCGACAACTCCGACGAGTGTGACACCGTGAATGTCATGGCCCTTGGCGATCATCTGCGTGCCGACGAGCAGGTCGAGTTCTCCTTCGTTGAGACCGCTTAACGCACGTTCGAAATCTTCATGGCTGCGGACCGTGTCGCGATCGAGCCGGGCGATGCGCGCTTGAGGGAACATGCCGTGCAGCAACTCTTCCAATTTTTCTGATCCGGTACCCAGGAAATATACGTATTCACTGCCGCAGTGGATGCAGGCTTTGGGAACGGGCGCGGTGTATCCGCAATAATGGCAGACCATCTTGTGCTCGCGCTTATGGTGGGTAAGCGCGATGGCGCAATTCTGGCACTCGAGCTTTTTGCCGCAGGTGCGACAAAGGACTACCGGGGAATATCCGCGGCGGTTGAGCAGGACCATGACCTGCTCTTTGCGTTCAAGACGATCTTTGATCTCGGCGGCGAGTTTGCGGGAGATGACTTGCTCGTGGCCCGTTTCCTGGAACTCGAGGCGCATGTCCACGATTTCGACTTCGGGTAGCGGACGTTTTTCGACACGATCCGGAAGTTCGATCAGCACGTATTTATTCTTCTTGGCGTTGAAATAGGATTCGAGTGAGGGCGTTGCTGAGCCCAACACGACCGCGGCATCCGCCATCTTGGCGCGCATTACCGCAACGTCGCGGGCGTGGTAGCGCGGCGTTTCTTCCTGTTTGTAGGACGAGTCGTGTTCTTCATCGACGATGAGCAGAGCGAGATCGACAACCGGGGCAAAGACAGCCGAGCGCGTGCCGACGACCATGCGGGCTTCTCCACGCTTGATCCGGTGCCATTGCTCGGCGCGTTCGCGGTCGGAGAGCGCAGAATGAAGAATAGCGACTTCGTCGCCGAAAATTTGGTGCAGATCGGCGGCGACTGCGGGCGTGAGGCCGATTTCGGGGACGAGGAGAATTGCAGAGCGTCCAGCTTCGAGGACCGAGCGCATCGCCGCGAGGTATACGGCAGTCTTGCCAGACCCGGTGACGCCGTGCAGCAGCATTCCAGAGAATTTGTGTGCTGCTACGCTCTCCCGAAGTCGGGCGAGAGCGGCTTGCTGCGAGTGGCTCAGATTGAAGTCGAATAGATTCGGGCGCGGCTTGGCGCGGGACACGGTGAATCCGGCGGGCTCTTCAATGATTTCGATCAGACCGCGCTTAACGAGAGTGCTGAGCGTCGTTCGCGGGACTTCAAGAGCTTGCAGAACTTCGGCGGAAACGCTGCCTCCGGCTGCGGCCAGCGTGTCGATGAGAGTTTGCTGGTTGGCGTTCAGCTTGCCTTCGGAAGATTTGAGCCGCGCGATTTTTATGGTGCGAGTTGCATCGTGCGGAGCGGAGACGTCTTCGCGGGCCAGCCACTTCTTGCGGACCATGCCGGCCAAGACAGGTCTCGAAATTCGCGTGGCAGAGCGAAGGGTTTGCTCGCGAACGAGTTCGCCATCAGAGTTGGAGAGATAGTCGAGCACCAGGAATTCCGTTGCCTGATCTTCGGGGGTGCGCTGGGAACGCGCGGACGATCCGGACATTCCCGCGAGATGCAGCGCCATATGGCCCTGCTCGGTGATGCGGTATCCGACGACGCGCTTGAACTCCGCGCCGAGAGGAAGCATGGTGCGGAACACTTCTCCGATGGGGGCGAGGTAGTAGTCGGCAATCCAGCGTCCGAGGCGCAGCAGTTGATCATCGAGGACCGGCGCAGCGTCGAGGACGCTCAGAACACTCTTGGTAGCGATAGAAGGCTTGCGGTCGTGAAGGTCAACGACGATGCCAGTGAGGCGCTGCTGGCGGAAAGGAACGAGGACGCGTCCACCGACGATTGGCGCAGCTTCTGCGGGGACACGGTAGGTGAAGACCATGTCGAGAGGCACGGGCAGGGCTACGTCGCAAAATTCGGGCATCGGTTGGAAGGATAAACCACAGCTCGCGGCGTCTGGCCACCGGCTCGTTACGCTCGATGGACGGACGAATACGTCCGTCCCTACGCGTCAGCTTTTGGAGGTTTGAGTCCCAAATATTTCATGACCATCTGCAAATCTTTCCAGGCTTCGCCTTTCTGGCGTGGATCGCGGAGAAGAAACGCAGGATGGTAAGTGACCGCAAGCTTGGATCCCTGCCAGGAAGGATCGCTGGCGCGGGCGCCGGAAGGCATGAAGTCGTAGAAGCGGCCGCGCAGTTCGGACATGGGCGCGTTGATCGCGAGCATATTTTTTGCTGCGACAGCTCCTAGCGCCACAATAACCTTTGGCTTGATCACGGCAATCTGACGCATCAGGAATGGAGAGCACGTTTCACACTCATCGCGCTCGGGAGTGCGATTTCCGGGCGGACGGCATTTGACGACGTTCGCGATATAAACGTCTTCGCGACGGATTCCCATTGCCTTGATCATGTTGTTGAGGAGTTGGCCGGCGCGACCGACGAAAGGTTCACCCTGCGCATCTTCGTCGGCACCGGGACCTTCTCCAACGAACATCAAATCCGCATGCGGATTGCCGACGCCGAAGACGATTTGCTTGCGGCCCTGCTTGTGCAGTTTGCAGCGCGTGCAGTCGCCGAGATCCTCGCGAATCAGCTTGAGCGCAGCGACCGGGTCGGAAACTCCTTGCTCAGGCTTCGGAGTGAGCGTCTCAAGAATTGTTTCGTTGGCGGCCTTGGGAACTACGGCGGATCTCTTTGCGGTCATTTCCTCTCGCTGTTCCTGGAATGTGGGCGAAAACGCGGGTTCTTCAACTTCGGCCGTGGGCTCCGCCTCTTGAACGATTGGCAACTCGCGGCGATAGAAATCGTAGATGCCCATTTCGTGACAGTAGCGAACTCGCTCGGCGAGCGCGCGGCGCAGATCATGCTCTAGAGTGCGGGGCATCGGTGGATCGATTGTAATGCAGTGCGAGGCGGACGTGTTCGTGGTAGCGGCGAAGCACAGCAGGTTCCTCGTCGCTTCGCTTCTCGGAATGACAACCGCACCCGTAAGGGTTGCGCTGCTTGGAGTGAGAAAGACTAAAAGCAGAAATTACGCTTTGACGGGGGATTTGCGGGTTTGGCGGATGCGAACAATCTGGTCGAGGACGCGCTGTGCGACTTCCCACTTGGTGGTTTCCGGGACTTCAACGACTTCGTCGCCGGTAATGATGGTGACGGCGTTGCGGTCAGAATCAAAGCCGACGCCTTCACGGGAAACGTCGTTGACGACGATGGCGTCGAGATTCTTTGAAACCAGTTTCTGTCGCGCGTTCTCCAGGACGTTTTCCGTTTCCGCGGCGAAACCCACGATCATCTGCGAGGTTTTCTTGAGCGAAAGTTCCTTCAAAATATCGGGCGTGGCTTCGAGATCCAGCGTCATCGGACCTTTGCGCTTGAGCTTCTGTCCAGCAGCCGACTTGGGGCGATAGTCGGAGACAGCGGCGGTCTTGATGACGATGGTGGCTTGCGGGAGCAGATTCATAACGGCATCGCGCATCTCTTCGGCAGACTCGACTCGCGTGACCTCAGCTGCGGAAGGCGGCGTCAGCGAAGTCGGGCCGCTAATAAGAAGAACGCGGGCACCACGACGTAAGGCGGATTCAGCCAGTGCGTATCCCATGCGTCCACTGGAACGGTTGGTGAGATAGCGGACGGGATCGATCTTCTCGCGAGTGGGACCGGCGGTGAGCAACACCGTCTCGCCTTGAAGATCCTGCGAAGCGCCGAGAGTTTCCAGCACTGCGGCAACGATGGCTTCGTTTTCCGCCAAGCGTCCGGCGCCGGTCATGCCGCAAGCAAGATACCCAGTGCCCGGCTCGACGATCTTTACGCCGCGCTTACGAAGAATCTCGAGATTCGCCCGCGTCGCGGGATGATTCCACATATTTACGTTCATCGCCGGGGCAACGACAACGGGGGCGGTGGTCGCGAGAAAAAGTGTGGACAGGAAATCGGAGGCGATTCCCCGAGCAAAATGGGCAAGAACGTCGGCGGTGGCGGGAACGACGACGAGGGCGTCAATCGATTGCGCGACGGCGATGTGCTCAATAGCCGAATCGATATTCGGCTCGCGCTCCTCGCCGGGAGAGAACATGCTGGTGATGACTTTTTCACCGGAAATGGCCGCGAAGGTAAGAGGCTTAACAAATTCCTGCGCGGCGCGGGTCATCACGACCTGCACACGAACACCGCGGTCCTGCAGCAGGCGGACGATTTCCGCCGCTTTGTATGCCGCGATTCCACCGGTGACGCCAAGGGCAATCTTCATATCGATTGATTGATGATTCTTAACTGTTGATTGAACAGCCCATCCGACTGTTGGATGAGTCGACAGTCAACAACCACAATCAACAACCCCTCGTTAGTCCTGGCCGAGAGCCTTGTCGAGATTTTCCGCGGCCTGCTCGGCAGCGGTGCGCATCGGCGGAATCTCCCATTTCACCTTGCCGGCGCGAATTTCATCTTGCGCAATGCGGCAGGGCTTGCGGGAGTTAGTATCGACGACTGGCGGCGCGCCCGATTGGAGCTGGCGTGCGCGGCGTGCCGCGACCAAAATGTACCGGTAGTTGCTATCGAAGCCTTCGATCAACTTCATTGGGAGTCTCCGTTAAAAAAATTCGAAGTCGAATCAGAGCCGAACATGCGTCGATGAGTTGCGCAGAACAGGACCAACGTTCGGGCATGTTCCGCTTCGGGCTGTCTTTCCGGTCTGGCGCTCGTTCTTGCGCCATTGAAATCATACCGCGAAACCTAAGAGTCTGCCGAGCCTGGGGGATCACGAAAGGACGCAAGGATGCGCTGTACCTTCTGCTTCATGTTGGCCAAACGTAAGCGTTCGGCGCGCTGCAGGATCGCAGTCTCCTGCTCGGAAAATGTCTTCTGGTCGCGGCGCAGCCGTTCCGAGAGGACGATGGACACAAGCCTGTCCGCAGATTCTTCCAGTCTGTCGTTGATCAGAACGTAGTCGTACTTGTCGTATTCGGCGATCTCGCCGATGGCGGCGAGCAAGCGGCGCTGGATCACGTCTTCCGGATCCTCGCTGCGATTGCGCAAGCGCCACTCCAGCGTTTTGCGATCCGGAGGGAGCACGAAGATGCTGATCGCGTCGGTGAGATTCCGCTTGATTTGAGCCGCGCCCTGCACATCGATATCCAGAACGAGATCGTTACCTTCGCTGCCCGCGTCGCGAAGAAACTGGCGTCCGGTGCCGTAGAAGTTGCCATGCACGTTGGCGTGCTCCAGGAGTTCACCAGCCTGAATCATCCGCTCAAACTCATCCCGCGAGACGAAGAAATAGTGCTTGCCGTTCTGCTCGCTGCCCCGTGCGGAGCGCGTGGTGTAGGAAATAGAAAAAACGAGGTTAGGGACCAACTTCAGAAGCTCGTTCGTTAATGTGGACTTTCCCGAACCAGAAGGGGCGGAGATGATATAGACGAGTGGCTTGCGATTTGCGGTCATTCCAGGTTTTGCACCTGCTCGCGGGATTTTTCGATCTCTGACTTCATGGCTAGTCCTGCCTCCGTAATTTTAAGGGCTTCGCCGGCGAGGCCCGACGTTTTCGACAGCAACGTATTGGCTTCGCGGTTCATTTCCTGGAGCAGGAAATCCATCTTCTTGCCGATCTCACCACCCTGGTCGAGCAATCCGAGGAAATGCTGGACGTGGGTTTCGAGCCGGACAATCTCTTCTTGAATGTCGCTGCGGTCGACCAAAAGGGCGGCTTCCTGCAATATGCGTTCTTTGTCGATGCTGGCTCCAAGCAACTCCTGCAGGCGGGATTGCAGCCGTTCGGCATAATTCTGGAGAATGGCGCGACGATGCTGATGGACACTCTTACTCGCTTCGGAGAGGTGAAGCATGCGATCGCGAAGCTCGCGGGCGATTCCGCGGCCTTCTTCCTCGCGCATTTGATTGAGCCGGTCGAGGGCGTCGCCGACTTTCGCCATCACGGCGGACTCGAGCTCTCCGTCGGCGGTTTCATTCGCCGATTCGAGCGCACCCGGAAGCCGAAAAATCGCATTGAGATCAGGCACGGCTGCGATGGAAAACTCGGCGGCGGCCGCGCGGAAGGCAGAGATATATCCACCCACGATTTCGCGATTCATGGCAAACGTTTCGTTGCTAGTTCGCTCCAGGCTTAGCGAAATCTCGACGTGCCCGCGCGCCATCTTTTCCTTGAGCAGGCGGCGGAGCTGCATTTCGAGCGAATCGGTGCCGGAAGGAAGACGAAAGTGCAAATCGAGAAAACGGTGGTTGACGGATTTCAGCGAGAGCACAAATGCCAGTTTGCCACCAGAACTGGAGGGGGCACTCGCACTGTTGACTTCTCCGCGAACCTGCGCAAAACCAGTCATCGAGCGTATGGGCATAGTGGGCCGTGTTCTTACGTTTCTGCAACCGCTTTGGGCAAGTCGGCATTGGCGAACTGCAATTCGTAAAGCCGTCGGTAAGTGCCAACCTGCTGCATCAATTCTTCGTGCGCTCCAATTTCGGCGATGGTTCCATTCTCGATTACGACGATCCGGTTCGCCCGGCGCACGGTTGAAAGACGATGGGCAATCACGAAGACCGTGCGTCCGCTCATGAGATTGTGCAAGGCGGACTGTACCAGCGCCTCCGACTCGCTGTCGAGTGCAGAGGTGGCTTCGTCGAGAATCAGAATCGGGGCATTCTTCAGCAACGCACGCGCAATGGCCAACCGCTGGCGTTCGCCGCCTGAGAGCCGAACGCCGCGCTCTCCGATGACAGTATCGTACCCCGACGGGAGGGCAAGAATGAAGTCGTGAGCGAGCGCTGCGCGGGCGGCACCCTCGACGTCCTTCAGCGGGACGTGAGGTTGTCCGTAGGCGATGTTGTTGCGCACCGTATCGTTGAAAAGGACGGTATCTTGCGTAACGATGCCGATCTGCGAGCGCAGAGAAGCGAGGGTTACGTCGCGCACGTCGTGGCCGTCGACCAGAATGCGTCCGGCAGTCACATCGAAGAACCGGGGAAGCAGATGGACGAGCGTGCTCTTGCCGGCGCCGCTGGAGCCGACGACGGCAAGAATCTCGCCACGTTTCACTTCGAGGTCGATGCCGCGGAGGATTTCACGGGAATCTTCGCCGTCGGATTGGTAGGAGAAGCAAACTCCTTCGAAGCGAACACTTTGTGAAAACGGAGGCAGCGCTTTCGCTCGCGGTTTCTCGATTACGACGTCCTCGGCATCCATGAAGGTGAACAACTGCGATGAGGCGCCAAGGGCCTGCTGAAAGCTGTTGTTGAATACGGCGAACTTTCGCACCGGGTTGTACATACTGAGCACGGCGGCGACGAAGGCGATGAAAGCTCCGAGGGTGAGCTCGTGGTGCGCGATCTGCGCGCGACCTAATAGAAGCAAGAGCGCGATGGCGACTGCGCCGAAGATGTCCATCAGCGGCGAACTGATCGCCGCGGCCGCCACAGATCGCAGGTTCGCGCGGAACAAGCGCTGCGCAGCTTTGCGGAAGCGCGCGACTTCCCACGATTCCATGCCGAACGCTTTAACGATCCGGTTGCCGGTGATGGTTTCATGCAGGATGTTCTGGACGTCGGCGAGCTGGTCTTGCCCGGTTCGTGTGGTCGAGCGCACGCGGCGCCCAATGCGCACCGCGGAGAAAATGATGATGGGGATGAAGATAACGAGCACCCAAGCCAATTTTCCTCCCAGGATCACGACCAGAACAGCGGTGAAGGCGAAGGTAAAGAACTGCTGGAGGAATTCGGCGAGGATGCTCGACATGGCGAACTGGACGCGTTCGATGTCGTTGATGATCGTGGAGATTAGCGTCCCGGTAGCGTGCGTCTGGAAAAAAGCGGCTGAGCGTCGCAAGACGGAGTTGTAGAGATCGTTGCGGAGGTTCGTAATCATGCCGAAGCCGGCGTGATTCACGAGGTAAGTACCGGTGTAATCGAACACTCCTTTCAACACTGTCGACGCCACGAGCGCGTACGCAACGATGGTCCAAGCGTTATGAAAGTGTGTAGGAACGAAACGCTGAAGATAGACCGGCTGACCTGTCTGAGGCATCGTGAATAAGACGATATTTTCCGAACCGGATGATGGGTTCAGCACACGATCGAGGACTGGCTTTAGAAGGACCAGGCGGAAAGCCTCGAGAAAGCCCACGGCCGCCAGAAGAAAGACACCAGGCAACAACTGCAGGAGGAACGGAAGCACGTAGCGGACGAGGCGCATTACTTGCCGCATGGAACTCCCGCGGGCGCCGGACCGCAATCGCTTGCCGCCGGTGGAATTGAGGTGAGTTGCAAGGACTTATTTTACTTGAGTTGGGCGCTGGGAGAATGGCGTTTCCGGTGCCGTGAGTTGTCTGAAGGGGGACGGCTCATAGTCCTGCATGGACCAGTCTCGCGGAGAGTTTCTTCTATTCTGGACTGTCGCGGTGCCCGATTTTGACGCGATATCCTGCGCGACGAAGGTGCTTGCCGACTTCTTCGGCGATCATCACGGAGCGGTGCTGTCCACCGGTGCATCCGAAAGCGATCGTAAGATAACTTTTCCCTTCGTGAATGTAATGCGGCAGCAGATAGACGAGAAGGTCGGAAATGCGCGAGATGAATTCGCGCGTCTGCGGAAAGGAGCGAATGTATTTCGCCACCTTCGGATCGCGGCCCGTGAGCGGACGAAATTCGGGGACAAAGTGCGGATTGGGCAGGAAGCGAACGTCGAAAACGAGATCGGCGTCTTCGGGAACGCCTTGTCGAAACCCAAAGCTCACGCTGGACACAAGAATACTTTTTTCTGCCGACTGTTCATGAAAACGCTCGTTGATATGAGCGCGCAGCTCATGCACGTTGAACTTCGACGTGTCGATGACGAAGTCGGCATAACGGCGGATGGCGCTCAGATGCCGGCGTTCCTGTTTCAGGGCGGTTTTCACCGGAGAATCGGTACCGAGCGGGTGGGGACGGCGAGTTTCGCTGAAGCGCCGAAGCAGAATTGCGTCGGACGCTTCGAGGAAAACAACTTTCGTCGGAATCATCTTGCGGACGGACTGCAGGATTCCGGGAAGCTTTTCGAGCTTCGAGCCTTCGCGGACATCCACGACCAGGGCGGTACGGCGAATGTCACGCGACTGGAGCGCCAGTTCCGCGAAGCTCGGGATCAGTTCGACGGGCAAGTTGTCGACGCAGTAATAACCGAGATCCTCGAAGGCTTTGAGCACGGAAGCCTTACCCGAGCCGCTCATCCCCGTGATGATGACGAGTTCCGGCGTACGGGCAGACGACTTCTTTGCTTTCTTTGATTCTTTTCGGACGGAGCCAGAGGACTTCCGCGGCTTCATTTACTGGATAGTAGCATCGAAGGGTAGTCGCCGTTTCGAGCGATGAGTGCTCACCCAGATACTGCCGGAGTGGAATCCGCCTTTGCTTTGCTTCAAGAATCAGAAATGCAGATTGTGTCCGGCGAGGTGAGGCCTGTAAGCTATGGCGTCATGAAAAAGTTCGAAGAGCTGACGGAACGCGAAGTACTGGCGCTGGCAATCGCCCTTGAGGAGGAGGACGAGCGCGTATATGCCGATTTCGCCGAAGGATTGCG
>Ga0209007_1000579_pt1 | contig 13178 bp, 8 predicted proteins | sample JacPinW_OM1H0_O2_FD_187961 | JGI IMG/M metagenome (GOLD analysis project Ga0209007, IMG submission 187961) | Forest soil microbial communities from Algoma, Ontario, Canada - Jack Pine, Ontario site 1_JW_OM1H0_O2 (SPAdes) (version 2) | ecosystem: Environmental > Terrestrial > Soil > Boreal...
CCGGGACCCACGCCGGCGCTCCGCGCGGCGAGGGCAGCACGAGGGCGGCCAGCCCGGCCCCGCCGATGAGGGCTGCCGCCGGGGCGCAGAAGATCACGTAGCGGAACGTGTACACGGGCGATATGTAGGACACCCCGATCAGCACCGCCGGCGGCAGCAGCAGCCACGGCAGGCAAAGCGCCAGCAGCTCAGGGGGCCAGCTGGCCCGAAGCGGCCGCCTGGCAAGCGCGTCCAGGACGACGCCGAGCGCGATGGCCAGGCAGAGCGCGAGCACCATCGCCGCCGGGCCGACCAGCTTCCGCAGCCCCTCGATGGTCCCGAGCAGAGGCGGCGTGGTGATCCAGGAGAGAGTGCCCCGCTGCGCAATGCCGAGCGCCAGGATTGGGCTGGCAAGCAAGAACGCGCCGGCGGCCGCCGCCAGCCAGCCCGCGGCCAGCGACACCGCGGCGGCACGGCCGCCATCGCCCCGCCAGGCCCGCGCCGCCGCCACCGCCACCGTGATCGCGTGCGCGACCACGAGCAGCAGGCTGAAGACGTTCAGGCTGCCCATCAGGCCCAGGCACACCGCGTAACCGGCCAGCCAGCCGGCCCTGCGGCCGGCCGCGGCCAGCGCCCGTACGAGCAGGTAGCTGCCGGTCGCCGCCAGGGCGGTGACGGCCGCGTACTCCCGCGCGTCCTGTGCGTAGAGACTGATCTGCGGTAACGCGGCTAACAGCAGGCCCGCCGCGAGCCCGGCGCGGGGCGACACCAGGCGCCGCCCGAGCGCGGCCACCGCCGCAGCGGCGCAGGCCATCGCCAGCGCCGACGGCAGCCTGGTCACCAGCTCACCGGTGCCGCCGAGCCACACCACCGCCCAGATGATCATGTAGTAGACGCCGTGCACGGCGTCGACATTGCCCATCATCCGCAGGATCTCAGGGAACGGGCGCTGGACGGCGGTCATCGTCGCCGCCTCGTCGCGCCAGTAGGACGGGCCGGTGATCCGCCATAGCCCCATCGCGAACATGGCCACCGGAGGCAGGATCCGCATCCAGAGCGGCCCGGCGTCGAAGGCCGGGGCGCGGTCCGGGTGCTCGCCAGCACTGACCCCGGCGCGGCCACCGAGGACCGCGCGGCTCGCGGACCGCGTCATGGGGCCGTGCCGGGGATGGCCGGATGCTCGTAGAGGTACAGCCAGATGTCGCTGATCTTCCACTTGCGGACCAGCCGGAAGTGCAGCCCGTTCAGGATGATCAGCGGCGTGCGGCGACCGTACTCGACGACCCACACCCGCGACACGTGGGTCAGCCGCTGCCGCACCACGGGATCGGGCAGGAACGTGCCGACCAGCGTGGCCGACTGGATCGGCGACTCGGCCTGGGCGATGGGGATCAGCTGGCGGATCCCGTACGGGTAGGCCTGCGCGAAGTTCTCCGCCTTGTACTCCAGGACGCCGTCGCCCGGCCGCCTGTTGTCGGCCACGATCCGGTCCGCCTGCCTGACGTTGTCCACGTGACCGTTCGGCGCGCGTACCTGCTGCTGCATCGGCACCCCGAGCAGCGCGATCACCACGAGCGCCACCGGGCCGGCTATCCAGCCGAGCGAGGCAAGCCCGGCGCCGGCCAGCAGCGCGATGGCCGGGATGCAGAGCAGGACGTAGCGCAGCGTGTAGACCGGGGTGATCACAGACGCGGCGAGCAGGATCGCGGGGGGCAGGATCAGCCAGGGCAGGCACAGTGCGGGCACCGAGCCCGGCCAGTTGGCCCGCAGCCGGCCGCGGCCGAGCAGCGCGCTGACCACGAGGCCGGCGGCGATGACCAGGATCACGCCGACGGACATGGTCGCCGGGCCGACCAGATCGTGCAGGCCGGTGACCGCGGCGAAGTTGGGCGGGGTCAGCCAGGACAGGGTTCCACGCTGCACGTAACCGAGCGCCAGCACCGGGCTGGTCAGCAGGCAGCCTGCCGCGGCGGCGGCGAGCCAGCCGAGCGCCAGCGACCTGGCGGCCCGGCTCCGCTCGGTCCCGGCCGACCCGGTCTCGCGCAGGCAGCGCAGCCCCACGGTCACCGCGTGCGCGGTAAGCAGCAGCAGGCCGAAGATGTCCACGATGCCCAGGGCGGCGACAGACAGCGCGTACCCGATCAGCCAGCGGTGCCTGGCATCGGGCCCGGCGTCCATGACCCGCACCAGCAGGTAGCTGGCCAGCGCGGCGAGCGCGACCACGATCGCGTACGGCCGCGCGTCCTGCCCGTACAGGCTGACCTCCGGCAGGATCGCGAAGACCAGGCCGGAGGCGAGCCCGGCCCAGGGCGAGATCAGCCTCCTGCCGATCGCGACCACCGCGGCGGCGGCGCAGGCCATCGCCACTGCGGACGGCAGCCGGGTCACCAGCTCGCCGGACCCGCCCACGTGCACCATCACCCAGATCAGCAGGTAGTAGGCGCCGTGTACGGCGTCGATGTTCCCGAGCGTCCGCAGCAGGTTGCCGAGCGGCCGCTGGGCCGCCGACATCGTGGCGGCCTCGTCCCGCCAGTAGGAGGCGCCGGTGATGCCCCAGAGCATGATCACGAACGTGACCACCGGCGGCAGCGCCAGCACCCACCAGGAACCCGCGTCGAGCCCACGCCGCCTGGCGCCGCCGTCCTGCGCGCCAGCCTGGCCCGCCGGCACGGGCTGCGTGCTCTGCGGCTGGGTGCTGGGCGAAGTCACTGCCGGATGCCTTCCGGTCGGCTCAGATTACGGTCCCTAGACACTATGCAACCGGAGCCGACGCCGGGCGCACTTGGCAGGGGGCTTCCATGATCGTGGTTGATTTTGGTTGCCATACCGGAACAATCAACCACGATCGTGGAAACCGAAGCCGGGCCCGCGCGGAGCCGCGGCGCGCGCGGGCGGCGAGGCCGCCGGGCCGGGCCCCGAGCCCGAGGGCGGCGCGGCCGCCGGGCCGGGGCCCCCGGGGCCCCGGGGGCCAGGTTTAGCTGCGCATGGCGCGGAGGGATTCCCGCAGCGAGCCCGTGGTCGCCAGGACAGCGGAAGGCTCGTAGCCGCAGTGCGCCATGCAGTTCGCGCACCGCGGGTCCTTGCCGCGACCGTAGGAGTCCCAGTCGGTGGTCTCGATCAGCTCCTGGTAGGTCTTGGCGTAGCCGTCGGCCATCAGGTAGCAGGGCCGCTGCCAGCCGAGCAGCGAGTAGGACGGGATGCCCCACGCGGTGCAGCCGTAGTCGGCCTTGCCCTCGAGGAAGTCCAGGAACAGCGGCGTGTGGTTGAGCCGCCAGCGCTTCCTGTTGCCGTCGGCGAACGCCTTGCGGAACAGCTCCCGGGTCTCGGTGACGCCGAGGAAGTGGTCCTGGTCCGGCGCCTTCTCATAGGCGTAGGCCGGGGAGATCTGCATCTGGTCGATGCCCAGGTCGTCGTTGAGGTAGTTGAGCACGTCGATCACGGTGTGCGGGGTGTCGGTGTTGAAGACCGTGGTGTTCGTGCCCACCTTGAACCCGCGCCGCTTCGCGTCCTTGATCGCGGCGACCGCCTCGTCGAACACGCCCTCCTTGCAGACCGACTCGTCGTGCCGCTCGCGCAGCCCGTCGATGTGCACCACCCAGGAGAAGTAGGGCGACGGCGTGAACTTCTCGATCTTCTTCGGCAGCAGCAGCGCGTTCGTGCACAGGAACACGAACTTCTTGCGCGCGATCAGCTGCCGCACGATCTCGTCGATCTGCGGGTGCATCAGCGGCTCGCCGCCGGCGATCGACACCATCGGCGCGCCGCACTCCTCGATCGCGGCGAGCGCCTGCTCGACCGGCATCCGCTGCTTCAGCAGCGTGTGCGGCTGCTGGATCTTGCCGCAGCCCGCGCACTTGAGGTTGCAGGCGAACAGCGGCTCGAGCTCCACGAGCAGCGGGAACTTTTCACGGCGAGCCAGCTTCTGGCGCATCAGGTAGGACCCCACACGCAGGCTCTGGCGCAGTGGCATAGGCATCTATTGCTTCAACTCCTTGGGAAGCCCGAAGCGGATGGATTCGGTTGCGACCACTCGCTCGCTGACGTCGACCGGCCCGAGTCCGGACAGCGCGTCGATGATCTGGCCCACCACGGCCGGCGGCGCCGACGCCCCGGCGGTGAGCCCGACGACCGACGCCCCGGTGAGCCAGGAGAGATCGATGTCCTCGGGACCATCGATCAGGTAGGACGGCGTGCCAGCGCGCTCCGCGGTCTCCACCAGGCGAATGGAGTTCGACGAGTTCGTCGAGCCCGCGACCAGCACCACGTCGGACTCGGCCGCGATCGCGCGCACCGCGAGCTGGCGGTTGGTGGTGGCGTAGCAGATGTCGTCGCTGCCCGGGCCGCGCGCGCCCGGGAACCGGTCCAGCAGGGCGCTGGCGATGCCCCCGGCCTCGTCGGTGGACAGCGTGGTCTGCATCAGGTACGCGACCTTGGCCGGGTCCCGCGGCCGCAGCCTGGCCACGTCCTCGGCGGTCTCGACCAGGGTGATCGACTGCGGCGCCTCGCCGAGCGTGCCCTCGACCTCCTCGTGCCCGCCGTGGCCGATGAGCGCGACCTGGTAGCCGTCGGCGGCAAACCGGCGCGCCTCGACGTGCACCTTGGCGACCAGCGGGCAGGTCGCGTCGACCGTCTGCAGGCCCCGGTCCGCGGCCTCGTGCCGGACGTCCGGCGAGACCCCGTGCGCGGAGAACACGACGGTCGCGCCGTCCGGCACCTCGTCGAGTTCGTCGACGAAGATCGCGCCCTTGCCCTCCAGGTCGGTCACGACCACCTTGTTGTGCACGATCTGCTTGCGCACGTAGACCGGGGCGCCGTGCTGTTCGAGCACCCGCTCCACGATCTCGATGGCCCGCTCCACGCCCGCGCAGAACGAGCGCGGCCCGGCCAGCAGCACCCGCCTCGGCCCGCACGCCTCGGCCCACCGGGCGAGCGCGGGGCCTGCCAGCCGCAGCGACCGCAGCGCGGCGATGCCGCCGGGCACCGCCCACGGGCTGAGCAGCGGGCGCCGCGGGGTGTCCGAGATCGCCCTGACCACCACCGTGGGGCGCCCGGCCGCGCCATCCAGCAGCATCGCCGACTCCATGTCCGCGGCGAGGGCGCCCTCGGCGACCAGCCGCTCGCGCTGGCCGTGGGCGAACAGGTGGTCCACGGTGACGATCTTGCCGGCGTCGGCCCGCAGCCCGGCCCGGCGCAGCTCGGCGGCCAGCAGCGGCGCGGACGGGCAGGCGACCGAGGTCTCCGACCCGATCCGGCTGACCTGAGTTCCGACCACGAGGTCACCCGGCTGCTGATCAGCGGTGACTCCCCCGCCAGTACCGGCAATCGCCATGGCCTTGAACGTGACGCCGCGTAGCCGGTCGGCCGCAGTGGCAGCCCTGGCCGCGCCGTATCCGGTGCGCAGCACCTGGCCGTCCGCCCCGATCCCGCGGCGGACAGCTCGCGCCTCCGGCCGCAGCGGAGAACAGACGATCAGCTTGTCGCTCAATCCACACCCCCGTGCTCACGTTGCGGGCCGCCGGGTCCTGCGCCGGTCACGTATCGGCCGAGCGCGCTGACCGGGAACACCAGCCGGTACAGGTGGTAGTTGATGTAGAAGTCGCCGGGGAAACCGGTCCCGGTGAACAGTGGTTCGTCCCAGGTCCCGTCCTCGCGCTGGGTGCGCGCCAGCCAGGCCACGCCGCGGTCGATGCTGTCCGCCTCGGGCGCGTCCGGGCTCCGGTCCCAGGCCGCGAGCAGCGCCAGCAGCGCCCACGCGGTCTGCGACGCGGTGGACTCGCCGCGGCCCGCCCAGCTCGGGTCGTCGTAGGAGCGCAGGTCCTCGCCCCAGCCGCCGTCCGGGTTCTGGTGGCTGACCAGCCAGGCCACGGCGCGCCGGATCGCGGGCTTGCCGGGCCTGACCCCGGCGGCGATCAGCGCGGGCACGACGGCGCCGGTCCCGTACACGTAGTTCGCGCCCCAGCGCCCGAACCAGGACCCGTCGGCCTCCTGGGCCCGCAGCAGCCAGGCCACGCCGCGGCGGACCGGCTTGCCCGCGCCCTCGCCCATGGCGGTCAGCGCCTCGACGGTGTGCGCGGTGACATCGGCCGACGGCGGGTCGGTGACTTCGCCGAAGTCGCAGAACGGCATCTTGCCGACGAGCCGGGAGGTGTTGTCGGCGTCGAACGCGCCCCAGCCGCCGTCCTTGGACTGCATGCCGGTCAGCCACTCCGTGGCCCGCGCGTTCGCGTCGGCGATGCCGGCGGCCGGCCACCCCACCCGCCGCAGCGCCAGCACCACCTCGGCGGTGTCGTCGACGTCCGGGTAACCGTCGTTGTCGAACTCGAAAGCCCAGCCGGCCGGGGCCAGGCCCGGCCTGCGGACCTGCCAGTCGCCGGGCCCGTGGATCTCCTCGTCCAGCACCCACCCGGCCGCCGACACCAGCGCCGGGTGGTCGGGCGGCAGCCCGGCGTCGGCGAGCCCGACCATCGCCAGGACCGTGTCCCACACCGGTGACTGGCACGCCTCGAGCCGCCGCACCGGCCCGTCCGGCGAGTCCTCCCAGATCGTGAACCTGTCCAGGCCGGCCAGGCCGCGGCTGATCACCGGGTGGTCGAGGCCGTAGCCGAGCAGGTGCAGCGCGATCAGCGAGTAGACCCACGGCGGCTGGATGCCGCCCCAGCACCCGTCCTTCTCCTGCCGCGCGATGATCCACTCGGCGCACCGGCGCATCGCCGCCGCCCGGACCGCCCGGGCCGGGGCCAGCCTGGGCAGCCGCTTGACGTACCGGTGCAGCACCCGGTCCAGCCCGTTGAACACGGCCGCCCAGGGGTCAAACCCGGCCGACCCGGCTCGCGGGATGTGGCCAGACCCGGAGGAATGCAACTCGTTCAGGCCAAACGGGAGAGTTCTGACCGGTCGCAGAGAGCCAACGATCGTCAGCGGCACAATGGTCTGGCGTGCCCAGCACGCCCAGTCATACACGTTCAGCGGGAACCAGGCCGGAAGGTAGATCATCTCCGGCGGGATGACCGGCAGGTCGTCCCAGGACCACTGGCCGAACATCGCCAGCCAGATGCGGGTGAACACCCGGGTGGCCGGGATGCCGCCCTGGGCCACGATCCAGGCCGCGGCGCGGGCCATGTGGCCGGCGTCGGGGGCGTCGCCGGCCAGCCGGAGCGCGACGTACGCCTCGACGGTCGTGGACAGGTCGGCGTCGCCGTCGCGGAAATTGGCCCAGGTCCCGTCCGCGCGCTGGCAGGACCGGATCCACCGGGCGGCGGCGGCGGTCTGCTCGGCCGTGCGCACCCCGAGGAACTCGCGGAGCAGCAGGTCTTCCGCGTCCATGGTGACGTTGGTCTCCAGCTCGCCCTGCCACCAGCCCTGCTCGTGCTGCAGCCCGAGCAGGTGCCCGACGGCGCGGTCAAGCGCCGCGCGGCCGGCCTCGGCCGTCGTCGGCGTGCCCTGGCGGGCCTGTGTCACGGTCATCGCGCCATCACCCTCAGCTCTCCGCTCCCTTCACCGTCCCGGCTGCTCCCCCGCCCCGCTGGGCTGCTCCCCGCCTCACCACTGGCGTGCCGTGATGAACTCCGCAATATTGGCGAATTCCGCCCGTACGTCATCCGGCATCTCGGTCTCGGCCAGGCACTTCTCGGCCGACGCCAGCGCGGAGTCCGCCTCGGCCTCGACCCAGTCCCGGCCCCCGGCCGCCTCGATGAGCCTGGCGCCGTCGGCCAGCTCGTCCTCGGTCAGCGCCTCCGGCTTGGCCAGCAACTCGCCGAGTTCCCGCCCCGCGTCGGTGCCGCTGGTCAGCGCCGCCACGACCGGCAGCGACTTCTTCCTGGTGCGCAGGTCGGACATGACCGGCTTGCCGGTTACCTCCGGTGCGCCCCAGATGCCGAGCATGTCGTCGGTGAGCTGGAACGCCAGGCCCACGTGCGCCCCGAACCCGGCCAGCCCCATCGCCAGCGCCGCCGGAGCTCCCACGTAGATCGCGCCGATGCTGCAGGCGCACGCCATCAGCGCGGCGGTCTTGTCCCCGGCCATCTGCTTGCACTCTTCGAGCGTCACGTCGTCGCGGCGCTCGAAGGCCAGGTCGGAGCCCTGGCCGGCGATCAGCCGGTGCACCGCGGCGTTCAGGCAGCGGGACGCCCACAGGCCCTGTGGCGCGGGGCCCTCCAGCAGCAGGTCCTGGGCCAGCGTCAGCAGCGCGTCGCCGGCCAGGATCGCCGCGCCGATCCCGTACACGGTCCAGGCGGTCGGCCGGTGCCTGCGCTCGGTGTCGCCGTCCATGATGTCGTCGTGCAGCAGCGAGAAGTTGTGCACGAACTCGACCGCGGCCGCCGCTGGCACGCCCCGCTCCGGTGCCGCGCCCGCGGCCCGTGCCGACAGAACGGCCAGCGCCGGGCGCAGCGCCTTGCCCGCCGTGCGCGTCTCCGGCCGCCCGTCGGCGTCGGTCAGGCCGAGGTGGTAGGCGGCGACCATGCGCACCTCAGGGCTCAGCCGGTCCACCGCGGTCGCGATCGCCGGCCCGACGAGGTCGCGGGCGGTCTCCACGCCCGCCGGGATCGTGGCGGTCATGACTGCCACCGCTGCCCGGCGGCCCCGGGAAGGACAGCCTGGGCGGGACGGGCCGCGCTGCCCGCGGGCTCGCCCGTGGCCTGCGCTGCCAGCGCCTGGATCAGTTCCTGTGCTGCAGTGCGTCCGCTCCGCACGGCACCCTCCATCGTGTCCGGCCATCCGGTATCGGTCCATGCGCCCGCCAGCATCAGCCCCGGGAGCGAGGTTGCGGCGCCCGGGCGCAGCGCGCTGCATCCTGGCGCCTGGCGGAACGTCGCCCGGCGCTCCCTGGTAACGAAGAAATCGGTGACGCGGGCATCGGCGGCCGCAGGGAACAACTGCTCCAGGGCGGGCAGGAACCGCTCGCGCAGCGCCGCCACCGGGACGTCCACGTCGTCATCGGCCGCGGACTGCGACAGCGCCAGGTACTGCCCGCTGCGCAGCCCTGCCGTCCTGGTCTTGTCGAATACCCACTGCACCGGCGAGTCAACAGCCGCCGCGAACGGCAGATCCATGACCCGCCGGTCGTAGACCACGTGCACGTTGACGATCGGCGAGCTGCCGAGGTCGTCCCAGCGGGCGGCGCCGGTCACGCCCGCCGCGCCGGCCAGCCTGGCCGCGGGACCGGCCGGAACCGCCAGGATCACGCCGTCTGCGGTGATCTGTTCCGCGGCGCCAGGCTGCGGTTCTTCTCTGTCACCACCGTCGGCGCCCGCGCCCACCCGGACCAGGTGCCCTCCCCCGGGGCCCGGCTCCACGGCCACCGCCTTCGCGCCGAGCCTGACCTCCGCCCCGAGCTCGCCGAGCAGGCTGGCGGCGGAACTTCCGTGCAGCTCGCCGAGTGGCACCGTGGGTACCCCGATGTCCGCGGCGTCGTTGCCGGACAGCAGCGCGGTCTTCAGCACGGTGGCGGCCAGCGGCACGCTGGCCTCGTCGCCCGCGATGTTCAGCGAGGACACGATGAACAGGTCCCACAGCGTGCGGCGGGCGTGCTCGTCCTGGCCCCTGGCGGCGAGCCAGTCGCCGAGGCGGTGCGCGTCAAGACCGGGCTCGGCCGGGTCGAGGGAGCGCAGGGCGAGGGCGGCGCGGCCCACCCGGAGCCGTTCCGGCAGCGACAGGAAGCGGTAGCTGGCCAGCGACGCGCCCAGGTGCAGCGGGGCTGGCAGCCTGGACCGGCGCAGCCTGGCACGGCCGTGCGGCGACAGCACGGTGACGTCGAACCGGTCCTGGACGGCCACCGAGCCGGTCACGCCGAGCCTGGCGAGCAGCTCGGCGTAGCTGGTGCAGCAGCGCAGGAACACGTGCTGGCCGGTGTCTATGGTCAGGTCGCCGCGGGAGAACGACGTGGTCGCGCCGCCCAGCCTGGGCCTGGCCTCGAGCAGCGTGACCCCGACGCCAGCGTCCCGCAGCTCGATGGCCGCGGTGATGCCGGCCAGGCCGCCGCCGATCACGACGGCGGTCCGCGCGGTCATGCCGTGCCTCCGGGGCCGGGGCCGCCGGTGCCGCCGGGGCTACTGGCGGCTGAGTCCGAGGCGGCGGAGCTACCGGCCGATGCCGGAATACGCTCAGGCACCCCCGCCAGCGCCCGCACCGCCACCATGGCCTTGGCCTTGCCCGGCAGCGACTGCCGCTGCCGCAGCGCGGCCGCGGGATCGGCCACGATCTGCTCGAGCAGCCGGAGGTAGATCCCGGCCATCGCCCCTGCCGACGCGGCGCTGCGCCGGTCGAGCAGGGGCAGCAACCGCATCCCGGTGGTGTACCAGCCGAAGGCCCGCTGCGCCTCGAACCGGATGACGTCGGCCAGCCCGGGGTCGCCGGCCAGGTCGTCAATGCGGCCGGGCAGCAGCTCCGTGCCGAAGCGCTTGAGGTCCTCCGCCGGGAGGTACACCCGGCCGTTGCCGAGGTCCTCGCGGATGTCGCGCAGGATGTTGGTCAGCTGCAGGGCGATGCCGAGGTTGTCGGCGAGCTTCTCCGCGGTTGCCGGGTCCCGGCTGCCGAACACGCCGAGGGAGAGCCGCCCGATCGAGCCGGCCACGCACCTGCAGTAGTGCTGGAGCTCGCCGAACGTCGCGTAGCTGGTGCCGCGCACGTCCGCCTCGCAGCCCTCGATCAGCTCCCCGAACGCGGCGAGCGGGATCGGGTACCGGCGCGCGGCGTCGGCGAGCGCGACGAGCACCTGGTCGCCTTCTGCCGCGGCGGCGCCGGCCTCGTCAATGGCGGCAACCGCGGCCCGCGCTTCGCCCAGCGCGGCGAGCTTCTCGTCGGCGGGCAGGGTCCCGTCGCCGATGTCGTCGACCCGGCGGGCGAACGCGTACACGGCCGAAAGCGCGCGGCGCTTCGGCGCGGGCAGCAGCCGGATGCCGTATGAGAAGTTTCTCGCCTGCGTCCGGGTCACCTGCTCGCAGTGCCGGTACGCGGCGCGGACGTCGGTGTCGTCCACCGCCAGGGCCGTCATCGGCTCACCGCCCCCTCGCGTAGGCGAGGAGCAGCTCGCCGGCCAGCCGCTGCTTGCGCGGCGCCGGGGTGCCGCGCAGCACGTCGTAGCCGGCCGCGGTGATCGCCGCCAGCGCGGCCCGGCCGCCGGCCACATACCCGGCCACCGCCACGCGGGCCGCGCCGCGCAGCGTCCCGATCAGCGGGGCCCCGGCGTCGAGCATCGCGGTGGCCCGCTCTGTCTCGAACGCGATCAGCGCGCGCACCTGCGGCGGCGCCGTGCCGAGCGACAGATCCTCTTCGGTGCAGCCGAACTCCTTCATGTCCTGCGCAGGCAGGTAGATACGGTCGGCGCGGAAGTCCTCGGCCACGTCCTGCCAGTGCTCTGCGAGCTGCAAAGCGGTGCAGACCGAATCGGACAATTCGGCCCGGCGCTCGGAGAAGCAGCCGAACACGTACAGCACGATGCGGCCTACCGGGTTGGCCGACAGGCGGCAGTAGCCCAGAAGATCCTCGAAGCTCTGGTAGCGGCCGACGACCTGGTCCTGCCGGTTCGCCTGGATGAGGTCAGCGAACGGCTGCATGGGGATGCCGCAGTCGGTCACCGCAGGCCCGAGCGCGCGTACCACCTGGGTCTTTGGCCCCGCACCGTCCGCCGACTGGCCGGCGTATAGGGCGCGCAGGTCGTCCTCGAGCTCATCGAGCAGGCGGATGCGCTGCTCGGGCGGGGCCTGGTCCCCGATGTCGTCGGTCGTCCTGGCGAAGCCGTACACCGCCATCAGGTACTGCCGGCGGCTCGTGGGCAGGAGGCGCAGGGCGACGGGGAAGTTCTCGCCAGAGGCACGCGCGAACCCGGGATCCATCGCGTCGACACCGGCGGCGGGCGCGGCGTCGGCGGCGGACGTGGCACCGACGCCGGGCGCGGCCCCGGCAGCGGCGGCGGACGTGGCCGCCACGGCCGACGGCGCATCCGGGCGCGGTCCACCGCTGACCCGGCTTGCCGGGGTCCCGTCAAGTGCCACGGGTTCTATTTGGACACAGGACTCATTTGAAATGCAAAAATGACATGAGCGTCACATGACATGCGCGTCGACTTTGCTGGGCGGGTTTGCGCCCGCAAGTAGAACGTGTTATACGACTGAACCCAGTCCCGTGCGCTGCTGGAAGGCCAGAACCTAAATCCGGCCGGGTCTGCTAAGCATTAGCTGACGCTTATGTCATATCGCGGAAAGCTGACGGCCATGTCATATCTGTGGCCAAGTCCGCCCCCCTGCCACCGGGGACCGCCCCGCCACAGCGGGGTCGGCCCATGCGACCCCGTGCCCCGCTCCGATGGCGGTCACGCATGGCCCGGCGCAGGCGGGCCTGGCTGACCGGTTCGCGGCGACCCAGATGCCGGCCAGTACTGGGAGGCAACCGGCCAGCACCCCAAGCAACCCACCAACACTCGCAGGCAACACACCAGCACTCGCAGGCAACACACCGGCACTCGCGGCAACCGGCCAGCACTCAAGGCAACCGACCAGCACTCGCGGCAACCAGGCCTGTTTTGTCAGGTTTGGGGCCAGGGTTCGTTATCTTCATTTTCTTGCTTGTGCGCAAATAGCTCGGGCTTACCGCAGTCGCGAGGCGGCCGACCGGGCCGTCCCGGCGATTGCGGCTCAAGCCATTACCAACACTGAGCGGTGAACCCGACGACTGATCAGGCCAGACTCGAGACGCAGGAATCCCGCCGGCGCGGACGCCAGAGGGCGGGCGCCCAGGCTAGGGCGAGAGCCGTTATTTTGCCGGAAACCGCGCCGCATCATAGCGATCCGGCCGTGGCGGCAGACCGGCAGCCGCCACCATTCTGGGCCAATCACAGCACCACGCGGCGAGCGATGTCTGAGCCACGGACGGCACCCGCGTTCCAGTTAACCTGGCAGTAACAAATGTGCCCGTATAAAAGGAACGCCGTCCGGGCATTGACCGTGTTCCAGCCGGGGATCCGTGGCGGCTGCCGCCCCGTTCCACATGCGTTCCGGCGCGCCTATTGCGCCACGGTGAGGTTGTTGGCATGTTGTGGGGGCAAAGTAATGCGCGCCAATCCGTCGGCACCCCGGTCACATTGGCGGTAATGTCAGGGTTTGCGCTGGGTGGGCGGGAGGTTTCTGTGCTAGTGGACGGCGGCGGATAAGCCCATGGTCGACCCATCGCAGGCCACGGGCTCAGTTGGGGCCCCTGGCCGAGGG
>Ga0209007_1000580_pt1 | contig 13162 bp, 12 predicted proteins | sample JacPinW_OM1H0_O2_FD_187961 | JGI IMG/M metagenome (GOLD analysis project Ga0209007, IMG submission 187961) | Forest soil microbial communities from Algoma, Ontario, Canada - Jack Pine, Ontario site 1_JW_OM1H0_O2 (SPAdes) (version 2) | ecosystem: Environmental > Terrestrial > Soil > Boreal...
CTCAGAGCGGGTGTCGGCGCTGACAGGCCGCACGAGATATCCCTTGATGCTTCCGTTGCCCTTCGGGGAGGGCACGGTCTCGTAAGTGGCCTTGATCCGGTCATCGGTGCGGGAAACCTGCTGGCCCACAGCATAGTTCGGCATCAATGCATTGATAACCGCGGCTGCCGCCAGACCGCCCGCTAGTCGCTGCACGCCCTCCATAAAGGCGCGGCGACTAATCTCACCGTGAATGAAATTGTTGTAGAGCTCTATGGCTTCGCTCGGAAGTTTGGGTTCTGTCGGTTCCACTGGTTGTCTCCCGCCGCGATCATACCATCTGTTTCTGGCCGCGAGGACGCGGCATACGAGCGACTGCCACCGACCGACCAATCTGCGCCCTTTCATGGAGCAAACGCGGGTTCAAATTCGCCGAGAGGCCAAGTGAAGACCCTACAGGAGAACTATCTGCTCTCTGATTAACAAGAGAGTCGCTTGTGAAGAAAAACGCGAATAAGCTGCGGTCTACCAACCGTCGCACGTCCCGTTAGCGATCGCGGCCAACCCGGTTCTGATTCGCAGAGTCAGGGAGCAGAGCTACCCCTGTGCAGTGGGGCGAATAATGATCTCGTTCACATCAATGTCGGCGGGCTGCTCGATGGCGAACGCGATAGCGCGGGCGATCGCATCGGGTGGCATGGCGAACTTGTCTCGGGACTCGGCGAGTTGAGCCTTCACCTCCGGGTTGGTCACACCGTCCGCGAAGTTCGTCCGGACCAAGCCTGGTGAAATGATCGTCACTCGCAGCTTATCGCCGGCCTCCTGGCGCAGCCCCTCGGAGATGGCGCGCACTGCGAACTTCGTGCCGGAATAGACCGACTGATTCGGCATCGTCTTATGTCCCGCTGTAGAAGCGGTGTTGACGAAATGCCCGAAACCCTGCCGGCGGAAGACTGGCAGCGCTGCGGCAATGCCGTACAGAACGCCTTTTATATTGATGTCGATCATCTCGTCCCAGTCTTCGACGCGAAGATCGTCGAGCGGGGAAACTGGCATAACGCCGGCATTGTTGACCAGAACGTCGAGCTTGCCATAGCGCGCACATGCCAACTTGACGAGGTTCGATAGGTCGTCGCGCCGCTTCACGTCGGTCGGGGCATAGGCCGCCTCACCACCCGCAGCTGCGATACGAGTGGCAAGAGCCTTAAGGCGATCCGGTCCCCGCGCCCCAAGTATGACCTTCGCGCCGCGCTCAGCGAGCAGGAGCGCAGTCGCCTCGCCAATTCCGCTGCTTGCCCCCGTGATGACCACGACCTTGTCTTTGATTCCTGATGAATTCTCCATATCCGTTCTCTCCTGGCTTGTTTTTACGATGATTTGATGAATAAGCTTTCAGCTTTGGACTTCGCATTGTGAAGACAGTTCGCCTACATACGTTTGAGCCAAGAAAGACGACCGTTCAGAAGCGGTCGACCGTGACTGTCGAGTCAACTTCGGAAGCCGCTATTCAGGCTTTTCCTGGCGGTGGCAGCCTTGCTTCCATTTCCCCGTTGGTTTCGTCCCGATAATGAGCGAGAGCCAGGTACAAGGGTTGGTTATCGCCGGATGTGTCGTAGAGGCTTGTCTGGCGACTCCCATCTCACGCATCAACCGCAGAAAAAATGATCGATTCGTAACCAAGATGGACGACACGGTCATGAAGGCTCCAACCTTCCTCCAACTGGGCCACCCCGAGTACCGGTAGGCGGTCGGCCTCCTCGCAGGTTAGGCGCGGCGGTCGGCCATATGGCTACTGATAAGTCGGCATAGCGCCACAATCGAGGATCAGACGTGTGGGAGAATGCGTGGCTCCATGGGCGTTTATGGGGACCAATCCAGAGGCGCGTCTGCACGAAAGGTTAATTCGGCGGGACCGAGCCGAGCTATCTGAGATACGTCTTCACCATGTCGATAACTTCGTCGGCGGCGTTGGTCTGCTCCGAATTCGGTTTTCGCTTTGGGTCAAGCACGTGATGCCGGATGTGGCCTTCTAAGAGCTCAGTCATTAGGCTGTTGACTGCACCTCTGGCTGCACTGATGATCTGCAACACCTCAGAGCAATCGCGTCCCTCGTCGAGAATCCGCTCAAGGGCCTCAAACTGGCCCCGGATGCGTTTGCTCCGCAAAATCAGCTTCTGTTTGTTCTTGATTGTATGACTCATTCGCAAACGAATAATATCATGTCCCAAGCTTGCACTATACTTATGGGGGTATGTATCATGAACCATACTTTGTGTCAGTTCATCATGGGACGGCGCATGGCCTTCGCTCTATCGGTTGTGCTTCTGGGATTTGGTGGAGGCGTGCTCCCCCTTTTCGTTCGTGGCATGCACGCTGAACGGCGCGCGGTAGCGGGTTCTGATTTGTTTCTGCGCCGGCAACTTGAGGGCACTGTTTGTGCGAAACCGCCATGAAGTGATCGAGATCGCGAGTCGTACCGGAAATATCGCTTTTGTGCCACGGAGGGAATGTCGCTATGAGTTCTTCGCCCATCATCGAAAAGTCCCAAGCCAACCCTCCGCGTCTCAGCGAGACTCGGAAGTTCCCAGAACCGAAGGAGGCTAACCATGGCCCTGAACACGAACAACACGGGCAAGGCGTGGACTGGGCTGAGCTCGTTCGCATTGCTTTTGTGACGTTGGCTGCGGCGGCGGTCTGGTTTCGGCTTTGGGAGCCGTTTCCACACATCAGCGTAATCGCCATCGCGGCTGCCCTCATAGGCGGGTATCCCATTTTCAAGGAAGCCTTCGAGAATATCGTCGAACGAAAGATGACGATGGAACTCTCGATGACCATTGCTCTTCTCTCGGCTTTGGCGATTGGAGAGTTCTTCACCGCTCTCGTCATCACTGGCTTCGTCCTTGCCGCCGAGGTTCTGGAGGGTCTCACAGTTGGACGAGGCCGGCGGGCCCTCCGGAGTCTTCTCGATTTTCTCCCCAGGATCGTCTTAGTCCGCCGGCACGACCTGGTGTTGGAAGTAGCGTCTGACCAGGTTCAGGTTGGGGACACCGTCATCGTGAAACCAGGTGGGCACATCCCGGTGGACGGCGTTGTGCTGGGTGGCCGCTCGTTTGTGGAACAAGCGGCAATCACCGGCGAAGCCATGCCAGTTGAGAAAACACCGGGAGATGCAGTCTATGCCGGAACGATCAATCAGTCAGGCGCGCTGGAAATCGGCGCCCAGAAACTCGGTCGCGACACCACGTTCGGCAGGATCATTGAAGCCGTCGAACGAGCCGAGAAGTCGCGGGCTCCCATTCAGAAAACTGCGGATCGCCTGGCGGGTTACTTGGTCTATTTTGCCCTGGGGGCAGCAGTTCTGACTTTCATCATTACTCACAACGTCAGGTCAACTATTTCGGTCGTAATCGTTGCCGGAGCGTGCGGCATTGCGGCTGGGACTCCTCTTGCAATCCTCGGAGCAATCGGCCGAGCGGCACATCAGGGAGCCATCATTAAAGGGGGTCTCTACCTGGAGGCGTTGTCTGCCGTCGACACGGTGCTTTTGGACAAGACCGGCACGCTAACTTTTGGGACTCCGCAGATTCGGGAAGTCGTTTCCGCCAATGGCTTCGGAGAGCAACAGATCATAGCGGCTGCCAGTATTGCGGAACGCAGATCCGAACATCCTCTCGCCAAGGCGGTTTTGGCGCGGGCAACCGAACTCGATATTCCACCCGTTGAGCCGGATCAATTCTCGTATAAGCCCGGAAGGGGAGTCAGAGTGAGTTATGAAGGTGAGGAAATTCTTGTGGGTAGTCTGGCGCTCCTCGTGGACCATGGCCTGACGAGGGGTTTGCCCGTCAGTAGGGATGGTGCGGGCGGGGCATCGGAAGTCTACGTCGCTCGCGCAGGGCAAGTTCTGGGGAGCATCCGAATTGCAGATGTTTTGCGTCCGGAAGCCAAGAATGCGGTGGCGGCCATGCGACAGATGGGCTTGAGAACGGTGCTGTTGAGCGGAGATACGCAGGCTGCGACCTCATCGGTTGGCCGCGATCTCGGAGTCGATGAAGCGGTGGGAGGACTGCTGCCGGAGCAGAAAGCAAAGTGGGTGACTGAGCTCCGTAGCAAAGGGCGGAATGTCGCGATGGTAGGCGACGGAATCAATGACGCTCCTGCCCTGGTAGAGGCCAACGTCGGCATCGCCATGGGGTCGGGAACTGATGTTGCTCGGGAGAGCGCAGATGTGATCTTGATCGGAAGCGATCTCTCGAAATTAGTCGAAACTCTGCGGGTTGCTCGACGTTGCCACGGGATCATCATGCAGAACTTTGTAGGCACGCTGGTTGTGGACAGCATCGGAGTCGGAATGGCAGCTCTTGGCTTCCTAAATCCACTCCTAGCCGCCTTTATTCACGTGACTTCAGAGTTGGCATTCATCCTCAATTCCACGAGATTGTTGCCCCGAAGTTCGAAAGCCGCGCCATGAGATCGAAGATTTGTGGGGAAGCTTGAGTTCGACATGCACATTGCTCACGTGATCCGGAGTCGGAAAGTCAGAGCGTGGGTCGTCCTAATCACCCTCGCAATCTTGGCGAATTTAATTGCCGCAATTTTCCTACCGTCTCGCAGATCGCCAAAACCGATTGAAAGGGACGACCTGTATGGCCTGTTGGATTAAATCGCTTTTGGAAGTGGGAAGGATCAGACACGGTGAACCAGGATCAAGATTGTCCATTGAAAACAAAACGCCTCGTGGTCGGACAAATCACGATCTGTCGCGGCTGCTGTTGCGGCAATATCGAACGTGGTTTGCCCGAAGTGCCGGTGGAATGGCTGAAGACCGAATGGCGGAAACGGGGACTGCTGAAGCGAGTCCAGCTAACCGTTAGCGGTTGTGTTGGGCCTTGTGATGTGCCAAATGTGGTCGTGATTACAAGCTCATCCGGCACCGAATGGTTAGGAAAAATCGATAAGTTCGACCACTATCGAAGCCTGGTTGAGTGGGCTGTTCGGTGTCGGGATGCAGGCGAGATGCTAGCCCTGCCGCGCGAATTTCAAGAATACAGAATCAGCCCCTTCGCTCGTAGAGGTTAGGGAAATCCGTGGGAACTGTCGAACAGCCTTCCATATCAAGGGGTGGCCGGAACGTGCAGAGAGCACCGCAACCAGCACTGCGGCATCCAGACACATCGAGGCTTTCGTGGATTCGAGCGTTTCTGTTGGAGGCGCGACGCAGTGACCTTATGGTATCAATCTTCCAGTAGAGTCAGAATCGGAACAAGAGAGCGAGCCGTACGGAGGGGACCCTTCGGCTGCTATTGATCATCCTGTGGGCAGCGGTCGTCGTCGGGTTGGGTTTTTACTCGGGTTTAGCCTATCACCACCACTAGCACGGACGGCCACCAAAACAAAACATTAAGCAGGTTTTGCGTACATACCCCGCTAGGTACAACTTCGTTGCGTTTGTTTGGCGTTTTGGTATAGATTCAAACGAAGCCCCCATGGGGTAGCCGTCATGCGGTCGATAACGAAGCCGATAGCGTGTCTATGCCTGCTGCTGACTATCTGGTCAGCAATCGCATTCGCCACGCATCAGCATTGGGGCGCTACCGAGTCGTCGACTTGTACTGTCTGTATCGCCGCCCATTCAGCTTCCCCTCAAACCACCACAACCACCTTGTCAAGCGTGATGTTCGTCTCCGAGCCTGTCTTTCGGCCGGAGCCCGTAGCGACCAAGCAACGCCTGGTAGCCTTCGCCCTCTGTGTTCGCCCACCTCCTAGCGTCTAAATAAGATCAATTCTCTGATTGTTTTCAGGCCCCGGTTCGTGTTTCCGTGTGGCTGTGCCTTGATCTTTTCGGCCAATTCTCAGGAGGAATCATGCTGTCTTCATACGAAAAGTCGCTTCGAGCGGCTTTTACAGTCGTATTCTGCGTGGCACTGGGTCTTCAGGCTTACGCTCAGTCAGGCTCGGGATCGCTTAATGGCACTGTCTTTGACCCTTCAGGCGCGGTGGTTGCGAATGCCAAAGTCGAGATTCACCAGGTAGTCAGTGGTTTTGACCGGACGATCACTACAGACAGTAAGGGGAATTTCAGTTTCTCGAACGTACCGTTTAATCCATATCACATGACAGTCACGGCTGCGGGGTTCGCCCTGAGCGCTCAGGACGTGGAGGTTCGGTCGGCAGTGGCAGCCAGCGTCAAGGTGAGTCTTCAAGTGACTGGCTCGTCCACTTCGGTCACGGTCGAAGCAGGGGCCGATTTGGTGGAGAATGATCCAACTGGGCATACCGACGTGGATCGTGATTTGTTCAACAAGGTGCCACTCGAAAGCCAATCCTCCTCGTTAAGTTCGCTGGTGACGCTGGCCTCCCCTGGAGTATCGGCAGATTCGAATGGTCTCTTTCACGGACTCGGCGACCACGCGTCGAACTCATTCTCGGTGGACGGCCAGCCAATTACCGATCAGCAGAGTAAGGTTTTTTCAAACCAGGTGCCTCTTGATTCGATTGAGTCGCTTGAAGTAATTCCCGGAGCTCCACCGGCGGAGTACGGCGGCAAGACAAGCTTGGTGATCGTGGCGACCACCCGCTCCGGCCAAGGATCAAAAACTCCGCATGGAAGTGTGAATGCTTCCTACGGATCGTTCGGCTCGTCAAACATCGGCTTTGACCTTGCTTATGGCGGTGATAAGTGGGGCAATTTCATCTCGGCGAACGGGCTGAATACGGGGAGATTCCTGGACCCTCCGGAATTTGTCGTGATGCACGACAAAGGCAACGAAGAAAATATTTTCGACCGCGTCGATTACCAGCTATCGAACAAGGACTCGATTCACCTCAACCTGGGCTTTAGCCGCTCGTGGTTCCAGACACCCAATTCGTACGACTCGCAGAACGCGACGCCGTGGAATGGAGTTAGCGTCAGCAATAACGGGCTTGGTCCCAATGGCATCCCGGTCGGTTCCGCAGACCAGCGCTCGAAGATCGACACCTTTAACATCGCTCCAACCTGGACACGGGTGATCAACCCGACCACCGTGTTTACCTTCGGCGGCTTCGTCCGACGAGATGGCTACAATTATTATCCGAGCAACAATCCATTTGCGGACCTCGGCCCACCGAATCTGCAGCAGCAAACTATCTCGCAATACCGGACACTCGCGAACACGGGTGTCCTCGCAAATGTTACCCATATGTTGGGCATCAACAACATCAAGGCGGGAGTTACCTATCAACAGACCTTTCTCAACGAAAACGACAACCTCGGAATCGTCGACCCAAATTTCGACGCACCGTGCTTGGATGCCAATGGCGTACCAGTTTTTGTTGGGAACCCGGGGGTAAATAACCCCGGCAATTGCGCAGGGGCGAGCTCAACGAACGCAGCCCTCTACCCGACGCCATTCGTCGCAAATCCTGGTTTTGATTCATTGCTCGGTTGCTACGATCTGACGCGATCGACGCCATCACCGGCTGACGGTTGTGCCAGTTCCACCACCGGCTTATATGCATATCATGGGCATACAGACATAAAAGAACTCGCCCTCTATATTCAGGATTCGATCACCAAAGGAAACTGGGCCTTCAACCTGGGACTCCGGGGTGATCTCTACAACGGCCTTGTGGTGGCTCGTCAGGCCGAGCCTCGCCTCGGTGCTGCTTACAACATCAAGCGGACCAATACGATCCTCCGAGTTTCCTACGCGCGCACGCTGGAGAGTCCGTTCAATGAGAATCTGGTGCTTTCGAGCACTGGCTGCGCCAATCCTGTCTTGAATCCACTTCTTCTCTGTTCTCAGCCTGCCTCAGCGGGGGCGACACCGTTCAATCCCGGCTATCGCAATGACTTCCATGCTGGCCTGCAGCAGGCGTTGGGCAAATATGCGGTCATAAGCGGGGATTACATTTGGAAATACACGCACAATGCCTACGATTTCAGCGTGCTGGGAGCGACCCCGATTACGTTTCCAATCGACTGGCACAACTCGAAAATTCCCGGCTATGCTGTCCGCGTGAGCGTACCGGATTTCCATGGCTTCTCAGCGTTGGTGGTTTTCTCGAGCGTGGCAGCACGTTTCTTCACACCGCAGATCGGCGGCGCGGGGGCAGTTCCGTCGGTAGCCTTTAACTCGGGGAGTACACCCTTCCGCATTGACCACGACGAAAGGTTCAACCAGACGACGCACTTCCAATATCAACCCTGGAAGCGCGGCCCGTGGCTAGGCTTCAACTGGCGATATGACAGCGGATTGGTGGCCGGAGCGTCACCGTGCTACGGAGTAGGCGCCGCCAATGACTGTCCCCAATCAACCACGCTAGGCGGACAGCCCGCCGTTAACATGACAGATCCCTTCGGGACACCTTTGACCGCCGATCAGGAGTTCCAGGCCGGGTTTACTTGCAACGGCGCACGTGCCACTCCGACTGTGCCGCTGCCCTTTACGTGTCTCGCCTCCCAGTTCGGCTCGTCTCTGATATCCGTGCCCGCACCAGGAACTGAAAATGATGACCACAAGCCGCCGCGTATCGCGCCCCGCAGCCTGTTCGATATTTCCGTCGGTGACGACAATCTATTCAAAGGCGATCGTTACAGATGGAGTCTTACTGTGACTGCCATCAATGTCACTAACAAGTATGCGCTCTACAACTTCCTTTCGACCTTCAGTGGCACGCATTACGTGACTCCGCGAGCACTGACGGCTCAACTCGGGTTCCACTTTTAGCCGACTCTCCCCCGTCGATGAGGGCAGTGCGATCAAAACCGTACTGCCCTCCGAAGAGGAATGTCTCAAGACAACGGGACGGGTCTCCGGTTTCCAGATTGTCGGGTGCACGGAAGTGATCCCGATTTAGTAGCGATTCGTAGTGGGAACTTCCGCGCTAATCTAGCGCAGGGGCCCTCAAAGGGCTCACCTCTTCATCTGTTCCCCAATGGTTCAAATGCTGTGCATAGGTGCGGTGTTCCCGCAACTCGGAGTGGCTCCCCCCGTAGACTCAGCAACTCGCACAATGCGGCAACCCCGCGCAGCGGGCTGACTCGTCCGGTTAGCGCGTTAATTCAGGACTTACGGATGCGACTTGTATCGACCCCCTGTATGCATTTGTGAAGCGCACTCGGACTAGCCAGAAGATCAGCATAACCAGTGGGAGTATGGTGAGGACTAAATACAACGTCGTGCTGAATAGAGCCGGGGACAGGTGCTGCCCGAGTCCCACTGCCGAAAGCAATCTCAAAGGGCGGTTCGACGGTCCCAGGAAAAATGACCCTGCTGCGATGAACAGCCCAAAGCACATGCGCCAGAGATGCCGCGCGATGCGCGTTGCTCCAAGAACGCCGCCGCGCACCAGCATGCGAACGTCCCCCGCGCCAGCCAGCAGCATCACGGAACCCATGAAGAAGGTCATTCCGACGGGAACTCCGTCTTGTGAACTCGCTCCGCTATGTACGACTTTTAGACCATTCATCCAGGTGAGGATACCGAGCGTCAAAGGAATCAGGAGCACAACCCAATCGAAACGACTGGTTTCCCCGTCTCTGCGCCTGGCGGTCAGCCATCCTGTTGCGATGAGATAGAAGGTTAGAATCCCGCCGCCGATGTTGTTCGGTTCATGCCTCACGATTGCAAGGTACACTGCGACGACGGCCATAGTGAGCATGGATGCGACAAAGATCTTTCCCGCCAGGGCATGGCGGGGGGAACCCTTCCGGAAAGACATTGCCGCGGTCCCGGACAGCAACCCTAAGCTCCCCGCGCAGATATGAGTAATCAGTATTGGCGAATAGAGCATGAGTGCCTGCTTGGAGATAATATACGCGCACCCGAGCCGGTGCGTTCCACTGGAGCAACATTAGCTTTTCTCCCCAGGGCAAAACCAGCGAAATGTTGTCTTGACTGCACATAGAGGCGTCGTCGAGGAAACTCCCTCACGCTATCCTCAAGAGGATAACTCCCGACCTCCACGATGCGGGTTAGTCCTCGGAACTTGGCGTGGCGGTGGGAGTCCGGGGTTCCGCGCGATGATCCCTCGATGCTGGGGCATCTCTCGGGATCCATCTGACGGACCAACCCATAACTTCTTGCTTGCCTGTCAGCCGGTCGCAATCCCGCGAAAGCCCTTGATGTAGAATCGGCCCTGGCCGTCGCTCCGCGGCATGGCAAGGAGGAGTGCATGAGTGCTCGAAACGGCAAAGCATTTTTGTTCGCGCTGACCATATTCGTCTGGTGCGTTGCGACTGAGCTTTACTCCACCGACAAAACCGGCCTCGATCCTTCACGCGATTCCATCATCCGTATCGTCACCCAGATTCAAAGGGCAGACTACGAAGGCGATCGCCCAACTCTGAGGCGCCTTCACGACGAGCTCACGCCCATCCCGGAAGACAACACACTGGCATCGCGGGTGCTCTACTGGCGTGGATTTGCGTTGTGGCGCAGAGCGATTAACGGCTTCAACGAATCCCCGACTCCGACTGATCTGGAAGAGGATCTCACGCAAGCGGTCACCGATTTCAAAGACGCTGTTGCCCGGGAGCCTGCATTCGTGGAACCTAAGATTGGAGCAGGCTCTAGTCTGGGTTACCTGATGTACTTGCACCGGAAGGACGCAACCCGCGTTCAGGAACTGTTCCAACAGTCGAGTCCGCTTTTGAAAGAAGCAATGGCGACAGCCCCAGACAATCCTCGGCTGCTCTGGGTGCTCGGTCCCATCCGTTGGTCGTCGCCTCCGGAGCGCGGAGGGGGGCAGGACAAGGCGGTTGAAATTTACAATAAAGGATTGGAAGCAGTCCGCAACCAGAGGCGCGGCGGCGTAGTTGATCCACTCGAGCCTTCGTGGGGAGAACCCGAGCTGCTGATGAGTCTCGCCTGGTCGAATCTGAATCGAACCACGCCGGATTTGAAGGCCGCCGACCAGTACGCACAAGCCGCTCTCAAACTGGTCCCATACTGGCACTACGTTCGCGACATCTTGATGCCCCAGGTTCAAGCTGCCCAAGCCAAAGCCCCCCTGCCAGTTGCAGGCTCGGCTGTCGCGCAGACCCAAAACCAGCCGAATGCCAAGCCCGCCCAGTATTTCTTCGTGCTGTTGCATCGTCCTGCCGATGCTCCTCAACTGAGCAAAGAAGCGGGCGAAAAGCTTCAGGAAGAGCACATGGCCAACATCCGCAAGATGACCGCAGAACACAAACTTGTGATCGCTGGGCCATTCATGGACGACACCGTGCTGCGAGGCATCTTTGTGTTCCAAACCGACTCGGCGGCACAAGCACAGGAATGGGCCAACAGTGATCCTGCGATCAAAGCAGGTCGCCTATCCGCCGAGGTTCATGGGCCGTGGCTCATTGACCCGAGCACCATTCACGATTCTGTCGAGCCTCCCGGATTCGAGCAGTACACGCTTGTTTTAATGAAGCGCGGCGACCATTGGCACCCAAACGCGCTGGAGTTTATGGAGGATGTGATGAAGCAGCATCGTGCTTTCGTCAGCCAGATGACAGATCAGGGAAACATGGCCATTGCCGGACCGTTTCCGTTCAGCGATCAAGGCGAGCTGCGGGGAGTCGCTATTTTCCGGGTGGGACCGGAGCAGACTGCCAAGTTGACTCAAGACGATCCAACCGTCAAAGCTGGTCTGCTCAAAGCTGAGATCCATCCGTGGGGCACGGGAAAAGGGGTGCTGGCGTCGGGACAGCCGATGCAATCAGGGCATGCCAGGTGAAGCGATTCGATGCGAGTGGTCAGCTAACAACTGGCGCCCCAAGCGCAAACATTCATAGCGCAATTCGCGCGACCTTATTCTACCCAGGGGTATTTATTCCCTTCTTGAGCATTTCAATGGCTTTCCCCAATCGCTTCAATCGAGTTTCTTCTTTCTTGGCGTCGGTAATCCAGCGGCAGTACTCCTTGCGGTGGGTGTAACTTAGCTTTTCGAAAACCGGGAGCAGCCCTTCTTTCTTGATCAATTTTTCAAATTGAGCAGGCACTTCGACCGTTCTTTTCTCTTCATCTCTCCAAACAACGACCTCAATCGTATCGCCTGGCCCTCTCCCAATTTGCTCGCGTATGGATTTAAGCACTCCCATCATATGGAGCGGATTGCCGTACTTGATAAGTGAACCGGTATACGGCACACCATTGAAGGTCGCCTTTACAGGCACCTTCCCTTTGATGGCGAATTCCTTCTCGGCATCATATGGAAAAAGCACATAAGCCCCTCCTCCATCACCCGCTTCGATTTTCGCTTTGAATTTGTATTTCTTCATGGCTCCGCGTTCTGACCGCCTGGCCTTGGTCACTCGGGATTAAACCACTTTCTTGGATAGCGCGCTACCCAGGCGAGTATTCCCGGTTGGTCGGCTTAATTGGCCAATCACGATGACGGCGCGGGCGTAACTCAAGCAGATGGAGAGATTTAAGGGCGCATGCACAGATTGGGCCAGTTAAGCCGAACTTGACCGCACCGCTGCGATTGTGACAGGGACAATGCGGCCGCCTTTGCGATCGGGAAGCCGGAACGATCGGCCAGGTGGCTAAGGCGGCTACCGACAGAATGTTGACGAGGGCTCCCCGAGAACGAGTTAGCAGCGGCAGCAAAGCCTGGGTCACGCCATACGTGCCAAGAAGATTGACGGCGAAGTTCCGTTCGAGCGCGGCACGATCGCTCAAGTCATCGAAAAGCGCCATTCCGGCGTCATTGATGAGAATATCGAGAGACTCGACCGTCTCGACAGCTCCTTGAGTCTGATCGGCGTTGGTCACGTCCAGGATCAGCGGCGTGGGCGAGCCCATCCAAAGGGGCCAAGGGGTGGCGCGTGCCGCCGAACACCTGCTTCGCGCCGCTCCTCAAGGCTTCCTCAACCGGCGCCTGTCCTACACTGCAATCGGCCCCGTCACCAGAACTGCTTTATCTGCGATCGTCATATACCCTCCTCCGCTTCGTTAGTCGCCGGCTGTAGCCAGACCTCATCTCGGCAACGCCAGGCCATGAGCCGGATTGAGGCGCGCTCGAAAAATTAACCTTCGGGCGTAGCTTCCGCAGGCCAGTATGGCTTATCTGCATCGGCTAAGTAGCCATCCGCGTAGCGATCATGATGGCGGACCCATGACATCGTGAAGGGGAGGCCATCCTCATCGCGGCCTTTGGGAACAAAGTCGAGATAGTTGTAGGTGTTGACAACGTTTTCGGTCCCGCGGGCGTA
>Ga0209007_1000581_pt1 | contig 13143 bp, 12 predicted proteins | sample JacPinW_OM1H0_O2_FD_187961 | JGI IMG/M metagenome (GOLD analysis project Ga0209007, IMG submission 187961) | Forest soil microbial communities from Algoma, Ontario, Canada - Jack Pine, Ontario site 1_JW_OM1H0_O2 (SPAdes) (version 2) | ecosystem: Environmental > Terrestrial > Soil > Boreal...
GCGTACTCCTCCGGCTTATTGAATCCTTTGTTTACGTCTTTAAGATTCGCGGGGTCGATGGATTCCATGCCGATGAAAACCCACTTTCCTCCGGAGGCCGCGATCAGGTCGATCAGTTCCTCATCGCGCAACAGGTTGGCGCTGATCTGCGCCACCCAATGCACCTGAGCGCCGGCCGCAATGATGTCGCGCAACAGGGACTTGGTGCGCTTCACGTTAATGGCAAAATTGTCGTCGATAAAGAAGACCGCCATCTGGCCCTTCTCGCTGCGGGCGCGGGCTTTCAAGGCGAGTAATTCGTTGACCACGCTCTCATTCGTGCGAAAGCGGATGGAATCGCCGAAGAATCCCGTTACGGTGCAGAACTCGCAGCCGTAAGGACAGCCTCGTCCCGACTCGACGGGAATGATGCGAAACGTCCCCCAGCCTTCCCCGATTTTCTGAAGCATCGCCTTCGCGGCGTTGGGAACAAGATTGAACTGTCCCAGATCGATCGACTCCCACGGGATGGCGGGATAGTCCTTGAGAGATGGCTTGCGCTCTTTTCCGGCATCATCCACCGGGGCGTAGATCTCTTTCAGTTTCCCCAGCGCGGCATCATTCACGATTCGCGGCCAGGTTTCATCCGCTTCACCGAGCGCTACCGCATCGGCGTGCTGCGGACCGCCATCGCGGCCGAGAGCCTCATCCGCCATCTCCGTCACGTGCGGCCCACCCATCACGACTGGAACGCCAGTGGCCCGAATGGCATCGGCCATCCGATAGGCCTTGGCGATCATTCGAGTCATGGCGCCGATGCCCACGAGGCCGATGTTCTGGTCGCGGACGTATTGCGCGATCTGCGCCTCGTCCATTGGCTGAGCATTGCCGTCGATCAGCAAGACTTCATGGCCTATCGGAGTGAGGGATTGCAGGAGAAACATCCAAAGGTGAGGCATGAAGTTGCGCGTGACCCCGTTGTCGGGGTTGTACAGCAGTATTTTCATGGATGCTTTCTTGGTGAGACGCTGCCTTCAGCGCAGCTTGGACAGGGATATCCGCTTGCGATGCCGGAATCGGCCTTCCTCGCGAAAAGTCTTAGGTTGTAGCGGATATAGGGAATCCCAGACGGGGTTGATTGTACTCCGTTCTGTTCGCTAGCGTACATTCGCCGCCGAAAGCCCCGGATTTTACCGAGACGCTGGAGTCATCTTTCCGGCTATTCCCTTGATAACCCGTTCGTACACTCCCTTTCGGTAACCGTTGGTAACCATGCGGTTCATGACTTCCAGACGTACAATTGGCCTTGTCCGGGGTGGTCCATCTGCCGATACGTGAGATGACCTCCGAGGCATGTACCCGGGGGCGGCTTCCGTCAAGGCACTCTCGGATCGTGATCGAGCTTTGAATTGAAGACCAGGTTCTGGAGTTCGCGCTCTTATGGCATTGTTCGGCTTCAATAAACAGAAGGTTCTCGCCAATGCGGAGAAGTATGTCCAGCAGGGCAAGCTGCAGAATGCCATCTCCGAGTACGAGAAGGTCCTGAAGAACGACCCCAAGGACCTCACCGTCACCAACACCGTCGGAGACCTTTATTCCCGTCTCGGCGAAACTTCCAAAGCAACTGAATTCTTCAAGACGGTCGGCGATGCCTATGCCAGTCAGGGATTCACGGTCAAGGCCATCGCGATGTACAAGAAGATCTGCAAGCTCCAGCCTTCGCTAGAGAGCTTGCTGAAACTGGCCGAACTCTACACCCAGCAGGGTCTGTTCAATGACGCCCGCGCACAGTATCTGCAAGTCGCCGAAGAATTCCTGAAGGCCGGAGAACTCGAGAACGCTGTTCGCATCTTCCAGAAGATTCTCGAGATGGATCCGGAAAACAGCTCCATGCGCATTAAGCTGGCGGAAGTCTATGTGCGCCTGGGGAAGAAAAATGAAGCCTGGCAGATTTTTTCCGCTGCCGCCGAAAGCCTGCGCGCTAAGGGCTCGCTGAGCGGAGCCGAAGAAGTACTGCAGCGCATGTTGACCCTCGATCCGGGCAACACGTATGCGCTGCTGATGCAGGGCAAGAACATGGTCGAATCCGGCGACCCTGCCGGAGCCGTTGCGACTCTGCAGAAAGTCGCAGACATCGATTCCAATCCCGACGGTCTGCGCGATCTTCTCAAAGCATATTTGCTGACTGGGCAGCTCTCAGATGCGGGCACTATCGCCAACAAGCTGTTGACAGTCCACAACGACCTGACCGCGATCTCGTCATTCACTGACGCTCTGATGCAGGCCGGTCAGTATGAAAATGCGTTGCAGGTCTACGACCAGCACGCGGAGCGATTGCTGGCCGAGAATTCGAGCAAGGTTCTCGACAGCCTCCACACGATCATCGGGCATGTCCGCGACAATCCCGACTCGTTGCAGAAATTGCTCGACCTGTTCAACAAAGCCGGGGAGAACACTCATACCAGCGAAGTCATGGAACTGCTGGCCCACGCCAGCGTGCAATCGGGAGATCTGAGCCGTTCGCGCGACCTTTACCAGAAATTGGCGCAGCTGGAACCCCAGAACGCCCTGCACATGCAGAACTACCAGCAGGTAGTCAGCCAGCTGGGAGGCACTTCGGGAAGCAAGCTCATCACACCCGAAGAAGCTGTCGTTCTGCTCGACGATCTGGAAGCCACTGCGCCGTCTGTTCACCAGCATTATTCGGACGAGGTTGCGCTGGCTGTTCGATCGGCACTCACGGACGCCGAGCTTTTCATCTCGTACAACATGCCCGCCAAGGCCCTTGGGCCTCTGGTCGGAGCTCTGCCGCTAGCGCCCAACGATCTTCGCGTCAATCAGCGGCTAGCCGCCTTGCACACGCGCGCCGGACGTTTTACTGAAGCCGCGCTGTGCTGCCGCACCCTGCAGCGTGTGTACTCGGAAGCGGAATATCCCGAAGAGGCCACGCGCTACGGAGAGCTGGCGGAACGTTACGAAGAACGCTCTTCAACTCCTGCGCCGAGTGTCCCCGCGGAGGAAGCTCCCATTTTCCTGGAAGCCCCGGCGCAACAGGTTGCCGAAATCGAAGTTTCAGAACCGGAAGCGGCGCTGCCGGAGTTCTCTATCGACGAAGCTCCCGTCGAAGTTTCCGCGGCCGAACCCGAGGCCCCGTCTCCAGAAGAAATCACGGTTGAAGCTACGCCGTGGCCCGCAGCCTCTGCTGACGGTGCCGAGCCCGAGTTTGCCGTCGTAGACGAGTCTGTTACCCCGGCTGCCGAGCCCGAACCGGCGTCAGCCGAAATCGATCTTTCCTCAGAATGGGATGACACCATTACCGTCGAAGCCGACGCTCCTGCAGAGGAAGCAGTCGAAGTCGAGACCACCGAGGTCGGCGCGGAAGCTGAAACAGTTGAGGTCGAGTCCGCAGAATCTACCAAAGTCGACGAGACGATCGAAGAAATCCGTTTCTATCTCGATCACTCGATGCCCGCGCAGGCGATGGCAGCGCTGGCGAAGCTCCAGACCCTCACGGACGACCAAGCCAAACTCGGGGAACTTCGCGCCGAAGTCGAAGCTGCTGCAATCAAGCTGGCTGAGGAAGAAGTCCCGGCCGCGCCAGCGCCCGTGGTCGAAGAACTCAGCGCAGATGATATCCCGTCGGTTGAGGTCGTCGACGAAGCTCCGGTCGCGGTCGAAGAAGCTGTAACCATCGAGCCCGAGCCTCCCGCTGTCGAAGAAATCCCAGTCGTTGCCGAAGCACAAGTCGAGCCAGAGCCGGCGCCTGTTGTTCATGCGCCCGCGGTTGCTGCACGCCCGACGCCGCCACCCGCGGTTCACGCTCCCGCAGCCCATGTGCCTGAGCCCGAACCTGAACCCGAACCGGCGCCAAGTCCTCTGAAAGAATTTGTTACCGATCTCGAATCATCGTTGGGCGATAGCTTCTTGCCCGGCGCAGTGGCCCCCGAGGCTCCACAAGCGCCAGCAGCCCATGCCGAGCCCGTTGTGGCTGAAGCCCAGCCTCCTGCTGTTCTCGGAGAGTTCGTTGCTGATATCGAGGCGTCGCTGGGAGAGGATTTCCTCAAGGCCGCACCCGTGCCACAGCCTCAGCCTGTAGCGCCAGTGGCTGCGGCTAAGCCCGTGCCGCCAGCACCCGTGGCAACTCCAGTCTCAGCGCCCAGAGTTGCGCCGCCGATGGCTGCCAGTGCGGCCGCGTCGGCTTCAAGCGCACAGCATGTCGCGCCTGTGTCTCCAGTCGCTCCACCAGCCGCTGCCCATGTTGCTCCTCCCGCACCAATGGCGTCTGTGGCCTGGTCCGCGCCGGTAGGTGTCGCTCCGACCGCTCCGTCAATGATCCCGGTTCCTCCCGCACCGGCCGCACCTGCCGCTGCGAAGTCTTCTCCATTCGGTGAAGACGCTGGAGTCGATCTCGCCGAGATGTTTGGCGAACTCAAGCAGGATCTCGAAGCGGACGTAGCTGCGGCCGACGAAGATCCCGAGACGCACTACAACCTGGGAATTGCGTTCCGTGAGATGGGCCTCCTCGATGAAGCGATCGGCGAACTCCAGAAGGCGTGCCAGTCGTTTGATCACGGACATCCGTTCCCGCAAATCATGCAGACGTATACCTGGCTGGCGCAGTGCTTCCTCGAAAAAGGTGTTCCGGAAGCCGCCGTGCGCTGGTATGAAAAAGCTCTGAAAGTAATCGGCATCGACGGCGAAACCCGTGTCGCCCTGAATTACGAGCTCGCCGCCGCTTATGAGACCGCCGGAGACAAGCCCTCCGCCCTCAAGCATTTCATGGACGTTTACGGCAGCAACATCGACTATCGCGACGTCGCCGAGCGCATTAAGGCCCTGAAGTCGTAGAATAGCCCGATGGGTTTTGTGTTCCATGTTCCTGGGGTGGTATCTTCCGCGCGCCATATTTCTTCGTCCCGAATCCACACTCGGAGCCGAAACGCTCGGGGTCGCAACAAATGATCGATCCCAATCCGCTTTCTGGCGCTTCGGCAAAGCTGCCCGAAGACGCGACCCCCAAGACTGAAAACCAGACCGCGCTGCTCGAACCCCCTAATCCCGTCGAAGTCTGGATGCACCGTATCTCGGTTTTTCTTTTTGTCTTGATCAGCGCTGTGGCAGGAGTCCTCTTGATCATTCTTCCTTGGACTCCAGAGTGGACCGATAACTACCTGCTGCTTTCGTTTCCGCCCCTGCGCGACATCGTTTCCAACGGCTTCTTCCGCGGTATTTGCAGCGGGCTTGGCCTGCTCGACATCTGGATTGGTTTCTGGGAGGCGCTGCACTACCACGAACAACACTAGCGTCCCGTTCCTTCCGAGACGGCATACTCCGCAAACCGCTGTAAGGTCCTAAAATCTTCAAACGTGAGTCGTGAATGACTGAGCATCTCAAATCCGCCCCCGTCGCCTACGAGAACGAAGCCTTCCTCAACAGCCCCGACGGCCGCATTCTCCGCATGCTGGCTGAATATCAAGAGCCACTCGCCCGCTTTCGCCGCGAACAAATCCAGGACACCGTGGTGTTCTTCGGCTCCGCGCGGTTTCAGGGACAGAAAGCGGCCGCGCAGAATCTAGCGACGGTCGAGCAGAACAATGTGGCCTCGCCCGCCGCGCAGTTAGAAAAAGATCTGAAGCGCGCCCAGGCCGGCGTCGATATGGCCCGCTACTACGAAGACGCGCGCCGCCTCGCCCACATGCTCACCAAGTGGTCGATCCAGATTCCTGCGCGCCGCCATCGCTTCGTAGTCACTACCGGCGGAGGCCCCGGCATCATGGAGGCCGCCAATCTCGGCGCCCACGAGGCCGGAGGCAAGAGCATCGGGCTCAATATCCAGCTGCCGTTCGAGCAATATCCGAATCAGTACATCACTCCGGCGCTGAATTTCCAGTTCCACTACTTCTTCATGCGGAAGTTCTGGTTCGCCTATCTCGCCAAGGGACTCGTCATCTTCCCCGGTGGCTTCGGCACGATGGATGAGCTTTTCGAGATCCTCACCCTGGCTCAGACGGATAAGCTGGCCAAGAAAATATTGGTTGTGATCTACGGCAGCGAATACTGGAAGAAGATCATCAACTTCCAGGCTTTCGTCGATGCCGGCACCGTCTCGCCCCAGGATATTGATCAGTTCAAGATCATCGACTCACCAGACGAAGCCTTCGAGTTCCTGCGCGACGGTCTGACGAAATTTCACCTCGGCGGAGCACCAACGAAGCAAGGCGAAGTTATGCCAGAGATCGCCAAGACAAGGCCGTAAGATTTCCTTCGTGAAACTTCGTGCCCTTCGTGGTCAATGGGTTTGCTTTTGTTGGAACGAAGACCAAGTTTGATGGGCTTGCATCTGATCTGAAGGGCTGATGGCAACGCGCTGCCTTCTCTACTACATCACCGATCGCACCGCATTTCCCGGAGACGAGCCCTGCCGGCGTCGGCGTCTCTTAGAGAAGATTGCCGAAGCGGCAAGCGCAGAAGTCGACTACATCCAACTCCGTGAAAAAGATCTCTCCACGCGCGAACTGGAGTCCCTTGCGCGCGAAGCCGTAAGCATTCTCACGCAACTCAGAACTGAGAACCGAGAACCAAGAACTGCTCTCTTGATCAACTCTCGTACCGACGTAGCCCTCGCTACTGGGGCCGACGGCGTCCATTTGCGCTCGTCCGACATTTCCCCTCAAGACGTGAGAGCGATCTGGCAAAAATGCGAAGCAAGCGTCCCGCGCCACCAAGCCTCGACTCAATCTCCACTGATTACAGTCTCCTGTCATTCGCCAGAAGAGGTCACTCGGGCAGCAGAGAACAAAGCGACTTTCGCGGTCTTAGCACCCATCTTTGAAAAGAAAGATGCACCTGCGATGCGGGCCCAAGGATTGCTCTCTCTACAAAGGGCATGCAAAACAAAACTTCCTGTCTTCGCGCTCGGCGGCATCACTCTCGCAAATGCCCGTACCTGCCTGGAAGCTGGGGCCGCCGGGATCGCCGCCATTCGCCTGTTCCAAGACAATGACATTGCCGAAGTAGTGCAGCGGCTTCGGCCAAAATCGTGAGGGTGCCCCATCCTTGTCTCCGCGTCCCTTTGCGGAGACAGGTGGGGACTTTGATGTTCTTTCAGCCAGCAACCCACGACTTCCGTGTCACCCGGTCCATTTCGCTCCCGTCTTCAACACTTCCATCACCTTTGCCAGCCGTCGATTCCTCGTCTCTTCCTGCTTCGCGCCGAGAATCGAATTCGCCATCTCTTTCTTGTGAGTGAACGCGAGTTGCTCCCATCGCTCCTGCGACTTCTTGTTCTTCGCCAATTCCTTTCGCAACTCGGCAGGAGGCTCGACGGTCCGCTCCTCGACATCGCGCTCCATCACAACTTCCACCATATCGCCGGGCTGAGCCGCGGCTCCCTTGCACAGCGCCTTGTTCACCGGCATCATGTGAGGACCGCCGCAAGGCATGAGCGATGAACGGAACGCGAAGCCGTTAATCGTCCCTCGAATTGGAACCCGGCCGCGCGTCCCAAAATATTCAGTCACATCCACCGGAGGGACGATCGCAGCAACGACGCCCGCTTCTTTCCCTTGGATCTTTGCCCGGAACCGCAGTTTTTTCTCCGCCATCGTTCGTCTCCTGATGCGCGCTGGTAAACTTTAGCGTTGGAACCCGCGGATGACAACCGCCATGACGGTAAATTTTTCTACCGAAACCGCTGCCAATCCGGTAACCGCGATCGCACCCGCCCTGATCCAAGTTCCGGCCGCCTGGTTCCTTATGGGATCCGATTCCGGCCAGGACTGCGAGCGCCCCGTCCATCGCGTCTGGATCGACACCTTCCTCATGGCCGCTACTCAGGTGACGAACGCCGAATACGAAAGATTCCTGAGCGCGACCGGGAATCCATCTCCGCCTTTTTGGCGAGATGCGAATTTCAATCATTCACAGCAGCCGGTCGCCGGAGTTTCCTGGCACCAAGCGGTCCGATATTGCGAGTGGCTGAGTTCGCAGACCGGACGCCACTTCCGCCTCCCAACAGAAGCCGAATGGGAAATTGCTGCTCGCGGTGGCCTTGAACAAAAACAATTTCCTTGGGGAGACGAACCGCCGCAATCTTTGCAGGACTATGCGACACGCTGGCAGACCGGCCCCGAACAGGTCGGCCGCTACGCACCGAATGCGTTGGGCCTTTACGACATTGGCGACAACGTCCACGAATGGTGCAGCGACTGGTACGACCCGAATTATTACGCCGTCTCGACAGACCGCAATCCGCGCGGCCCTGAAAAAAGCCCGATGACGCCGCAACGCAAATCTTCTCGCGGAGGCTCGTGGCGTCACCACATTAAAGTCGCCCGCTGCTCCGCCCGCTCCAGCATCCCACCGGACTTCCAATATGCCGATTACGGTTTCCGTGTCGCATGTGATTGAGAATTGTGTAATTTGGTAATTGAGCAATTGAAAACCGCTCAGTCAGCAGCTAGGTTGTTCAATTACGCAATTACCAAATTTCCCAATTACTCAATTTCCTATGTTCAGCACCGATCTTCTGAAAAACAAACGCATCCTCATCACCGGCGGAGGCACGGGCCTCGGCAAAGGCATGGCCGAACGATTCCTAGAGTTGGGAGCTACAGTTCACATCTGCGGCCGCCGAGAAGAAGTGTTGGAACAAACCGCCGCTGAACTGACTGCAAAAGGACCGATCCATCCGATCCCGTGCGACGTTCGCGATCTCGACGCGGTCGAAGCCATGATTGATTCGATCTGGAGCGAAGGCGCCCTCGACATCCTCGTCAACAACGCTGCCGGTAATTTCATCTCCCGCACCGAAGACCTTTCCCCGCGTGCCTGGGAATCAGTGATCAACATCGTTCTGATGGGAACGCTCCACTGCACCATGGCCTGCGGGCGACGCTGGCTTAAATCCGCTCATCCCGGCACAGTGCTCAGCATCTCGGCGACCTATGCGCCAGTCGGTTCCGCTTACGTCGTCCCTTCCGCCGTATCCAAAGCTGGAGTCGAAGCCCTGATGCGCAGCCTCGCCGTCGAATGGGGCAACCGCGGCATTCGTATGAACGCGATCGCTCCCGGCCCGATCCCCACCCAAGGAGCTTTCTCCCGCGTCCTCCCCCGCCCCGAACTCGAGACCGTAGCTCGCGATCGCAACCCACTTCATCGCTTCGGCACGGTCGAGGAACTGGCCAATCTTGCAGCGTTTCTAGTCAGCGACCAGTCGGGCTACATCAACGGCGAAGTCATTCGCATGGACGGCGGCGAGTTTCTGCAGGGCGCAGGTGAATTCAGCAACCTGGGCCGCATTCTCACCGATGACGATTGGAACGCCATCAAGCCCCAAAAACGGCAGAAATAGCCTGCAGACGCAGGAGAGACGCAGAAGTATGGACCAAGGGAGGAAACCATGTTGAGCACTTTGAAAAGCGGAATGATTTGCGCAGCAGTTGGATTGTTCATCCCGATCGCGACCGCTCAGCAACCGGCAGCAATTCCCTCCGCGCCAGTTCCGTCGCAGATTCTGCGTGCAAAGAGGATTTTCATCGTAAACGCAGAGGGTGACAACGACGTCCGCATCTCGAAATACGTAGGAGGAACGAACGGGATTTACGACCAGTTCTATGCGGACGTGAACAACCTGGGACGATTCGCGTTGGTCTCAGCTCCGGCTGATGCCGATCTCGTTTTCGAAGTCAACCTTACGGTATTTGCCGTTGTTCCCGGATATCCGCGATTCCGACTCGTGATCCTCGATCCCAAGACAAACATTCTGCTGTGGACCATGTCGGAACCCGTCGACAGCGCGATTCTCGCCAAGACGGCTCGCAAGAACATCGCCCAATCTCTTGCGAGATTGACGCAAGATGTCTCATTGCTGATTCCGAAGGAATGAAATCAGGCACAGTTCATTGAAGAGCTTCTGGTGTGGACGATCCGGCCGGCAAGTTGCGCTTGGCACCCAGCGAGAGCAACCAACGACTAGTGGCTGTCCTTCGCCGGCATCACGATCGCCTTCAGTAGAAGATTCACAAGGCTCAGCACGATCGCTCCCAAAAATGCCGCCAGAAAGCCACGCACCTGAAAGCCTGGCGAGAGCAGCGCCGAAGCTAACTCAAGCATCAGCGCATTAATCACCAGCCAGAACACGCCCAGCGTGAGGAGAGTCAGTGGAAAAGTAATAACCTTCAGAACGAAGCCGATTGTGGCGTTGATGAACCCGATCACCAGTGCCGCAATCAACGCGCTCTTCCAGCCGCTCACAAAAACTCCCGGCACCAACTGAGCCACAATCCAGACCGCTACCGCGCTCAGAACCCAATTTAAGAGCAGTCGCATACAAGTTCCTCGATCAAACTATAAGCAAGAGCCATTCGATTGTCATCTCGACTCGCTCCCAGGATGTCCGCCGTCGTCGCGATTTGTGCGACAGAGCCCGCCCTGAACGAAGCCGAAGGGGCCGTGATTTTGGCTCGTCGGACCACCGTGTCCCGCGGTCACACGACGGAAAAAATTCACTCCGTGTTCTCCGCCTTCGGCCGACCCATGCGGTACACTACGCAATTCGACTTCAAGGAGGATTGACCATGCCTGACCCCGCTCTCAGCGGATCTGAATTCAAAAAGCAACTGCGTGCCGGACAGCCCAAGATGGGCCTGTTTCTCAACGCGCACAGCCCGACCGTCGCCGAGCAACTCGCATACAGTGGCTACGACTGGCTTCTCGTCGACACCCAGCACGGCCCCATGGGCTACGAAAAACTTTCCACCATGCTGAGCGGAATTTCCAATGGCGGCGCGAAATCTCTCGTCCGCGTCGGTGGATATGCTGACCGGCCCGGAATCCAGCAGGCCTTAGACATGGGCGCGGACGGCGTCCTTATCCCCTACATCAACACCGCCGGCGAAGCTCGCGAGGCCATCAGTTGCGCCAAGTACCCCACGGTCGGCACACGCTCGGTCTACTTCCCGCAGCGCAGCATGAACAAAGCCGGACTCCTCGGCTATGCCGGCAACTGGAATAACGAAGGCATCGTTGCGCTACAGGTCGAAACCGCATCCTGCATCGAGAATATCGCCGAGATCGCCGCCGTCCCCGGCGTCGACATTCTCTTCCTCGGCCAGAACGATCTCTGCATGTCGATGGGCCTCTACAACAAGTACGAATTTCCCCACATGTACACATCGCCTGAACTTGATGCCGCAACCAAGAAATTGATTGAGCACGCGCGCAAGAACAATGTCATCCTCGGACTGTTTTTGTTTGGCACCTCGCGCGTCGGAGAATTCCTCGAGAAAGGATTCACCTTCATCAGCATCGGCAATGACCTGCACCACGTCCTGACCCAAGCCGGAGCCTATGTCGCGGACATGGAAAACATCGCAAAAGAAAAAGGCAAGACCTGGAAGCGCCGTTCAACCGCATTGTTCTAAAAAAACAAGAGGTGCCCCATTTCTCGCGGGGTTTTTGCGCGAGAAGTGGGGGTTTGGACTCTAGATTTCCTCTGTGCCAACCCCGTCCCCCCTGTGGTGAGTTCTTTCTTTCCAGTAAAATTAAAACTCCGCCATGCAAGTCCTCACCGAAATCGAAACTCGCGTACTCGGCTCCCTGATCGAAAAAGACATCACCACGCCCGACTACTACCCGCTCTCGCTGAACGCGCTGGTCAACGCCTGCAATCAAAAGAACAATCGCGAGCCGGTGATGACGCTCGACGAATCTGCGGTTCGCGACGCTCTCGCGTCCTTGCAGGAAAAGCGCCTCGCCGGGCCTGCCAGCGGCGCTGATAGCCGGGTGACGAAGTTCGAACACCGTCTGCAAGAGGTCTTCAATTTCGACCGCCGCGAAATCGCCGTCGTTTGCGTCCTGCTGCTCCGAGGCCCGCAAACTCCCGGAGAACTCCGCGGCCGCACCGATCGCATGTACCATTTCGAAGCGCTCGAAGATGTAGTCTCCACGCTCGATCGCCTGGCCCAGCGCGAGCCCCCTCTGACGCGAATTCTTCCTCGCCAGCCGGGAACAAAAGAATCCCGCTACACGCACCTCTTCTCGGGTGAACCGCCAGAGCAGCCCGAAGTGGCACGGGCATCGTCGCCCGCACCAGACGTCGGAAACTCAGTCGCCGACCGCATATTGACGCTGGAAGAAGAGGTATCCAGACTTCGCGCCGAGCTCTCTGAAGTCCAGCAGCAGCTCGCCACTTTCCGCAAGCAATTCGAATAGCCTCAACTATATGGGAGCAATGTGGGGACAGCCGCCCTCGGCTGTCCAGTCGAGGGAAGCTCGACGGGTCTGCCGGCGGACCCACGGAACTTTCTTCCTCCACCACACGTACAATTCTCTAGAAGGAGGTCTCCGCCATGTTTACATTCCTGCTCTGGTGCCTTCTCTTTGTGCTGTGCTGGCCTCTCGCGCTTTTGGCGCTGATTGCATATCCGTTTATATGGCTGTTGCTGCTTCCGTTCAGGATCGTCGGCATCGCTGTCCACGGTGTCCTGGAAGTCATTTATCTAGGAATCACGCTGCCCTTCCGCCTGCTGGCAGCCCCATTCCGCGTCTGATTGTCGAAGCGGACCGAATCCGAGTTGCACACCCTTCTCGCGTTTTGTGATGGGGCAGGGATTTTGATTTTCTAACTTCACATCTGATCTTTCCGTTTAGATTTATGTGGGGACAGCCGCCCTCGGCTGTCCAGCTGCGAAGCGGCGTTGGGGTCTCAGGTTTCCATCACCTTCAACACCGGACTCACAATCAACCGCGCCTCAGTCGCCAGCTGCACGTCCTCGGCGGTTAGTCCCGGCGCGACTTCTTCCAGCACCAGACCATCTTTGGTCACGCGGATGTACGCCATCTCGGTCGCGATCGTATCCACAACGCGCACGCCCGTGAGCGGCAGCGTGCATTTCTTCAAAATCTTCGGAGCACCTTCACGCGTCGCATGTTCCATCACCACTACGACACGCCGAGCGCCTGCTACGAGGTCCATCGCCCCGCCCATCCCCTTCACCATCTTTCCGGGAATCATCCAGTTCGCGATGCTTCCGGTCTCATCCACTTCCATCGCACCCAGAACGCTCAAATCGATGTGTCCCCCGCGAATCATCGCAAACGAATCGGCACTCGAAAAATAAGAAGTCCCCGGCATCTCGCTGACGGTTTCCTTCCCGGCATTGA
>Ga0209007_1000582_pt1 | contig 13142 bp, 13 predicted proteins | sample JacPinW_OM1H0_O2_FD_187961 | JGI IMG/M metagenome (GOLD analysis project Ga0209007, IMG submission 187961) | Forest soil microbial communities from Algoma, Ontario, Canada - Jack Pine, Ontario site 1_JW_OM1H0_O2 (SPAdes) (version 2) | ecosystem: Environmental > Terrestrial > Soil > Boreal...
GAAGATCATGCGAACCACGAGCTCGGCACTTTCAAAACTCAGAAAGAAGCGATCGATTGGGCGAAAGCGAAGGGCCACGCTCCTCTTGTCGCTCGCGTCTCTTAAGGCTGTCGATCCAACCGTAAAAACAATTGCTTTGACCTTTAAGGTGAAAGGTCGAGCGTTTGCTTCTATCGCTTCCGTTTCTCTGAAGACGGTAAACCCGAACTTGCTGGAGCGGTATCGCGATGAAAAGGAGTTCGGCATACTCTGCACCGAGCAAAAGAGATCGAGGAACGTAGTGTCCCTCGATCCACTTTGGATATGGCATGAGTGAGGATTAATGGTGCATTGTGTCCCTTGTCCGGATTGCGAGTGTGTAACGGTAAATGATTCCGTCACCTCGCGCACTTTCCCTAGTCGATGACGGACAATCCCAGAAGTTGAACCAACCTAATGGCGCCGCGGGCCAGAAGTCCGCTTGCAGGAAGTGATCTCCGAGCTGGCATCGATCTTGGACGGATTACGGCGTACTCGGAAGCAATGCAGTTGTCTGCAGAACGCGGTTACCGCTAACCGTAAATCCTGGCCGGAAACGAAGGCTCGGTGTGCCAATTCAATTGTCTCACTAAGGGGTTCACTTGCTGCTACAAAAGCAGGCGCGTCCCCTGTGCCAAAACTGTGCCAGAATCCAACCCTTTTTTAACCCATTCGAGTTATCTTTGAGCGAAAAGCAGATTCCCCGATTTGTTGGAAACGTTAGCAGTTAGAAGTAATGGACGGAGTTATTGGAGTCGAGTGTCGTGCGCCCAAGGCAGGCGCGCTACCAGGCTGCGCTACGCCCCGACATGAAGTGCGTGATTCATTCTAAAGCACTTCCCAACTGTACTCCTAGTCCGTCTCATCGTCTTTATCTCGGACTGTGCACGCCAGCACGGACGGGCGGCTTGGAATAATTCTCCAGGAAGAAATCCGCCCATTGCCCGTAAGCCAAGGTCTCGCCCTTTCGTATCACCTCAAGGCGATTCTCGTCTCTCGCCTGAAGTCGTCCTCGCAACTTCTTGTTTGCTTCGTCCCAATCCGCGGTCAGACTGGGTTCTCTTCGGGCGACACCTTTGCGATCCCAATAGCGAATCCACCAGATTTCTGTGCCAGTCCGCCGATAGACAACGCCGTCGTGCTTGCGTGCTCTAGTCATTCTCCCATCTCCTGTTTGAAAGACGCGCAAAATGTTTCGAGATCCGATTTGAGGAACCGAATATTGCGGCCCATTACGCGGAGATGGAGAATATGCTTCCGCTCGACCCAAAGATACATAGTTTGTACGCTCACTCCAAGAAAATTGGCAGCCTCTGGCACCGTCCAAGGGCGTTCGTCGCTGTCCGTGGGTGTCGGATTTCCATCCCGACCAAGGTATTTTTTTCATGGTGTTCCTCTGGCATCACCTCCGGACCTGCTGTCATCCGTTCGACTTGCGTATACTCCTGACCAGAAACCCAAGATGCAAAGATTCGGTAAGCGGCTCCGCCAGTTTAGCCGCCAGTTGCTGGTTGCCACCATCGCAGCGATGGCGTTCGGTTTCTGTGAAATAGGCCATTCCTCCACCGCCTTTAATCATGGCCAGAATACCCAGCATGCTTTGCCGGTCGGCTGAAACACCGTTGTCAGTGCAAAATTGAAGATCTATGGCGTACTTACAGACGGCCTTGGCATCGCATGCGCGAATCCATGATCGTAATGAGACTTTGTCAAACTCGGGAGCCGAGCTGCTCAACCAGGGTCGTTAAGGGTCTTCGATTTTGTCGGCAAGTTTCACCAGCTCGAGAAAGACCTCTCCCATCTGCTCGCCCAATTCTGCCACCGCCTTCTTTTTTAATTTGACGCCACGCAAGATGATCGGTGAATCCTCTCCGTCGTGGACTTCGGTAAATGCGAGGGCACCCAAAAGATTCTCGCAGTGAATTATTCCAAGCGAACGAGATCGAGGATTTCGCGCTCGAGACTGTCAAGTCGCACAAATGCTGCCTCCACAGTGGGAGTTCCTACGGCCCGCGCGGTCCGGGCACGCGTCAATGCGCGATCCACGATGTCCAACGCGTCACACAGAATCGCTCTTATCTCTATTTCGAGCTTTTTGCGGCTTTCGCGCACGCGTGCATCAACATCGCTTTGCACCCTTGAACTGTTTACTTCGAGGAGTTGATCGACAAATTCCTGTGCATCGTTGACGATCCCACCACGCAATCCTATGCCGCCGACCAATAAATCGAAGATAAACAGGAACGGAGATGCTGGCGCAGCTACTCGCTCGATTACATGGAAATGGAATTGTGACCTTGCGCTTAGCGGTTGATCGGTATCAAGGTCTTCTGGGAATTCTTCCAACCCCGGCACGTCCGTTTCTTCGAAGCGATGTAAGAATTCATTTGCCAACGCGACAAAACGTTTGGCCGTCTTCCGAAATTGCTCTTCCGCAAACTTCGCTTCGCCTTCCAGCCAAGGCGTGAGTTTTGCGCGAACGATTTCCTGTGCCGCGTGATTCACTTCTCGACGATACGCAGGTCCATTGTGGCTGCTCGGCAACGAAGACACATGAGCGGTCAATTCATTATGGGCGTTGATTTGTTCCTGCTTCACAAAAGCATTCCTTCGTTCTACAAAGACGCCAGTTAGACGTTGCTGCTCAGCGCTGAATAAAGCTCCCAGATCTCGCATGGCGGCTTCGGACTCTGCCTGAGTTTCTCGAAGTCTTGCGATACGACTCTCTGATTCCTCCAGGGGAAGTTTGAGTGCGCTTCGTTCTTCCTTGATCACCGCAAGCAGTTGACTCGCGGCACTCCGAATGCCCCGGTCCTTTGCTGCGCGAACCAGCGCGCTGCGCGAGTGCCGCACCAAATCTTCTAGAGCTTGAATGAACTTTGGCCAATCCCAGGCGGGACCGCTTTGCTGCAACCGATCTAGAGCACTTATCTCAAAGATCTTCGAAATCGGCCGCGTGAGACGTACTTCTAGGACATGACGGGCGAACTCCATAGCAGCGGAACGGTCCACTGCATTTGTCCGGTCTGCCTTATTCAAAACGAATACAAGGTCATGGACTTCCTTGGAGACGGTTTCTACAAGTTCGAGTTCGTCGCCCGACAATGGAGGATCCGCCCCAATGACAAAGATGGCGGCGTCAATATGGGGAATGAATGCGTGGGTCGCCGCTGTATTCCCAGCAAACACCGACCCGAGTCCTGGCGTGTCCACCAGACACATCCCGGTCGCCAGCAGTGGATTTGGGAGAAAAACTTCCACGCTCGTCACGTTCTTCGTATTCTCAGGATTCTTATCCTCAGACACGAAGTCTTCGATGGTGCTAACGGGAATGTCTGTCCAGGTCCCGGTTTGAAACCGAACACGCGCCGCAAGATGCTCACCGTGCCGGATGATCGTCGGGATAGCAGTCACCGGGACAACAGCGGTAGGGAGAACGGAATGCCCAATCAATGCATTGAGAAGGGTCGATTTGCCGCGTTTGAACTGACCTAGACACGCTACATAGAATCGCCCCTGGGAAACTCTCTCGGCGATACTGCGGGTCGTGAAAGCTAGATGCTCTGCTCCGAACTCAGTTGCTAACTCCGCCAATCGGTGGAGGGCAGTTTCACCGGAGAGGCTTTGCAAGACAGTTTGGCGATTCTTAAAGCCTTGTGTCATTGGAGGAAGGCAGGCGTTCGGCTAATTAAAGATGGCTTTGACTGCAATAAGTAATCGACATGCACGAGCTTAATTTTGATCTGATCTCGATAGTGATACCTCGAATTCCCTGCCAGTTCGCACATCTTCATGATGCACCCGGGTAGATGCCCACTCAGTCGAAGGACACCTTCGCGGAAGTCCGCCAAATCTAGCGAAGTTAGTTCAAACCTGCCTATGCAAGTTTCCAGCAGTTCTCTCGATGCTCGTTCGCTCAAAGGCCCCAAATGGATGCGGAGTTTATCGTTCCAGTACAAACTCCAGGCGTGTCCGATTCCAGCCTGTGAATAGTTTCGCGCAGCCAGATAAATCGGCGTCTTGCATCTGTAGAGAATTTCTTTCATCAGGCGAGCGATGTTGTGCGTTACTGGAGGAAAATGATCCACGAAGAATCTGTAGTCGCTATGTTCCAAAGCGGTGAATAGAATCCCACGAAGACGTAGGCTCGTTTGTTTGTGAAGCCACCGGTTCAACGCTGTCGTGGTTCCGCCATCCGCATGTACCTTCCTTCGCACGAAGGAATCGCCCAGTTTGTAGAGCTGACCGACGAAGTGAGACAGCAATTGCTTCCCGCTTGCAGCTCCTGTCCAATAAATACACGTATGTCGTTCTGCCTCCGTGAGTGCCGCGATGGCTGCCTTGATGAGAGAGGTCTTTCCTACATCCATCGGCCCCCAAATCAAAAGACTCTTGCGTTTGCGAATCGCCGCAAGCACGTGCTGCAATTCTCCCTCCCGGCCGACTAGAGTTTCGCGTTGGGCGCTTTCCACCATTTTCTCCAAAGGCGGCTAGCCAAACCCGCCAGTTAGTCCATTACGAACGTGCCCCCTCTTGATGTACGTACTTAATTACTTCGACTTCGGACATCGCAATTAAGCCCTCATCCACCATCTCGTCGAGGAACGGAATCAATTCGTGTACCTTGTCCTCGGAATCGATCACGCTGACCATGATGGGCGCGTCGGAAGAGAAAGAAAGAAGATGAGAGCGATGTATCAGCGTACTGGCACCGTATCCTTCAATGCCCCTGAAAACCGTAGCTCCCGCAATATCCAACTCCCGGCACTTCTCGACAATCGCGCGGTAAAGAGGTTTGTCCCTCCATTTGTCATCCTCGCCAAAATGAATGCGCAACATCTTAGCCTTGCCCGCGAGTTTCATTGCCGTGCCTCCTTCCTTCTCTCTTGCTCATGGAAATTGTGTGTGTACTTAATAACATCTACATCGGACAAAACCACGAGTCCCTGTTGCACCATGTCATCGAGTACCAACAGAAAGGCGCGGAGTCTTTCCTCGTTGTCCACCACGGACAGCATGATCGGCCGGTCATGCGAGAGATGGAGCGCTGAATCCTTGTGAATCCTCCGATTGGCTCCGTAGCCCAGGATGCCTTGGTAGACCGTCACACCGGCGATGCCGTTCGTACGCATGCATTCAATCAATGCTTTGTAGAGCTGTTTCCCATTCCATTTATCGTTTTCACCAATGAAGATCCGCATCAATTTGGCTTTTCCCGCGCTTTTCAATGGGGGTGAGGAGTCCTGGCGTGCCGCCTGTTTCGAGGTTTCAGAAGGTTTCACAATAGTCGTGTCCTGAATTTCAATGAGCCCCGTTCCGACCATTTCATGAAGCTTCGGTAAAAGTTCTTCAACCTTCTCGGGAGTTTCAATGAATTCAACTTTCATAGGAAGATTTTCTGTTAACACTAGAATTCTATCCGTGTGCATGTGGTGATCCGCGCCAAACCCGGCGATTCCGCGTGTGACACTGGCTCCCGACACTTTGTGATAAAAAAGAAATTCCAGAACGGCCGCGTAGACAGATTCTCCGTGGTACTGATGGTCCTGACCAACATAGATGCTCACTTTTTTGGCAGGCCCTGCTTGCATCATGTTTCCTCCTAGTTCTCGATTCCACGTTGTGCAACTAACAACTCGGCGGCACGTCCCAGAATACCCCCGCCGGCGTGACTCCCTTCCTTCACTTGTTGTAGAAAATCCGCGAGCATTTCCGCAATCTCGCCGCTGTTTCTTGCCATGAGTTCCTGGATGCTCCTTCGCAACTCTTCCGGCAACTTCGCCATGAGGTCTCGGCCATGTCGCGAGCAAATCATCCCATAATCGTGCAACCAGGAGCGGAGCTTGGGATCCCGGAGTTGCTCGGCGATTTCATTCAGTCGCAGTTCTTTATCCTCATGCATTCTCTTGCAAAGGTCACACTGGTCCGGAACCGCAGCAGCCGGTCTCCATTCGGGACTTGTGATTGCCTTCAGGAAGATCGCCGCAACGCACTCCGCGGGACCCGAGTTGGCAACCACCCATGCATGCGTGTTGCAGAAATGTTTGCAGTTATCCGGGTCCATGTGCTTGACGAAATCGTTTTGAAACTCTCGCAACGCCGCGCAGACAGGGCAGGAACTCCGGGCGACGATGCTCGTGATGGGAGGTCTTGCACCATGTGTCTCTCGTTTCATGCAATGGTCCTCCCAGTAATCACACCCAACCAAACAGAGATGAAACCTACAACCACGCTGAGGACCACGTTCAATGCGGCAATGAGAAGCTCGCCTTCCTGGAAAACGCGAAAGGTTTCATATTCGAACGTCGAAAACGTGCTGTACCCACCGATGAACCCAATCGGGATTAAATACCTCCAATTCGGGCTCCAGCTCGTCTTTTCCGTCAAAATCGTGATGACAAAACCAATTAGAAAGCACGCTGTCATGTTGATGATGAACGTGCCAGCCAGAAAACGGGTATTTAGCCGGTTGCTCACATGGCTCCCTACCCAAAAGCGCAAAACAGACCCAACTGCTCCGCCAATCCCTACCATCAAGTATTTGGTCATAGATGCGAGCCTGCTCTCTCCTTCGAATCCTCAGATAATCTTCGAGCTAGCCTTGAAAGCGTACGGTGCATCGGCTTGCTCTGAATTAGTAACATCGTTTCCTGACGGTGCATCCGCGTTCAGTTGCAGAAGATTCGCCTGGATCGCGGAAAGTTCATTCTGGTTGAATGCTCGTCCACCTAGAACCTGCTCGGCTTGCGCCCGGTAGCTTTCGGCGTAAGTCTCAAAGCTCTGCCCTAGCTGACGTATTATTGAATCTGACCATTCCTTTAACAGCCTCCAATAGGTATCGAGCCCCGCCTGAAAAGGTTGTCCAAGTTGCCGCTTGATATGTCTTGCGATTTGCCGTTCAGCAAAGCGGTGCCCCACAAGGCCAGAAAATGAAGGCCGCGATAACGCGATGATAAATGGTTGTGGGTCAAATACTGGAGTGCCTCGAACCAGGGATTGGAATTCTTCGTAACTCGGACCGTGCGCTAGGCCAAGATCAAAGGCACATTGCTTGAGGTCATGTCCCAGTTGAGCTGCAAATGTCGAGAGATTGTCTTGTAGCTTCTTTACCTGCTGTTGAACGGAATGGGCGATGACGTCGCGAACCATCGGGCCGGGAGCCACTGGGCCTCCGTCATTTCGAGACCACGAACCGATTAGCCGATTGGCAGCTTCCTGGATTGCATTTGGGATTTCGGCAGAAGCTCCCACGATTTCGCGCTCGCAAACTGCGCTCATCTCCTCGATCCGCCCCGTCGCCTTTCGCAGGAGCGCCTCGATAGCGCGAGCGTGCTCTTGTGAATTCGCGGAGAAGTGATGGCCTCCGCCAATCCTTGCTTTCAGCGCTGACACGACAGATTCGCGCAAGGCCCCAACCTTCCTTCGCAAGGACTCCGCTCTCAATTGCTGCGAATTTTCGTATAGAGGAACGATCTCGCACTCGAACCATTGATCGGTCATTTCCCGAAACGAGGGGAGAATACTCACGGGACGAACTGGCAAGTCTAGTTTGCATTCCGATGCAATATGCTCCTTGACGTACTGAATGATCAGAACCCTGTCTTCGGCGCAAAGAAGATCGGCCTTGCTCACTAGTACGTTCACAGGCACCGCCGCTTCCTGGAGAGCCTGAATCGTCTGGAGATCGTCGGTGGTAAGTGTTGAACCCGCATCGATCAAAACCACACCGAGATCGCACTTCGGAAGGTAGGCGAGCGTTTCCACAGTTCCGCTTGTGGCCAGCGAGCCCAAACCAGGCGTATCGACAAAAGCTACGCCGCCACGAAGCCGGGGCGACGGAAGGGAGATGACAATCCGTGTTACATGTTTCAAGTTTCCCGGATTCTGCTGTTCGGTGGCAAATTCCGGGACCCGGCATACTTCAAAAGTCTTCGTGGGAGCTTCCGAAAACCAGACGGTCAGGGAGGGCTCGGCGGCGTGCAAAACGCGAGTAGGTACTGCCGTGATGGGCGTCACGCCAACCGGCAACACGTCTGTCTCAAGGATCGCGTTCAACAGCGAGGATTTGCCAGAGCTCACGCGCCCGAAGACCGCGATTTCAAAAGTCTTGTCTTCGACGCGGTCAAGAATGGTTGCAATTCCCGAGCGGAATTCGACCAAGCCTCGTTCTCTCACGATTTGCTCGATCCTTTCAAGGAGGCTCAAATCGTTGCTTGCGTGCCCCAAGCGCTCAAGCCGAATTTTGAGATCTTGGCCCACCCCTTGCGCGAGATAGCCGTCGAGACGGGAAACTAGCCCGCTTAGTTCACCAGCAATCCCATTTAGTTCAGTCGCGACCGGTTCGGGCACCTCTCCATATCCGCGCATGTATTTGGGCTTCAACTCTTCAATTGCGATATCAACCGCTCCGAGTATTACGTGGACGGAGCGCGAAGCAGGGATTTGCGGTTTTTCCTTTGGTATACCCTGGCCTTCCAGAACACGTACCAATTGCGCGCGAACTCTGCCGATGTAATCTTCGATTGTCCTGCGCTGGGCGGGGGAAATGTCCGAGGAATATCGGGGAAAGGCTGCCTTGGAAGCAGTCGCATTCAGAATACTTTCGATATCGCTGAGAAGTTTGTCGATGTATTGACAGGTAACACGCAACCGCCGCGCCTGAGACTCGTTCAGGTTAGGGACAGCCGATGACGAATTGGTATTAGCTTCCGTCATCTCACAACCATTACCGGACAGTGAGCGTATCGAAGGACCTTTTCCGATGTGGACCCCACGATCATTTTTTCGAATCTCGACATTCCGCGCCGTCCCAGCACGATCAAATCAATGTGATCTGCTTCGGCTCGATGAACAATCTGTTCGACCGGATGCCCCACAGCAATGTCGGTTTCCAACTCCACTTCCAAGGCTTTCGCTCGCACAACTATTTTCTTGAACTTGTCTTCGAAATGCTCTCGTGCGTCATCGAGCATGGCGCTCAGTTCGACCATTGTTGCCGGCTCGGGCGGGCGTGCAACAGCAAATAAGAGCACTTTCGAATCGAGCGATTGTGCGAGAGAGAGACCGATCTCGGTCGCCTTTTCCGACTGAGTCGAGCCGTCAAAACCGATAAGAATCCTCTTAAATTGAGAATGTCTTCTGCCCATTTATCTCCCTCCTTAATCCGAGGTTACAGCGCTCACTTCTTTGGCAGATGCTTTCTCATCTGCCTTTGTTAGTAAATGTCGCGGCATAAACCATGCATTGGCGAACATCGTTGGAACGACCGCACTCGCGATCACCGTCGCTACAAGATGCGAATACTGCGCTTGATCAATAATTCCGTGGCCAAGACCGAAGAGTGCCGAGATCGTGCCAAAAGTCAGGCCGGTAGACATCATCAGTGTGTAATAAAGGCCTTCCTCACGCTGATACTTGAAGGCTTTCACGGTGGGAAGAAGACCCGCGATTTTTGATATCATCTTTGAGGCGAAAAGAATTGCGAAGACGAGTGGCGCGGCAATCAAAACAGGGACTGAAACGAATGATCCGGCTCGGATGAAATAAAATGGTGTCAGCAGACCAAAGGTAAGTGTCCTAAGACGACGGATGAGTATGTGATCTTTTCCGACAGTGCCCGCTAAGACCATTCCGATCACATAGGCCGGCAATACCGCTTCGCTGCCAGCCCAAACGGCGAGGCCGCCCATTGCGAACAACAGAAAAAGTATATATTTCGCTTCGAGCTCGGAGACGCGCCCTCCGTAATGCTGGAAGAATTTGGGCGTAATGAAAGGCAGCACAAAGAAAACGACTACGCTCACAACCACGAAGATTAACGTGCGAATCGTAAACGGTGAAAAGATAAGTCCTAACGCGATGACCGTGCCCAAATCGTTGACGAAACAGGCCGCGAGAATGGCTTTTCCGAAGTCCGTCTTGTTAAGTCCAAGTTCTAACATAACAGCGTAAACGACCGCGACAGAGGTTGTGGAGAGCGCCACACCGGCTAACCAACTCGATTTTGTCGTCCAGTGGAGAACGTAATGCGCAATTGCAGTACAACCGAGGAAGGGTCCGAAAAATCCCACGAGTCCCACCACCATCGCTTCTTTCCACTTCGTACGGAAAATGACTGGATCGAGTTCTGCTCCAGCTAGAAACGTCAGAACGATCGCGCCCGTACCTGCAAGAAACGTAATCCACTCTGACTTGGCGCCGAGGCCGACCGTCCCGACGAGGGCACCGATGACCAATTGTGCGACGGTTCCAACAACGATTTCCGTCAAGGCTGTGGAGATTTTGAACCAAATCGCCAGGAGCGTAGCGATGAGCGCCAGTCCGACCCACAGGGAAGCTAGTGCCCAGACATTCTGCATGTCAGTCCTCGCTTCTATTTCTGTTGTGGAATCGTCGCCGGGGACATGACTCCGCGACAAGGATTCCTTGTCAGGAGTCATCATCTGTCCCGGCATTGAAGGGACAGCGGTTAAAGGGGCAACTCCTTGCCCTCTTCAAACAGCATAGCAAGACTTATTCCGGTGTCAACTACACAGTGAATGCGTTGCTCTATCTGGCGATTCGGCTAGCGTTTCGCACCGCTTGACGAGCGATACTTGGTTGGCCGGGCTTCAAAATCTCAATGTTGCTTTGCAGCTTCGCGGCTCCAGCAAGAGATTGAGCGCGTTTGCGGCACACACGATAAAGAGGTTTGCGTTCATAAGGGCATCCACGGCACACCCTTCCCCATTGTCCACAGCAATCGCCAAACCGCCGCCTTCCTTAACCGTCTTCAACAGCAATCTGTCATTGTTGCCGTTTCCGAAGGCCGCAACATGCTTCAGTTCAAATTTCTTCACGTAATCCTGCTTCTCCAAATCGTGCCTTTCTTTCGTCAGGATGTCTGGAGTCACAACACCGGCGAGGTCTTGTTTTGCCGTGCCGAATGAATCGGAACTGACGATTCGAATATCCACGAGGCTCTGAAGTGCGCCAAGTTTTTCCCTGATGCCAGGAACAAGTCTTCCAGCACAGGACAAAGTTCCGGTGTAGTCGCTGATGATCACGCGTACATCACGAGTTCCGAATCCTGGAATTTCGATCAGAATGCCAGGTTTTTTCATCGTCACATCCTCTTCTGGAATCTTCCCCCAGACAATAGGGACATGCAAAGCGTTCCTTTCAAGGCGGGGTACATTGCTTTGGTAGTCGAGGCGACACTCGCCAAGCGAAATCGTCTTCCACCACGCGTCCTTCCGGCTGCGAAGAGAAAAGGCCGAACCGGAATTATTTCGGTCGCTCGTCGAAGGAGGCCATCCGGGCCTCAAAATAGTAGTTTGTGGGCAATCAGAGTGACCGATTTGGAGGATGCAGAATCTGTGACTTTGCAATGAGGATTTTGGGATAACTGTTCCGACCGAGCCGTGCTCTTTTAGCGGGTTTAGGGCTCGCGGCGCAGATTCTAGATTTGTCGTGGGAAGTGCCTGCCTGGTGAGCAGGAGCTCCTAGAACCGAAGCTCGGTTAACCAGGAATTTGCTGCCCGATACGATGAGGGCGCCGCTCAGGGAAGATAAATTCGAAGTGGGGACGGACTTGCACTATGTCAACGAGGTCAAGAAATACGGAAATTTCTCAAAGGTCTAGGTTACAGGCCCTTGCATTTTCCTATAGACGAAGTAGGCTTGCGCCGGAGGCAGCACCAAACCTGCGTTCGCACATCTACGGCTCGCGTCTCTGACAAGCTGCGAGTTGGATTCAGAGAGGTTTATCCCATCGCTAGCCACCTGGGACCACCGGGATGCTGATAAAGCTGGCGTCTCCCGGAGTGTGCCAAATGCGCTGTGTCGCCTTTTGATAATCCGGGGGCTTTGCATAAAAAATGTTCGGAACAAAGGTTTGGGGGTTGCGGTCATATAGTGGAAACAGACTCGATTGCACCTGGACCATGATGCGGTGCCCCGGCAAAAAGACGTGGTTCACCGTCGGCAAAGCAAAGCGGTATAGCAACGGCTGGTTTGGCGTGATTGCTTCGGGATGTTCGAAGCTGTTGCGGTAGCGGCCTCGGAAGATGTCGAGAGAAATCGCCAGCTGATATCCGCCCATCGCCGGTTGTGCCGGCACCGTATCGGGGTAGACGTCGATCAGCTTAACGACCCAATCGCTATCGCTGCCACTGGTGGAAGCATACAGATTTACTTCCGGCGCGCCGCTCAGCCGCAGCGGCGCAGTAAGCGGTTCCGTCTCGTACGTGAGCACGTCGGGGCGGCCATCAACAAAGCGCTGATCATCTACCAGCCAATGTCGCCATGCATCGCCGTCCGTCGCGACCACCGGCCTCGTCCTGTACGGCACCGGCTTGGAGGGATCGGACACGTATTCGTCATATTTCGCCGCGGCCGCCTCTGGACTCTCAAAGGACAAGCCGCCGTTCGCGGTGAGATAGAGCGATTGCGACTTGTTGGAACAGCCCTGATCGCAGCTAAGCGGCCATGACTTTAGGCGATCCCAATGATTCTCTCCGGTGTTGTAAATCAGCACCGGCGGCGTGTCTGCCTTCGGGGCGTTGTCCAATAGATATTGGTTGAAAAACGGAAGCAGCACATCGCGACGGAACTGTAAGGCCGTGTTGCCTTCCCAGAGCAGCGGCCCCAGTGAATAGCCATCGTAGTTCACCTGGCTGTGACGCCAAGGTCCCATCACCAAATAATTTCTGTCGTTCTGGGTGTCCTGGGGTTCCACCGCCTCATAGCAGTGGATCGCTCCCCACATGTCTTCCTGGTCCCACAATCCTTGCAGCCACATGGTCGGAACTTTCAGAGGCACCGAGGCCATGATCTTGTCGAGGGCTTGCCCCTGCCAGAAAGCGTCGTAGGCAGGATGTTCCTCCACTTTGCGCCAGAAGGGCAATTGCTCCAACCCAGCATCGCGGGCAAAATCGCCGACAGATCCCTTCCTCAGAAAATTTGTATAATCGTCGTATCCTTCGCGGGGAATGGCGAGACCTTCCCCGCGCGCGGTGGTCTGCTCGGTGAAGTAGTCAACATTGGGCTGGCGAAACGCGCCGTAATGAAACCAATCGTCGCCCATCCAACCATCCACCATCGGGCTCTCGGGAGCCGCTACCTTCAGCGCCGGATGCGGATGA
>Ga0209007_1000585_pt1 | contig 13094 bp, 14 predicted proteins | sample JacPinW_OM1H0_O2_FD_187961 | JGI IMG/M metagenome (GOLD analysis project Ga0209007, IMG submission 187961) | Forest soil microbial communities from Algoma, Ontario, Canada - Jack Pine, Ontario site 1_JW_OM1H0_O2 (SPAdes) (version 2) | ecosystem: Environmental > Terrestrial > Soil > Boreal...
CTTGATCGGCATGCCAGACAGTTATACTCGCGTCGGTCGCCGTCGAACCTGAGGAGGTGATTCGCGGCGCGAAACACAACGTACGCCCCTGGCCGGAATCCCTACATGTGTTTGAATGCGCGGAACAGCAGCATGCATCCGGTCAGGGCCAGCAAGAAATACGACAACCGGTTGGCCATCAGGACCGCCGGCTTGATATCGCCCTCGTAGCGGAGCAGATCGTACCAGATAAACACCCAGGTCTTGATGATGCGCGTCAACATGTACCCTGGAACCAGCAGCGTAACAAACACGAACAACACCGCCCATATCTCACCGCGCATTCCCACCAGATCCGGGAACACCTTTTGGGACACCCATAACGGAAAGAACTGCATGTTGACGAAGACGCCGGCCATACCTCCGGGAAAACCGGCCCACGTGTTGAGGCCCGCGTACATCGCCCAGGTCAGGGGAAAGCCCAGTCCCGTTGTAGCAGTATTCACCGTGGTCACCGCGATCAGCGTGCGGCGAAAATCTGTTTTAAGACGCGCTTGCAGGTAGATGATCTCAATGATGATGACGAGCAACAGAAAAAACAGCATCGTCTCGTGGGTCACCGGGAGCATGGCGATGCCGGCATCGGCGCGGGCGGTTGATGGACAACAGGCCACTGCAGCAGCCGCCGCCAGAATTTTGGCAACTCCTCCCTTGCTTTTCAGTGACATTGCCGGAATCATAGCATCGGTCGCTAAAGGGAGAATCGCACTTGGGTGTCAGTATTCGCGTCGTTACTGTCCTTAGTACCGTCGTCGTCGCTGCTTTTGGATCTGTCTTCACGGCGCAGTCCGCAGCCCATCGGGACTTGCCTCCGTCCTCTTTCGCCGGCGCGCAGCATGACACCGATTGGCCCGCCTACAACGGCGGCGTCGATGGCGACCACTACTCCACGCTGACTCAGATCAATCGAACGAATGTCTCCCGTCTGAAGGTCGCCTGGCAGTTCGATACGGGCGAAAAGGGCAACATCGAGACCAACCCCCTCATCGTCGGCCGCGTCCTCTACGCCTGCACGCCCTCCGGGAAAATCATCGCCCTCGATGCCGCCACCGGCCGCTCGCTGTGGACCTTCGATTCGACCATCGACAATCGCGACCGCACCATCGGCGGCGCCTCGCAACCCTCCCGCGGCCTGGCGTACTGGACAGACGGAAAAAGCGCACGGCTCTTCGCCGGCGTGATGAACTACCTCTACGCAATCGATCCGATCAGCGGCAAAGCCGTCCCCGACTTCGGCGATAGTGGCCACATCGATCTGCGCAAAGGGCTGCGTGACGACGTCGGTGACGACTACACGCAGCAATCGATCGCCCTCACTACGCCGGGCGTGATCTACGAAGACCTGATCATCGTCGGCGGCCGCAATCCCGAGACGCATCCCGCGCCGCCCGGCGATATTCGCGCTTACGATGTCCGGACCGGCGCGCTGCGCTGGACCTTCCACACCATTCCGCGGCCCGGGGAATTCGGTTATGACACCTGGCCGCCTGATGCCTGGAAAGATGCGGGTGCTGCCAACAACTGGACGGGTATGACCCTCGATGTCAAACGCGGCATCCTCTACGTTCCTTCCGGCTCTGCAGTCTTCGATTTCTACGGTGGCGACCGGATCGGCAACGACCTGTTCGCCGACACGCTGCTGGCTCTCGACGCCGCAACTGGCAAGCGCCTCTGGCATTTCCAGGGTGTGCATCACGACATCTGGGACCGTGACTTTCCCTCGCCGCCTGCGCTGGTCACCGTCAACCACGATGGGCGCAGCATCGACGCGATCGCGCAAACCACCAAGCAGGGCGTCGTCTACCTCTTCGATCGCGCCACCGGCGCTCCGGTCTTTCCCATCGAGGAACACCCTTATCCGCCCAGCGACGTGCCGGGGGAAAAGGCTTCGCCCACGCAGCCGATGCCCGTCGCACCCAAGCCCTTCGCGCGCCAGCGGCTAACGGAAGACATGCTGACCACCCGCACGCCAGCTGCGCACGACTGGGCTGTTCAGGCCTTCAGCGATTTCCGCAGCGACGGCCAGTTCGTCCCCTTCGCCCTCGATCGCCAGACCATCGTGCTTCCCGGCTTCGATGGCGGCGCAGAGTGGGGTGGCCCCGCCATCGATCCTGCGACGGGCGTGCTCTATGTGAATGCCAACGAAATGGCCTGGACCGGCGGACTGACCTCGGACAAACCCAGCGCGGGCCCTGGCGCCACGATCTATCAATCGCAATGCGCGCTCTGCCATGGCGTTGAACGCGCCGGAATGCCGCCGGTCTTTCCATCCCTGGTCGACGTCAACCAGCGCCTGACCGACGCGCAAATCACCGAAATAGTCACCCACGGTCGGGGTCGCATGCCAGGATTGCCCAACCTCAACAGCACAAAAATCGCCCAGCTCCTCGACTACCTAAAATCCGCCGCGGCTGCGCCCGCGCCCTCTGAACACGTGCCCGATGCCATGGCTGGCGGGCCCAGCCTCCACTACGGATTCACCGGCTACCGCAAATTCCTTGACCCCGATGGCTATCCTGCCATCGCGCCGCCCTGGGGCACGCTGAGCGCTATCGATTTGAACACCGGAAAATTTCTCTGGAAGATTCCCCTCGGCGAATATCCCGCTCTCGCCGCACAGGGCATAAAGGACACTGGTTCGGAGAACTATGGCGGTCCCATTCTCACCGCTGGCGGCGTCCTCTTTATCGGAGCCACGGTTTACGATCGCAAATTCCGCGCCTTCGACAACCACACCGGCCAGCTGCTGTGGGAGACGGAACTGCCATTCGCGGGCATCGCCACGCCCGCCACGTACTCCGTCGATGGCAAACAATACGTGGTGATCGCGGCAAGCGGCGGGCGCGATCCCAAATCCCCCGTGGGAGGCGCCTACATTGCCTTCTCGTTGCCCTGATGCCTGCTCGAAACGCCTCCTGGCCTGCCGGGGACGCAGGCCAACTCTGCTACGCTGGCCCGGCATCCAAACCCCAGTGTTCACACGCAACACAATCTTTCTCTCTGGAGCCGCCATGCACTTGCCCCGGTTCTTCTCGCTTTTCACGCGCGGTCTTGTTGCCGTCGCCCTCGGTTCGCTTCTTATCTCCTCGTCCACGCTGCGCGCACAGGAGCCAGCCCAGACCCCGATCCAGCTCACAACCGCTGCCGCCGATCAGGATATGCACCTTGTTAGTCCTGCACAGCTGGATCAGCAGGTCCAGAGCTCGACCGCGACGCGCCAGAAACAGATCCAGAACCTGAACCGGTTCCTCGCAACCCCGGAAGCGCAAAAAGTGATGAAGGATTCGAAGATCGATCCGGTGCAGGTGAAGACCGCGATCCCGAGCCTCACCGACGCGGAGCTCGTCGATCTTTCTGCTCGCGCCGATCACGCGCAGCATGACTTTGCTGCCGGCTTCCTCGGCACCACGGCGCTGCTGCTCATCATTCTCGTCATCCTGGTCATCATTCTCGTTTCCGTTTACCATTGATAGCTTGCGCCCGCTTGCGCTTCTCGCCTGGCTAGCGGCTGCGACAGCAGCCGCGGCCAGCGCACAGGCTCCGCAGGCCGTCTGGATCGATGTCCCTTTCATCCATCAGCCGCGCGAAGGCTGCGGCGCCGCATCGCTTTCCATGCTCATGCAGTATTGGGCGCACCAGCAGAACCAATCCCCGCCCCCGGCGAGCGACGTCGATTCCATTCAGCGCCAGATCTATTCGCCCGCCGAACATGGCATTCTTGCTTCGGCGATGCAGACATACCTCCATGACCACGGGTTTCAGGTCTTCGCCCTCAGCGGCCAGTGGAGCGATCTCGAAACCCAGCTCCAAAAGGGCCGCCCGCTCATCGTCGCGCTCAAGCCGGAGGGACAGTCGGCGCTGCATTATGTTGTTGTCGATGGCATCGACCCACCCCGCGGCCTCGTGATGATGAACGACCCGGCCGAACGCAAACTACTCTCCCAGGAGCGTGCCGCATTCGAGAAAGACTGGAGCGCGACCGGCCACTGGATGCTGCTCGCCGTCCCCGCGCCGCCCTCCCACTAACGCTGTTTCTGTTGCTTACGGCGTGTTGGCACTTGGCTGGCGCGCAGTGCGCGCAGGGCGACACGACCCCTATCCAAAAGCTCTCGCAGCAACAGGATTGGGCGGGCGTCGTGCGTCTCGCGCAGTCCATGCCCTCGCGTTCGGCGCAGGTGAACCTGTATTACGGCCTGGCTCTCGGTCATCTGAACCGTCTCAGCGACGCCCGCCAGGTTTTCCTTGAAGGCCATCGCCAGTGTCCTTCCGACAAGCGCTTTCCGGAGGAACTGGCCGGCGTTGCGTACGAGCAGAAGCGGTTGCCCGAAGCCGCTCGCTGGCTGCGCCTCGCCGTGCGCCTCGATCCCCGCGACGATTACGCTAACAATTTTCTCGCGACCCTCTACTTTCTCTCCGGGAATCTCGACGCCGCGCTCAAGTACTGGAACCGCGTCCAGAAACCCTCCATTGCCGCTCTGGACCTCGACCCGCATTTGCACGTCCATCGCCTGCTGCTCGATCGCGCTTTCACGTTTTCGCCGGCTGCCGTGCTCCGCGAGCCACAATTCCTGACGACGGAAACGCGTCTCAACGCCCTGGGAATTTTTCCCAGTTACAACGTCCACCTCGACGCCCGCCCGGACGGCAGCTTTAACGCAGTCTTTCGCGCTCAGGAGCAGAACGGCTTCGGCTCCAGCACCGTTGCAGCCCTGCTTTCCACTCTGGGCGGCGTGCCCTACGAAACCCTCTATCCCACGTACTCCAACATCGGCCGCTCGACCATGAATGTCGACTCGCTCCTGCGCTTCGACGCGCAGAAGCGCCGCGCCTGGGCCTCGCTCTCCGCGCCCCTGAACGGTTTCCCCCGGTGGCGCTGGCAAATTTCCATAGACCTGCGTAACGAGAACTGGGCCATCCGTCCATCTTTCACCGGAACCGTTCCAGTCCTCGGCTCCCTCAATCTCGAACGCGAGTCGCTCGACGCCATGCTGACGTCGCTCAAAAGCGGTGCCTTGCAGTGGTCTGCCGGAGCCGAGCTCTCCCATCGCAATTTTCGCAACGTGATTGCCGGATCGGCCTTCGCTCCGGCGCTGCTCACGCCCGGATTCGAAATCAAACAGCTTTCCACTCTTAACGCGCAGCCGATTTATCTTCCTGAACATCGCTTCACGCTCGCAGCCGGGGCCGCTTCCGACTTTGCCCGCACCCTGACGTCAGACTCGTATCTCTCGGAGAAGCTTCAGGGCTCTGCCCTCGCCCGCTGGTTCCCACAGCTGCAGGGCGACAAGTACGAGCTCACGCAACAGCTGCGCGCCGGCAAGATTTACGGTACTGCGCCGTTCGACGACCTCTTCGTTTTCGGAATGGACCGCGACGATACGAACCTCTGGATGCGCGGCCACCTCGCCACACGCGACGGACGCAAGGGCAGCTCGCCCACCGGCGACGCGTATTTCCTCTCCAATTCCGACTTCTACCGGCGCATCTACGGCAACGGGCTGCTCGCGATTCACGTGGGGCCGCTGTTCGACATTGGCAAAATGTCCGCGCCCACCAGCGGGCTTTCTAACGGCGAGTGGCTCGTCGATACCGGCGTGGAAGCCCGGCTCACCATCCTGCACACCGGTGTGGTTTTCAGCTACGGCCGCGATTTGCGCTCCGGAGCCAACGCCTTCTTTGGAACCGTCGCTTCGCCCACGAATCTGCCCTGAATGTCCAGCGTTGCCACGGAGGCCCGCTTTCGTTTCTGGTCGGGTTGTCAGCGCTCCACTTCCGCCCATCCAAACGCGCCAGGGAAATGCTCGAAATCGGGCGGTTTGTCACGCTCGAAGTAAATGGACAGAATGTCGAACCGCGTCTGGAGTTTGCTACCCGGAGGAAGTTGCCGCATGTAATGACGCGCCAGCCGCCGCAGCACGCGGCGCTTGCGATGATCGACAGCCAAATGTGCAGGAGCTACATCGCGGGTTGTTCTGGTCTTCACCTCGATAAAGCAAAGCGTGTCCCCCTTCCAGGCGATGATGTCCAGATCGCCGGGAGCCCGCGACGAATGCCATGCGCGTGCTACTACGACATATCCACGGCCCATCAGCCAGAAAAATGCGGCGCGCTCACCCTGCAGTCCCGTTTCGAGATGCTGAGCCCGCTCAGGGCGCCGCCGTCGAGCGGCATGCTCGATGGCGTTCACCGCGGACTCCATTAAATTGACCCGCAAACGGAGGAACATTGGCGCTATTGTCGAGCGCGGCTGGCTGGGTCGCAATAAACCTTCGTCACTCCCGCGTCACTAAAGTCCTGTGGCGGCTGCCAGCAGGGAATTTCGGCCCGACTCAGTGCAGGAGCAACAGATAAACTGCTGCCCCGATCCCGAAGACCGCCAGCACCAACGCCAGGATGACTGCGTTGCGCGAAACGCCCGGAGCCCACGCGCCGTCTCTCAGTTCCTTGATGGTGCGCAGGTGCCCAACCACCGCCGACACGTTGACCATGACTCCGAGCGCAACCAGGCCGATCCCCGAATAAACGGAGAAGCCGGAGTGGTGCGGCGCGGCCTGCTGGGTTTGCTGAAATTCCCGCAGAAACAACCCGAACCGCGCAAGGGCAAAGCCCACGCCCATCAGTCCCAGGCCGGTCCGTATCAACGCCAGAAAGGTGCGCTCGGCGGCGAAGTACGTGCGCGGATCTTCGAGCTCGTTCGGCATGGCGAGATTGTAGCGGCATCAGAAGACCATAGGCAGAACCTTGACTTCTCCGGACTCCAATGATCTGGTGACCTATGCGCTTCGCCCTGCTGCTTCTCTTCGCCCTGCAGGCCCCCGCCCCAACGGCGGTCCCCAACGATCCCTTCGCCGCCCTGCGCGATCAATGGGCCAAAGACCTTCACGAGAAACATGTCGACGATTCGCTGGCCCAGTACGCCCCCGACGCTGATTTCATCAGCGACACGGGCCGGACGCACGGCATGGCCGCCCTGCGCCAGCTCTTCCAGACCATAACCGCGACCTTCGACAGCGACCTGACCTTTACCTCGCAGCGCGTCGAGATTTCCGGCGATCTTGCTTACGACTCCGGCACCTACAAGGAGACGCTCCTCACCCGCGCAACCGGCAAAACGCAGCACATGGCCGGCGATTATCTTACCGTTTACCGCCGCACGAAAGCGGCGAACGGCAACGCCGTGTGGTTCATCGTGGAGCAGATCTGGACGGGTAGCGAGGTGAAGTGAGGACAGTTGTCATCCGGCGGTCGTTCCAGCTCGCAGATCCATGATCCACGCCAGCAAGACAAACGGCGAGCCGAAGCTCGCCGTTCGCTTTTGTTGACTTTCTGAATTTGGTTGCGTCTTACAGAGGCTGAACGTCAGCTGCCTGCCAGCCCTTTGGCCCCTTGACGACGTTGAATTGCACGGCCTGACCTTCCTGCAGACTCTTGAAGCCATTCGCTGAAATGGCAGAGTAGTGCACGAAGACATCCTCGCCGTTCTGGCGCGAGATAAAGCCGTAGCCCTTCGCGTCGTTAAACCACTTCACTGTTCCTTGTTCCATTGTGTTGCTGTGTCCTGAATTGAATTGCGCTGGAGTGAATCGGAGCGAACTGGCAGACCTGCTTTTCCTGCTTTGTTGGGCGAGGCGAAAGACTGCGCTTGCCCGGTTCGGTTCTAACGCTAACCTATTGTAGCAGATCCCCAGTTTTCCACTGTCCCCCAATCCCCCGGGGGCAACTGGCAATAACCCCCTACGGCAGCACGGTCCCTGCCGGTATCGTGGCCATCAGTGGCGTCCCCACACCGATCCGCGCGTCCTGAGCGGCCGGTTCGAAGGCTCCCTCCAGTACCGCGACCCGATGCAACGGCAGCGTGCGGCCCCCGACCGTCAGCGAATCGACTTCGAAAGCAACGTGTCCGGGATCCTCGCCCGGCCGGACAGGCACAACCCGCACCACCGATCCCACCGCCGGCGACCCTCTGGGAATCGCAACCGTGTCGCCGGCTTTGACATCCTCGGCCACCGTGAGCGCTACCCGGTCGCCAACCTTCGCAGTGGCCGAACTGAGCGGTTGCGCAAACTCGAGCGGGATCGCCGCGTCGCTCGCGACCACACGGCTGCCATCCTGTCCGGCTTGAACCGCAATCGACGCAGGTGTCGTCGGGGCGGGCGTACGGAAAATGTAGGTTGACCAGCTCACGATGCTTCGAGCGAAGTTCGGCGCGATGGCCACTGCCTCGAGCGTGGTTGTCGAATCGATCGTGATCGGCCCGGTATATTTTGCGGACATGCGCGTTGGCGTCCATCCATCCGTCGTGTAGTAGATGGTGGCGCTTTTCGTATGATCCTTCAGCCGAACCGTTACTGTTCCGGAGTAGAGCCCCGAACTCTTCGACAGCTGCGGCGCGGCCGTTCGCAAGGTTCCCGCGACCTTTAAGTAGGCCGGCCGATGGCTCGGCCATTGCGCCCACCAGTTATTGGTCTGCATGGTGTTCATCGTTTGCTGCGTTGCCAGCTGATTCGCCAGCTGCATGTCCTGGAGTGCCTGCTGGTTCGCCTGCTGCGCAGCCTGCATGGCCATTTGATTGGCCTGCATGGCGGCATCCATTCCAGGATCCTGTGCGCGAGCCGCGCTTCCAACGAAAGGAACCAAAGCAGAAAGAACAACAAAGGTTCGCATCAAGCCGCCGGAGCTCCGCATGCTGCACCTCCCAACTCCGCATAGACGAGCCGCCCAGTGAAAAGACCCGCCACGGCGGGTCTCTGACGCGCGGTGGGCGGGTTTCTGCACTCAATCGCTAGTTAGGTATCTGTGCGGCAAGCATGGCCTGCTGCGCATCGATTTGCGCCTGCTGGTTGGCCATCTCGGCCTGCTCCATCGCCTGTTCGGAGTCGATCTGGCTTTGCTCCATCTGTGCCTGGAGACTGGCAATTGCGTCGCCAGGGTCGGCGGTCGCCTGGTCCATCATCATTTGCGCCTGCTGCGCCGCGATGTCCGCATCCGTCATGCTCTGCTGTGCATTCATCTGCGCCTGTTCGGAGGCGATTTGTGCCTGCGCGGCTGCATCTGCGCCTGGATCCTGCGCATAGGCGGCTCCGCTTGCCACCAACATTGCCAGTATCACCACTGCGGCTTTCATCCCGGTTTTCATCGCATTCCCCCTGGGTCTCAACGCTCATCTGTCTATTCAGTCAAACCAGCCAACGCGACAAAAGTCTCTGTTTTCTTCGAGCCTGCGCGGCAAAGCAGGTATCCTGATTCCTTCCATGCCGCTGGACCTGATGCGCGATACCGAACTCCTCGCCGAAGCTCTCGATCGCCTCGAGCGGGAATTTGCTTCGCTTCCGCGCTTCGACGCCGAAATTCCAGGCGAGCCGCACATGGCCTCCGTGCTCGCCGAAGCCGCCCAGCGCCTTGGCGATAATTACCCCTACTTCCATCCCCTGTACGCAGGCCAGATGCTCAAGCCGCCGCATCCGGTCGCCCGCGCCGCCTACGCCATGGCCATGACGGTCAACCCCAACAACCACGCAATGGACGGTGGCCGCGCCAGTTCGAGGATGGAGATTGAAGCGGTCCGCGAGATCGCCGCGATGTTCGGCTGGACGGAATTTCTCGGCCACCTCACCAGCGGCGGCACCTTCGCTAACCTTGAGGCCCTTTGGATCGCCGGCCAAATGGCCCCCGGCAGGAAGATTGTCGCCTCGGAGCAGGCCCATTACACCCATAGCCGCATCAGCTCCGTCCTCAAGCTTCCCTTCGCCGCGATCCCTGCCGACGACTTTGGCCGGATGGACGTCACAGCACTCGAATCCGCCCTCGCTGCCGGCGACGTTGGCACCGTGGTCGCGACCCTCGGCACAACGGCGGTGGGGGCGGTCGATCCGCTGGATCAGATTCTCGCCCTTCGCGCGAAGTATCCCTTCCGCCTGCACGTCGATGCGGCCTACGGAGGCTACTTCCGTCTGGCTTCAAACCTCGACCCCCAAGGCCGCCATGCCTTCGAACGGATCGGCGAGGCCGACTCCATCGTCATCGACCCGCACAAGCATGGTCTGCAGCCCTACGGCTGCGGCTGCATCCTGTTCCGCGATCCCGCCGTGGGCCGCTGGTACAAGCACGACTCGCCCTACACCTACTTCACTTCCAGCGAACTCCACCTTGGCGAGATCAGCCTCGAATGCTCGCGGGCGGGCGCATCGGCCGTGGCGCTTTGGACCACCCAGCGCCTTCTGCCCCTCGTCCGCGGCGGCGAGTTTTCTCATGGACTTGAGCAGGGCAGGGAAGCCGCGCTCCGCCTCTACGCCGGCATTGCTTCGGACTCGTGCTTTGTCGCCGGTCCTGCTCCGCAACTCGACATTGTGGTCTGGGCCGTACGCGCTCCCGGCGTTTCCGAATCCTCGCAGCGTGCCCAGCAGGTCTTCGATCGTGCCGCGCAGCGCGGACTGCACCTCGCCCTCGCTCATCTCCCAGCGCGCTTTTTCCCCAGCGCAGCCTGGCCCAACGCCAACCATGCCACCACCGTGACCTGCCTTCGCTCCGTCCTCATGAAGCCCGAACACCTGGCCTGGGTTGATGAAATCGCCACGCGACTGCAGGAAGCGCTGTGAATTCCGACGCTATGACCTCAATCCAATCCGACCTTTGGCCGATGCGCATTCGTTTCGCGCATCTATTGTTACCGTAGATAAATTTCTTCGCCTTTGTTCCAGGAAGAAAAAAGGACCTGCATGCTCGATGTAAACGGTATTAAGAAAAAACACGCGGAGCGCTTCGGCGCAGAACCCGCAGTGTTTGTCGCCCCCGGCCGCGTCAACCTCATTGGCGAACACACCGACTACGCTGGTGGTTTCGTCATGCCGGCTGCCATCGATTTCGGCACCCTCGCGGCCATTTCCCCGCGCAGCGACGGCCGTATCGTCATCTGGTCCGAGAACTTTCAGGAACAGGTCAGCCATCAGATCGACGGCCTGCCCAAAAACGGCGGCGGCCACTGGTCCGGCTATCCGCTCGGCGTCGTCAAGACTCTCCGCGACGCCGGGTTTGCCGTGCCGCCTCTGAGCCTCACAGTTGACGGCGACGTTCCCCTTGGCGCGGGGCTCAGTTCCTCGGCCTCCGTTGAAGTTGCCACTGCCTTTGCTGCTCTCAGCCTCGCCGGCGCTCAACCCGCCCGCGAAGAGATTGCCAAACTTTGTCAGCGTGCGGAAAACGTATACGTCGGAGCCTCCTGCGGCATCATGGATCAGTTCATCGCCTGTCGCGGCGCAGAGAACCATGCCCTCCTGCTCGACTGCCGCTCCCTCGAATTCCGTCTCGCCCCCATTCCAGCGAACATCAGCATCGTGATCGCCAACACTATGGTGAGACACGCCATCGCCGGCGGCGAGTATGGCATCCGCCGTGGTGAAGTCGAAGAGGGAACTGCAATCCTCCGCAGCCACCGCCCGGAAATCCAGCTGCTGCGCGACGCCACGACGCAGGACCTGGAAAAATGGGGCGCGGAAATGCCGGACAATGTCCTGCGCCGCTGCCGCCACGTCATCACTGAAAATCTGCGTACGGTTGCTGCCGCCGATGCCTTTGCCGCGGGAAATCTGAAGAAACTCGGCGACCTCATGGCAGCCGCTCACGCCAGCTATCGCGACGACTTCGAAGCCAGTTGCGAGGAGGTTGACGCCATGGTCGAGGCGGCCCACAGGCTGCCAGGTCTCATCGGCGCCCGTCTTACCGGAGGCGGCTTCGGTGGCTGCACGGTGAATCTGGTTCATGCCGAAGTTGCCAAAGATTTTGCCGCGCGCCTGCACGACGAATATCGCTCTGCGACCGCTATCGACGCGCAGATCTACCGCTGCCATGCGTCCGCCGCAGCGCATGCTGTCGGAGAGGAGAAGCAACGATGACCCTGCGAGAGTTTTATCTGGAACGTCGCCGCGCCGAGGTTCCGGTTTTCCTGAAAGTCCTCAGGGCTCTCCCTGCGGATCAAATGCACTATAGGCCCCATCACCGCTCGCCTTCAGCCGAACAAATCGCCTGGACCATGACCTGGGAACTCCGCGCATGCCTCGACGTGGCAAAGAACCACCAGACGGAGTGGAGGTCTGAACCTGCGCCGCCCATCGCGGAGATGATCGCTCTCTTCGAGCAGTGGTCGAATGAACTCATCGAGCAGGTGGCCGCGATGGATGATGAGGCATGGAATCGCATCGCGACTTTTTATGTCAACGGTAAGGTGGTCTCCGAGCAGCCGGCCGGCGCTTTTTTGTGGTTCATCCTGTTTGACGCCATTCACCACCGCGGGCAGCTCACAACCTGTCTCCGGCCCATGGGCAGCAAAGTCCCTGCGATCTACGGGCCTTCGGCCGATGAACGTCCTTCGTAATCGGGATGGCGGCCTGCTATCGGTGGGGAAGTATTCCACAGAAGGGTCATACCGGCGCCTGTGACGCCGATGTAACAATCACAAGGGGTCCGATGCGGGCTTCATGCCCGAGGCAGAGATTGTTATCCTGAAGGGCGGGCGCTCCCACAAGGCCGGAGAAATCGTTTTATCGATGCGATTTATTAACCGTTCTCAATATTTTTCCCCGGAAGAACCAGGCGAAGGCGGGATTGTCGCCTACTTCTCGATGGAAATCGCGGTTCTTCCTCAGTTTCCTACCTACAGTGGGGGACTCGGCGTCCTGGCCGGCGACACGCTCCGCGCCGCGGCGGATATGGGTCTGCCTCTTGCCGCGGTCACACTCGCACACCGCAAGGGCTACTTCCGCCAACACCTGGACCCCGCAACTGGCCTCCAGACCGAGTCGCCGCAGCCATGGACCCCCGAAACCATCCTCGCCGCGGAAGAACCTATCGTCACCGTGACCCTCGAAGGTCGCCCGGTTGCCATTCGTGCCTGGCGCTACGACCTTGAAGGTGTCACCGGTCACCGCATTCCCATTTATTTCCTCGACACGGATCTGGATCAGAACGACCCTAAAGATCGCAACATCACCGATCAGCTCTACGGCGGCGACGCGGATTATCGCCTGCGCCAGGAAGCCATCCTCGGCATCGGCGGTGCACGTCTG
>Ga0209007_1000586_pt1 | contig 13053 bp, 7 predicted proteins | sample JacPinW_OM1H0_O2_FD_187961 | JGI IMG/M metagenome (GOLD analysis project Ga0209007, IMG submission 187961) | Forest soil microbial communities from Algoma, Ontario, Canada - Jack Pine, Ontario site 1_JW_OM1H0_O2 (SPAdes) (version 2) | ecosystem: Environmental > Terrestrial > Soil > Boreal...
GTGATCGGTTTGGTCAACGAACAGATGCGAAATATTGTGTCCGGGCGCATGGCTTTGCCTGCCTCGCGATCCTCCATGCCCTGCGCCTGGAACCAGCCTATCTGTCCGTGCCGAACGACAAGTGTCACCGCGCCGGCGATTCGTTTGTCATCGATGCTCCGTTGAACCACGGCGCCGATCCTTTGCAGCCGCTCCGAAGACAAGCCGATGGTCTCCGGCTTGACGGTCCGAAGGTCCTGAGCAAAGCTGATGGCGACCAAAACCAACGCACCAATCAATAAGCGGCTGACCTTCGGCAGGGCTAGTTGCGGACGGCGCATCATCTATGCTCCTCTTCTTTTCTGAATACGCGGCTACTGAACAACGACTATGTGATATCGCGAGGAAGAATTAAATCCAGGCTTGTTCTACTTCTTGCTACCGAGCGCAAATGAATGCTTCAGTTCCCAATCATTGGTTTACAAAGGCCGTTACTTCGTCCGAGGTTGGCATTGAGGACTGCGCTCCGTGCCGGCTTACAGAAATCGCAGCCGTTGCAGAAGCAAGAATGGCACTTTGTGTAACCGGCAAGCCGCGCATCAACGCCACCGCAAATCCCGCATTGAAGGCATCGCCGGCACCGGTCGTGTCTACAGCATTCACGGGAAATGCAGGGATGAGTTTTTTCAGACGATTTGGCTGGGCGATCAGGCATCCACGAGAACCCAGCTTCAGCAGGACGTTCTTGACGCCCGAAGCCAGAAGATGATCTGCCGTTGCATAGGAATCTTGGCCGCCATTTTCGTTGCCCGCCTTGATCAGTTCTGAAGCTTCAGTTTCATTCGGCGTGATCCAGGTCAGCCTGCGAAGCAGAGCCGTTGGAAGCACGCGCGCGGGAGCCGGGTCGAGCATCAACGGAATGTCATGGCGCTCGGCGAATCGCGTCAGATAATCAACCGTCTCCAAAGGAATCTCAAGCTGCACTAAAAGGAATCCAGCGCCTTCCAAAATCGTTGCTGCCTTCTCCAGGAGTTCTGGGGTGAGATGGCCGTTGGCCCCGGGCACGACCACAATATTGTTGTCGCCGAGGCGTCCGGTCGTGATCAACGCCACTCCAGATGTCCCTTCTACCGTATTCACGTAAGTTGCGTCCACACCGGCATGCTTCAAACCATCGCGCAACTGTGTTCCAAAGGCATCGCTGCCAACGTTGCCCACCATTGAAACGGGGTAACCGAGTTTCGCTACCGCGACTGCCTGATTCGCTCCTTTGCCTCCATAGAAAGTGTTAAAGGTGTTGCCGATGATGGTCTCGCCTACCCGGGGAATACGATCAGCTGCTACGACCAAGTCGAGATTGATGCTGCCGACGACAACAATGGGCTTCTGCATAATAGAATTCGATTTTGAACTACGTGGTGGTTATGGGTGTGTGATGCGATCAATCAGAATGACGTGCAAGCCCACGCTGTCGCCCCTAGGGCGCGAGCGACTGGGGGAGATCGCTCGCGCCGTGCGCTTGTCTAGAATACGAACTTCATATTCAACTGCACGTGGCGGCCGGGATGAGATGCACTGACGTAGCCGAAATGACTTTCTGCATTGGTCTGGCGGTCGTCGATCACGCACGGGGCGTAGCCCAGGAAGGGGCAGTAGCTATTGTTCATAGCGCTCCATTGTGTGTGATTGAACGTATTGAACGAGTCCGCCCGGAACTGCAGCTCGCGGCCTTCGCCGAACACCCGGACGGACTTTTGTAATCCCATGTCCCAGTTGTTGATTCCGGGCTGAACCAGTTCATTGCGAGTTTCATCGCCTCGAGTCACAGCGTAGTTCGTTATGCCCTGATTGAGGTAGAAGGAATTAGTGCTGGCGGCAGGCTCTGAGTAGCAATTAGTGTTGAAAGCGTGCGTAATGTTCCTGCTGCTGTGGGAAATATTCGCGTCGCAGGTCTGCAGTGGAACATCGCCCATGCCGTCGTAGGAGCTGGTGTAGCCGTTAAAAACGGTGGTCGGCGACCCCGACTCGAAGGTGGCAATTGCATTCACCTGCCATCCTCCCAGCCCTTCTCGCAGTGCGCGATTGCCAAGTGTTTTTCCAGGCAACTCGTAAGCCACAGCAGTGACGAAGCGGTTGGTATGGTTGGCATCGGAGGGACCATAACTCCAGCGCGGATGCCATTGGCCGCCGATGATTTCTTTGGCGACGCCGGCATTGTTTGACTCGCCGCTTTCGCCGAAATATTCGTCCATCTGCTTCGACCAGGTGTAAGCAACTTCGGTGGTCATACCATGCCAGCCGCGGGTTTTCAGTTCGGCGTTCATGGCGTTGTAGTTGTTGCTCTGGTCGGGGCGAACCGAATTCACCGATCCCCAACGCCCCGGCGCCACTGCCGTCTGTGGACGGGCGGCGTCGCAGGTTAGACATTCGCCATCGCCATCGAGCTGAACATTAATGTCCGGGTAAAAGCCTTGCGGGAATTCGTTCAGGTCATACTGAATCGCCATGTGCGTTCCTTCCGAACCCACATAGCCGATCGTCCCCACCACAGCTCGGCCCAATTCGCGTTGAATATCCAGACTCCAGCGCTGAATATAAGTAGTTTTCCAGGTTTTCTGGTCCACGGTCGACGTAGTGCTTTGATTACCGGGAGTCCACATCAAACCTCCGTCGGTGCCAAGTTGGTACGGCCATGTGCCGCGGGCCACGGAGATTGCAGCAGGGAATGTATCGGCGAGGGTGTAGCCGGTTCCACCCGGTCCGTTAGAAATATTGGAAGTATAGTACTGAGTGCCTCCATAAGCTGGCGAGTTCCAGGTTACCTGGTCAAGGAACTTGAAGCGGCCAGTCTCGTAGAAGATCCCATAACCGGCGCGAATCACCGTTTTATCTCCGAGACGGTAAGCGAGTCCGATGCGCGGCGCAAAATCTTTTTTAGGGGCGCTGAAGGGGTGAGCGCTGGTTCCGGGAGTCAACCCCGGCATCACAAACCGCCAACCCGGATACGACTGATCCAACACGCCCCAGTAATTGTCCACGGAATATGCTGGGATCGGCAGATCGTAGCGCAGGCCGAGTGTCGCAGTAAGCTTTCGCGTCGCGTTCCACGTGTCGCCGACGTACGCGGCGTATTCGGGAGTGCCGTAATAAAGGCTGGCATCCCCGCTCTGTGCAGGCGTTCGCTGGTTGATATTGCTTACAAACCCAGTTTCGAACTCAGCCAGATAATTGAAACCGGAACCGTCGGAACTATTAGGCCCGAAGCCGGTATAGCCTCCGTCAGCTGTGACCGAACGAATTATGTCATTGTCGCGCTCGTAACGGCGCGCCATGTAAAAGCCGGCCTTGATGAAGTGTCGGCCAATCATCTTCTGAACGTTGTCGGTCAACTGGAAAATGGGGACGTACTGGTACCAATATTCCCCCGCATTATCGGTTCCGAGGCTCAGATCGTTTCCAAACTGACCGGCGCTCCCAATGTTCACCGCGAAATTGGAGTCATTGCTCACACCGAACAGGCCTTTGTCGAATGACGTGAACCCGGCCATGTTTGAGGACGAGTTCGCAAAGAGTTTGGGAAGCCACGATGTATCAAACGCGGTAATTTGCGATGGCAGATTGCTGAAGTTATAAGCTCGCATCCAGCTTATGTTGAATTCGTTGCTCAAGCTGGCGGAAAAGGTATGCACATAGTGAAATTGATATGTATTCACACGGTGGAACGCCCCGTCGCCCTCATCGAGACCGGGATCTAAAACCACACCGACGCCGGAAGTGTTGTCAGCGAGAAGGTTATTGGGATTGTTGATTTTGTAACCGTTGTCGCGCAGGTAGCGGAAATAAACGAAATCGTGACTTCCGAAGTTGTAGTCTCCGCGAACCGTGTAGTTGTTGTCATTGATGCCGGCGTCGTAGGATCCGGAATAATTGTCGTAGTCGCCGGGCTCGTTCGAAGTGTAACCATTCGGCGTCGGGAAGTGGCTCAGATAATTGAGAGCAGTTTGGCTCGACGGCGAGGACAGCAATGCCTGCGAGATTTTGTTTCCCGGGAACGGTTGCCGCGAATTGGTAGCCGGGTTATACGTGGTCGGATCGTAAATCACGTACTGGCAAACACTGGGTTCCGTCGAGGGGTTTCCGTTGCACTGCGTCGACGGATTGAATCCCGCGGGCGCACCCGCTAGCCATGGACTGAAATCGCCCGCCAGGTCCGCCGCCGTCGGCACGTAAGCTGAAAAATCGGTCATGCCGGTGTTACGCAAGCGCTCGAACGATGCGAAGAAAAATGCTTTATTCCTTCCATCGAATACTTTGGGAATGAAAACCGGTCCGCCGACCGTGAAACCATATTGATTCTGGTGATACGCACTGCGCGGAATGTCCTGAAAGTTGCTGTACGGGTCGTTGGCGTTCAAGCCGGAATTCTGGAACGCATCGTATACACTGCCGTGCAGGCTGTTCGTCCCGGATTTCGTGGTAATGCTGATCTGCCCCACGTCGCGGCCATACTCGGCCGAATAATTCGAAACTTCGGCTTTCACCTCCTGAATGGTGTCTTCGTTGATATTCATCAGCGGACCTTCCACCCAGTTGTCGTTGTTGTCGATTCCGTCGACGTAGTAGCCGACACCATAATCGGTTCCGCCGACATTCAGTTCCTTTGCGCCGTTCGCCGCGCTAGCCGAGGCAAGGCCCTCCTGGATGCGCGTAGTGTCGCCGGTGCCGCTGTTGAAACCGGGGAGAATTTCGGCGAAGTTCAGGTAGTTACGGCCTTCCATGGGCAGGTCGGCGACAAATTTATTCTCGATAACTTGTGAGACATTGGCGTCATCGGTGTTCATGAGCGGGGCGGCGGCACTCACTTGCACTGTTTCCGTAGCTCGGCCCACATTTAGTCGAACGTTAACGCGTTGAGTAACGCCATTTTGGAGAGCGATCCCAGTCGAAACCGCATGCGTGAAGCCCGATCTGACTACTTCGACTTTGTATTGGCCGGCTATGAGGTTGGGAAATTGGTAGTCACCGCTGGCAGTGGTAGTTTTCGTCCATCGGACGCCAGTGTCCACATTGGTGAGAGTGACTGTGGCACCTTCGACCACCGCGCTTTGCGGGTCAGAAACGGTACCCACGATAGAACTGGTGATAACGACCTGGGCCCGTAACAAGGAGGCGGCGAGGAAGCAAAAGGCAAATAGAAACACCCAACGGTTACGACGCATAGTATTCCCCCTCACGCAACGTGGCGCCCCTATGGCGAAACAACAACCACGGGAATTTATTTGAAACGTTTCAAGAACCAAACGTCAACAACCTACTCCCACTCGTTTGCGCTTGTCAAGAACTCAAATTCAATATGCTGGAACTTGCGGGAAATTTGCTAAGCTTTTTTTCTTGTGCTTATCAGACCAGCGCGCTCGCGATCCTTGCTCGTTCTCACATCCTGAACAACGGCATGCGGCGGCCCAACGGAATTGCGCTTCTTCAGTTCCGTCGGTAGATTGATCTTTTTCGGGGGAAACTGCATGCCGTCGACCCTCTGCAAAAGAAGGCGGGCAGCGGTGGCGCCCAACTGATATCCCGGCTGGTACACCGATGTCAGGGAGGGGTCGGTGAACTTGGTGAACTCCAGACTGTCAAAACCGGCAATCGACAAATCTTCCGGACATCGTAAGTTAAGCTCACGAGCCGCCTGTAGCACTCCAAAAGCCATGAGATCGTTGCTTGCAAAAATAGCAGTCGGGCGCGGCAGCATGCGGAGAAGCCGAAGGGCTGCCTGGTAACCACTTGCCGTATCGAACCGCGCTTCCTGAATGAATTCTGGTTCAATCTCAATACGGGCTTCCTTTAACGCCCTCGTAAAACCTTTCAAGCGCTGTGCGGCGTTCGTCAGTTTGAGCGGCCCTGCGATGACGGCCAAACGTTGATGCCCCATCTGAATCAAATGACGGGTCGCCAAATAAGCACCTTCCTCATTGGCCACAAGCACGGCATCGCCCTTCCAGCCATCGGGAACGCGGTCAATACAGACCACCGGCACCGAGGCTGAGGCGTAGGCTCGGAGCTGACCAGCAATGTCCGCACCGGCTGCGGGAATGATCAATAGTCCCGCAATGTGATACGAGCGCAATTCGCGAACGTACGACTCTTCTTTGGAAGGATCGTTGTCCGCGTTGCAGAGAATCACGCGGAAGGAGCGCTTATAGGCCACGTCCTCGACGCCCCGAACCACGCCCGGAAAGAATGGGTTTGTGATATCCGGAATTACCATACCGAGCATGTTGGTTCGGTTTTTCCGGAGCCCCTGCGCTAAGGCGCTCGGCTGATAGCCCATGCTGCGAATAGCCTCGATCACACGTTCTCGCAGCTTCGGCCGAACGGTCGCAGTTTCATTAATGACATGCGACACCGTGCCGATCGAGACACCGGCACGCTCAGCGATTTGCCGCATTGTCACAGGTGCTGTCATGACTTACCGCGTCAAAGCGCGGACGAGATTGTGGAAACCGACATTGTGGAGAGTAGCCGACTAATCACTGCGAGTCTACTATGCAACGGAACCCCACTCCTCCCGAGCGGTCCATACTCGGGGACACGAGCAACAGCTTGCCGTGCTCATTCAGTTTGTAAGTCTGGGGGAAATACCAGATCGTGCCTTGCGGTTGATAGTAACTGCCGCCGCGGAGGATTCCTCCCCGCGTGTGCTCGTCAACAAACTCCTCCGTCCATTGCCAAACATTTCCTACCATGTCCATCACGCCGAACGGACTGGCTCCCTTCGGATGTGCGTCGACTGCATCGGGACCTCGCATATTGCGCGACTTGTCAGGAAGCGGCACAGCGCTGTCATCCCACTCGTTACCCCAAGGATAGAGGCGGTTGTCTGTGCCCTGGGCCGCGTACTGCCACTCCCACTCATGAGGCAGGCGCTTTCCAGCCCAATTGGCATAGGCACGCGCGTCTTCCTGTGAAACCCACGTCACCGGTTTATTTTCCCATCCCGTCGGATAGCTCCCATCCTTCCAGTCCCGGAGGAAATTCAGATCATCCTTGGGGTGATAGTGGGTGGAATCCAGAAACTTCTTGAATTGAGCATTTGTAACCGGATACTTGTCGATATAGAAAGATTTGATTTGCAGAGGGTGCTCGTGAAAACGATGTGCTGAATCCTCCCACGGATACTGGACATCGACGCCGATATCGTTAAGTCCCTCGATTTCGATTCCGGAGACCCGGAAAAGAAAATCGCCCTGCGGAATCTTGATCATCCCCTCCGGCATGGCCGTTGCGGGTTTGGTCGCTTGGATGGGAACAATCTGTTGTGGCAGATCTTTCCACTCGTGCGAGTAATTGGCCAGCGGCTTCGCCGTCAGCTCTTTCATTTTTGACATCAAGGCCTGCATCTTCTGGCCGGGCGCTGTGCTGGTGGAAAGTATGGTGCCATATCCTTTTGCTTCGATGGAAAAGGCAAGCACCATTTTCCCATCCGGTCTCGCTTGAGGCTTGAGTTCCGTTCCATGATAAAGATCGAAGTAGCGCAACCCTTCCTTGGATGAAACTTCCATCTGATCGCCTTCAACGTCGTACTCGTTCCGGTTTACGATTGTCCATACGGTTTCGCCTCCGACCGGCCAGCGACTGGCATATTCGCCGTACCGAAGCATAGGCGACATCGGTTCCCAGTCCTTGCTGATCAAAAAAGGCGCTACCGCGCGCTCTATGGTGGCAACGCGACGGGTAGCTTCGCCGTCGCGCGCTGTGATTCCATTCCAGATACCCCAGACGTTCTCCCAACTCTCCCAGCCCACTCCGTTAAAGAATGCAAACTGCAGATCGTCAGTTTTGTCGCGATTCCAACGGTGCGAGATGTTCACCATGTGCCGCGTTTCAAGCCACTTATATTTGTCGACGAGAGGAGTGAAAGGAAATTGGTATTGGCCCCATGTCATGACGTCCCACGCTAAGGCTTCGTCCGACGGCCCTCCCTCGGGCTCGAAGGCGAGAGGATGGCCAACTTTGTCCGCGGCAAATGAGAAGGCAAGGGGAACGCCGTCCTGTGTGTCTCCATTGATGCCGTCGGCGTCGACTTCCTTCATCAGGCTGGCGATTGCATCCGGCCAAGGCATGCCTGGATCGCGTGTTCCCTGGTCCCACATCATCATTGGAAATAATACCCGCACACCGCGGCGATGGAAGTCGGCAATCATTTGCTTCACACCGGCAACACCTCCGGGCATGCTGCGAATCATCTCATGTTGATTGCGATCATCGATTCCCATGTTTGGGTAAGTTGGCCAGATCAAAACCGCGTCAATTCCACCATAACGCTTTTCGAGATCGTCAAGATAACGATCCACGGTGTACTTGCCTGCGACCGGATCATAAAAATACCTGTCCTGAACCATCATCTGCGGCTGCATGAAACTCGATTGTGTCCATTGCAACGCGGGCAGATCATACCTGGCGCCGTCGTAGCCGATACGTATGCGACGTTCCGTTCGCCAGTGCGTGATATCGGTGATCCACGCCTCATGTTCGTTCTGAGTGCAGGGCTTTGACCCGCCCTCCCACAACCCCTTCATTGCCAGGCATTCCGGTACCGGTATCTGCTGGACCTTCGGGGAGAAGTGCGTGGTTTGAGCGGAAGAAATCGTTCCAAGCAGCAACACAAGAACTGCGGTTCGTGGAAGTCCGGACCTCATGGAGTAGCTCCTCTGTCTGGTATCCAATTCGGGTCGTAATATAAAACGTTTCAAACCGATTGTCTACCGGGGCGGCATTCGCTAATAGCGTAGTTAAAAATCCATAGGGAATTTTGGCTTGATTAGAATCCTGCGACGACGAAGTCACGCGGTCGCCGAATGGATAGTATTCTAGATAAGGCGGACCGCGACACGCTTCATGAATCTCGCACTGGCAGGGAAGTAGAAGCGGAAGAAACCACAAGTCACCCATCAACTACCGTGTTCTTGGGTGAAGAAGCCCTCGCCTACATATGAACCGTGCCGCGCCATTGATCGCTCCTGCGTCTCCATCCAATCCCTCAGAGGCTGCTAAACGACTTCTGCCATGGCTGGTTGCTGTAGCGTTTTTTATGGAGTCGCTGGATACGACGATTCTCAACACGGCCGTTCCTGCCATCTCATCCGCCCTTGGCGTCGCTCCTCTAAGCATGAAGGCGGTGCTGGCGAGCTATACGCTCAGCCTTGCCGTCTTCATCCCAATCAGTGGCTGGATGGCAGACCGGTTCGGAACCCGTCGCGTATTCGCATCTGCGATTGGGATATTCACTCTTGGATCTTTTCTGTGCGGAATTTCCAGTAACATTCACTTGCTGGTCGCTTGCCGCATCCTGCAAGGCTGCGGTGGAGCAATGATGGTACCCGTCGGCCGTCTCACTCTGGTGCGAGCATTCGCCAAGTCAGATCTGTTGCGCACCATGAGCTTTGTTTCTATACCTGCCCTGGTGGCTCCCATGCTTGGACCGATCGCAGGGGGGCTCATCGTCGGGTATCTTCACTGGCGCGTTATTTTCTTCCTTAATATTCCGATCGGGCTCATGGGTTTGATTCTGGTTCATCTGCATTTGCCCGACTACCGCGAAGAGCAAACCCCTCCACTCGATGTTGTCGGGCTCATCCTCTTCGGTTCCGGGGTCGCATTATTGTCTTACGTGCTGGAGATATTCGGCGAGCACACTCTGAGCGCGGCGCAGATGGCAGCGCTGCTGGTGTTGTCCATTGCCTTGCTTGCAGGATACGGAATCCACGGAAGCAAGCTTCTGTTTCCTTTGCTGAAGCTAAAATTGTTTGCGATTCGCACCTTCCGCGCCGCCGTAAGCGGCAGCTTCTTCACTCGCCTCGGGATCGGAGGAGTGCCATTTCTCCTGCCTCTTCTCTATCAGGTGGGCCTTGGCTTCACGCCGATTCAATCCGGTCTGCTCGTCATGCCCCAGGCCATCGCCTCGATCGGTATTAAGGCAATCATGCCACGAATACTGAGTCGTGTCGGGTACCGTGGCGTCCTCATCTCCAACACTTTGGTTCTTGGCACTCTATTGGTGGCGTTTGCGACGATCGGTCTCCGAACCCCGGTTTGGGTGATCGTGTTGCTGGCCCTCCTTTATGGAGGATTCACGTCGCTGCAATACACCAGCATGAGCACACTCGTTTTCGCTGATATCGCCGAAGGGGACGCCAGCAGCGCTAGTTCGATTGCCAGCACCGCGCAGCAGATGTCCATCAGCTTTGGAGTAGCTGTCGCGGGTTTAGCCACAGCGTTTTTCATTCCGAGTACTCATTCCAATGCCATCGAAATGATTCATGGAATCCATAAGGCCCTCATCGCTCTCGGCATATTGACTGTCTTGTCAACGATTGTCTTCTGTGGTTTGAAGAGCGGCGATGGCGACGACGTGAGCCTGCATAAGGTTCTTCACCCAGGGGGTTGATTCAACTTATGCAATTCAGGGCCGAGCCTGAACATTAATTCTTCTTCCCTTTTGCTGGAGGAGCCAGTGCAACGGCAGCCTCGGTGGTGAGTAGAAGGAACGTGAATGTCTCCTGCAGGTACAAGCGGACAGCGGCATCGGTGTGGCTGAGATAGCCGATGGAAACGTCCTGACCAATATGCAGATCGAAATCGCCGCCACGAGTGGTCAGCACGAAAGCACCGGCAATAGCGGGCGCCCAGATGATTTGATCTTTAACCAGCCGCTTGACGTGCTCCAGAACCGGGTATCCGTTGTCGCTGGTCTCGGCGAGTGCGGTGTAGGCATCGGCCCCGAGCAGCACGGAGTAGGGGCCATTGACGCCGACGAGGCGCAATTGGCTCAAGCTTTGAGCGATGGCATCTGGGTACTGGCGCACATCGGCGGGGAGCGTCATGATCGGATTGCTCGTTCCCTGGCGGATGCCTTCAATACCGGCGGAGGCATAGCCCTCGAATATGGCGCCGTCCTCGGCAAAAGCGATCTGGCGCGCGGCGTCCTTCGCCGGTTGCCAGTCGGAGTCGTTCGCGCCACGCTCGACGTCGTCGATCGCCTGACGATCCAATTCGAACGGAACACGCAGCTCGACTAGAGCCTTCACCTCGCGCTGCCTCGCGACAATGCCTTTCGCTGGAGCGGCGATCGTGCGCAGGTGGCCGGTGCCGACGGCGGAAAGACCAGTGCCTGCTGGCCCAGTCAGGTCGACGACGCGGCGTCCGGCAAGATAGCGCTTGAGCGTGCGCGATGCTTCCTCTTCGATCTGTGCCCAGGCTGATTCGGAAATAGGCGCGAGCTCGCGATGGAGATTATTCATGGAGTATGTCTCCTTTGAGAGAACCGATGCCGAGCGAACCGTCGCGCACCGATGAGATAGGTGAAGATGAAGAAGTGTCGGTCGCCGAGGCTTTGGGAGATTCCGAAACCTCAGCCTGGTCTTCCTTGGTTTGATCTTCACTAGTTGGATCGCCACTAGGTTGATCGTTACTAGTTTGATCGTCGGCAACATTTTCCAGAAATGTCGCCGACGGCACGAAGAACAGATTCCCAGTCACGGCGCGGCTGAAGTCGAGTATCCGATCGTAATTGCCGGGCGGGCGGCCGATGAACATGTTCTCAAGCATTTGCTCGATGGTGCGGGGCGAACGGCTGTAGCCGATGAAATAGGTTCCGAATTCACCATATCCCGGCCGGCCGAAGGGCATGTTATCGCGCAGAATCTTGATCTCTTTCCCGTTCTCGACGATGGTTGTGAGCGCGCTGTGCGCGGACGTTGGCTTGACGGAGTCGTCCAGTTCGATGTCGGAGAGCTTGGTGCGGCCGATGATGCGCTCCTGCGCTTCGGTGGAGATCGCATTCCATGCGTCCAGATCGTGGAGATATTTCTGAATGATTACGTAGCTGCCGCCGGCGAAGTCGGCGTCTTCGTCGCCAATTACAACGGCATCTGCGGCGGCCGCGCCTCTGGGATTCTCTGTTCCGTCGACAAAGCCGAGGAGATCACGGTCATCGAAGTAGCGGAAGCCCTGGACTTCGTCCACCGCGGAAACGGCATTTCCGATACGAGCCGTAATCTGCGTGGCCAGCTCGAAGGATAGGTCCATGCGCTTGGCGCGGATGTGGAACAGAAGGTCGCCAGGCGTGGAGACGGCGTGGCGTGATCCGGAGCGAAACTCACGGAAGGTGTGTAATTCCGCCGGTCGCGGCTGCCCGAAGAGGCGATCCCAGATCTCGAATCCAAATCCCACGACGCAGGAAAGGCCGCCTTCCAGGTCACGAAATTCCACTGCGCGCACCAGTGCGGCGAGATCTCCGCAGAACGAGCGCAGAACGGCGCGATTCTCAGAGCCCGGATTGAGCTTCGCGACCAGAAAGATCGCGGCGCGGGTGAGCGGCGCGGCTACCGCCTGCGCGAGGGCTGGAGATTTTTTTGCGTCTGCGAGTGCGCTCATCGGTTTTGGAACGGGATCGGTCTCCATCGGGTGTCGTCGCTACCGGCTTGCGCGGATTTCGCTCTCCAAAATGCTATGCTCGCGCCTCGTGTAAAAATTCGTCCTGTTAGCTTAACTATCGGCTGCCAAACGCGCAACAGCTCCCCGCGCGACGACAAGTAAAATGGAAGCGCTCCAGGACGCCGCTAGCCGGCTCGCCGGGACGCGAGATCTAGACGCGAAGAACTGACAAAATCCTGGACTAATGCGGCGATCTCATCCGCAGCGGTGTCCAGCGCGAAATGACCGCCGTCGACAATGTGGACCTCAGCGTTCGGCACATCCTGCCGGTATCGCTCTGGCTCACCCGAGTCGAACGAGAGTTCGTACTTACCCCAGATCACCAGTAGGCGCGGCTGCTTCTCGCGCATCCAAGCCTGCCATTTCGGGTATGACTCCACATTCGTTCGGTAGTCGTAGAACAGGTCGCTTTGAATGCCCCTCTGGCCGGGCTGATTGAGAAAATAAAATTCATCGGTCCAGAGATCGGGATCGTAGCGCTCCACATCCGGATCGTTTCCGACGTGGCGGGTACGCGTCGTGGCCAAAGAAAGCAGATTTGTGCGAAGCGCGCTTTCGTTGGCAGCGCGATCGGCCCAA
>Ga0209007_1000587_pt1 | contig 13052 bp, 8 predicted proteins | sample JacPinW_OM1H0_O2_FD_187961 | JGI IMG/M metagenome (GOLD analysis project Ga0209007, IMG submission 187961) | Forest soil microbial communities from Algoma, Ontario, Canada - Jack Pine, Ontario site 1_JW_OM1H0_O2 (SPAdes) (version 2) | ecosystem: Environmental > Terrestrial > Soil > Boreal...
GCTCGGCTTGCGTTCGGGCCTGCGCGAGAGTCTGCTCGGCCTGCGCGAGGATCTCCTGCGCCTCCTCCTCGGCGGCGCCCACGCGGTTGGCGGCGGCGCGATCGGCCTCCGCGATGCGCTCTGCTGCCCGCTCCTCCGCCGTGTCGCGCAAGCCTCGCGCGGCCTGCTCGGCGGCGTCGAGGATGCTCTCCACGCGCGCTGAGGTGTCACCTGGCTGCATTCGCCCATCCTAAGGGCTCTCGCATGCGCCCGCGAGGATGGTGGTGGCGCCAGGCCTTTGTGCTCCCTTCGCGCGCGGGCCCGCGCCCGCGTATCCTCTCGCGCTTGCATCCCACCGCCAGAGCCCGCTGGACGGGCGCGTTCGTCGTCCTCGCGGTCGTTGCCGTGCTCGTCATCGTCATCTCCCCGCATGCCGACGCCAGCTCGCCACCTCCGTGCCAGCCCGCGACCCTGAACACTTCCGCGGCGCTTGCCGGAGGGGCCGTCACCGTCTCGCCCGCGCCAAACACGCTCGATGCTTCCTACCGGGCGCAGATCAGCTTTCTCGGCGTACCCGCAGCCGATATCGTCAGCGTCGCGGTCGTCGGCTCACGTAGTGGTCCACATCCCGGGCGGCTATCCGCCTACTCTCAAGGGGACGGGGCGAGCTTCCTGCCACGCAAATCCTTCGCCCAGGGAGAGACGGTCACGGTGCATGCAATGCTGCGTATGGCTGGGCGCACGACCCCCTTTGCCTGGCATTTCGCCGTGGCCGAGGTCGACGCCGTCAGCCGTTCGCTTGAGACGCCGCCGCCACCGCCGCCGCCGCCGAAGTCAAGCGAACTCCAGCATTTCGTCTCGCGCCCCGAACTACTGCCCCCCACCGTGACGGTGAGCACCGACGCGGGCTCGCACGCGCCCGGGGACCTCTTCCTCGCTCCCTACGCCGGGCCGGGCCAGTACGGGCCGATGATCCTCGACAGCTCCGGCCAGCTGATCTGGTTCAAGCCCGTGCCGCGCGGCGCCAGGGCGGCCGACCTACGCGTGCAGCGGTACGACGGCCAGCCGGTGCTGACGTGGTGGGAGGACCCACTTGCCTACGGCGGCCGTCACGAAGCCGGAATCGTGATCGCCAACAGCTCCTACAAGGACATCCAGATCGTGCGTGCCGGCAACGGCTACCAACCCGACCTGCACGCGTTTGAAATCACACCCCAGGGCACAGCTCTGTTCACGGTTTACGACGCGGTTCGCTGCGACCTCAGGCCTTACGGCGGCCCTGTAAACGGGGCCGTCGCCGACACGCTGTTCCAGGAAATCGATCTGCGCACCGGGTTGGTGCGCTTCGAATGGCACGCGCTCGACCATGTCAAGCTCGCCGATTCCTACATGCCTCTCAAGTCGGGTGGCACCCCAATCTCGCCATGGGATTTCTTCCACATCAATGCGGTCTCCAGGCACGGCAACACGATGCTCGTCGATTCGCGCAACACCTGGGCGGCCTACAACGTCAGCGCTCGCACCGGAGAGGTGATCTGGCGTTTGGGAGGCAAGCAGTCGAGCTTCAAGATGGGGCCGGGTGCGCGTCCCGCCTGGCAGCACGACGTGCGCTCGGAGCCGGGCGAAAGGATCTCCTTCTTCGACAACGGCGGCACGCCCAAGGTACATCCGCAAACCCGTGTGATCGTTCTGCAACTCGACCGCCGCAACATGACAGCCACGCTCGTCTCGCGCTTCGTGCACCCCGACCCGCAACTGCTCTCCGCAAGCCAGGGAGATTTCCAGCCCCAACCTGATGGCAACTGGGTCGTCGGCTGGGGACAGGAACCCTACTTCTCGGAATTCAGCGCCGACGGGCAGTTGCTCCTCGACGCTCATCTCCCGGTGCTTTACCAGTCTTTCACAGCGCTGAAGTTCCCCTGGGTGGGCAACCCTACCGAGCCGCCACGGCTCGCGGTACGCGCCCGTCCGGGTGGTGGCATCCTCGCCTACGCGACCTGGAACGGTGCCACTGCGGTGGAACAGTGGCGGTTGCTTGGCGGCGCCAGTCCGCAGTCGCTCGCCCCCGTCGCGACCGTGCCGCGCGGCGGCTTTGAGACGGCGATCGAAGCTTCTAGCCCGCCGGCCTACGTAGCCGTACAAGCGCTTGGTGCTCAGGACCAGGTGCTCGGCACTTCGGCGGTCGCCGCCTCCTGAGTTCCTCACGGGTGCAGACACCCGCCTTGGCGGGTGGCAGAAAACGTGGGAAGTCCGTCCTTGCGGACAAGCGGCCATTGGGGCATCATCGAGCCATGCCCCAACGTCAACGTCCCCGCCAAGTCGCGATCCTCGCGTTCCCCGAAGTGCAGAGTCTCGACGTGGTCGGTCCGCTGGAGGTATTCGCCGGCACGCACACGCTGATCGAGGCCACCGGGCGCGCTGACCGCGGCTACGAGGTCTCGGTGATCAGCCGAGATGGCGTGCCGCTGCGCACGTCGAGCGGGCTGACGATCGTGCCGCATGGCAGCTTTGCCCGCACGCCCGCGCGCCTTGACACGCTGATCGTGGCGGGCGGCACCGGGTCGCGCGACGCGGCGCGCGACCAACCGACACTCGATTGGATCGCTCGAACCTCATCTCGCTCGCGGCGCACCGCTTCGGTGTGCACCGGCGCCTTTCTGCTGGCCGCTGCCGGTCTGCTCGACGGGCGACGTGCCACCACGCACTGGGCCTCCGCTTCCGAGCTTGCGCGCCGCCACCCGGCAGTACGCGTTGACCCCGAGCCGATCTTCCTGCGCGACGGCAACATCTGGACCTCGGCCGGCGTCACCGCCGGGATGGACCTTGCGCTTGCGCTGGTCGAAGAAGATCTCGACCGCGAGGCGGCGCTTCAGATCGCTCGCCACCTCGTGCTGTTTCTGCGCCGGCCCGGCAACCAAGCTCAGTTCAGCGCCACGCTCGCCGCCCAGGAGCCCGCTCGTGAGCCGCTGCGCGAAGTTCGCCGCCACATCCTCGAGCACATCTCAGGCGATCTGAGCGTCGAGGCGCTTGCCATCCGCGCCCACATGAGCCCACGCAACTTCGCCCGCGCCTTTGTTGCCGAAACCGGTGTCACGCCCGCGCGCTACGTGGAGAGTGTGCGCCTGGAGGCGGCGCGTCGAGCGCTGGAGGACACGAGTGCGCCAGTCGCCGTCGTTGCCAGCGAGTGTGGTTTCGGGACGGCCGAGACGATGCGCCGCTGTTTTCTGCGCGCTCTTGGCGTCGGTCCGGCTGAGTACCGCCGCCGCTTTCACCCCGCCGGAGCCGCCATCCGTCCGGCCTCGGTGGCGTAGCCCTACAGGAGTGGACAACAGTGGGAACGACCCCAAATCCAAACCCAAAACAGGAGGTGTTTCACAATGGAGATAGCGATACTCATATACGACCGTTTCACCGCGCTCGACGCCGTCGGGCCATATGAGGTACTCAGCCGGCTGCCCGGAGCGAAAGTCACGTTCGTCGCCGAGAGTGCGGACCTACAGCGCACCGATACACGGCAGCTTGCGCTGCTCGCCGAGGCCACGCTCGAGGAGATGCCCGCGCCCGACATCGTGCTCGTCCCAGGCGGTCCCGGGCAGGATGCGCTGATGGGCGACGGCCCAGTCCACGAGTGGCTGCGCGCCGCCGACGCCACCTCCACGTGGACGGCCGCGGTATGCACAGGCTCGCTGATCATCGCCGCCGCTGGGCTGCTCGCGGGCAAGCGTGCCACCAGCAACTGGCAGGCACTCGAGCAGCTGGGCGAGCTTGGCGCCGACGTCGTGCCCGAGCGATTTGTCTTCGACGGCAAGTACGCCACCGCGGCCGGTGTCACCGCCGGGCTCGACATGGCGCTCGCGCTGGCCGGAAGGATCGCCGGCGAGCAGGTCGCGCAGGCAATCCAGCTCGGCCTGGAGTACGACCCTGAGCCGCCCTTCAACGCGGGCTCGCCCGAGAAGGCACCCGCGGAGATCGTCGAGGCGGTGCGCGCCTACTCCCGCTTCGCGGGGGCCACATAGGGAGGGGGTCGCTAACCTGCGCTGTCCAATGGCAGAACGCCGCTACGACCCGCAGGAGATAGAGCCCCGCTGGCAGGCGGTGTGGGCCGAGGAGCACACGTGGGAGGTGTCCAACGATCCCGTTCCGGGTGAGGCCAGCAGCGCCACCTCTTATGTGCTTGAGATGCTCCCCTACCCAAGTGGTGAGCCCCATATCGGGCACCTGAAGAAATACGCGGTCGGCGACGCGATCGCACACTTCCACCGGCGCACCGGCCACCGCGTGCTTCACCCGATGGGCTATGACGCGTTCGGGCTGCCCGCGGAGAACCATGCGATCAAGACCGGCGTGCACCCACGCGAGTCGATCGCCTCCTCGATCGCCTCCTTCCAGCGCCAGTTCCGCTCGTGGGGAATTTCGATCGACTGGTCGCGTGAGTTTGGCACTCACGAACCCTCCTACTACCGCTGGACGCAGTGGATCTTCCTGGAGCTATACAAGGCGGGTCTCGCCTACCGTCGCGAGGCGGCCGTGAAGTGGTGTCCGCACGATCAGACCGTGCTCGCCAACGAGCAGGTCATCGACGGTTGCTGCGAGCGCTGCGGCGCGGTCGTCGAAGTCAAGCAGCTGGAGCAGTGGTTCTTCCGCATAACCGACTACGCGGAGCGCCTGCTCGGCGACCTCGACGGGATTGCGTGGCCCGAGCACGTAAAGACGATGCAGCGCAACTGGATCGGGCGCAGCGAGGGCGCGGAGGTCACCTTCCGCTGCGAGCAGCTAGGCATCGACTACCCCGTCTTCACCACCCGTCCCGACACGCTGTTCGGTGCCACCTTCTTCGTAATGGCCCCCGAGCATCCCGACGTGGGGCGCCTGGTGGCCGGCACACCGCAGGAGCAAGCGGTGCGCGATTACGTAAACCAGGCGCTCACAGAGTCCGGCGCCGAGCGCGGATCGCTCGATAAGCCCAAGACCGGCGTCGCCCTCGGGCGCACCGTCACCAACCCCGTCAACGGCGAGCAAATCCCCATGTACGTGGCCGACTACGTGCTGATGGAGTACGGCACCGGCGCGATCATGGCGGTCCCTGGCCACGACGAGCGCGACTACGCGTTCGCGCGTGCGTATTCGCTGCCGATCCGACGGGTGATTGAAGGCCCACCCACCCTGTCGGAAGATGGGGGGGATGCGCAAGGCTTGCCCTACACCGGCGACGGTCTGCTGGTGAACTCTCGCCCCGACTTCGATGGCATGGGCAACCGCGAGGCGCTGCGCGCGATCGTGCAATGGCTCGATCGCGAAGGCAAGGGCCACGCGTCTGTCAACTATCGCCTGCGCGACTGGCTGATCTCACGCCAGCGCTACTGGGGCTGTCCGATCCCGATCGTCTATTGCGAGCACTGCGGACTGCAACCCGTCCCCGCCGAGCAGCTCCCCGTGGTGCTGCCCGACATCGAGGACTACGCCCCGCACGGACGCTCCCCGCTGGCGGCCGCCGAGGATTGGGTTGCCACCGAATGCCCTTCGTGTGGCGGTCCCGCAAGGCGGGAGACCGACACGATGGACACGTTCGTGGACTCCTCCTGGTACTTCTTGCGCTACTGCGACGCACGCAACGACGAGGCCGCATGGAGCCCGGAGGCGCTGCGCCAGTGGATGCCGGTCGACCAATACATCGGCGGGGTCGAGCACGCGATTCTCCACCTGATGTACGCGCGCTTCTTCACCAAGGCCCTGGCCGATCTGGGACAGCTCGACTTCCAGGAGCCCTTCAGTGCGCTGTTTACGCAGGGCATGGTCACCAAGGACGGCGCCAAGATGAGCAAGTCCAAGGGCAACGTCGTCTCACCCGCCTCGATCGTCGAGCGCTACGGCGCCGACACCGCGCGCTGCTACATCCTGTTCGTCGGTCCCCCCGACCAGGATGCCGACTGGTCCGATGAGGGCGTCGAGGGAGTCCACCGCTTTCTTTCGCGCCTGTGGCGCTTGGCGGCCGAGACGGCTGAGCGCGGTGGCGCCGATCCGCTCGCATCGGTAGGCGCATTCGGCGAGGTCGGCGCCCTGCAGGGCGATGACCTGGAGTTGGTGCGCAAGGCCCACTGGGCGATCGAGAAGGTTTCAGAAGACATGCGCCGTTTCGGCTTCAATACCGCGATCGCGGCTGTCATGGAGCTGCTCAACGACTGCTCGCGGATGCGTGAGCAGCTCAGCGTCGAGACGCTGCGTTTCGGTCTCGCCACCGCCGCCTCGCTCCTATTCCCCTTTGCGCCGCATGTCTGCAGCGACATCTACGAGCTGCTCACCGGCGAGCGCGTCTGGGAGCAGCCCTGGCCACAAGCCGACCCGGAGATGCTCGAGCGCGACGAGTACGAGCTGGTGTGTCAAGTCAACGGCAAGCTCCGCGACCGCGTGCAGGCATCCAGCGACGCCGGCGAGGAGGAGCTGAAGGCACTGTGCCTCGCCGCGCCCAACGTGCTGACGCACATCGAGGGCCGCGAGATCGTCAAGGAGATCGTGGTGCCGGGGCGGCTCGTGAACCTAGTCGTACGGTAAGCGTCCGCCGCGGCGTCGGTGCAGCGGCTCAAACGATGTCAGTTGCCACTGTGCGGCGCTCGCCCGTCGACATGGCAGCCACGGCATGCTGGCCAAGCGCCTCGATCGACGTATCGGGCAGCACGCGTGCCACGCCGTGAGGTAGCCACCAGTTCCACTTGCCGAACAGCTCCATCGCCGTCGGCACGAGCACCAGTCGCACGATTGTCGCGTCGATTGCGATCGCCAGCGCGCAGCCGAGGCCCAGCTCTTTGATCGACGGCACGCCGGTCAGTGCGAACACGCTGAACACGCACACCATGATCAGCGCAGCGCTTGTGATGGTGGGCGCGCTGGATGAAAGCCCTTCTACGACCGCGCGACGCGTGTCGCCGGTCGCGGCGTAGCGCTCGCGAATACGGCTCAGCAAGAACACCTCGTAGTCCATCGAGAGTCCGAACACGACGGCCAGCACGAGCGGCAGGATCAGCGTTTCCACCGACCCAAACACAAGCGTCAGCACGCCGTATGCGGCGCTCACCGACAGCAGGTTCATCACGACCGCCTTCAGCGGTAGCACGATCGAGCGCAACAGCAGCATCAGCACAAAGAAGGTCACCGTCATCACGAACAGCGCCACCTTCCACATCGAGCCGAGCACTTCCGCGTGATAGTCGGCCAGATAGGCGGCGTCTCCGCCGAGCAGCGCGTCCGCGGGCAAGCGTGAGCGCAGACGCTTCACGGCTCCCTGCCCCTGCGGCGACTCGCCGTCGTGACGCGGTGTCGCGCGAATCAACACTTCGTGTCCATTGCTGGAGACGATCGTGGGCGCCACGCTCAATACCTCGACATCGGCTGCCAGCACGCGCCGCACAGTCGCGGCCTCCGATCTCGGCGCGATCACTTCAAACGGAGTCGAAGCCCCCGGTCCGGTTACCGCGGCGGCGGCCTGGAAGCCACGCAATGTCTCGTTGCCCTTGGGGAACTGGCGCAGCGCACCATCGGTCGTCTTCAGGTGCAAGGCGGGCGAGGCGAGCGCGAGCATCGCGATCGCCGCGGTCGCGGCCGTCAGCGCGGGTCTACGAGTAACGCGCGCAGTCCAGCGCTCCCAAAAGCCTTTCGGGCTCGGCAGCTGCGCTGAGATCCATGCAAACACCCGCCCGCGCGTGTGCGTGCGCTCCCCAAGCAGCGAGATGAGGCACGGCAACAACGTCGAGGCGGCCAGCACCGACACGGTCACCACCACAATCGCGCCAAGCGCCATCGAGCGGATCGCCGCGGCGCGTACCAGATACAGGCCGACGAGCGCCGTCACCACCGTCAACCCCGAGAAGATGACCGCCACGCCAGAGGTCGCAAGTGCCGTAGCACGCGCCTTGATCGGATCGGCGCCCGCGCGGATCTCCTGGCGGTAGCGAGCCAACACGAACAGCGAGTAGTCCACCGCCACGCCGATTCCGATCATCGATGCCATGTTCGTCACGAACACCGACATTTCCATCGTCAGCGAGAGGAAGTAGATGATCGCTCCCGTTATCAGCACCGACACCAAGCCGAGCGCAAGCGGCAGACTCGCCGCGATCAGCGAGCCGAACACGGCGATCAGGATCAATGCGACGATCGGAAAGCCGGTCTGCTCGGCAGTCGCGAGATCCTTCTTGGAGAGGTCCTGGAGTCCCGCCCACAGTGCCGACTGGCCAAGGAGATGTAGCGCCACCGGCCCATCGTCGGCGCCGTTCAGGTCGAGCTTCCCGCGCAGCTTCGTCGCAACGTTCGTCGCGCTTTCTTCGTTGACGGACATATCGAACGGCACCACGATCGTGCGCTGATGCGCACCGGCCGCCGCAATCTCATGCTCGATCTGCGTGCGCACCGTGGGGGAGATGCTCACGTACGCCGTGCTTTGCGTCGCCGAGTCCAGGCGCACGAGTGCGGCGCTCATCTCGTTTGCCGTTGCGTCGCTCGTGGGCGCGAGCACTCCCGCGAGTCGTGCCGCCTGTGCTCCCGGAGCGATCTTCGGCAGCTGCTGCAGCACCTTCTGCGAGTCCGAGCCGGGGATCGTGTACCCGCCACCGGAGAGGTGTTCGCTCTGTTTCGCGGCAAACGGCACCGCGGCGAGCACCAGCACGAGCCATGTTCCGATGACGATTGCGCGGCGGCGACGTAGCCAGCTGTCCAGCTTCAGCATGAAGGTCTGCATGGGTGCCTCCCGGCGTCTGGCGGTTTGGCTGTCCAGCCAGTTTCTTGCTTCGGGAGATTACGCAGTGTGACTGGGAACACATATAGGGGATTCCCCCTACCTGCGCCTGGCGCGGCCAAGTTTGACCGATATAGCGCCGAATGTCTGGCGGGATCACGCCATCGACTTCCCAAACCCGGCCTGTCGGAGCGCTCGCCTAAACTCGACCCCGGTGTCCGCCCTAAAGCCCGCCTACCTGATCCACGGCGACGACCACGGCGCGATCGCCGAGCGTCGCGCACGCCTGAAGTCCCTGGCTGAATCCGACGGCGATGCGGCCAGCGTGGAGGTGCTCTCCGGCGATGCGGGCACGCCCGAAGCCATTGGGATCGTGCTATCGACGATGACGTTTGCGATCGGGCAGCGCGTGATCGTGGTGGACGGCGCCGAGCGCTTCAAGGAGGCTGAGGTCTCCACGCATATCGAGCTGGCTATGGCCGCGATGCCGCCCGATACGACGATCGCGTTCTTCGCGCGCGAGGAGGGCCGCACGAAGGCGCCGCCCGCACTGCACGGTGTCGTGAAGGCCGCCAAGGGTCAGATCGTGGCGGAGGCGACGATCAAGCCATGGGAGCTTGCCGGCTGGGTGCGCGAGCAGGCGACGCGGCTGGGCCTCTCACTCGACGCGTTCGCCGCGAAGACGCTGGTGGCACAGGTGGGAGAGCGCCAGCAGCGCTTGCTGCGTGAGCTGGAGAAGCTCGCTCTGGCTGCCGATGAGAGCGACGCGCCGATCAAGGTGAGCGCGGAGGAGATCGAACGGTACGCAGCCCACTCGACCGCGCACCGTGCCTTCTCGCTCGCCGACGCGTTGGTTGGTGGCGACGCCGGCGAAGCGATGCGCTCCTACCTGCGCCTACGTGCCCAGGGCGAGCGATTGCCGGGACTCTTGTATTCGATGGCCCAGCGCCTGCGCGACGCCGAGGGCGTGGCTGTGCGCATCCAGGCGGGCGAAGCGCCTGCTGAGATCAAGCGCACGCTGCGGATGCCCCCGCGCGCCGCGGACCGCTTCATCGCCGACGTGGCGCGCACCGAGCCGGAGAATCTGCGCACCGCGATCTGCCGGATCGCCGACCTGGAACTGGACACGCGCGGAGGGCCTGAGTTGAGTCAGTCGCGCACGGCGCTTTCTTCGTTGGAGGAGGACACGCTGGCGCTGCGGGCAATCTTGGCGATCGCGAGCTAGCTAAGGATACGCGAGCTAGGGATATACATGTCCGATTTTATACCTACTACTAAAATGGCTACATATCGTAGTCATTATGGTATGAGGTATAAAAAGAGATAACAACAACCCGCGCGTTGCGCGGTTTTTGGTCGAGAACTGTGTCGTGCGAGGGTGGCGCTCAGCTGCCGCTGCTGGCAACCGTACGAGCCGCGCGCGCCTTCTTGCGCGCGCCCGTATTGCGATGCAGCGCACCGCGCTTGACGGCCTTGTCGATCGTGCGCACGAGACGACGGTGCTCGGCCTCGATCGCTGCGCTGTCGCTCTCCTTCACAAGTGCTTCCAGGCGACGGAAGTAGGTCTTGATCGCCGAGGTGTACTGGCGGTTCTCCAAGCGCTCGCGCTCGGAGCGGAGGATGCGCTTCTTTTGGGATGCGATGTTGGCCATGTGTAGAGGCGCGTGCGGCCGGGCAGCCTGCCGGGGCGCGCCGCGCAGCGCCGTACTATAGCGCCCCGTGGCTGTGAGCTCTGAGACGGGAGAGGAAGTGGCGGGGCCGGGGCCTGCCAACAGCATCGCGCGCAACACCGCGATGTTCTCGATCGTGACCGGCTTCTCGCGGATCGTGGGGCTGCTCAGAGAGATCGCCTTCGCGAGCTACTTCGGCACGAGCGCCGCGGCGTCGGCTTACACGATCGCCTTCCTAGTGCCGAACTTCGTCGCGCAGCTGTTCGCCAACGCGGCGCTGTCGGCAGCGTTCGTGCCCGTCTTCACCGACCTGCTGCAGCAGGGCAAGAAGCGTGAGGCGTTCCGTCTGGCATCGACGCTGTTTTGGATACTGCTGATCGCTCTCAGCGTGGTCACGGCCTTCTTCATCTTGGCTGCCGGCACGATCATGCCGCTGTTCACCGGCCCGAAGTTCCTTCCCTCGACGGTGTCGCTCACTGTGGGTCTCTCGCAGGTGCTGTTCCCGGTCGTGTTGCTGCTGGGCCTCACCGGACTGCTGCTGGGGATTCTGCAGTCCTATGACCGTTTCACCCTCCAAGCGATCTCCCCCGCGATCTGGAACGTGATCATCATCGTGTTCCTCGTCGTGCTGCACCCGCACTTCCATGGGGAAGCGAGCATCTACGCGTTTGCGATCGGCGTGTTGGTGGCCACGGGCGTGCAGATGCTGATGGCGCTTGGTGCACTCGCGCGGATCGACTTCCGCCTGCATATGACGATCGACTGGCACGACCCGCGCGTGAGCCGCGTGTTCCTGCTGATGATGCCGGTGACGATCGGTCTGGGGATCGTCAACCTCGACCAGCTGATCAACTCGGCGTTCGGCACGCTCGTCTCCGACGAAGCGCCGCGCGCGATCGAAAACGCTTTCCGCGTGTATATGTTGCCGCAGGGCATGTTCAGCGTGGCGGTTGCGACCGTGCTGTTTCCGACGATGAGCCGCATGGCCTCGCGCAGGGACGTCGGTGCGATGCGTAGCACCGTGGCCTCGGGGATGCGCCAAATCAATCTGCTCTTGATCCCGGCGGCCGCGTTCATGGCGGTACTGGCAACCCCGATCGTGCGACTGCTCTTCCAGCGCGGCGAATTCGACGCGCAGTCCACGCATTTGGTGTCGATCGCGCTGTTCTGGTTCGCTTTCAGCCTGCCCTTCGGCGGGCTCAACTTGTTGCTCACGAGAACGTTCTTCGCCGTACGGCGGCCCTGGATCCCCACGGGCCTAGCCGGGATCAACATCGTCGTGGACATCATCGTCAGCCTCAGCCTCTACAAGCCGCTGGGGATCGCGGGGCTCGTAATCGGCACGCTGGTTGCCAACATCGTGATGACGGCGCTACTCGCCCGTCGCGTGCGGATCGGCTTCAACGGGCGCTTGGACGGTGCGCGCACGACGATGATCACCGTGCGCGTGTGCACCGCCTCGGCGCTGCTTGCGGGCGTGTCCTACGCGGTTTGGTACGCGCTGGACTCTCTGCTCGGCGTGTCGCTGCCGGCACAAATCGTGAGCGTGGGAGCGGCTGCGCTCGCGGGACTGTGGGTCTACTCGCGCGCGGTGCTCATGATGAGTGTCCCGGAGGCTCACCAGGTGCAGCGCCTGATCATGGCTCAGCTCGGTCGGGCCTGACGCCCCTCGGGGGCGAGGTGCTCGACGCATCGCGACACGAAAACGAAGGGCCGAGAAGGCTTTCGCCCTCCCGGCCCTGGTCCGGACAAAGATCACCGGGTTACTACTACGTCCCAGGACTTAAAACGTGTCTATGCCTGGGCGGCTATGACACTCCCAACCACCGGGACTGGCCATCAACACAAGGTTGGTGCGTGGCCCGGTTGAGCCCGAGGGCTCCGGTTGAGTAGGCGATCCGCCGGACCTATAAGGCTATCGCCTCTACAGTTTGGACCCCCATGGACCAATCGCGCATACGCAATTTCTCGATCATCGCCCACATCGACCACGGCAAGTCGACGCTGGCCGACCGCATCCTCGAGCTGACGCATGCCGTGGATGAGCGGGCGATGCGTGCGCAGGTGCTGGACTCGATGGACCTGGAGCGCGAGCGCGGAATCACGATCAAGGCGCAGGCGGTGAAGGTCGCCTATACGGCCTCCGACGGCGAGACCTATCAACTGCACTTGATCGACACGCCCGGGCACGTGGACTTCACGTATGAGGTGTCGCGCTCGCTCGCGGCGTGCGAGGGGGCGCTGCTGGTCGTGGACGCCTCCCAAGGCGTCGAGGCGCAGACGGTGGCGAACACCTATCTCGCAGTGGAGGCAGGGCTGGAGCTGATTCCCTGCCTGAACAAGATCGACCTGCCAGGCGCCGAGCCCGAGCGGGTCGCGGGCGAAGTGGCGGAGCTGATCGGCGAGCCGCCCGAGGCGATCCTGAAGATCAGCGGCAAGACGGGTGCGGGCGTGGCGGAGGTGCTGGACGAGCTGGTCAGGCGCGTGCCGCCGCCCTCGGGCGACCCGGATGCACCGCCGCGCGCGTTGATCTTCGACTCCGAGTTCGACCAATACCGGGGCGTGATCGCCTACATCCGTGTGGTCGACGGCGTGTTCCGCAAGGGTGAGGCGATCAGGGCGATGGCAGCCGGAACGCACGCGGAGATCGACGACATCGGCTTCTTCTCGCCGACGAT
>Ga0209007_1000588_pt1 | contig 13035 bp, 8 predicted proteins | sample JacPinW_OM1H0_O2_FD_187961 | JGI IMG/M metagenome (GOLD analysis project Ga0209007, IMG submission 187961) | Forest soil microbial communities from Algoma, Ontario, Canada - Jack Pine, Ontario site 1_JW_OM1H0_O2 (SPAdes) (version 2) | ecosystem: Environmental > Terrestrial > Soil > Boreal...
CACTTGCGTCGCGGAATTCACGCAATATGCAGCGATCGAAGCGCTCCGTGATCGCGAAGGCAACACGCCCCACATGGTCGGAGAGTTCGCACGACGGCGGCAGCAGTTCGCCAATGATCTGAATCGCGTTCCCGGCTTCCGCTGCCTTCCTCCCGATGGCGCCTTCTACGCCTGGGTCGATATCACCCGCACCGGGATAAGCGCTGAGGATCTGTGTCACATCCTGCTCGAGGATGCCGGCGTCGCCGCCATTCCGGGCGCGGCTTTCGGTCCCTCGGGCAAGGATTTCATTCGTTTCTCGTTCGCGTCGTCGATGGCGACTTTGAAAGAGGCTGTGGAACGCATTGAGAAAGTATCGACGACGTGGCAGGAAACCGCGGCCGTCCGCTGAAAATCGCCCGGTGAAGGGTCGTCAGCAGATTTGCAATTCTTGTTTCGAGGCATATCCATGCGACTGGCAAGTCGAATTGCATTCATGTTAGCGGTGAGCAGTTTTTGCGCGGCCCAGGCTCGGCCGTTTCCGGGGCCGGACGTTCAGCAGATCTACCAGCGGCTTCTGCCCCAGATCGAAAAGATTCCGGCGTTCGATCACCACGCGCACCCCGGATACGCTGACGATCCCGATGTGGACGCGATGGCCGCCCCTCCGAACCTCAGCGAGGCGCTCCGCACGCGCGATGACAACCCGGAGCTCGCAGCGGCTGCTAAGGCGCTCTTCGGATATCCGTACAACGATCTTTCTCCTGAGCACGCGAAATGGTTGCTCGACAAGAAGAACAGCTTAAAGGGCGAGCTTAAGGGGACGGGCTATTTTGATTCAATCCTCGACAAAATCAATATTGAGAGTTCGGTCGCGAACCGCGCCATGATGGCTGACTATCTCGATCCGAAACGGTTTGTCTGGGTCTTCTTTGCCGACTCGTTCATGTGGCCGTTCAACAATGAGCGCGAAACAGGCCGGAATCCCGACGACGGCGTCTACATTCCCCTGCAGGAAAAAATGCTGCACCGCTGGATGCAGCAGGAAAACGTGACGAAGCTTCCTGCCACGCTTGATGATTATCTGAAGTTCATCAGCGAGACGCTCGAGGAAAATTCAAAACGTGGCGGCATCGCCATGAAGTTTGAAGTTGCCTACTTTCGGCCCACGACGTTCGGAGATCCCACTCGCGCCCAGGCGGAAGACATTTACCAACGCTACGCGGTTGGCGGAATTCCCACCGAGAAGGAGTACCGCACTTTCCAGGACTTCATCTTCCGCTATCTGGTGCTGGAAGGCGGACGGTTGCATCTGCCCGTGCATATTCATACCGCGGTCGGCATCGGCGACTACTTCAACCTGTCGCAAAGCAACATCATGAATCTGGAGAGTGTGCTGCGCGATCCTCGCTATGCGTCCACCACGTTCGTCATGATTCATGGCGGTTACCCGCTGGAGCGGGAGGCCATCTGGCTGGCGGCGATGAAGAATGTGTACCTGGATTCTTCATTCGGAGAACTCGCGCAATATCCTTCCGCATTCAAGGACACGTTGAAGATGTGGCTGGAAACTTTTCCCGACAAGATCACCTTTGGCACCGACTGTTTCCCTTACAATCAAGTGCTAGGGGCGGAAGAAAGTTACTGGCTCGGAGTGCAGTCATCCCGCATGGCTCTAGCCGCTGCTCTCGCGGAGATGATCTCTGAAGGAGAAATCACCGAGCCACGCGCGCTGGAATTAGCTCACGCCTACCTGCACGACACAGCTGTGAAATTGTACGGAGGACGAGTCCACTGACTCCGGGTGCGGCGAGAATTCCGAAAGAAAGTCTTGGAGAGTTTCATGGGCAAAGGATACTGGATCACTTTTTATCATCGCGTTGCTAACCCAGCAGTCATGGGCGAATACGTCAAACTCGCAACGCCGGTAGTGCAGGCACACCGAGGACGTTTTCTCTCGCGGGGGATGCCAGTGAAGACTTACGAAGCCGGATTGCCGGAGCGTTCCGTCGTAGTTGAATTCGACAGTGTGCAAGATGCCATCGCCGCCTATGAAAGCCCCGAGTACAAGAAGGCAATCGAGGTTTTGGGAGACGCTAAACGAGATGTTCGCATTCTGGAAGGCATTTCGTAACTGCCGAGCGCATTCTGAGTGAAAGAAACAGACATCATGCCAAAATCGAAAAAGCCAAAATCGAAACAGCTGAAGTCAAAGCAGAAAGTGAAATCTACCAGTCGTCCCGCCGAGAAGACTCGCCGTGCAGTGCGGCCGGTTGCGCAGCCAGCGGCGAACTCAACGCCGCTGCAATACGTCCCATGGCACACGATTCCACTCGAGGACTTGAACCCGCTGCTGCAGCGCCAGTTCGTTGTTGGCCAGGAAGTCATGCTGGCTCGCGTGTTGCTGAAAAAAGGATGCATCGTTCCCGAGCACAGCCATCACAACGAGCAGGTCACTTACATCCTCGACGGAGCGCTGAAGTTTTGGATCGATGGGAAAGAAATCGTCGTCCACGCCGGGGAAGTTCTCTGCATCCCGTCGAACATGCCGCACAAGGCGGAAGCGCTGGTCGACACGGTGGATCTTGATGTCTTCACTCCGCCACGCGCCGACTGGATCAACAAGACCGACGACTACTTGCGGGGAAAGAAATAGTCCCGCTCATGGCTTCTGAACGTACCGTAGCCCGGGATGTATCGGTGGAGTTTCGATTCCGCTGTATCGCTTGCGGTAACCTCAGCGACTCCGCGAGCCAGAACTTTCGCTGCGCGGAGTGCGGCGATCTATTGGAGATCACCTACCCGCACTGGAAGGAATCGCGGCCGGATGCCGCTCAGCTAAAATCCACGTGGCGTGACCGCCGTCTTTCCTCAAACGCGATCGATCTGAGCGGCGTCTGGCGATTCCGCGATCTTTTGCCTGCGCTTGAAAACGATCAGCAGGCGATCACGTTGCGGGAAGGGAATGCTCCGCTGTACGAACTTCCGCGGTGTGCCCACATCACAGCCGTGCCTCGATTGTTCGCCAAGCATCAAGGGATGAATCCCACGGGATCGTTCAAAGATGCAGGCATGACGGTTGCTGCCACGTTCGCGCGCCGCGCCGGGTTCCGCTGGGTTGCCTGCGCCTCGACCGGGAATACGTCCGCATCAATGGCCGCCTACGCTGCCCGTGGAGGCATGCGCGGGCTGGTGCTGGTTCCTGAAGGGAAGATTTCATGGAGCAAGCTTTCTCAAGCGCTGGACTACGGCGCAGTCACTTGCCAGCTCCGCACCGATTTCGATGGATGCCTGCGACTGCTGCAGGAACTGGTCCTGCGCGCTCCGGTTTATCAATTGAACTCGATCAATCCTTTTAGACTCGAGGGCCAGAAGACGCTAGCCTTCGAACTGCTCGAACAGCTTGACTGGCAGCCGCCTGACCACATCATCGTTCCGGGTGGGAATCTGGGAAACAGTTCCGCGATTGGCAAGGCGCTCGTCGAAATGCGAGACCTCGGCCTGATTTCGCGACTGCCGAAGCTTTCGGTGATTCAGGCAGAGGGCGCCAACGCGCTGGTACGAACGCTGCGCGAAGCGGCCGGCCAGCGTCTCATTAACGTGGCCGCCGAGACCCGGGCTACGGCAATTCGCATTGGCAATCCTGCTTCATGGAAGAAGGCCGTTCATGTGCTCGAAGCTACGGACGGCGCTTGCGAGCAAGTCACCGAAGTGGAAATCGCGCAGGCCAAAGCTGAGATTGGAGCTGAGGGCATTGGCTGCGAGCCGGCCTCGGCCGTAACGCTCGCAGGACTTAAAAAGTTGCTGAAGCAGGGATTTGTGAAGCCCAACGAAACCGTGGTGCTGGTGCTGACGGGGAATCTGTTGAAGGATCCTGATTTCACCATCGAATTCCATCGCGGCGAGTTGTTCAAGGGAACAAAGGACGAGTCTGCTAGTGCGGAACTCCGTGCGCTGCAACGCCCGCCCGTCGTTCTAGACGCTACGCTCGATGCCGTGATCCGAACCTTGGAACAAGCCGAAAGATCCTGATCGGAACCATGCCTTCCAAAACCAGAAGCCGCGCGCCGTTCCGCATCTCGCTACCTGCGACTTCCGCCAATCTTGGTCCGGCGTTTGATGCGGCTGCGCTCGCTATGGACTTTCGGATCTACGTCTCTGCGCGTGCGGCGGACGACTTCTCGATTGTCGCCACCGGCCGTGACGAGGGCATTTGCGGCAAGGTCGAGAATCACCTCATCCTTAATACGTATCGCGAAGTTCTCGCAAGCGCAGGCCATGAGGTCGTGCCGCTCGCGCTGCGAGTCGCCAACGAGATTCCGATCGGCAAAGGCTGCGGTTCTTCGGCAGCTGCGCGGCTGGCAGGCATCGCTCTCGCCGTGCATTTTGGACGACTCCGCTGGAACGATGCACAGATCATCGGCGAAGCCTCGCGCCGTGAGCATCATCCTGACAACGCATCTGCCGCATGGATGGGTGGTCTCACCGTCGCGCGCATGTCGGGTGAAGCCGAAGCGCAGATTGTCTCTGTTCGCCCGAAAGGGAAGTGGCCACTGTTGCTTGCCGTCCCCGAGCAGAGCCTTCCGACCGAAGAAGCACGCCGCGTGCTACCCGCACAATATTCGCGAGCGGACGCGGTGACCAACATCCAAAATTCGATGATGCTGCTGGCCGCCTTCACTCAGGGGCGTCCCGATCTGCTCTCGGCTGCGCTCGAAGACCGCATCCATCAGCCTTATCGCGCAGAGCTGTGTCCGCTGCTGCCGTCGCTTCAGCAACTGAAATCGAAAGATGGAATTCTTGGTGCAGCCCTGAGCGGCGCAGGACCGTCTGTTCTTATGTTTCTCGATCCTCGAGCGTCAGTAAAGAAAGTGCAGAAGATGGTTGCCTCCCATCTTGCAAAGACCCAGCTGACGGCGGAACTCATTCCGACATCCATTACGCTGCGTGGAGCACGATTCTAGATCTACGTAGAGCCGCTTCGGCCGTGCGATCGAAATCCAATTTGCCTCGATAGCTAAGATCCTTCCGCACGTGCTTTTCCCAAAGTGGGCCGATGCACACTCAAAAAGCGTGTTTTGCGTTGCTTCCCCTCCTCCTCCTTTCGATACTGTTTCGTGAAAGTCATACGAGTCAGATGCTCTTCTCTCCTTCCCATCCTGATTTGTCTCCTTTGTCTGGCACATGCTCAAGAACCTAGGCAGACTGTTCCTGCAACCGCTGCGTCCACCGCTCGCGCAGAAAGAATGAAGCGCGGCGATGAATGGTTCTATCGCGGCCGAACTTTGCGCGGGCAATCTTCAGCAGAGCTCCGCAAACGCGCCTATCAATCGAAGTTAAGGATGCGGGTCGCGCGCGCTGACTCGCAAGTGAGCGGCCAGACCTCACTCTCATCAGGCTCATGGACGGCACTCGGGCCAGTTCCTCTCGCTTCGGACGCAACCGGCAATGGCACGCAGGACTATCATCAGGTCGCTGGACGTGCCACTGCGGTTGCCATCGATCTCGCCGATCCAACCGGAAATACCGTTTACATCGGTGGTGCGCAGAGTGGAGTTTGGAAGTCCACCAATGCGGCCAATGTTACTGCGAACACAGTGACATGGACGCCGCTGACCGACACGCAAGCCACACTTTCTATCGGCGCGATCGCGATACAACCCGGCAATACAGATCCGACAAAATCTGTGATTCTTGCGGCCACCGGTGAAGCAGATAATTCCAGCGATTCTTATTTTGGACTCGGCATTCTGCGCTCCACCGACGCCGGCAATATATGGACGTTGATCTCTACTGCGAACAACGGCGCGGTCTCGTTCAGCGGCCTCGGCGGCACTCGCATGGCCTTCAGCAGCGCCACTGGACAGACAAACACGGTTGTCTCTGCAATGGCCACGACCTCAGAGGGGATGGTCGATGGCGCCGTGACGGCCGGCACGACGCGTGGCCTCTACACTTCGCGCGACGCGGGGCAGAGTTGGACGTACGACGCTTTATCTGATCCCGGCGGAACGACTGACGCCACGTCTGCTACTTCCGTCGCATACAACGCGGTGGCAGCCCAGTTCTTCGTATCCGTTCGCTATCACGGTTTCTACAGTTCTCCCGATGGTGTTACATGGACTCGACTCGCCAATCAACCTGGTGGCGCGGTTCTTGGCACGGCAACTTGTCCGCCTCAGTCGACGTCGAATAATTACGCGTGCCCAATCTACCGCGGAGAGATCACCGTCATTCCCGGGCGAAACGAAATGTATGCCTGGTACGTTTATCTCTCCTCAAACGGTAGCCCAATCGACGGCGGCATCTGGGAAAGCGTCAACGGCGGCGCGTCATGGACCTCGATCTCCGACACTAGTATCACAACTTGCGGTGATGTCGAGGGATGCGGTGTAGACGACGGAGCCTATAACCTCGAACTGCAGGCTGTCCCGAACGGAGCCGACACCGACCTCTACGCGGGCGCCGTGAATTTATACAAATGCTCGATCACGTCGGTGAATCCGACTTGCGCTGTGACGCCTTTTATCAATCTCACGCATGCCTATGGATGCGATCCGATCGCCGCACCCGCGCACGTGCATCCCGCCCAGCATGCATTAGCGTCATTGATCCCCGGAACCGGGAGCGATTCTGGCAATGCGCTTTTGTATTTTGCGAACGACGGCGGGATTTATCGCGCACTCAACGGATACTCCGGCCTTACCACTGGGTCGTGCAGCGGTGCGAACCAATTCGACGATCTCAATCAAAATCTCGGATCGATGACACAGTTCATTACCTTTTCCCAACATCCGACCGATTCCAACACGCTCTTCGGTGGCGCGCAGGGCAACGGCTTTCCAGCGACCAGCCAGGCGACGACTAATCCGAGTTGGCTCAACGTTCTCGGCGGCGATGGCGGCTTTAATGCAATCGATCCCACCGCGACCTCGAATTGGTATGGCTCGAATCCCGACGTTCCTCCCGGCGGCCTTGGCATTCAACTCTGTTCCAGCGGCGTGAACTGCAACGACAGCGGATTCGATTTTGTGGTTACCAGCAACACGGTAGGCGGCGACGATGGTGGATTCTATTCTCCTTATATTCTGGACCAGCATTCCTCGACGTCAATGCTGGTCGGCACCTGTCGCGTTTGGCGCGGGCCACGTCTTGGCGGAGCATTTGTCGCGTTGAGTCCGAACTTCGACACGCTCGGCTCAGGGACCTGTTCCGGAAGCGAAGTGAATCAGGTACGAGCGTTGGCGACCGGAGGCGTGACCGACAACAGTGGTTCCAGCGTGATCTACGCCGCGACCAACGGATTAGGTCCGCTCGAGGGCCCGCTCGAAACGCCCGCTGGTGGCCGCATCTGGGTGACGACGGACGCATCCGCCGGAATCCCTGCGTTTGCCGATGTCACTAACAACGGCCCGCAAGGAAACATCAATCCGAATCAGTATCCAATTTCCAGCGTTGTGACGGACTCATCCGACGCGACCGGCAACACTGCGTACCTGACCGTAATGGGCTTCACTGGTGGCGCGGGACACGTTTGGAAAACGACAAATGCCGGCGCGACTTGGACTGATTTCACCGCGAACCTTCCTGATTCACCGGCCAACGCTGTGGTTGTCTATCCCCCGTTGGCACAGGTCTACGTCGCCACCGATGTCGGCGTCTTCGGAAGCTCGACGAAAACTCCGAGCTGGACGGAACTTGGTCCGATCTCAAGCACCAACCAGCCTGGATTTCTTCCCAACGTTGCGGTAACCGCTTTGGGAGTCTTCGCTGCCGGGGGCCAGCAATTGCTGCGCGCATCGACGTATGGGCGGGGCATATGGCAATTCAATCTCGTGGTCACGCCTGATTTTCAGTTAGTGGTCAGTAACACACCGCTAACAGTCTTTGCTGGACAATCTGCCGCCTTCAACGGAACAGTTGCCGCACAGAACGGATATACAAATTCGGTGACCCTGAGCTGTGTCGCAGGGACGACCTCTCCGCCGAGTACCTGTTCGCCTTCGCCCTTGAGCTTGACTCCCGGTTCGAAGACGCCGTTCACCGTGACCGTCGGGGGCACGGCCGGAGACTATAGCTTCAATATTCAAGCGGCCGGATCCGATATTAATCACCTCACACACGCGGTTCCGGTGACCCTGCATTTGGTCAGTGTAGGGCTGACGACGCCGTCGCCAGCAACTGAGAACGTTCCACGCGGCACTACTTCGTCTCCTGTCAGCTTCCAGGTCACTGCCGCCGGATCATTTAGTCAAAGTGTGACGGTTTCGTGCTCCACCAACATAGCGAACGCAACCTGCGCTCTAACTCCGGGAGCCACCGTTTATCCCACGGCGGCAACTCCTGTGGTGATGACGGCCAGCGTTGCTATTCCGGCTGCCACTAGTGTCGGCAGTTATCCCATCACCATTCAAGCTACAACGGCCGGGGTTTCTCCACTCACAACTTCGTTCACACTCAATGTGACCGCGAACCCGGATTTCATTCTCTCCGAGCCGAGTTCATTCCCCGAGGTAAATGCGGGTAGCAGCGGCACAACAGGATCTATTTCGATTGTCTCGCAGGACGGCTTCAGCGGCACCGTTACTCTGACGTGTCCCGCAACGTATGGAGCCGGCAGTTGTGGCATCAGTCCCAGCACGGTGAGTTCATTTCCTGCGAGCTCAACCCTGACCATCAATGCCACGAGCCTCGCCGCTGGCGCGTATACGCTCACTATCAGCGGAACGTCGGGAGCAGTCGTGCATACGCTGCCGGTGGCGTTCAACGTTGGCGACTATTCGCTGTCCGCGCCGCAGACTCTGACCGCTGTTCCTGGCGCGACGGCGACGGCCAACCTCAAATTCACGTCCTCGTTCTCTTATACCGGAAAGATCAACGCCACTTGCGACGCCAGCGCATTGCCGAGTGCGACATGCACGCTATCGCCGGGCAATCCGATTTCTCTGGCCAGCGGAGGCACGGCGAATTTCATCGCAACCATCAATACTCCGAATGATGCGGTGACAGGAACCTACAACATCAAGATCAACGCGCAAGATACGACTGGAGCGCCAAGTCATGCAGCTACCATCGCGCTTACACTCGAACAGGATTTTCTTGTTAAGTCTTCCACGCCGAGCCAGACGGTGACAGCCGGGCAGACAAGCGGCCCGTACAACTTGACAGTGCAGCCAATCGGAGCATCTTTCAATGCCGCTGTTTCGCTCGCGTGTACATCAGGCCTCCCACCGCAGGCGCAGTGCAGTTTCAGCCCTTCGGGCCCAATTACGCCGGGCAATTCGGCGGTCGATGTTGTGATGAGCATTTCCACGAAGTCGAGCAAGGCTACTGTGTACGCCGGACATTCTTCGATCTTCTTCTCGGCGTTGTTGCTGTTCCCTCTGTTCTTCTTTTTGGGAGAATCACCAAGAGCCACACCGAAGCGCAAGCGGGGTCTGATCCGTGCGACGGTGCTTTTGACCCCACTGATTTTGTTACTTCTGTCGTGCGGAGGCGTCAGCAGCGGCGGCAACGGAAATAGCGGAAGCGGAGGCAGTTCGCCCACTTCGCCGACCCTTTATCAAGTCACAGTCACCGGTACATCCGCCGGGACGCCGCCCGATGCCGGACAAAGTACCGTCGTCAGTCTCGTCGTAAACTAAGTGCTCGCCACCCTTTCTCTGGCGATGTCGACATGACCGATTCCCGCTACAGCGTCATCATCATCGGTGGAGGAGCCGTCGGTCTTGGCGTGGCTCTCGAAATCACGCGACGTTTCCCTCGCCTGCGTCTCCTGCTGCTCGAGAAAGAAGATCGCGTCGCTCGCCACCAGAGCGGACACAACAGCGGAGTCATTCACTCCGGCGTCTATTACAAGCCGGGATCGTTGAAGGCGCGCTTGTGTGTCTCCGGAGCGGCGGCCATGATCGCGTTCTGTCGCCAGCATGGAATTCCACACAACGTCTGCGGAAAAGTAATTGTCGCGACCCAGGAAGACGAACTGCCGCGACTGGAAGAATTGCGCAAGCGCGGCGAGGCCAACGGATTAACCGGACTTCGCATGATCGGTCCGGAAGAATTGCGCGAGATCGAGCCTCATGTCGTGGGCTTATGTGCGCTAGTCGTGCCCTCGACGGGCGTGACGGATTACGCTCTAGTCTGCGATAAGTATGCTGAGCTGATTTCCGGTAACGGCGGCACAGTTTTAACCAGCATCGCGGCAACCGGGATCAAGCGTTCGGATTCCGAAATCACGGTTGAAACGACGCTCGGAGCTTTCTCAACCAACGCCCTCATCAACTGCGCCGGGCTTCATAGCGATCGCATCGCCCGCATGGCGGGAGACGATCCCGGCGTCATGATCGTGCCTTTCCGCGGCGAATATTACGATCTTGTGCCGGATCGCGCCTCGCTCGTCCGCGCCCTGATCTATCCCGTGCCCGATCCGCAGTTCCCCTTCCTGGGAGTCCACTTCACCCGACGCATCACCGGCAAGGTCGACGCCGGGCCGAATGCCGTTCTCGCACTCGCGCGCGAAGGGTATCGCCACACGGACATCAATATTCGCGATCTCGGATCATCCCTGGCATTTCCCGGATTATGGCGGATGGCTCGCCAGCACTGGCGGAATGGACTCGGCGAGTGGCATCGCTCGCTATCGAAGTCAGCGTTCGTCCGAGCTCTGCAACGGTTACTTCCGGAAGTCGGAGAGAATGATCTCGTTCCGGGCGGCTCTGGCGTGCGCGCACAGGCTTTGAAACCCGACGGCGCATTGGTCGACGACTTCCAGTTCGTGCCCTCCGGCAAAGTGCTGCACGTGCTGAACGTCCCTTCACCCGCTGCCACAGCCTCGCTGATGATCGGCAAGGCTATCGTCGACACCGCCGCGGCGAATTTGGGTCTAGCCTAATTCCCTAAAAATTCAGCTTCAGCGACATCTGGATCTGCCGTGGGCTCCCGATCGTCTTATTTGTGATGCCCAGGCCGCTCAGCGTTGGGCAGACGTACAGCGCGGTGTAGGTTGTATCGCATGGTGGAAGCGTCGATGGTGTACCAACGACAGGGAAGCCGTTGAAGTTTATGTTCTGGCTAACGTCATCGATCGGAATATCGAAGCTCGCGGTGTTCGTGAGGTTGAAAATATCCAGCGTGTACTTCAGCGTGAAACGCTCGGTAATTTGCAGAGTCTTTCCCACAGAGATGTCTGCACGGCGCTGCCATGCCTGCCGGAAGATATTTCGTTGTCCGCTGGCAATAAAGTTCGTTTCATAGGGATCATTTGAGGGAATCGCCCCATTCAATGCACCTGGAGCCAGTAACGGCAGGCCGAAGCATGCGGCATTCAGAGCAGGCTTCCCGGGTGTTGCACCCGAAGCTCCCGTAAGCGCCTGCTTAGGAGAGCAGCCTGCCAGCGGAACGATCGGATTGGTGATTCCGTCGTTCACGCCGTAGAAGATGCTTCCCACGGCGCCCGAGTAATCGACGACGCTATACGGCTGTCCGCTTTGGAGTACCGTCAGACCGGAGATTGCCCAACCGTCGGCCAACATTCCCTTCAACGATGTCGCTGAGAAGAACTTCGGCAGTTCATAGGTATAGCTGAAGTTGATCACATGCTTTCGATCGAAGTCTGACAAGCCGTATCCGGATCGCAGATCGAGCGGGTTGTTGCCGTTGTAAAACAATCCCATCGCGCTCTGTTCGTCGGTGGCGTGCGAGAAGGTGTACGAGAAGCCAACCCGCAATCCATGGCTCATACGTTTTTCCACGTGCGTTTGTAGCGCATGGTAGGCCGATATTCCGGCCGCGGTGTAAGACTCCGATTCCGACGAGTACCCGATGTAGGGAACACGCAGGTCAACGTTTCCGCCCTCAAACGTCTGCAGGTACGGTTGCCCATTGGGCAGCGTGTAAGGATCAAAAAACGCATCAGCGAGGATCGAGTAGCCGTACGTGTAGTCCTGCTCAAACGGAGTTCCTTGGCGAATGGGGCTGCTCGGAGACGCAATCTGCGCCTGGTTGAACGGCAAGGGAACTACGGCATGACGCCCCAGGTTGCCGACGTAGCCGATCTCGACCGCGAGATCGTTCCGCGGCTGCCACTGAATATCCAGCGTCTGGTTCATGGTGTACGGAAGCTTGTTCGCGCGGTTGTAGTCCGCGAACGAGAACAGCGGAATTCCGGATGAGATTGCAGTCGCGTTAGGGAGGGCCAGGTCGGCAGGGTTGCCGCTTGGACCGGGCCCCAGAGTATTTCCCCACGGCGCTTCAAAGTTGCTGCAAACCGTGTAACCGAACGGGCTGCAGGTCTGCGAATTCACCCATGGAGGAGTCTGGTTCACGCCGAATGGGCCGCCCGCGATCACGCCCGATGCGAATCCCGGCGAGAGATAGGTGAACAACTCACCGCGATCGTAATAGAGACCCCATCCCGCCCGGACCACCAACTTGTCGTTGAACTTCCTCGGGCTCCAGGCGAGTCCCACACGCGGCGCCAATCCCCATTGCCGTCCCGTGAGCGTTGAATTGCTCACGCCCTTTGTCGGAAAGTCTGGATTGTTTCCGGCGACGATAAATCCGTTGGAAGTGATCGTGTCCGAGGTCGCGTCATAGCTGTATTTTGAGGGATCGAAGTTGAAGATGCGCCCGTTCTTCTCGGTCAGACCGCCGTGATAATCGAAGCGGATGCCGGCGCTGAAACTGAGATTCGGACGGATCTGAAACTTGTCCTGCGCAAACCATCCCGACTCGTTCGACCGGTAATAGCGATTGGCGTCGCCTTGCAGGAAGTTGGTCGTGATAAAGCCATCCGCGGTGTAGTCAATCGGCAGCCCTTGCAGAAAATTGTCGAAACTCGTAAAGCCGATCATGCCCGTATTGGTTCGCTGATCGCGAGCATTCAGCTGGGTGTAGGAGTAGCTGCCTCCGAAAGTCACAGTGTGCTTGCCATGATTCCAAACAGCATTCGCAGACGGCATCCACCGGTTCTGAAAGATGCCGGTGAAGGCGCCCTGTGAGGCCGCGGTTGAGCCAATGTTCATCCCTGCGTTGAAGACTCCGTTGGGATTATTCGGA
>Ga0209007_1000589_pt1 | contig 13021 bp, 8 predicted proteins | sample JacPinW_OM1H0_O2_FD_187961 | JGI IMG/M metagenome (GOLD analysis project Ga0209007, IMG submission 187961) | Forest soil microbial communities from Algoma, Ontario, Canada - Jack Pine, Ontario site 1_JW_OM1H0_O2 (SPAdes) (version 2) | ecosystem: Environmental > Terrestrial > Soil > Boreal...
TCTGGCACGAAAGCTGATTTTGAAATGATTGTCCGCATCGCCGACGCGATGGGTTTCGATGTCCGCAAACTGGTTCCGTTCGGCGGAGGAACTCGGGCGGATATGGGTCAATCTCGCGGAGCTCAGTCGGGCGAGGCCGACCGTCACGCGGTATGGCTTGAGCTGCAAGGGCTGGAACCGAAGTTGAGTCCGCTCGATCCCATGGCGATTCTCGACGAAATCCAGCGCCTGGTGCCCGGTTATGAAGCTTCTCGCAGGAATCTTCTGGCCGGCAACAGCGAGCACACGTCGTTGACCAAGAGCGGTCCGGGCGCGGCACACCCTGCGGAATCGATTGCCCCGGCCAACGATGGACTGTTCAGTTCCGGCACGTTGGGACGATACTCGCGCACCTTGAAGTCAGTGATGGAAAGCCACGAAGTGAAACCCGCAGAAGTTGCTGCGGACTGACTCCGAGATACGGTATCCGGGATGCGGCAATTTGAAGTTTGTGCTTGAAGGAAACGTTGTTCGAGCCAGAGAGGAAGCAAGGCGTGGCATTGCCAATTTGGATTTTCATCCTCGCGTCGGTGATCAAGTCGGCGATTGTCCTGGTCCTGCTACTCACCGCAGTCGCGTACACCGTTTGGCTGGAGCGCAAGGTCGTGGGCCACATGCAAAATCGCTGGGGCCCTTCGCGGGTCGGCCCCTTTGGCCTGCTGCAGCCGGCCGCCGACGGCCTGAAGTTTCTATTTAAGGAGGATTTGACTCCGCCGCACGTCTACAAGCCGCTATTCATTGCGGCCCCGCTGATTGCCGTCATCTTCGCGCTCACCTCGATCTCGCTGATTCCGTTCGGCAACGCGATCGCGATCGGCGGATACAGTATTCCGCTTCAGATCACGGACGTGAACACGGGGCTGCTGCTGATTCTCGGAGTCACCTCGATTGGGGTTTACGGCGTGGCCTTAGCCGGATGGTCGTCGAACAACAAATATTCCTTGCTCGGCGGCCTGCGTGCGAGTGCGCAGATGGTGAGCTACGAGATTTCGCTCGGCCTGTCGCTGGTGGGCGTGCTGATCATGTCGGGCAGCTTCAGCCTGCGCGATATTGTGAACTCGCAAGCCGGACATTTCTGGGGATTCATTCCGCGCTGGAATATTTTTCATGGGCAGTTCATTGGCTTCTTCTGCTACCTGATGGCGGCTTATGCGGAGACAAACCGCATTCCGTTCGACCTGCCGGAGGCGGAAACCGAGCTGGTCGCCGGCTATCACACCGAATACAGCTCCATGAAGTTCGCCATGTTCTTCATGGCCGAATACGCGAACATGATTACGGTGGCCTGCGTGGCCACGCTGTTGTTTTTCGGCGGATGGCAGAGCCCCTTTGGCGAACCAGCATGGCTCGAGGCACATGGGGCGCCGGCGCTGCTGCTAGCCCTGTTCCCGGTCGTCTGGTTCATCGCGAAGGTTTTTGTATTTCTCTTTTTGTATATCTGGGTGCGCGGCACGCTGCCGCGCTTCCGTTACGACCAACTGATGGCGTTTGGCTGGAAGTTCCTGCTGCCGCTGGCGCTGATGAATCTCATCGCCACTGCGATCGCAGTAGCCTGGTGACATAACGAAGTTCTCAGTTCTTGGTTCTCAGTTCTCAGCGCGGGGCAGTGATGCCGGCTGAGATGTCGCTCTGGCGCCGAGTTTTTCTGAGAACCGAACTGGGAACTGAGAGCTGTTTTTATGAGTGTTCACTTAATCCTGTTTCTAGCTTTCGGAACGGTCTGTGTGGCGGGTGCGGTGAACCTGCTGGCGCAAAGGCATCCCATTAACGGCGCGCTCTCCTTGATCGCCGTCATGGCTGCGCTGGCTGGCGAATACCTGCTGCTGGGGGCGGAGTTCGTCGCGGCCGTGCAGGTGATCGTTTACGCCGGCGCCATCATGGTGTTGTTTGTGTTCACCATCATGCTGCTGAATGCCGGAGAAGAAGAACGCACCAGGGGCAGCCGGGTCGCCGTTTTGTTCGGGATCCCGGGCATGTTGCTGGGAAGCCTCCTGGTGGGGTGGGTGGTGTTGCGCCATTCGGGAACCGAGGCGGTCGCCGCGGGCGCTTTGCCGGGCGATCCCAAGGTCATCGGGCAATTACTGTTTCACGAATTTCTGCTGCCGTTTGAAATCACTTCGATCCTCATCCTGATCGCCATCATGGGCGCAGTGGTGTTGGCCAGCAAGCCGGCAACTTCAGCGGCCAGGAAGGTGGAGTAATGGTTCCGCTCTCCTATTACCTGGTGCTCAGCGGGTTTCTGTTCGCCTGCGGCGTGGCCGGATTTTTGATCAAACGCAACATCATTACCATCTTCATGTCGATTGAGTTGATGCTCAACGGGGTGAATCTTTCTTTCGTCGCTTTCGCGGCGCACTGGCACGTGCTGGCCGGGCAGGTGTTCGTCTTCTTCGTCATGGTGGTAGCGGCGGCCGAAGCTGCGGTGGGGCTGGCCATCATCATTGCCGTTTACCGCACGCGCGAGACTCTGAATGTGGACCAGGTGAACCTGCTCAAACTATGACGCCCAATCTCAATCTCTGGCTGATCCCGGTCCTGCCGTTGGCGGGCGCAGCGATTAATGGTCTGTTGGGGAAGAGGTCTTCGCGGACTGCCGTAAGCACGGTCGGGCTGGTATTCTCCGGTGCGGCCTTCGCGTGGGCATTGGTAGTTGCGCTTCGGGTTTCCTCCGCCCTCCTTCCCCACCCGGAGTATGTTGCCCACTGGATCCGTTCGGGCAGTTTCAGCGCCGACTTCGCTCTGTATCTCGATCAACTTTCGTTGATCATGCTGCTGGTCGTCACCGGCGTCGGGTTTCTCATCCACATCTATTCTGTGGGCTACATGTGGGACGACCCCAGCTATTACCGCTTCTTCGCCTACCTCAACCTATTCATGTTTTTCATGCTGACGCTGATCCTGGCCAATAACTACCTGGTGATGTTTATTGGCTGGGAGGGCGTGGGCTTGGCGTCCTATCTTCTGATCGGGTTCTGGTTCACGAAAGATTCGGCGGCTTCGGCGGGAAAGAAAGCATTCATCGTCAACCGCATTGGCGACTTTGGATTTCTGATCGCGCTTTTCCTGATCATCCAGCACTTCGGTTCGCTGAACTTCACTCAGGTCTTTTCCCAAGTCCAGCCGCTCGCGCCGGAAACCGCCAGCGCCGGACTTCTCACCGCGATCGGCATTCTGCTGATGGTCGGAGCCTGCGGCAAGTCGGCGCAGATTCCGCTCTACGTCTGGCTTCCCGACGCGATGGAAGGTCCAACGCCGGTCTCGGCGCTCATTCACGCCGCGACCATGGTCACGGCCGGCGTGTACATGGTCTCACGGTCGCACATGATTTTTGAGCGCGCGCCGATGGCGCTAATGGTGGTAGCGGTGATTGGAACGCTGACTGCGCTTTTCGCGGCGACGATCGGCATCACCCAAACCGACATCAAAAAAGTGCTCGCCTATTCCACGATTTCTCAGCTCGGCTACATGTTCCTGGCTTGCGGTGTGGGGGCGTTCTCCGCGGGAATTTTTCACTTGATGACGCATGCATTTTTCAAAGGACTGCTGTTTCTGGCGGCCGGGTCGGTGATCCATGCCGTGGGCGGCGAGCAGGACATGCGCAAGATGGGGGGACTCCGCGCCTACATCCCGGTGACCTTTGCAACCATGTTCATCGCCACGCTGGCCATTACCGGAATCCCGCCGTTCGCGGGATTCTGGAGCAAGGATGAAATCCTCTGGCAGGCTTATCAGACCAGTTGGGTTTATTGGCTGATCGGCGTCATCACCGCCTTCCTCACTTCGTTCTACATGTTCCGTTTGTTGTTCATGACGTTTTGGGGAGACTACCGAAGCTCTCAGGTGGACGAGCATGGACGGGTCCATGCCGCCCACGGGCAGGATGGACACGGCCACGGAGAGCCTCACGAAAGCCCAATGGTGATGCTGGTTCCCCTCATGATCCTGGCATTCCTTTCCATCGTGGGCGGACTGGTGGGTATCGGCAACCGCTTTGAGCATTTCCTGGCTCCCGTGTTTGCTTCAGGGGCGGTTTCAGAAACGGCTGCAGAAACGGCGAGCAGTGTCACCGAATATGTGTTGATGGGTTTTTCGGTGGCGGTTGCGTTTCTCGGCCTGTTCTTTGCGTATGTGCTCTATGTGAGCCGGCCGCACCTTCCGCGAAAGATCTCCGACGCACTGAATGGCTTCTACACTGCGGTTTTGAATAAGTATTACGTCGATGAATTTTACGCGAAGCTTTTCGTCAAGCCGCTGGTGGATGGATCGACCAGCATTCTGTGGCAAGGGATCGACCGGAGAGTTATCGACGATACGGTGAACAACGCGGCCGATGGAGCGCGGCACGTTTCGGATGAGGTTCGCCACATGCAGTCCGGCAACCTGCGGTCTTATGCGGGCTGGATCGCAGCCGGCTCTGCCGTGGTGATTGCTTACATGATCTGGATGGGAGTGCGATGAGCACCGATAGTTGGAGCCCCTACATTCTCACGTTCGTGACCTTTGCCCCGCTGCTGGGAGCTTTGCTGCTGGTGATTTTTCCCCGCCGTGATCGCGACATCCGTATTTTCGCGCTGGCGTTTTCGCTGCTTACTTTTCTGCTCTCGCTGCACTTGCCGGTGCACTTCCATCGCAGCCAGGCAGAATTCCAGTACGAAATTGACCGCTCGTGGATTTCAACGCCCAACATTCACTACCACATGGGCATGGATGGAATCTCGTTGTGGCTGGTGGTGCTGACTACGTTCCTTACGCCGCTGTGCGTGTTTATCTCCTGGAAATCGGTGCGCGACCGGGTGAAGGAATTTTTCATCCTGCTGCTGATCCTCGAGACCGCGCTGATCGGCGTGTTCACTTCTCTCGATCTGTTCCTCTTCTATTTTTTCTGGGAAGCCACGCTGATTCCGATGGCTTTGCTGATCGGCGTGTTCGGGCACGAGCGCAAAGTTTACGCAGCCGTAAAATTCTTCATGTACACCATGATCGCGTCGGTGTTTATGCTGGCGGCGATTCTTTGGCTCTACGCTCATACCGGCACTTTCGATTTCGTCGCCATTCGTGATCAGATCGCCCGCGGCGCGCTGCCCAGCTTCCCCGCCGCGGCGCAGTGGCTTTTCCTCGGATTCTTTCTGGCTTTCGCCGTGAAGGTTCCTCTGTTTCCGTTCCACACCTGGCTGCCCGACGCCCACGTCGAAGCCCCTACGGCCGGATCCGTTCTGTTGGCCGGGGTACTGCTGAAGATGGGCACCTACGGGATGCTGCGCTTCAACCTCGGTTTGTTCCCGGAGCAGGCTCGCCACAATGCCGGGTGGATTATGACGCTGGCGCTGATCGGAATTATTTATGGCGCTCTGGTGGCCATGGTGCAGCCCAACATGAAGAAGCTGATCGCTTACTCTTCGATCAGCCACTTGGGCTTTGTGGTGCTGGGAATCTTCAGTTTCACCCAAGCGGGATTCAACGGCGCCATGTTCGTCATGCTGGCGCACGGTGTTTCCACGGGCGGACTGTTCATGCTTACCGGAATTCTGCACGAGCGCCGCCATACATACGAGATTTCGGAATTTGGCGGTCTGGCCGCTCCCATGCCGATCTACGCGGCTTCTTTTCTATTCATTGTGCTTGCGTCCCTCGGCCTTCCGCTGCTGAATGGATTCATCGGCGAATTCCTGGTGCTCAGCGGCGCCTTCCAGGCGAAGGCTGTCTACGGAATCCTGGCGGCGACGGGCGTGATCTGGAGCGCCTGTTATTTATTGTGGATGTATCAGCGAGTGTTTTACGGCAAAGTGACGCATCCGGCGAACCAGTCGCTACCCGATCTGTTGGCGTTTGAGAAAGCCGCGGTGTGGCCCTGCGCCTTGGCGGCGCTGGTGATGGGTATCGCTCCGATTCTGTGGCTGGGCGCGATTGATCCGGCGGCACAGGCCGCGCTCACCCCGTTCACCCAAGTCATGGGCAAGGTGGTCGGGCAATGACGAACCTGCTCTTGCCGGCCGCACTGTTCGAGACAATTCCGCAGGGCGTGGACTATATTCGCATTCTGCCGGAGCTTCTGCTGTCCGTCTTCGGCATCGTAGTGATGGTGCTCGATCCTCTGCTGGAGGAGGAAAAGAGCCAGAAATTGATTGGCTTTCTCGCGCTTGGCGGCACCGTTGCCGCACTTCTCGCCACCCTGTATATGGCGCAATCGCCCGGCCTAGCATTCTCCAACATGGTGAAGGTGGACAACTTCAGCGTGTTCTTCCATTTTCTGATCATCGGCATTGCCGGGGTGGTCATTCTCAGTTCGTTCGAATACATGGCGGTCGAGAAAATTCGCGCCGGAGAATACTACGCACTGATTCTTTTTGGTGCGGTCGGCATGGCGCTGATGTCTTCGGCTGTGGAATTGGTTCTGATTTTTATCGCGCTTGAGATTTCTTCCATCTCTACTTATATTCTGACCGGATTCCGCCGCAACGAGGCATCGAGCAGCGAAGCGTCGCTCAAGTATTTTCTTCTGGGATCGTTCGCCACGGCGTTTTTTCTGTATGGCGTGGCGCTCATGTTCGGCGCTACCGGATTCACCAACATCGACCAAATCAGTCGGAAGCTTGAGGCCGGGCCGGTGGTGTTACTGGTGTACGTGGCCATGGCACTGATGTTGGTCGGCCTGGGATTCAAAGTAGCGGCTGCTCCTTTCCATATTTGGACGCCCGACGTGTACGAAGGCGCCCCCGCTCCGATCGTGGGTTTTATGTCCACCGCGCCCAAGGCGGCGGCGTTTGCCGTGCTGTTGCGTGTGGTGTTCACCATCAATGCACCCGGCCGTGTCGGGCTCCTCTGGCTCGCTGCAGCCCTTTCCATGACTTTGGGCAATGTGGGAGCTCTGGTCCAGAGTAACGTCAAGCGGCTGCTGGCTTATTCTTCGATCGCCCATGCCGGCTATCTGCTGATGGCCTTCGCCATGACGGACCCGGCAAATTCCACCGCCGGGATTGCCGCCGCCATGTTTTACACTGCAGCCTATGCCGCTATGAACGTGGGCGCGTTCGCTGTGGTCAGCCATTTCGGCAACGCCGGCGAACGTTATGTGAGCCTCGAAGACTACGCGGGTCTCGGCCGCAGCTCTCCAATGCTGGCGGCCACGCTCACCATTTTCCTGCTCTCCCTGATGGGCATTCCCATGACTGGGGGTTTTTTCGCCAAGTTCTACGTCTTCAGCGCCGCGGTGAAAGCTCATCTGATTTGGCTAACGCTCATCGGCGTGATCAACAGCGCCATCGGAGCCTACTATTACCTCCGCATCATCGTCGTGATGTATATGCGTGAATCGCGCAAGCAGGTGCCGGTCACGCCGATCCCGTTTGGATTGGGGGCCGCGCTGGCGATTAGCCTGGTGGCGACCTTTTATCTCGGCATCCTGCCGAACCGGGTTCTCGAATACGCTCAGCAATCCGCTCCGGAGTTGCTCCCCGTGCCACTGCCCGCTGCCTATGCGAGGACCGCTCAAACACAGCCTGCGGAGGCCCTTCCACAGCGCTGATTCTTGTGCAAAAAATCGAGAAACGCGCATTGACAAGAACCTTCGATCGCGTGCATCATGTGTGCAACAAGTTTATGGTCAGTCGTTCGCTCTCAAGGAAATGACGGATGGCCTGGAGGCAAGCAATGTACAAACTGATTCATCAGCTATGGTCGGAAGATGCGGGACAAGATATCGCGGAATACGCGGTAATGTTGGCGGTAATTCTGGTTTTGGTGGTCGGAACGGTTCGCTTGATCGGGTCGAACGCCAATAATGTATTCTCAACCGCAGCCAGTTCGATCCAGTAGGCAGCCAATTCCGCAGTTTGAGACCACGTCGTCTCATTAGCGCGACAGGAACTTCATGACACGATTTACCTCAGGCTCCGCCTTTACCGCCGACTTCTGGTTCCGACAGAACGCGGCTGCGGAGCAGCTTGGAGTGAGGTTGAGCCACTGACGGCCACCTAAACTAACAAGCCTCAACCGCAAGCCGCGATCCAGGGATCGCGGCTTTTGTTTTCTCGGAGACTCATTCAAGGAGAACCGTCGCGATGATTGTCAACATGTCAGAGAAAGCCACCGAGCAGGAAATCAACCACATCATCGAACGCATCCGCGAAGCCGGGTATCAGCCCCACGTCACGCGCGGCACCGAGCGCACGATCGTCGCCGCGGTGGGGAGCGGTCGTCGCCATGAGATCGAAGCGCTTCTGGTCGCGCCCGGAGTGGACAATGTGGTCGCCATTGCTCAGCCCTTTAAGTTGGTGAGCCGCCAGGTAAAGCCGGAACGCTCGGTGGTGAAGATAAATGGCGTCGCGATCGGCGGCCCTGACGTGGTGGTGATCGCCGGCCCCTGTTCGGTGGAGTCGCGCGCCCAGTTGCTCGACACCGCCCACGCGGTAAAGCGCGCCGGAGCCGCCATGCTGCGCGGGGGAGCCTACAAGCCACGCACCTCCCCCTATGACTTTCAGGGCCTTGGCCTGGAGGCGCTGAAGATTTTGCGGGAAGCCCGCGAAGAAACCGGGCTTCCGGTGGTCACCGAAGTGATGAGCACCGAAGACGTTGACGTCATCTGCGAACACGTCGACATGCTGCAGGTGGGAGCGCGCAACATGCAGAATTTCGCCCTACTCCGCCGTCTGGCGACGGTCAACAAACCCATTCTGCTGAAGCGCGGACCGTCGGCCACCGTGAAAGAGTGGCTGCTCGCGGCCGAGTACCTGTTGTCTGGAGGCAATCAACAGGTAGTGCTGTGCGAGCGCGGCATCAAGACTTTTGAAACCGAAATGCGCAACACCATCGACTTGGCGGCGGTCGCCCTGGCCCGCGATTTGTCGCATCTGCCGGTGATTGCCGATCCTTCCCACGGTACCGGCAAACAGAGCCTGATTGCGGCGGTCTCCCGTGCGGCCGTCGCTGTCGGCGCCGACGGTCTCATGATTGAGGTGCATCCGTGCCCGGAACGCGCTCTGTCGGACGGAGCTCAGTCTCTCGACTTCGCGGGATTCGGCAAGGTCATGCGGGCGCTGGCAGAACCGCTGCGGCAGACCGCCAGCCTGCCCGCGGCGGTGACGACTGCGTCGTAAAACACAATCGGTTGGGATGCTTAGCGATTGGCAAGCACCTGGGGTTTCGCTGTTTCAGCGAATCTCAGCGAGGGAGTGCTCGAGCGCGCCGCGCTTCGGTGCCGGCATGGCGCCCACTTCGCTCGCCACCCACGCGCCCACCAGATTGGCCACTTCGTTCATCAGATCGAGAGACGCGCCATGCAGGTACTCGTGCACCAGTCCTGCGGTAAATGCGTCACCCGATCCCACCGTATCCGCTACTCGGACTCGAAACCCTGGATGCTGGCTCGAATCCTTGCCCCGCACCAGCATACTTCCCCGTCCGCCCCGCGTGAGGCACACCAGCTTCAAATCATAGGTGCGGAGCAACCATTGCGCCGAAGATAACTCATGCTGGTGCGGAGCCTTGTTCAAGGTCATGATCTTCGGCAATTCCTCGTCGTTCAGCTTGACGATGTCGGCCAGCCGCATTGATTCCGCAAGCACTTCCTGGGAGTAATAGGACTGCCGGAGGTTGACGTCGAACACTTTCACCGTGCGCGGCGGAGTGGCGTCAAGAAAATGTCGAATCGTGGCGCGGCTTTCCTCCGAGCGTTGCGCCAGCGATCCGAAACAAACCGCGTCCGTCTTTTCGGCCAGGTGTTGCCAATCCAGCGTCCACTCCAGAGAATCCCAGGCCACCGGATGCGCAATTTCAAATCGCGCCAGCCCCTTGCCATCGAGTTCAACCTTCACGGTGCCGGTGGGACGCTCTCGGTCGGTCTGCACATGATCGATGTTGAGCCCGAGTTCCTCCATGCGGCGCAGCGCGTCCAGTCCCGGCGAATCCTCGCCCACGCGGCTCGCCACAATCCCCTGATCTCCCATGAGCGTCGTGATGTAAGCGAAGTTTGCCGGCGCGCCGCCCAAGCAGGTCCGCTCCGGCAAAAGGTCCCAGAGCACTTCGCCCAGTCCTACGACTTTCTTCTTCATGGTCGATTCACCGGGATAGGATTGGGCTCCTGTGACTTCAGCGCAGAGAAAAAGAGGGACTCCCGAAGGAATCCCCCTGTGAGTTACTCGGTGGTGTCTCTAGAACGAGAACTTCAACGCGAACTCGAGCTGACGCATGCCGCTAGTCGAACCCGGCGAAGAATCCTCCTCAATGTCGGTGACCTGGCCAGCATTGCCGCCGCAGTCGATACAGAGGTTCCCCTGATTGGCGTTGAAGCCCAGCACCGGATGATTGAACACGTTGAAGGCATCCATGCGGAATTGTGCTTTCACCCGCTCGGTGATGGAAAAGTTCTTCATGAGCGTCGCATCCGCCCAAAAACCACGAGGGCCGATAAGACTGTTCACGCCATAGTTGCCCAGATTGCCGAATCCCGGATCGGCGAACGGGCCGCCTGTGGTAGTCGTAATGTTGGCTACCGGCGTGAAGAACTGGACGTAGGGGCTTGCGCCTGCCGGATGTTGGAGCGATCCCGATCCTCGCTTGAAGGAGCCGGTTCCTTTGTCGGGACGGCAAATGCCCACATCTTCCTCGCCGCCGCATTCGGCAAAGCTAGGTGTCCAGGGCAAGCCGCTGCTCCAATTCGAGATACCCGCGATCTGCCAACCGCCGATAATCAAGTCTTCGGCCCTGCCCGCGTTTCCAGCAAAGCTCTTTCCCTTGCCAAACGGCAGCTCATACACCGTGCTCGTTGCCCAAACATTGTGACGGACCTGATCGGACGGCCCCCAAGAGATGGCATGGCTGATGTTGTAGTAGTTGGAGTCGTACCTGTCGGCACGGGCGTAGGTGTAATGAGTCAGGAACTGCAGACCGTGATTGAAGCGCTTGTCTACCTTAACCTGCAACGCGTTGTATATGCTGCTGGCGTCGTTGCCCAGGTAGTTGCCCTGGTCGGTGGAGCAGCACATCAGAGAGCCGGTGGTGCTGCTGGGGTCGGGGTAGCCCGAATAGGTGAACGCGTTGTAGTAGGGCCGACGCTGGACTTGGGGCACGCCGGCAGCGTAACCCACAATCGACGGCCCGTTGACATTGTAAGTGTTGCCATCACCGGCAAACCCATGGCTTCCGTGGTTGCCGATGTACGCCACTTCCAGTGAGGTGCTGCTGGTTACTTGTCGCTGTACCGTCGCGTTCCACGAATCCAGAGACGGCAGGCGCTGGAAGGTGGGACGGATATGCGGCTGTGCGCAACTCTGCCCCTCCGTTACTCCGCCAATGACCACGGAACTCGTCTGGAAACACTGCGGCCCCGCCAGCGGGAGCACTCCGCCGGGAAACGTTGTGGGGAACGGAAACGCGGGAGGACCGCTATCCAGCTTGAATGCCGTATCGTAATTGCTGGTCGAACCCTGAACTAGCTGTGCGGCCAATACGGGTAGGTTTTGGGTTACGGCGTGACCGAAGTTGGAGCCGAAAACGCCCATGTCGTAGCTGCGTCCGTATCCCATGCGGACCACTGTCTTCGTATTTAGTTGGTAAGCCAAGCCGATTCGAGGCGCGAAGTAGCTCCACTTGTTGTCAATGTTACCGTTCAAGCCGATCCCGTCTTCGCCAGCTACACGGATCACGCCCTGAACGATGTTCGCGAATCCACCCTGGTCCTTACCGTTGACGTACTCAGGGAAATAGACTTCCCAGCGCACGCCGTAATTCAGTGTGAACTTGGGCGTGACGCGCCACGTGTCTTGTCCGTAGTAGAACATCCGGTGCTGCCGTTCGGCAGCGGTCAGGCTGGTGGCAACGTAGCGGCTGAGCTGGGTCACGTCGCCGAGCATGTAGGTAGCGAAATCCAACCCTCCCAAGCCGCTGGCGTCGGCGCCATTATTGGAGCCGTCCTGCACGCCGCCGGAAGTGTTTAGATGGCTAAAGGCATAAACGCCAGCCCGGTTCGAGTCGCTCGGCACTCGTAGATTGCGGGCGTAACGGAAGTCGGCGCCAAACTTGAACTGATGATTGCCATGAATCTTTGTCATGTTGCCAACCCACTGGAACGAGCGCTCGCGCTCGACGAGCGGGCAGTTGCAGCGAGCAACGCCGAGGCCGTCTCCAAAGTTGGAGCCGGTGCCGTCCAAGTCGAACTCGCCCAAGCCGGAGGTTTCTAACGCCTGCGACCCAGTTTGATTGGCGTTGGGGATGCCGAAGTTCGTCATTGCCGCAACACCGACGTCAGGTTTGGCGGTGAGCGGGTTGTACTGGAAGTAGCCGAAACGGAAATCGCCAAGCAGAGTCGAGCTGAAAGTTTTGGTTACACCGGTAGCCAAGCTGTAGTTGTGAACGTTCGATTTGCCTGCCAATCCACCGGGTCCATATCCAATGCCGCCCACAGCACCAAGGCTAGGTGCTCCCGAGAGCGCGAAGTAATTCAGGCTGAAGCGGCCGAAGACATTAATCGTTGGGCTCGTGGCGTAGTCAAATCGAGTGTCGAAGCTGTTTTGGTTGTAAGGGCCGGAGCCGGCGCCCACGAAGTTGGTGGTGGAATTGCCATTGGTGGGACTGGGAAAGGCCGCGAGCATATTCAAAGACGCCGCCGACATTCTGGACACCGGAATCTGAAATGGGGTGGCGCAAGCCGCCTGGTTCTTGGCTAGGTAGCCTGCGGTCGCGGGACCGAACGGGACAAACTCTGGATGGGAACCACAAAAGGCGGATCGCCCCGCGCCACTCGAAGTACCGGTTGCCGGGTCGTACAGGAAGTTGGAGGGATCTCCAGCAGTTCCGTTGCCGATATTTGATGCGTAACTGCTGAAGTCGCAGTTCGTCCCGCCAGCGACGCAGGTACTCTCCAGCAGCGCGGTCGGAATTGTCTCCTCGTTGCTGACGCCGTTTTCCTGGCGCGTGAGCTGGAAGTCAGCGAAGTAGAACAGCTTGTTCTTGACGATAGGGCCGCCCAGGGTCGCTCCGTACTGTTGCC
>Ga0209007_1000590_pt1 | contig 13015 bp, 11 predicted proteins | sample JacPinW_OM1H0_O2_FD_187961 | JGI IMG/M metagenome (GOLD analysis project Ga0209007, IMG submission 187961) | Forest soil microbial communities from Algoma, Ontario, Canada - Jack Pine, Ontario site 1_JW_OM1H0_O2 (SPAdes) (version 2) | ecosystem: Environmental > Terrestrial > Soil > Boreal...
CGCGCCGACGCGCACTTCGGCATCGAGGTACTCGACCCGCCGATCCTCGCCGAGATCTTCCGCGTGCACCGCGAGGAGCTCGTCCAGCGCCCGCTGCGCCGGCGCTGCGGCTGATTCCCCGAGCCGCGCGTGCTCGAAGGCAATCGATGACCAGACCGCCGCGCGCCGCGCGTGCAGCCGGCTTCTCATGACGGCGCTCAACCCTTGCTCGTCGATCCCGGCAAGCAGCGCCTGACGCTGCTGATCGAGCGAAGCGCGCAGCAGCGGAGTGAGCGCCGGGTCGATGCACTCGCCGCGTGTCAGGCCGAGAGCTGCCCGCGCACGCTCCTCGACTGTCGCCCGCGGCAGCGCGAGCACGCGGCGATACAGCTCACCGTCGTAGCACACCTGCATGCGACCCGAGCGCTCGAAGCTGCGCATGTGCACGCCGAACTGTCCGACCACGTCGAGGTGCGCCGCGAGTTGTGCGGGATGAGGAGCGCTGCCCGAAGCCTGATCCGCCAGTCGCTCGGCCATGCTCGCGATGGCGTCGAACGGCTCCGCGGTCAGCTCGTTCGCGGGCACGGCCCGCAGATACGCCGCGCCGTAGCTGATGCCGAGCGCCTCCCACCCCGGGGTGTCCCGGAGGAAGCGCAGCACCGCGAGCAGCTCCGGTGCATCTGCGGCGCCCAGGCCCACCGTGCGCACCGCCTCGCTCTTGAGGTACCCGCCGCGCTCGCGACGGTAGTCGTAGACGCTGAGATACCCCGCCCGCTCGCCACGCACCTCGAGCACCTCGCCCTGCCAGAGCGAGGTGAGCTCGGTGGCGCCCGAGCGCGGCGCCGCGCGCAGCGCCGCGTGGTCCTGGACGACGATCGCCAGCGACGCGGCGAGCGCGGCAATCACCGTGGCCGCTCCGGCGGGGGCACAGCGCCCACCAGGTTCGAACCGATGAACTCCCCCGCCGCAGGCGTCGGGGCAATGATCACCTGCACCTTGTCGGAGAGCTTGTCGGCGAGTGTCTTCTGGATCAGGAGCGGATAGTGCGCGAGCAAGGCCCCCTCGCGCTCCATCTGGCCCGCGCTCGCCTTGCCGACGAGGTCGAGCCGGTACGCCTCCGCATCGGCGAGCTTCTCGCGCGAGTCGGCCTCGCCCCGCGCCTCGATGCGGCGAGCCTCGGCCGAGCCTTCCGCGGTGCGGATGCGCGCGACCTTCTCCGCCTCCGCCTCGAGCCGGCGCTGTTCGATCTGCTTCTGCTTGAAGGGCAGGATGTGCTTCATGGTCTCCTCCTGCGCGCGCGAGGCGATCACCTGTTCCTCGCCCGCCGCCTCGGCCGCCTTCTCGCGCCGCACCTTGTCCGCTTCGGCCTCGAGCCGCGTCTCCTTCACCTGCGCCTCCTTGAGCTCGAGGGTGTAGCGGACCTTCTCGGTCTCGAGCTCCTCGGCGAGGAGCTTCTCCATCTGCGCGCGGTACTCCGCCGGCAGATCCACCCTGCCCATGTCGACACCCCGCAGCACCAGCCCGACGGCGGCGAGCTTCGGTGCGAGCTCGGTGGCGATCTCCCGCTGGATCTGCGCGCGCTCGCTCGAGAAAATCTCCCGCACCGCATGCCGCGCGAGCAGCGGGTAGACGATTCCCTGCACCGCCGGGCGCACCAGATCCGCATTGAGGTCGTCGGGAAGCTCACCGGACAGCGAGCCGATGCGCGCGCGGTCGACGGCCCAGCGCACCGTCAGATCGACGCCGATCGACAGGCCCTCGCTCGATTGAAAGGGGGCGGGGCCTCCCGCTCTCGTGCCCTCTGTCGGCCGGTACATCTGATCGCGGGTCGAGTAGCGGTGCACCTGATGAATGCCGGGAAGGACGAGCACCGTGCCCGCGGTGTAGGCATTCGCCGCGCCGTCGAAGAGGTTGGTGCGTACCAGCACCTCGTCGCGGCGCACCGTGGCGAACGGCGGATGAGCGTCGAGGACCCAGGCGACGAGGACGAGTATTGCGCCGGCCACGAGCGCGGGGCGCCGGCGCCGGCCGGCTGCGAGCAAGGCGTGCGCCGCCCGCGCCGTCGCCGCACCGAGCCGTGCAAACGCGCGGCTCAGGAATTCGAGCAGAGCATCGAAGCGATCCGCCATGGCGAGGACTCCTGGTGATCGTTGCACCGCCTCGAGTGCAAGAGTCTCGCAGCCGCCTGTGGCAAAGCGGTGGGGCGATAGTGGCAGTCAGATGGCGGGGCGTCGCCTGCGGAGCTTTAAGACTTAAGCTCGATCGTCCAGGTCACGGGAGCCTCTGCGATCAGCGAGGAGCGCACGCTGCAGTACTTGGTGACGGAGAGCTCAACCGCGCGGGCGAGCTTCTGCGCGTTGGTGCCGGGCGCCGAGACGACAAAATGCAGCACCGCCGCGGCGAGTCGTCGCGGGGTCTCCGTGACGCGGCGCGCCTCGACTCGCACCCGCAGCGCCTGCACGGGCGTGCGCTGTTTGGCGAGGATCGACACGACGTCGGTAGCCGCGCAGGTGGCGATCGCCGCGAGCAGCAGATCGAAGGGGCTCGGCGCGGCGTTGGCATCACCGTCGACCCGCACCTTCGGGCCCTCTACCCGACCGGCTTCGAACTCGCTGCCGCGAACCCACACCGCCTCGATCGGGACGTGCAGGATCGTCTCTGACTCGACGCTCATTTGGAAACTCATCTGCCCGGGCGCTCAAGCCTAGCGCGCGGCCGGCGCCATGGCCAACCGGGAGGGCGTAGCGAGTTGGATCTGCGGCCAGGCGAGCGCCCGCCGCCGCGCCATCCGCGTACACTCCGCACCAGGGGAGCCCGGCCTCACAGGCCGCGGACGCAGGGGGTGATCCATGAAACTGCGCTACAAGATCCTCGGCGTCATCGTGATCGTCGTCGCGGTCGGCGTGGTGTCGCTCGCGATCGCCATGAGCTACACCTCCCCTTGCGGTCCGGCGCCGCCTCTGCCGGCCGGCGCGACCCTCATGAAGGGGATCGTGCACCATTGCTACGGCTCGCCCGCCGTCGTGCGCTACGAGGACCTGCCCAAGCCCACACCCGCGGACGACGAGGTCCTGGTGAAGGTGCGCGCGGCCTCGGTCAATCCGCTCGACTGGCACTACCTCTCGGGCTCGCCCTACCTCGTGCGGCTGGGTGGCGGCTTCGGCAAACCCGACGACCCGCGTCTCGGCGTCGACTTCGCCGGCACGGTCGAGGCGGTGGGCCGGCGCGTCACGCAGTTCAAGCCCGGCGATGAGGTCTTCGGCGGGAAGTTCGGCGCCTTCGCCGAGTATGTCGTGGTGCACGAGGATCGGGCGATCACGGCGAAGCCCGCTAACATGACCTTTGAGCAGGCGGCAGCGGTACCCATCGCCGCCGTCACCGCGCTGCAGGCGCTGCGCCAGGGACAGGTTCACGCCGGACAGAAGGTGTTGATCAACGGAGCCTCGGGCGGCGTCGGCACCTTCGCCGTGCAGATCGCCAAGGCCCAGGGGGCCGAGGTGACCGGCGTCTGCAGCACCAGGAATCTCGCTCTGGTGCGCTCGATCGGCGCGGATCACGTCATCGACTATACCCGCGAGGATTTCACGCAGGACCCGCAGCGCTACGACGTGATCGTCGACACCGTGGGCACACACTCGGTGCTCGCGTACAAGCGCGCGCTGAACCCCAACGGCATCTATGTCATGGTCGGCTCGACGGCCCCCGGCAACTGGTTCGGCTGGCTCGAAACGCCGCTCGAGGCGAAGCTGCTGTCGCCCTTCATGAGTCAGAAGTTCGGCATGATGCTGGCCGATCTCAGCAGGAACGACCTGGCCACGCTCGCCGATCTCATGCAGACCGGCAAGATCACCCCCGTCATCGACCGTCGCTACAAGCTCGCCGAGGCCGCGGAGGCGCTGCAGTATCTCGAGAAGGGACATGCCCGGGGCAAGGTCGTGCTCACCGTCGACTGAGAGGATCGGCTTTACGCCGGCGTCTGACCGGCGACTGCCGTTGCCGCCGTGACGTGTCGCCAATCGACCGGCTCCACCGCGGGCACGATCACCAGCCAGGCGAGAAGTCCGGTCAGGGCCACCGCGCCCGTGACCCAGAGCGCCAGCGTGTAGTGCCCGCTCGCCTGCAACAGGTAGCCCGTGACGATCGGGGCGATGATGCCGGCGGTGTTGCTGGTCGCGTTCTGCACGCCCATCCACCGGCCGGTGGCGAGCGGCCCCGCAAAGCGCTGCGTCAACGCACAGACTGACGGGTTATTGAGGCCGTCCGTGAGTCCGGTCACGACCAGCAGCACCGCGCCCGTCATGGCGCCCGCACCGCTCGCGCCGATGAGACATGTGCCGACCCCGGCGGCACTGAGCGCCAGTGCCGTCTTGTAGGCGCGGCTCGCGGTCGCACCGCGCCGTATCCAGGCATCCAGCAGCCAGCCGGTGGCGAGACAGCTTGCGGCATCCACCACGTAGAACGCGGTCGTGACGCGGGTCATCGCCAGGAGCCCCAGGCCGCGCTCATTGATCAGGTACAGCGGCAGCGCCGTGAACACGAAGTAGAACCCGTAGTTGGAGCAGAAGTTTCCGAGAATCGTGCCCCAGAGCGCACGCTGCCTGAGGATGGTTCCAAACGAGGGACCGGCCCCGCCGGCGCGCGCCGCCGTGACGGGCCGCGTGGCGCGCAGCTGTCTCGACCAGGGAAGGAGCCACAGGAGCGAGGCGAGACCCAACACAATGAACATCGCGCGCCAGCCGTAACGCACCATGAGAAGGCCGCCGGCGAACGCGCCCAGAGCCGGCCCCACCTGGGCGCCGAACTGCACGACCGCGGTGGCGCGGCCGCGGTGCCGGTCGGAGACCCGCTGCGCGAGCAGCGCGAGTGCGCTCGGATAGAACGTCGACTCGCCGACGCCCATCAGGAGCCGGAGCGCGACCAGCTGCACCACGCTGGCCGATGCCCCCGCCAACACCGTCGAGATCGACCAGAGCGCGACGCCGCCTGCGAGCACGCGCGCCGCGCCCACGCGATCGGCGAGCCAGCCCATGAGCGGCTGCGAGGGCACGTAGGCCCAGAAGAACGCCGACAGCATGAAGTAGGTCTGCATCGGCGCGAGGTGAAACTCGCGCTCGAGGAGCGGCGCGGCGGTGGAGATGCTGCCGCGGTCGACGTAGTTGATGAGCAGCGCCGCCGACAGCAGCGCGACCGTCGCCACCGGAACCCTCGAAGGTGTCCCTTCGGGGGGTGCGGTGATCGATGACACCGCGAGCAGCGGGCGCCTAAGGCTGCGGAGTTGGCCGCGTGCCGTTATCGGGCTGCGGTCGACCGCTTGCCGGCACATTCGGACGGTTACCGCCCGGCGGTGGCTTGCCGTCCGGCAGCGGCTTGCCGTCCGGCAGCGGCTTGCCGCCCGGCGGCGGACGATTGCCGCCTGGCGGTGGCCGATTTCCCCCAGGCGGCCGCGCGACCGGCGGTCTCGGATGCGGTGGTGGACGTGCTGGCGGCGGCGGGCGCACCGGGGGTCGTGCACCGGGGGGCCGCCGATGCGGCGGCGGCCGCCCGTGCGGATAACGCTGCCAGTACGGGAGGTAGCGGCCGCGCTGCGCGTACCACGGTCGCCCGCGGTAGTAACTGTCCCAATAGGTCCCGAACGTGAAGGTGACCAGGGGAACCCCGATCGCCACTCCCGCGCCCGAGAGGATCATGGGGTGACCCCCGGAATCGACCTGCAGGAAATCGGCGTCAACCCAGCCGCGGTTGGGGCCGGCTTGCACGTCGCACCAGGCATACGCCTGCTCGCAGCCATACACCTCGAGCGGCGTGCCAGAAATCAGTACCGCGACTCCCGGGTACTCGACGCTCGGGCCGGCGCGCATGTGCACGGTGCCCACCACGTGCGCGGGCATGGCGAAGGCGGCCGTTGCCAGCACGGTGAGCAGCACCGCGGGCAGCACGAACCTGAGGGTGCGGGACAGATTGAGCGTCATGCGTCGGCCTCCGCGCTGTGCGGGCTGCGTGAATTCTACGCTTCCCGCGAGTGGAGCGCAGCGCCTAGGAACGCGGCGCGGCGTTCGGCTCAGGCACCAGCACATCCGTCCGCAGCCGCGTGCCCCCGGGTGTCAGCTGATTGGGGATGCAGTTCGAGCTGTAGTCGACGTTGCGCGTCGTGAACAGCGGCAGCAGGCTCTGCTTGATCTGCTCGACGAGCTCGCAGTCCCCGGCCGCGGACAGCGGATCACGGTCGAGGCGCAGGTCAACCGTCTTCCACTGCGCCGCCACGGGCGGTGCCCCCGCAGGAGCCGACTTCGAGTCGAGCGTCACCAGCACGTGCATGTTTATGGTCACGCCGGGGAAGGGATCGGGCCTCCCGAGCGGCGTCGAGCACGGGGTCTCGCGCACCTTGAGATCCGGCCGCGCGCCGAGCTCGAGCAACGCCTTCTGTACCTTGTCGCGCAGGCCGTCACAGGAATAGTGAGCGGTGAAGCCCTGGTAGATGAAGCGCGACTGTCTGGGAGCCCAGACTGCCGCCTGCGGGGGCGCGGGCTGAGCCGACATGGCCGCGCCACCGCCCGCCGGGGTAGCTTGCGCGCCCGCCCACCCCGGCAGCGCCGACAGCAACACCAGTGGCATCCAGCCGACCTGCCTGCTCCCCGAGTTACGAAGCTGCATGACTGACCTCCGCTGCGCGCAACAACGCGCCGGGCGACGTGCCGTTGACACGGCCAGGTGCGATGATACCGAAAACAACCCGGAGAACCGCCATGCAAGCTCGATTGCTCATCACCCTCGCGCTGCTCGCCGCCGCCTCGCTCGGCGCTCCTGCGGGCCGCGCCGACCCTCCCGCCGCGAATCCGCTCGACGCCGTGCCCGAGAAGATGCCGTTCGACGTGCCCTACGGTGCGCCCATCGCGCTCGCGCGCGCCGCAGCGCTCATCGACGCCACGGTTGCGGAGGCGAAGCGACACGACTGGAAGCTCAATGTCGCGGTAGTCGACTCCGGCGGCAATCTGGTCGCCTTCCAGCGCATGGACGGCGCACAGCTCGGCTCCATACAGGTCTCCGAGCACAAGGCACGCGCCGCGGCGATGTACCGCCGTGAGACCAAGGTGTTCGAGAACGCGATCCAGATGAATAACGCCCATTATGTGCTGACGCTCGACGGCGTCATCGGCTCGCGCGGCGGCATCCCGATCGTCGACGGTGGCAAGCTCATCGGTGCCATCGGCTGCTCGGGCGGCACCGGCTCTCAGGACGAAGTGGCGTGCAAGGCCGGACTCGCGACGCTCAAGTGACCTGACCGCGATACGCAGCTCAGCCCTTGTCCCTGAGGTGCGTGGCGGTAACGCGATTGCGGCCGTCGTTCTTGCTGCGGTAGAGCGCGGCGTCCGCGATCTTGAGCACGCGTTGCGCCAGCTGTGGCTCGCGTACCGGCACCTGGTCGAGTCCGCACAACCCGAAGCTCGCGGTGACGTCGAGACTTTTCTTTCCGGCCTTGAACGGGGTGTGCGCGACGTTCGCCCTGAGCTTGCGCGCCACCGCGAGCGCCGCCTCGTAGCCGGTCTCCGGCATGACGACGGCGAACTCCTCGCCGCCGATCCGCGCCACCCAGTCCACCCCGGCACGCAGACCGCGCTGCAGCCGCGGACCGAATTGCCTGAGGATGTCGTCGCCGGCGGAGTGCCCCAGGCTGTCGTTGATCTTCTTGAAGAAGTCGATGTCGCACAGGATGAGCGACAGCGCCCGTGCGTAGCGTCCCGCGCGGTCGATCTCGCGGGGAAAGTGCTTGCCGAAGAAGCGCCGGCTCGCGACCCGCGTCAGATCGTCGGTCGCCGAGAGCTTACGGTTCTCCGCCAGCGTGATGCGCAGCACCGCCTCGAGCTCCGCGATGCGCTTGGCAGCGCCGATCTGCGCATCGAACTCGCGGTCGGACACGCGCCGCCCGACGCTCGCATCCGCACCGGCCGCGAGGCCGGTCTCGCGCTCTTCGGCATCATCGATCTCGGCGACGTAGACGATGTACGGTACGCGCGCTCCGGGCTGTGAGCGCAGCTTGCGGATGAGCTCCGGGCTGTCGGTGAGCACCACGGGGCGAAACTCGGCGGTGTAGCGGCGCAGCGCCTCCGCGTCGTCCGCCACCGACTCGAAATTGAGGATATCGGCCCTGATGCGCCGTTCCATGAACTCCCGCAACGGCGCCTCCTGGAACACCAGCAGCGCCTTGGGCGGCGGCAGCACGCGCACCATGACCGCGACGGTCGCCGTCGTGCCCTCGTCCGTGGTCGGCGGCTTCTGCGCGCGCCGCTCGAGCACGCGCTGAATGACCGTGGTATTTCCGCCGCCGTGGCGTGGCATCCAGAATTCCCGCTGCGCCCCCGCTTGGGCCGGCCCGAAAGCCTACCGGCAATGGCCGGAGAACACGAGATTTAATTGACTGTAATGCGGAACAACCGGCGGTTTTTCGCTCACTTCCGGCCCAAACTTCTCAAGACCGCGTGCAGCTCCTCGAGCTCGGCGCGCGTGTTGTAGTGAACCAGGGAAGCGCGCACTGCCCCGGTCTCGACCGCCAACCCGAGCCGCTGCATGAGGCGCGGTGAGTACATGTGCCCATCGCGGATGCCGATGCCGGCTGCGGCGGCCGCTTCGGTCACTGTCGCGGGCAGCACGCCCGGCAGGTTGAAGCACACCGTCGGCACCCGTTCGTCGAGGCGCCGCTGGTCGCGAATGCCGTAGATCTCGGCGCCGCAGTCATGCAGCACCCGCAGGAGCTCGAGCGACAGCGTCTGTTCATAGGCCTGGATGCCGGTCATCGCCAGGCGGATGTCTTCGCGTGAGACGACGGCCTCCGCAGGCCCGCTCCGCCCGCCGAGCGTGCGGCCGAGCTCGGCGAGATAGTCGATGGCGGCCGCCATGCCCGCGACGTTCTCGTAAATGAAAGTGCCCGCCTCGATCTTTCCGGGCGGCTCGTCCGGTATGAAATCCTCGCGAAACGTCGGCAGCCGCACCAGCAGCTCGTGGCGCCCCCACAGGAACCCCATGTGCGGGGCGAAGATCTTGTAGCCCGAGCACACCAGATAATCACAGTCAAACGCCTGCACGTCGATCGGCCCGTGCGGCCCGTAATGCACCGCGTCGAGGAAGATCTCCCCGCCCGCCGCGTGCGTCAGGTCCGCGGCCGCGCGCGCATCGAGAATGCTCCCGAGCGCGTTCGAAGTGAGCGCGCAGGCGACCAGCCTGGTGCGCGGCGTGAGCAGCGGGGCCAGGTCGTGCGCGTGCAGGCAGCCGTCCGCGCGCATGTGCCACCAGCGGAACTTCGCACCGAGCGGCGCGAGTGCCAGCCAGGTTGCCACATTGGCCTCGTGGTCGAGGTCGGTGATGATGATCTCGTCGCGGGAGGTGAGCGTCTGGCCGATCGCAAGGCTCATCAGCCGGATGAACGAGGTCGCGTTCATGCCGAAGGCGATCTCCTCCGGCCGGCGCGCGTTGACGAACGCTGCGACGCTCGCGCGGGCGTGCGCGATGGTGCGATCGACCGCCACGCTCTGCGGGTAGCGGCCGCCGCGCTGCACGTTGTGCTCGATGAGATGCCGGTTGACCGCCGCCAGCACCCGCTGCGGGATCTGTGCGCCGGCGGCGTTATCGAAGTAGATGCCGGCGCCGGCGCGTTGCAGGGCGGGAAACTGACCGCGCAGCGCCTCGACGGGGAACGGCGCAGCGCGCGTCTGCGGCGTGGCAACACTGGCGTTCATTCGGTCTCCATGATGAATTGGTCCCGATGGCGCCGCATCGCGGCGAGGAAGGTGTCGATGTCGTCGTCTGAGTTGTAGAAGTGGATCGTGGCGCGGATGTTGGCGTCGCGGAAGCTGGTAACGATGTCCTGCTCCATCAGCCGCGCGAACAGCCGGGCGGTATCACGCGCGGGGATCGCGACCATCGGCCCGCGGCGAGTGTCCTCGGCGGGCGTGACACTCGGCCAGCCGATGCTCTCCAGGCCGGTCATACAGCGCCGCGTCAGTTCGCGCACACGCGCCTCGATCGCATCGGTGCCTACCTCGAGGATGATGTCGAGTCCAGCCTCGGCGGCGTAGCAGTTCACGACCGCCGGCGTGCCCGCCTCGAAACGCCGCGCCGTCGGCGACGGCCGGTTGGCACTGATATCCATGGCCGTGATCTGCTGCTGCGCAAACCAGCCGGAATTGGTCGGCAGCAGCCTCGGGATCAGCGCGCCGCGCACGTACAGGAAGCCGATTCCGGCCGTTCCCAGCAGGTACTTGAGCATGCCGCCGACGGCGAAGTCGACATCGAGCGCGCGCACGTCGACCGTGAGGCCGCCGATCGCCTGGTAACAGTCGAGCAGCACGCGGGCGCCGTGCGCGTGCGCCAGACGCACGATGCCGGGAATGTCGAGCCGCGCGCCGTTACGAAAGCACACCTGGGTCACCGCGACCAGCTGCGTCTCGGCGTCGATCGCTCGCGCGAAATGCTCCAGCGGTATGTAGCCGTCGGCTGCGCGCGGCACGTGCACCACGTGCGCGCCGCGCGGCTCCTGGGCGTGCCAGATCTGTGCGTTGGTGGGAAACTCGAAGTCGCTCACCACGACCTTGTTGCGCCGGCCGGTGAAATCCAAAGCGCTGGCGAGCGCGTTGATGCCTGCGGAGGCGGAGGCGGTCACCGCGATCTCGTCGGGACTCGCCCTGAGCACTCGCGCCATGGCGACCCTCACCGCCTCGTTCTTCGTCACCCACACGTCCCAGTTCGCGCCGACCAGCAGCCGGTCGTCCATGTAGGCGTTGATAGCCTGACGCACACTCTCGGCCAACGCACAGTAGGAGCCGCTGTTGAGATAGGTCTTGCGCGCCAGGACCGGGAACCGGCCCCGCAGCGCCGTGAAATCCGGCGTCACGGCAGCGCCTCGCGCAACAGCGCCAGGCGGCGGCGCGCCTTCCACACGAAATAGGCGCCGCTGATCAGCACTATCCACGGAACGCCGTAGACCCAGGACACGTACAGATTCGGGTCCAGTCCCATGCTGACCAGCACCGCCGCCAGCATCAGGAGCCCCGCGTACTGCAGCCACGGAAACAGTGGCATGCGCACCGGCAGGTCCTCCGGCCGGTGCTGGCGTCTGAAGCTCAGGTGACTGGCAAGGATGAACATCCATACCAGGATCGCGGCGAACAGCGCGACCCCGAGCAGATAGCCGTAGGCGTTGGGGGTGAAGATCGACACCGCCGCGGCCACCAGTATGCAGGCGCCGGAGGTCAGGATGGCCGCGACCGGGGTGCCCTTGCGACTCAAGCTCCCGAGCAGCTGCGGCGCATAGCGACCGCGCGACAGCGAGAACAGCATGCGCGAGCACAGGTAGATGTTGGTGTTCATGCTGGAGAGCGCCGCGCTGATCACCACGAAGTTCATGATGCCGGCGGCGTGGCGGATGCCGGAGTGCTGGAACACACTGACGAACGGGCTCTGCGCGACCACCTGCACGCCGGTCATGGTCCACGGCACCGTGGTAACGATGATGGCGATCGCGAGCACATAAAAAAGGAACAGCCTGAACACCATGGTGCGCAGCGCCGCGGGAATCGACACCCGCGGGTCCTTCGCCTCGCCGGAGGTGACGGCGATCACCTCGATGCCGTTGAAGGAGAAGATGCCGACGATGACCGCCATCCACACCCCCGTCAGCCCCTTGGGCATGAAGCCGCCCGCAAGACCGTTGAGATTGTGAAAGCCGATGGCGGGGCGACCGAGGCCGAAGATGCCCGCGGCCCCGAGAATGATGAACAGTACGATAGCCGCCACCTTGATGAGCGCGAACCAGGATTCGACCGTGCCGAAATTGCTCACCGAGCGGGAGTTGAAGTACAGCAGCACGGCGCAGAAGCCGAGCGCCCACATCCATACCGGCACGTCCGGGTACCAGAATCCCATGTACAGGCCCGCCGCGACCGCCTCGCCGCCGATTGCGATCACCTGCGCGATCCAGTAGGTGTAGCGCACCACGAACCCAGCCCAGGGATTGAGGTAGGTCTCGGCGTAGGTGCCGAAGGAGCCGGCGGTCGGATGCACGACCGCCATCTCGGAGAGACTAAAGACCATCACGAGCGCCACGAAGCCGGCGAGCATGTAGCTCAGGATCACGGCCGGGCCCGCATAGCCGATGGCGAGCCCGCTGCCCATGAAGAGCCCGGTGCCGATCGCGCCGCCGAGCCCGATCATGACGATCTGGGTCTTGCCCAGACTGCGGTGCAGGCCGCTCTCACGCTCGCTGATCGCGTCGCAGTTCATGCACTGCGCGCCGGGGCATCCAGATTCGGAGGCCGGCGCGCTTGGCGGGCTCGCTCGAAACTGCGGCCAATCTGCAGCAACCGGCCTTCCTTGAACCGCGGTGCCACGAAGTGAATCCCCACCGGCAGCCCCATCACGAAGCCGGCGGGCACGGTGAGGCTCGGCCAGCCGACGACCGCCGCCGCCGAGCACATCGTCGGCCAGCCCCCGCTGTTCTCGAAGCGATCTCCCCACACGTGATCGATGAGCTCCGCGGGGCCGTTACCGGAGGCCACCAGCGCATCGACCTGGTATCTGGCGAACAGGGCGCTGAGGCCCCTGGTGTCGGCGACCTCCACAATGTGCCTGAGTCCCTTGCGGTAAGCCTCGGTGGTCAGCGGCCCGTAAGCCTCGGCCTGGACGAACAGCTCCTGGCCGAAGAAGGGCATCTCCGTCGCCGCGTGCTCCTCGTTGAACCTGATCAGATCCGCCAGCGTTCGCACTGGCAAAGTGCCATTGAAGCGCGCGAGATAGGCGTTCAGATCCGCCTTGAATTCGTACAGTGCCGGCTCGTACTCGTCCTCCTGCAGTGTGGCCCAGCCCGGCGGCGAGGGTAGATCGACGAGCGTGCAGCCTTCGTTCTCGAGAAGCTTGAGCCATTCATGCGACTGCTTGAGAACCTCCGGGTGCGTGGAAGCCGGTGGCGGCAGCACACCGAGCTTCAAACCGCGGGGCGCCGACTCGAGCGCCGCAATCCCGTCCCAGCGCACCGTCGGCTCGGCCATGA
>Ga0209007_1000592_pt1 | contig 12981 bp, 9 predicted proteins | sample JacPinW_OM1H0_O2_FD_187961 | JGI IMG/M metagenome (GOLD analysis project Ga0209007, IMG submission 187961) | Forest soil microbial communities from Algoma, Ontario, Canada - Jack Pine, Ontario site 1_JW_OM1H0_O2 (SPAdes) (version 2) | ecosystem: Environmental > Terrestrial > Soil > Boreal...
GATCCTGAAAGAGCGCCTTTTCGGCCTCACCAATCAGGAAGGCAATCACGGCGAGGACGTCAAGGAGTGCTACTACTACCTCGACGCCACGCCAACGAGTTCCTATCTGAAGTTTCTGTACAAGTATCCGCAGGCGGCTTTCCCCTACGATCAGCTGGTCCGCGAAAACAAAAAACGCACCCGCAAGGATCCCGAATACGAGTTGATGGATACGGGCGTATTTGCGGAGAACCGTTACTTCGACCTGTTCGTCGAATACGCGAAGGCTGGTCCCGAGGATATCCTGATTCGCATCACCGCTTGGAATCGCGGACCCGATGCCGCGCGTCTGCACATTCTCCCCTCGTTGTGGTTTCGGAATCGCTGGGCGTGGGGGGAGAATTACGATCCGCCGCAGGTGTATCGCATCGACGGGCCGCCCGCGACGGTGCTGCTGGAGCTCGACGAATATCATTACGGCAAGCGCTGGCTGCTGATGGAAGGCACCCCGGAACTTCTGTTCACCGAGAACGAAACGAACATGGAGCGGCTGTTCGGGCAAAAAAGCCGCACGCCTTACGTCAAGGACGCGTTCCATCGTTGCGTGGTCTCCGGTCAACGCGACGCCGTGAATCCCACGCTGCGCGGAACGAAGGCCGCAGCTCACTACTTCGCCGAGATCGCCGCCGGCAAAGGCCGCACGATTCGCGCGCGCCTGCTCGATCGCAACCCTGCCGATACCCACTCCAGCGGACAGAAATTCTTCGGCGCGCCTTTCGACGCCATGTTCGACCAACGCCTGAAGGAGGCGAACGACTTCTACAAGAAGCGCGTTCACCTGGGAATGAGCGAGGATCCTAAGCTGGTGCAGCGCCAGGCCTTCGCCGGGCTGCTGTGGGGCAAGGAGAGCTATCACTACGACGTCGGCCGCTGGCTGCGCGGCGATCCCACACAGCCGAAGCCCGACGAGGCTCGATACCAGGGCCGCAACCATGATTGGCCTTACCTGCACAACTCCGACATTATTTCCATGCCGGACAAATGGGAGTATCCGTGGTACGCGGCATGGGATCTCGCGTTCCACTGCGTGGCGATGGCGCTGATCGATCCGAAATTCGCGAAGGATCAGCTCGTGCTGTTCCTGCGCGAATGGTACATGCGTCCCAACGGACAATTGCCCGCTTACGAATGGAATTTTTCCGATGTCAATCCGCCCGTGCACGCCTGGGCTGCCTGGCGCGTTTACAAAATCGCGGCGCGCATCCAGAAAAAACCGGACCGTGCATTCCTGGTCCGCGTTTTTCACAAGCTGCTGCTGAATTTCACCTGGTGGGTGAATCGCAAGGACCCCACCGGGAAGAACGTCTTCGAGGGCGGCTTCCTGGGGCTGGACAACATCGGCGTGTTCGACCGCTCGCGCCCGCTCAGCCCCGGCAGCTATATCGAACAGTCCGACGGGACCAGCTGGATGGCCATGTTCTGCCTTGACATGCTCTCGATGGCCATGGAGCTGGCCCGCGAAGATCCAGCGTACGAGGACGTCGCCAGCAAATTCTTCGAGCATTTTATATACATTTCATCGGCGATGAACGACATGGGCGGCACCGGCATTGGGCTGTGGGACGAGAAGGACGGTTTTTATTACGACGTGCTTCACATGGCCTCGACCCGTGAGACCATCCCCATGAAAGTGCGCTCGATGGTCGGCCTGATTCCTCTTTTTGCTGTTGAGACAATCGATCCAGAAGAGATCGCGCGCGTTCCGGCGTTCAAGCGCCGCATGGACTGGTTCCTGCAACATCATCCGGATACCGCAGAACACGTGGACATGAGTCAGGTCACGCCTCAGGGCCCGCGCGTTCTTCTCACCATCGCCAACCGGCGCAAGCTGGAGCGAATCTACAAATACGTCTTCGACGAAAGCGAATTTTTCTCGCCCTATGGCATTCGGGCGCTTTCGAAGTTCCATCTCGATCATCCGTTCGAGCTCGACGTGGACGGGGTGCGGAATTCCGTGAGATATGAGCCGGCCGAATCCTCGAGCGATCTTTTCGGCGGCAATTCGAACTGGCGGGGCCCGGTCTGGTTCCCGATGAATTTCCTGCTCATCGAATCGTTGCAGCGCGTTCATTATTACTACGGCGATGAATTCAAGGTGGAATGCCCCACAGGGTCAGGACAGCAGAAGACGTTGTGGAACGCCGCGGGTGAACTCTCGCGCCGCCTTTCGCACATTTTTCTGCGGCGCGACGGTCGGCGTCCCGTGAACGGAACGTACGAGATACTTCAGAAGGATCCTTACTGGCGCGACCTGATTCTCTTTTACGAATATTTTCATGGCGAGAACGGCGCAGGTCTCGGCGCGAGCCATCAGACCGGCTGGACGGCCCTCGTTGCGAAATTGCTGGAGCAAAGCGGCGAGTAACTGTCGGGCTGCCGGCGGAGTCGATTCTTCCGGAGCTCGTCGGTGTTAGGGCTGCCGGTTCTCGACAAATTCGATCAGGACTTTTCCGTTATCGCCCGTGGGCACCAGGAAAAAATTGACGCGCGTGCCGTGGGCGCCGGGCCGAGCGGCTGGGTAAATCGGTGAGATTGAGAATTCGTCGCGCAAAGCGTCTGTCGCACGATCCACGTCGTGGACGACGATCTCGATCTGCTGAATCCCTTCGCCGAATTTCCCCAGGAATCGATCGATCGCGCCTCGGCCGCCCGGCTGTCGCGTGCTCAAGATGTCCAGCCGCACGCCGCCCTGAAATTCCAACTCGAATTCCTTCGCATCCTGTTCGGGAGGCACGTCGGCGAGGCGCGGAGACCCGTTCGCGGCTTGCAGCCGGTCAAAAGTTTCGGTTTGCACGGCGATGCCCACGGTGAATTCCGGCGCGCCCGACGCCTCGCGCGTCAGGAGCGTGGCAAGCGGAGGGAACTCGAGCCAGCGGGAAATCGCAGTGCGAGCGAGTGTTGATCCGACTTCGAAAAGAGCGCGGGCAGCCCGCTCCCGCTCCGCGGGGTTGGAGGAACCCAGGCTGGGAATGAAGGACGCAATGTCTGTGTCAGCCAGGTGCGACCTCCGCGAGGAACCGAGCTACGGCGTAACCTGCGTTTCGGACCGGACGGAGTTCGAATTGGAAAGCGCGATGTACTTCGTTTCGCCGGCCCGCACGGTCACGGGAATATCCCAGCGCGGCCGCGCATCGCCAACGATCGCCGGCACGTCCAGCGTGCTCAGCCAATAGCTGCCTGGTGCGATTCCGCTGAGAACGGCTTTACCGTCGAGGTTGGTTTCCACCCGCGCTACGGTGTAGTCGCCTTGCGCCAGGTCGATGGTGCGCTGGTGAATCGCCGTGGTGCGCGCGCCCGTCATGGCCTCCCACTTCGCATTCGGGTCGACCGTCGTCAGCTCCAGATCGAGGCCTTCGATGCTGGCCGGATGCTGCTCGATATAGAGGTGGACCACGGCGTCGTAATCGGCGACGAGTTTCTTGTACTTGGCAGGGTCTTTCTGCTGGTCGGAGCTTTTGTACTTCGGCTTCGGAAAATCGATCGATTGCGTGCCGGCGTTTAACTGGATGTAGGCGCTCTTGAACTCGGGAACGCCCATGACCGTATCGGCGTTGAGCTTACGGGTGAACTCATCGCCCGCCAGCTGGATGACATGATTCTTCTTCATCCACGCTTTGAGCTCGGGCGAAACATCCTGCTTGTCGATGAACGCGTCCATGTTCGGTTTCGGGTAGGCCGCGCTGGCTTCCTTGCGGATGTCCTCGAAGCTCTTGCTCAGCAGGAAAAACGGAAAGCCGCGGACCGGCTCCTGCAGACCGTCGGAGGGAGTCGCCTGCGCGATAAATTGGATGGAAGCGCTCTGCGCCGACACGCGTGGCGCGAGCGCTGCGGTCAGTCCCACGAGCAATACGACAGCCCGAACCGTGTTCTTCATGCCGCTCATCGTAGCAGATGCACCCGGGCTTCGATGCGAGTGGGTCCAGATGGTTAATGGCGCTCGAGAAAAGCGAGGGGACTCGGTCGGGCGCCCTCCCTCGCAGCGTGAGCCGGCGGCCGGGGCGTCAGTAGAGCTGGAAGGTAACTTCGATGACCTGCCGTACGGTGGCCGGCTTGCCGTCAGGACCCAGCGCAGGTTTCAGACGCCAGGTGCGCACCGCCTCAATGGCCTTCTCGTCCAGGCCGAGTCCCAAGCCCTTGGCGACGTGAACGTCGGTCACACGTCCGTCCGCCGTGATCACCGCAATCAGCTCGACGACGCCCTGCACCTTCACCTTCATGGCCTCGTCGCTGTAATCCGCACGCGGGCAATAGAGACATGCCGGCATCCCATAGCCGCCGGTCCCACCGTTCGGTATTCCACCGCCGGTGCCATATCCTTGGCCCGGCCCGACGCCGTTGCCATTGCCGTCGCCGATGCCGTTGCCGTGACCGTTCCCCATCGATCCGTTCAGTCTGGTGGCAAACGGATCGCCCCAGTTCTTGTCGTTGTTGTCGGGCAGTTTGATATCGGGGTTGCCTAGCACTGTGGGCGTTACGGTGATATCGGATTTCGGAGGATTCACCATCGGCCGGGAAATTTGCATCCACGAAAACTTCGGCGGCTTGCCTTTGGACGCCACAGCATTGTCCGCTTGTCCGCCGCCACCGCCCGCCCTCTTCGCCGCGGGCGCAAGTTTGGTGATATAGGGCGATACGGGCACGTCGCTAACGATTTCCGGACTCGACGCCTTGGTCACCGGCGGAGTAATAAATCCGGGAAACAGGAATGGCAGCAGCACAACAAACGCAATGGCCGCCCCGTGCACCAGAATGGACACGATTTGCATGCGGCTGAAGTTCTCATTCTTCGACCAGATTTCAGGAACCGGAATCGGCTGACTCGTGGTCTTCAGCGGCGGCAATTTCCGCGGCGCGATCCAATCGCGCAGATTCGCCCAAAGGCTCGGCTCCTCGTGCCAGTCGACCAGCAGCGCCGAGCGCACATTGCCCCGGGGACCGGAATGGAAGAATTCCTTGAGATTGTCGCCTAGACCGGTGCCAAATCGCGGAACATCGAAGGCAGTCGGAGTGCCAGCCTTCACCTTTACGGGGCGCTCCACCAGAAAATCGCGCAGGTTGGAAAACAGACTCTTGATGCTCCCCTCCCGCGACGGGGAAGGCAGCCGCCCGATGCGCAGCGAGGCGTCCTCTATCTCGCGGACCGGCTGGTTCAAGTTCAAGCTAGAGTCTGACATTTAAGCGACCTACGTCCCTCAACCCCTTACCCACTCAATGTTAGACGCTGCCGTGCGGAAAAGGATGTCCGGGCTAGCGGCACGGCTGACACGTTCCGAGAATCATTGTAACATACGGTCTGCGACCAAAATTTTGAGTTTCCCCGGCGCAAACTTGTATCACACGCAGCCGCGCCCGCGCTAGTTCAGGCGCTCGGGCTTTGAAGAAAGGTGTTCTCGCTCTCTAGATGGCCGAACCGTTCGATCTAAAAGGCTCGCTCAACCTCCCGAAAACAGACTTTCCAATGAAGGCCCAGCTCCCCCAGCGCGAGCCGGAGCAGCTTGCCGCCTGGGAGCAGATGGGTCTTTACGACCGCATCCTGGAATCGCGCGCCGGCGAGCCCTTGTTCGTCCTCCACGATGGGCCGCCCTATCCGACCGGTGAAATCCATCTCGGCACCGGTCTCAACAAGACTCTGAAGGACATGATCGTGAAATCGAAGACCATGTCCGGCTTCCGCGCGCCTTACGTGCCGGGCTGGGACTGCCACGGCCTTCCGATTGAAACACAGGTTGAGAAGGAACTCGGCAGCAAGACCGCGAAGGTTTCGCCTGCGGAGTTTCGCCGCATGTGCCGCGAATTCGCCGCGCGCTACGTGGAAATCCACAAGGTCGAATTCAAGCGCCTTGGCGTGTTCGGCCGCTGGAACGACCCGTATCTGACAATGAACCCGCACGATGAGGCTTCGATCGCCGGCGCGTTCCTCGATTTCCTGGAAAAGGGCTACATCTATCGCGGCCTCAAGCCGGTCTACTGGTGTATTTACGATCGCACCGCGCTGGCCGAGGCCGAAGTCGAGTACGAGGACCACACCAGCCATACGGTCTGGGTGAAATTCGCCGTCGTGGAAAATGAAAAATCCGCCAAACTCGGCAAAGGCGTCAGCGGGCTGATCTGGACGACCACTCCGTGGACGCTCCCGGCGAACCGCGCGCTCGCGTTTCATCCCGAGTTCGAATACGTCGTTGCGGATACGCCCGCTGGGAAATTATTGCTCGCCAAAGAGCGGCTGAGGGCGCTTGCCGAAGAATCGAAAGTCGCGGTTGGCGAATTCACCGGTTCGTGGAGCGGCAAGGAGCTGGAAGGCGTTCTGTTCCGGCACCCCTTCCTCGACATACAGGTGCCGGCCGTGCTCGCCGACTACGTCACGCTCGACGCAGGAAGCGGCATCGTCCACACCGCACCTGGCCACGGCGCCGACGATTTCCGTACCGGCGAAAAATACGGTCTCGACGCCTACGCTCCGATTGACGACGAAGGCCGCTTCATCGATGGCCTGCCCGAATACAAGAACAAAACCGTTTTCGAAGCAAACGCGCCAATCATCGAGCTGCTTAAGAAGCGCGGAGCGCTCGTCGCCGAAGGCAAACTCCAGCACAGCTACCCGCACTGCTGGCGCTGCCAAAATCCGGTGATCTTCCGCGCCACCGAGCAATGGTTCATCGGCCTCGACCAGGAAAATCTCCGCAAGGATGCGCTCGCCGAAATCGAGAAAGTGAAGTGGATTCCCGGCTGGGGACGCGACCGCATGCACAGCATGGTCGCCGACCGCCCCGATTGGTGCATTTCGCGCCAACGATTCTGGGGCGTGCCGCTGATCGTGTTCTATTGCGAAAATTGCGGCAAGCAGTTGCACGATTTCAAGGCCTTGCGCCACGTACTTCCGTTTTTCGAGCGCGAAGGCTCCGACACCTGGTACACCCACTCGGCCGAACAACTGCTTCCGCCGGGGACGAAATGCTCGTGCGCCGCCGCGAAGTGGCAAAAGGAATCCGACATTCTCGACGTCTGGTTCGAATCCGGCTCCACGCACCTCGCCGTGCTGAGCGAAGAAAACGGCCTGCACTGGCCGGCCGAAGTCTATCTCGAAGGCCCGGATCAATTTCGCGGCTGGTTTCAGAGCTCGCTGCTCAACGCCATCGGCACGCGCGGCCACGCACCCTATCGCCAGGTCGTCACGCACGGCTGGACGCTCGACGACAAGGGCGCGCCGATGTCGAAATCCCGCGGTAACGCGCTGTATCCCAAAGAAATCGTCGAAAAATGGGGCGCAGATCTGCTGCGCCTCTGGGTCGTCTCGCAGGACTACACCGCGGACATGCGCATTTCGCCCGCGATGATGACGCAGCTGTCTGAATCCTATCGCAAGATTCGCAACACGTTCCGCTTCGCGCTCGGGAATCTGTTCGACTACGACCCGGCGAAGAACATCGTGCACGACGCCGGCATGTGGGAGCTTGACGCCTGGATGCTTCGCCGCACCGGCGCGCTCGTCCGCCGGTGCCTGGATTGGTACAAGGGCTACGAATTTCACCGCGTCTACCACGCGCTGCACGATTATTGCAGCGTCGATCTGAGTTCGTTTTATTTCGACGTGCTCAAGGATCGTCTCTATACATTCGCGCCGAATAATCCGGGACGCCGCTCCGCGCAAACCGCCGTGCACCATATCGCTCGCGCGCTGGTGCGGTTGATCGCGCCCATTCTCGTTTTTACGTCCGAGGAAGTCTGGAAGCACCTGCCTCAACCATCTTCCACCACGCCGAGCGTGCACATGGCGAATTTCCCGGCGGCCGAGCATTTTGAAAACGCGTTCGACGAAACGCGCGCGACGAATTGGGACCAGCTGCTTGCGGTGCGCGAGGAGGTACTGAAAGCGCTCGAGCCGGTGCGCGCCGCCAAAACGATTTCGGCCAATCTCGAAGCCCGGATCACCCTGTCGTCGCCCAGCAATCTAGGCGGCCTTCTAAAGAAATACGCCCCGCAACTTCCGGCTTTCTTTATCGTTTCGCAGGTTGAAGTTGTCGAGGGACCCGTCGCAGGAGCCGCTATCGCAGCGGGAATCCCCGCTCTTCAAATTCGCGTCGAGCGCGCCCACGGCAAGAAATGCGATCGCTGCTGGAACTATTCCGTCCACGTAGGCGAAAGCGCGACGCATCCGAGTTTCTGCGAGCGCTGCCTGGCGGCGATCGAAGAAATCGCGCGCGACAAATCCAGGCAAGGCGGCGCCGCGGCATAACGTTGGACGCAAGGTTTGATGGTCGCGCCGTGGCCTTCCGCGCGGCAGCCGAGCCGTTTGAACCTTTATCGGGGCGCTGCTTGCTGAGCCCCGCCGTCAGGCCCTGAGGTCGCAATCATAGTGAACGATAATTTTCCGCGCCGCGTCCTGCTCTTCTTCATCCTCGCTGTAGCCATCCTCGCAGCCGACCAGATGAGCAAGCACGCCGTAGAAAAATGGACCGCGGCCGGCTCCAGCCGCGTCCTGATCCCGGGCCTCCTGAATTTCGTACACAGCACCAATCCCGGCGTAGCCTTCGGCTTGCTCGCGGAATCCTCTTCGCCCTGGCGCGCTCCGCTTCTGATCGTTTTTTCGGTCGCGGTCATCGGACTCATCGTCTGGCTGCTGGTCACCGGCCGCGCCGGCGGCCCGCTGGGTCAGTGCGGCATGACCATGATCCTGGGCGGCGCGGCCGGCAACGTTCTCGACCGCATCCTGCGCCGCAGCGTCACCGACTTCATCGATTTTCACGTCGGCGATTACCACTGGTACACTTTCAACCTGGCTGATTCGGCCATCGTCATCGGCGCCGGGCTGGTGATCCTCGAGCTTCTACGCGACTGGCGGCATCCCAGCCGGGAACAGGTCTAACAATGCATCCGATTCTCTTTCATTCCGGCTGGCTCACGCTGTATTCCTACGGTGTGCTCGCCGCGGCGGGATTTCTCGCGGCGCTCCTGCTCGCCCATCATCGTGCCTCGCGCATGGGCTTGGACCCGAACAGTATTTGGAACCTCGGAATTTACGGAATTCTCGTCTCGCTCGCAGGCTCGAAGCTTTGGCTCATCCTCAGTGAATGGGACTACTTCGGCGCGCACCCGCGCCAGATCTTCACCTGGGCCACCGTGCAATCGGCCGGCGACTATTACGGCGGGATGGTTGGCGGCGTGGTGTTTATTTTGCTCTACACGTATTTCCAGAAGCTGTCGTTCTGGTCGGTGATGGATCTGCTCGCCGCCCCGATTGCCATCGGCCACGCCATCGGCCGCCTCGGATGCTTTGCCGCGGGCTGCTGCTGGGGCAAGCCCACCGCGCTCGATTGGGGCGTCACCTTCACCAGCCCCCTGGCCGAGAAAATCAGCGGCACGCCTCTGGGGGTGGCTCTCCATCCCACGCAGCTCTACGAGTCTGCTGCGGAATTCATGAATTTCGCCATCCTGCTCTGGCTCGGAGCCAAACGCCGCTTCAGCGGGCAAATCATCGGCGCCTATTTCATTCTCTATGGCTTCGAGCGCGGCATCATCGAGTTTTTCCGCGGCGATCCGGGCCGGACACTGCTGTTGCACGACCGCGTCTCGCTGATGCAGCTCGTCAGCGTTGCATTGATTCTCGGCGGCGCGTACCTGTGGCTTCGACCCCACGCTGAGGCGCCGGCCCCCGTCAAGCCCGCGAGGCCCGCACGGGCCGCAGCAGGCCGCTCTCAATAGACTGACTCCCGCGCATGAAATTCATCGTCACTCCCGAAGAAGCCGGCCAGCGTCTCGATATTTTCCTCGTCGCGCAAATTCCGGCATTCAGCCGTTCGCGCATCAAATTGCTGATGGACGATGGCCGCGTCGAAGTCGACGGTGCCTCCCGAAAGGCGTCGCATCACGTCGAATCCGGCGAAGTCGTGACAGTCGAAATCCCGCAGGAGCAGCCTCCGGGTGTCGAAGCCGAACCCATCCCCCTCGATATCCTTTATGAAGACGCCGACTTCGCCGTCGTGAACAAACCCGCGGGCATGATCGTTCATCCCGGTTCGGGCGTCACCGCCGGCACCATGGTTGCCGCGCTTCTGGATCGCTTCGGCGCTGGGGGCTTGTCGACCGTCGGGGGCCCGCTCCGGCCGGGCATCGTGCATCGCCTCGACAAGGAAACCTCCGGTGCCATCGTGATCGCCCGAACCGATGCCGCCCACCAAAACCTCGTCGAAAGTTTTCGCGATCGCCTCGTCCGAAAAAACTACGTCGCGCTGCTGCACGGAAAAATCAAGGGTGACGCCGGCACGATCGAGCTGCCTGTCGCCCGCGATCTTCGCCGGCGCTCCCGCATGACCGCCCGCCGCCGCGAGGGCCGCGAAGCTCGCACCGATTGGCGCGCCTGCCTGCGCCTCGATGGTTTCGTACTGATCGACGCGGACCTGCACACCGGGCGCACGCACCAGATTCGCGTTCATTTTGCAGCGCTCGGCTGTCCCGTCGTCGGCGACACCGTCTACGGCGCGCCCCGCCAGGAACGCATCGCCAAAGAGCTTCTGCCGCCGCTCGATCGAAATTTTCTCCACTCCGCGCGCCTCGCCTTCACGCATCCGCGCACCGGAAAACGCATCGAGATTCGCGCACCCCTGCCGCCCGAGCTCGCGGACTATCTCCGCACCGTCGGCCGCGCCACCCAGACCGATCCCGCCCAGATTGACGCTGCGCTCCGAGAGTTCCTATAATCGCCTACGGGAAATGCCTTTCACGATGAGCCGCCGTTTGCGAATTGCTTTGCTCGTTCTGCTCGCTTTCACGGCGGGCACCGCGCACCCTCAGGACGCACCAACTCCTCCCGCGCTGCAGGGCGCTTCGCCGCAAAATCCGCAAGGCCTCGGGAAGGCGCCACCGCCACTGGTCACCACCACCGGCCTTGTCCATCTTGTCGTTACGGTGACCGATCACCGTCATCAGTTCATCACCGATCTCGACAAAAGCGATTTCAAAGTCATCGAAAACGGGCAGGCCCAGGAAATCAAGTTCTTCGGCCGCGAAACCGACCTGCCTCTTCGCATCGCGCTCCTGCTGGATACCTCCAACAGCATCCGCCCTCGCCTGGAGTTTGAAAAAGACGCCGCTGTCGATTTCCTCAACAAAGTGATTCGTCGCAATAAGGATCTCGCGTTTCTGATGACCTTCGACAATGAGCCGGAGATCATCCAGGACTACACGGGGGATCTCGATCGGCTCATGACCGCCATTCGCGCCCAGCGCGCGGGCGGCGGCACTGCGCTCAACGACGCAATCTTCATGGCGTCGGAAAAGCTCGCGCACGCGCCGCTTCCCGGCGGCTCTGAAACGGAAGTCCGCAGAGTTGTGGTGGTGATCAGCGACGGTCAGGACAATTTGAGCGATCGAGCGCTGACCGACGCGATCGACGCCTCCATCAAAGCCGAGGCGGCTGTTTTTTCGGTGAGTACGAATACGGATTGGCTCGCGGTGGACGACGGAAACAAGCCCAGCAAATATCATCTGGAAGCCGGCGACAAAGTCTTGGAAGAATTCGCCGACCAGACCGGCGGCCACGCGTTTTTCCCCTACCGCATCGACGACCTGGCGCAGTCGTTTCTCGACATCGGTACCGAGTTGCGCAGCCAGTATTTCATCGCCTACGCGCCGTCGAACCCTCCGCCGGTAGGCACGTACCGTCCCATTGACGTGCAGACCGCGCGCAAAGGTCTGATCGTAAGCACCCGAAAAGGCTATTACGGCGCGGCCGCACCCGCGGGCAATTAAGATCGTAGCGGCATTCAGCGGGTGTTTTATCTCGATGCAGGGGACGCTGATGCTTGCTCAGGATCTGTCGGGGCGGGTTTCAAACCCGCCTGGGTTCCGATCGGGCGCAACTAGCGCTGCGGTGCGTAATATCCCCGCCGCGCCAGAACTTTCGTATCGGGCTGCGTGACTTCCACCTTGATCTTGCGGAAAGTCCCATCGCGGTTCTGGTTCGTCGGGTAGTAGCCCATCTGGTATTGCGAGCGCAACTCCTCGGAAATAATGTCGAAGGCCTTCTCCAGGCTGTTCTCGTTGTGCACGCTGATCACACGCCCGCCGGTTTCTGACGCCAGCGACTGTGCCACTCCGCCGCCGTAACCCTCCGTCGCGCGCGGATCGCTGATCAGGATGACGTGCGCCACCGCGTCGCCACGCTGCACCGCTTCGATCGCGTCGCGCTCGGACATTTTGCTGCCGTTATCCTCGCAATCGCTCATGATGATCACGGCCTTGCGCCCGGCTTCCGGTCCCAGCTCATCGTGCACCGCCAGGTAGATTGCGTCGTACAAATTCGTCCCGCCGCCGCCCCGTTGCGGAATCGTTCCGCCCGTCCCGCCCACGCCGGTGGCGTCCACGTTGATTTCCGCACGATGGATGGCCCGCGCCAGCACCGCCGGGTCCTCCGTGAAATCGGCCAGCAGATTCACGTCGGTGTCGAATGTCATCACGATCGCTTCATCCTTGTGGTGCATCACTTCGTGCACGAACCGCGATCCCGCGTCCTTCTCCGCGTTCAGCATGTAATACATGCTCCCGCTTGTATCCATCATCATGGCCAGCGAAATCGGCATGTTCACTTCTTTGTAGAAGTAGGCAACTTTCTGCGGCACACCGTCCTCATAGATTTTGAAATCGTCCTTGGTCAGATCGCCGACGATGGCGTTGTGCTTGTCCCGCACCGTGGCGAACACGTTCACCACGGAGGTGGTGATTCCGATCGGCGCTTGCGATTCGGGGGGTTCGGCGGGGGGCGGCGGAGTTTCCTGCTGCTGACTGTTTGGCTGACTGCCCGGAGGGCCCATCGGCCCGCGGGGCGCTCCCTGCGGTGTGGCAGCGGCGTTCGCGCGAAGCGAATTCAGCGCTGAATAGCTGGCCACAGCCAGGATGAGAATAGCTGCCGCGAGGCTGGTCAACCGCATTGTATAATCTCCTCGAATA
>Ga0209007_1000593_pt1 | contig 12961 bp, 12 predicted proteins | sample JacPinW_OM1H0_O2_FD_187961 | JGI IMG/M metagenome (GOLD analysis project Ga0209007, IMG submission 187961) | Forest soil microbial communities from Algoma, Ontario, Canada - Jack Pine, Ontario site 1_JW_OM1H0_O2 (SPAdes) (version 2) | ecosystem: Environmental > Terrestrial > Soil > Boreal...
TCACTCGAACAACCGTCCAACTTGCGAACCTGCCTCTGGCGTGGCGCGGCCGAAAAGCGGCGCTCATCAGCGATGTGCACCTCGGCCACGTGCGAAACGGAAGTTTCCTGCGGCGCATGGTCGCCAAGATTTTGAAGGAAGAGCCCGACGCGATTTTCATCACCGGAGATTTGTATGACGGCACGGCCATCGACGCAAACCGCGCAGCGGAGCCATTAAACGACCTCGTGGCCCCGCACGGCGTTTATTTCGTCGCGGGAAATCATGAGCAATTTGGCGACGACAGTAAGTATATGCGCGCCATCTCGGCCGCCGGTGTTCACGTTCTCCGCAATGAAAAGGTCGAAGTGGACGGCTTGCAAATTGTTGGCGTGCCTTACCGCCACGCGACACACCACGGCCACTTTGCCTCGGTGCTGCGCGCTATCGGCTTGGATCGCAATCGCGCGAGCATTCTCTTGACGCATGCGCCGGACCATCCGGATATCGCCGAGGCTGCCGGCGTCTCCCTGCAACTTTCCGGGCACACTCACCTCGGTCAGTTCATACCCTGGAGTTGGATTGCGCGCCGGATTTACCGCCAGTTTGTGTATGGCCTAAGCCGCATCGGTAAAATGCAAGTTTTCACTTCGAGTGGAGCCGGAACTTGGGGTCCGCCGTTGCGCCTGGGCTCAAATCCCGAAATCGTTGTCCTCGAATTCCAGTAGGATTTATTGGCTCCCGCTGGTGGCACGGCACAATCGGTGGATAGCTATTCCATCTCGACGTTCTAACTCCTTATTTGGACGGTCAGTTGGATCGCCCCACGATATCGAGCCACCCATCTCGTTGGTTCCCGCCATTCTTGCGGAGGGTCATGCCATTCATCTGTGAAGCGCCTAGTGGATTGCGCGGTCAGCAAGTAGAATTCTGATGATGGCGACCAGCAGCCCGCACGGTAAAGTTCGGATCGTTTCGCTCGCGCCGAATGTCACGTCCATTCTGCTGGAGTTAGGCGCTGGCCGCGAGCTTGTCGGCGTAAGCAAATGGTGCAAGGACGTTGCCGACGTCGGCCGACGCCCGCAAGTCGGCGATTGCTGGAAGATCAACATCGACGAAGTAATGCGGCTGAAACCCACCGTGCTGATCGGCTCAGTCCCCTTCGCATCCGACACTGTAGCGAAAATCCTCGAGCAGCCCGTAACTTTCGTCGCGATTAATCCGCGATCGCTCGCAGACATCGAGCGCGACATTTTCATCCTGGGCAGAATCGCGAGCCGCTCAGCGAATGCCCAGAAGCTAATTCGAAAGATGCGGCATGAATTCGAGAAGGTAGAGCGCGCCGCCCGAAGCCTTCTCGTCAATGCCTCCCGTCACGCCACCACGTCACATGCGCTCCGCCACGGCACCATTTCAGCTGCGTTCCATCCGGGCACAGCTTCAAATGCATATCGTCAGGGCGCCGCTTTGAATGCGTTCCGTCCGCGCACCGCTTTAAACACCCTCCGTCACAGCACGGCATCAAATGCACTTCGTCAGGCCACCACTTCAAATCCCCTCCGCCCAGACACGGCTTCAAACGCATTTCGTCAGGGCACGACCCCAAATGAGTTCCGCCCGGGCACCGCTTCAAATGTATTGCGTCCGGGCGCTACTTCAAATGCGTTCGGTCCGGGCACGGTTTCAAATGCATTTCGTCAGGGCACGGCTTCAGCCGTGCCGAAAAGCAGCTCAACCTCAGGGGTTTCAACCCCTGAGGTCCGCCCGCGAGTTTATTGCGAGGCTTGGCCCAAGCCGCGCATCAGTTCCCCGCCCTGGGTCGCAGAACTAGTCGAAATCGCAGGAGGCAGGATGGCTGTCACACCAGGCCAGCGCGTTACAGACGAAGAAGTAGCCGCGGCAAAACCCGATATTATCGTGTTGGCGTGGGCTGCGAGCGGAGACAAATCAAAGCCAACAAGCGCGCTGCGAAATCCGGCATGGCAAGACGTGCCGGCGATAACAAATCGTCGCGTTTTCGTGATCCGCGACGAATTGTTAAATACTCCCGGGCCTCCATTAATCGAAGGCGCTTGGGAATTGTCAAAGATAATTCACGGCGCGCCCGCAAAAGGTGCCGAATGAAGACGGTCGTAGCCGCGCTTATCGAATCGGACGGCAAATTGCTGGTATGTCAACGCCGCCGTACCGATTCCTTCGGCATGATGTGGGAATTTCCCGGCGGAAAACTGGAACCAGGAGAAACTCCCGCCGAAGCGCTCGCGCGCGAGTTACATGAAGAACTGGGAGTCACCGCGCAGATCGGACCGGAGATTTATCGTACGCAACACAAATATTCTGAACTCGCCGAGCCTATAGATCTAATCTTCTTCACCGCTACGGTAAATCCCACCGAGATTCGGAACCAGGCATTCGAGACCATGGAATGGCGGCGGCGCGAAACTCTTTACCAATTGAATTTCTTGCCCGCCGACCGCGAATTCGTGGCCAAACTCGTCCGAAGAACCTAGCATCACGCCATCGCGCTCTGACCATTCGTTGGGCCTCAGCGAATTAGCACGGCTGGCTTTGTAGCGCCGGCATCCTGCCGCCTCCTTCTCGAAGAAATCCTCAAAGCAAAATCCGTCCTCGAATTTCCAGTAAGTGAATCGCCATTAGTCCTGTCTCTTACGGAAAGAGCGTTCGTTCCGAATGTCCGCCGCGTTGAGTTTGGTGTATTCTAGAAGCTCAAGAACAATGAGCGCAGAAGCGTCGGGCGCGATTGACATTTGCGGCATATAAGGCAATCGAAGTAATGAACAACGAACTCAGTACACCGATACAAGGCCTGGACGACACCGAAATTCAGGAATGGCTCGAATCGCTGGATTCGGTTCTGCAATCCAGCGGCCCGGACGTTGCGTCCTACATTCTTGAACGATTGCAGGCTCACGCCAAAGTCGTCGGCATCGATATTCCGTTCACCGCCACCACGCCCTACGTAAACACGATTCCTCATCAGCTCCAGCCGGCCTTCCCCGGCGATCAGCAGCTTGAACGGCGAATCAAGAGCCTGGTTCGTTGGAATGCCATCGCCATGGTCGTGCGCGCCAATCGCGAAGAGCACAACATTGGCGGCCACATTTCCACCTACGCTTCGGCAGCCACTCTTTACGAAGTTGGCTTCAATCATTTTTTCCGCGCGCGTACGCCCGAGTTCGAAGGCGACATTATTTATTTTCAAGGCCACGCCTCTCCCGGAATCTATTCGCGCGCATTTTTGGAAGGCCGCCTCTCCGCCGAGAAGCTTGAAAATTTTCGCCGTGAACTGAAATCCGGCGGCGGCCTTACCTCCTATCCGCATCCATGGCTCATGCCTGAATTCTGGGAATTCCCCACGGTGTCCATGGGACTCAGTCCGTTGATGGCTATCTACCAGGCGCGCTATAACCGCTACCTGGAACATCGCGGTCTGAAGCCTGTAACAGACTCAAAAGTTTGGGCCTTCCTCGGAGACGGCGAGACGGACGAGCCTGAATCTCTCGGCGCCATCGGCTTGGCTGCGCGAGAAAAACTCGACAACCTCATTTTCGTCGTGAATTGCAACTTGCAGCGCCTCGATGGCCCTGTGCGCGGTAACGGCCAAATTATTCAGGAACTGGAAGCCGAATTCCGCGGCGCCGGCTGGAACGTAATCAAAGTTCTATGGGGCACCGAGTGGGATTCGATTCTCGAGCGCGACACCGAAGGCCTCCTCGTCAAGCGCATGGGCGAACTCGTTGACGGCGAATATCAAAAGCTGGTCGTTTCTTCCGGTGCGTACGTCCGCGAACATTTCTTCGGCTCTAGCCCGCAGCTGCTGAAGCTGGTCGAGCCGCTTTCCGACGAGCAGCTCCGCCGCCTCCGCCTCGGCGGTCACGATCCCAGAAAAGTGTATGCCGCATTCAAAGCTGCCGTCGAGAATCGCGGTGCGCCGACCGTCATCCTCGCGCGCACCATCAAAGGTTACGGTCTCGGTGAAGCTGGTGAAGGCAAAAACGTTACGCACCAGCAGAAGAAACTCAACGAAGACGAGCTCCGCGAGTTCAGAACGCGCTTCGATATTCCAGTCACGGACAAGCAGTGCATCGAAGTTCCCTTCTACCGTCCTCCTGATGACAGCGAAGAAATTCGCTACCTCCGCGCGCGCCGCGAAGAGCTTGGCGGCTACGTCCCGCAGCGCCGCGTTCGAGCGAAGCCAGTCGCCGCGAACCTGGAGGAATCTTTCAAAGAATTTTCCGCCGGCAGCGATGGACGCGAAATTTCCACCACCATGGCTTTCGTCGCCATCTTGCGTAAATTGCTACGCGATCCGGAGCTCGGCAAGCTAATCGTCCCCATCGTCCCGGACGAGGCCCGCACCTTCGGCATGGAATCGCTCTTCCGCACCGTCGGAATTTATTCCAGCGTGGGCCAGCGTTACGAGCCCGTCGACGTGAACACCCTGCTCTACTACAAAGAAGCCAAAGACGGTCAGATCCTCGAAGAAGGAATCACCGAAGCGGGCTCCATGGCTTCGTTCATCGCCGCCGGCACCGCGTATGCCACCCACGGCATCAACACCATTCCGTTTTTTATTTTTTATTCCATGTTCGGCTTCCAGCGCATCGCCGATTTTATCTGGGCCGCCGCCGACATGCGCGTCCGCGGATTCATGCTGGGCGGCACTTCCGGCCGCACCACGCTTGCCGGAGAGGGCCTCCAGCACCAGGACGGCAACAGTCACGTTCTCGCGCTCACCGTCCCCAACCTCCGCGCCTACGATCCGGCCTACGCCTACGAGCTCGCCGTAATCATCCAGGACGGCATTCGCCGCATGTACAAAGACGGCGAAAGCATCTTTTACTACATCACCGTAATGAACGAGCCGTACGCCATGCCCGAAATGCCCGGCGACGTAACCGAAGGCATTCTCAAAGGCATGTACAAATTCCGCGCTTCGCGCAATAAAAAATCAAAACTGCGCGCGCAACTCTTTGGCAGCGGCGCCATCCTCAACGAAGCACTCCGAGCCCAGGAAATTTTGGAGCAAAAATACGGAGTGGCCGCCGACGTTTGGAGCGTCACCAGCTACAAGGCCCTCTACAGCGACGGAATCGAGACCGATCGCTGGAACCGCCTGCATCCAGGCGAAAAGCCGCGCGTCCCTTACGTCACCGAAGCGCTGAAAGATTCGCCCGGAGTGATTGTCGCGGCCACCGACTACTTGAAGACTTTGCCGCACATGATCAGCTCGTGGATTCCGCGCAGAATTGCGTCGCTGGGCACCGACGGCTTCGGCCGCAGCGAAGGCCGCGCGTCGTTGCGCGATTTCTTTGAAGTGGACGCGCGCTTCATCACGCTCGCCGCCCTCAACGAACTTTTCCTCGACGGAAAAATCGAGGAAAAAGTCGTGGAGAAGGCCATCGCCGACCTCGGCATCAACAGCGAAAAGCCCAACCCCGTAACTTCGTAGCTCATCGCTGTCTTGGTATTGAGCGCGCATCAATCTTTTTTTCGCGGCGAAGGCGGCCGCGCTCTTAAACATTACTCGCCGCCCTAAAAAAACGCTGTCATTCCGAGGAGCGCAGCGACGAGGCACCTGCTGTTTGCCGGGCATTTTCATCGCGCCACCGCCGAGACCTTGCCTCCTTGTAGCGCCGGCGTCTCGCCGGCTCTTTTGCCCTGCGTCGTTGTTTTCGTAGCGCCGGCATCCTGCCGGCTCTTTTCCGTAAATGTTGCCACACTGCAAGTCAGTTTCCTTTCGGCGCGAAGGCAGCCGCGGCTTCTTTTGACGTAACCACCGGCACAATCTCGAAGTCCATGAGGTCTTTCCACTCCGCGATCCATTGTTGAAATAATTCCGGACGCTCGCACTCCATCAACTGGAAGCAGCGGTCGAAGTTCCGTTCGATCCAGCTGTCCACGTATTTCAACCCTTCGGGCATCATGCGTCCTTTGTTCTGCAGACGCTCGTAAATCGGCGCGGCGTCGCGCTCCTTGAATCGTTCAATCACCATGAAAAGCATGTAGCCTCCCTTCCCACCACAGGGAAAATTTCATGGAAGAATGCCAAGATGCCGGGCCTGCCTGTCGCAGGCAGGCTGAAGGCTCAACTGGCAGCGCGACGAGCCCGACGCGACGAAAACAGCGGCGCAGGGCAAAAGAGCCGGCAAGATGCCGGCGCTACGAACGGCAAGAGCCTCCACTCTAAAGAGGTTAGCTACATTAACGGGGCCAAACGCCCCTGTGAACTCAGCACCGGCGACATTTTCAGCGACCGCCTTGCGCTTTTTGTAGCGCCGGCATCTTGCCGGCTGTCTTTCTTGTAGGGCTCACGCAAATTGCCTCATAGCAGTGACCTTCCGCCATCTACCACAATTGTCTTTTTTCACATCGTCATTCCGAAGAGCGCAGCGACGCGGCAGGCAGGAACCTGCTGTTTCCCCGGTTTTTTTATTCCAAGTCATAGCAGCGAGCGGCCACCATCGACCACGATTGTTTGGCCGGTGACGAATTCCGCGGTGGCCAGGTACGCGACGGCGTCGGCAATGTCGTCGCCGGTGCCGGTGCGATGCAGCGGGACGCGCCGAATATATTCTTCGTCGGGCGGCTCGCCGGGAAACTGGATGGTTCCGGGCGCCACACTGTTCACCAGAATTTCCGGAGCCAGCGCGCGCGCCAGGCAGCGCGTCAACATGATGGTTCCCGCCTTCGACACGCAGTAGTGCGTGTAAAGCGGCCAGGCCAGCAGCCCGCCGAGCGACGACAAATTAATGATGCGCCCGCGTCCCTGGCGTTTCATGATCGGCGCCGCCGTCTGCGCGCACAGGAATTGCGATTTCAGGTTGGTGTTCATGATGCGGTCCCATTGCTCTTCGGTTAGGTCTTCAAATTTGGAGGGAAAAAAGATGCCCGCGTTGTTCACCAGAATGTCCAGCCGCCCGAATTCGTTTTCCACCGCAAGAAACAATTTTTGAACGTCGGCGCGCCGGCTGACGTCCCCTTGCACCGCAATGGCCCGCGGTCTCTCGCGCCCCTGATCGCCCTGATGCGCCTCGCGCCCCGGCCGCCCTGGAAGCGCCTGATCATGGTTCATAGCGCGAATCTCGCGCACCAACTCTTCCGCCTCCGCCTTCGACTCCATGTAATTCACCACCACGTCCGCGCCTTCCGACGCAAGCCGCAGCGCAATACTCCGCCCCACCCGCTTGGCCCCGCCAGTAACCAGGGCCACCTGCCCGTCCAACGCCTTCCCCGCCATCGATTCTGACCTCCTACCAGGTGCGGCTTGCTGAGTCAGTGACACGTTAGCACTTTGCGCGCCGCGACGAAACGACGGCAATAATGGTAAACTTATGAAATGGAAGTGACCCTCCGCATCCCTGACGACATTGCAAAGCGGCTTTCCGCCGCCGGTTGCGATGTCTCTCGTCGAGCTCTTGAGGCGCTCGCTTTGGAGGGCTACCGCGACCAGACTCTGACTCTCTTCCAGATTTCTGAAATGTTGGGATTGTCCCGCGTGGAAACAGAAGATTTTCTGGGGCAACACCACGTTCCGCTGGCTGCGATTGAGGAAACGGACCTCGACCGCGAGGCGTCTGTATTCGAAACGGCTTCGCGCCGGAATCCTCGTTAACAAACCCACGGCATGATCGCCGTTTCCAACACCACGCCGCTCCGTTATCTGATCGCTATTGGCCAAGAAAATCTCTTGGCACAATTGTTTGTGAAAATCATTGTGCCGGCGGCTGTGCACGAGGAATTGACGGATGCGCGAACACCCGAGAACGTGCGCAGCCGTGTTCTGTCGCTTCCCTCCTGGTATGAAATTCACACCATCAGAGAAACCGAACTGGAATTGTTCCCGATCAAATTGCATCGGGGCGAACGCGAAGCTATTTCGCTGGCGGAGAAGTTGCGGGCGGATGTTCTGTTGATCGATGAGCAGATTGGACGAACTCTCGCGCTCAGCCGAAATCTGCCGCTCTCGGGAACACTTGGAGTTCTGGAGCGGGCCGACACGATGGGGATTGTTGCGAGCTTTCCAGAAGTTCTCAGACAACTGAAGGCCAGCGGATTCTTTATTGCCGAAGCATTGGAACAGCAACTTTTGCGCCGCCATCGAATGCGTAGAGACCGGAAGTGAGCCACGAAAGTGAGTCGCATTGAATGTGGTTGTGGCCCCGGGTAGAAAGCGTTTAGTCGTTTTGTTTCTATCACTTCTACTTTTTGAGCAGAACCGGGTAGAAAAGCGATTGTGCATAGCGAACCCTTCGCGAAAAACGCTCAGGACAGGACGGAACGACGAGAACTTTTGGCCCGTCCGGAAGCGGTCGCTGTCGCGTTGTATCAACTGGCCGAAATTTTGTGCGCTAAGTTGCCAAAACTTGAAAATCCTAATGTGTGTTCTAGCCCCGGTTAGAATTTTTTCTGTTGTTTGTTTTGAGCGAGTTAGGGCGAATTCTGTTTGTGGTGCTGTGCCGGTTAGAAGTGGTCTAGACCACTTGCATTTCGGAAGTGACAACTGGCTCATTTTGGTGAGCGATTTGGGCATTCGTCGCGGCGGTTGCGAGCGCCGCGCCATCACCACGTCTCTTCCGGCAACTGCCAACACGTATCCCTCCTTTAATGCCAATGCCGCTCGCCTCGGCGAGTAAACGCGACTCCGCGCTGGCCCCTTTTGTCGGGGCACAAAAATATTATTAGATTATTTTGTGGATGAAGCTTTGATAGCACGCTTTTCGAGCGATTTCAAGGAGTCGTGTGCTGTGTGCGCGAATTGATTTTGCGGAGTGGTTCCGTTTTGGGAATGACGTGAGGTATCAGCGAAAAGGGTTGCAGTCGTGACATCTAAACCCGAACCTTTCTGCAAAAGCCGCAGAAAGGACTGATTGCATAAGAACGAAGGCTCCAGTCACCTAGCGGCGTCTCCGCATATTCACCGTAGAAGTCGTCCTGTCCAGTATTGCGGCCAACACGCTTGTCGAAGCCGAAAGCATCGCCAGCCGCAAACCCCTGAACCACTTGGGCTTGGGTCGACGCGGTCTGTATTGCGACCAGTTCCTCGATTTCTGATGCCCTGGCGCGAAATTACCGGAAGATGTCGGTACGGAGGCGCTGCCATGCCATCGCGCGGAATACCCTACCCTGGTGTTGAAGGGAAAACCATAGCCTATATCGAGACGAACCGCGAACAGGAATTCGTCTATATACATATTCGTTTCACCGACGAGACCGCCGTCCATATTTCACTCACCGCGGACGTTGTTATCTACCATGCCGCGCTGGTTGACGAGACGACCGGTAATCAGAAAGTAGTCTGCGATTACGTAGTGCCGGATCGCCTCCGGTGAAGAGAAAGCAGAAAATGAAGATTACCCACACCGAATATTCCGTCGAGGTTTTCTTCGCCTGTCGGACGCGGGCGTCCGCCCGGCGAGTGCGCCATCAATTCAACAGTAGGATCGAGCGCTCGATCAGCGATGCGATTCTTCGCGCCGCACGGGAGAAGGTGCGGGAACACATCAAGGCCGGCCGACTCGCAAAAGGGTTTGGCGCGGCGATGGTCTCGTGAGCCACGAGGAAATCGCGATGTCTTCCACTCACTGAAATGCCAAGTCGCGGACCTGACGTCTGAAATGCGCCGGGGCGAGTCGTAGATACTTCTCCACGATTGGAAAAGTCCGCAAACCTAAATAACTGGCCATTCTGGGCAGCATTAATTCGACATTTTGCTTTTTCCGGTACCAGTCGCAAATGCGATTCACCGCAAACGTGTGTCGCAGGTCTCGCAGCAATGGTTGATATTTGTTCGAGTCGTTCCGGACGATGCCGCTAATCGCCCGCACGCGCCTAAAGTGGATATCAATTCGTTGTATCGAAATGCTTGAGCCGCGCTTGGTCTGAATTAAAAACTCATCTTGTCTCATCGTGTGCACTCTCCGCTGCAGGTGTGCGTTGAGTTGCCGGGTGATTGGAATTGTCCGCGCTGAACCAGCCCGCGCTGACAGCGTCATAGTTGCATTCTTGAAATCCAGATCGGATACGCGTAAAGACAGAGCTTCGTTTACCTGCATACCGGTCGCGTAGAGCAAAATCAACAGTAACTGGAAAGTTGCGGGCGTGACCTGGGACAGTTTCCGGCCTTGGACTTCCGGGCACTTCCGTAACAGCGTCGCGACTTCTGAGCGCGAAAAGATATACGGACTAAACACGCGCGCGCCAGCCGGCCGGGCATTCGGCATCGGAAGCCGGTCAATTTTCTGTCGCGCCAGCCAATAGGAAAAGAACGCCTTCAACAAACCATGTTTATGCGCCCATGTACTACGTTCGGTCGGGCGACAATTCAGAAAACGGGACACGTCCGATTGTTTCAAGGCCGTTATCAACCAGCCCCGATACATTCTTGCGAACGCCCGCAATTCAACAGCCGCGTTGACGTATCGGCGTCCCATCAGTCGCTTGCGGGCGATGTACTCTTCGACGGCTGTGTGCAACGTCACAAAAGATCCAGTTCAAAATCGACCACAGTCCGCAGTTGCTCGATACTGTGCTGAAGGTAAGCGCCCACATATCGGCTGCTCGCATGTCCCAACAGGCTGGCTACTTTTGGAACTGAGGTGCCGATTTCCAGCAAATGGCTGGCGCACGCGTGACGGATTGAGTGTGGGCCTCTGGATTCGGAAACGATATTCAGTCGATTCATATGGTTTCGCGTGACGTTATAGACCGATGCCTGAAATATAGGCTTGTGGGGCCGTCTCAGCGTAAGAAATACGTGCGGGAATTTACTTGCGGGCCGGATTCTCATTACGAAGTGATGCAAGGCTGCGCGAACTTCTCCTGTCAAAGGCAGTCGCTGGGTCAAATCATTCTTGCTGCGCCGAATCGTGATAACGGAGTGCTTAAAATCCACATCTGTTAAACACAAGTTTGTAACTTCGCTGCTGCGCAATCCAAAGGAGGAAAGTAATAGCCAAATGGCTTTGGCGCGGCATTCGTTCGCATTTGTGGTTTTAGCCGTCTCAGCGACGCGACAAACATCCGCCCATTGCGGTCCTTTTCGTCGCGGTGGACCTTTTTCGATACGCGGTCCAAAAATTCCCACGCTAACGCCCTTGCGGCACCATCGGCGCTTTTCGGCATATCTGAAGAATACTTTCAACCCTTGCGCACTGGCACTGACCGTCACGCTGCTCCATCCGATTGCCGAGCAGTGGTCCAGGTACTTTTCCACGTGCTTGACTGAGATCGTGCGCAATTCGAATCCGTTTTCTGAAAGCCATGCGAGGAACCGGTTTAGACTCCAGACACGATTTTCAACGGTCCGGTATGCGAACCCGAGTTCGCTTTCGATGTATCGTTTATAAAGTTCGACGCGGCGGTCTCGCGGCGTATTCCATTTATCGGGTTCGATGAATTTGCCGTGGAAACGCAACCAGCCTTTGGCATATCGAAGGAAACTGGCACGGCCACCCATTTTGCCGGATTCTGACAGGGTTGACCGTGCTTTCCACAAGTCTGCCGCCTTGCGAAGCTCGGCCAGATTCATCTTTCGCATTCGTTTCAGCGCGAGTTGCCGAACGACCTGGACCAGGTAACTGGACGCGTCCCGTCGTTTCTCGCGGGTGCGGCGAAGATGATAAATATAATCTTCCCTCTCGCGGATTAACGGCACGCTTCGATGACGCGCAAGAGCGTCCGAACGAAGAATTATTTTATTGAACACGATTGGGATACAAACAGTACGCTGAGACAGGCGCAAAGGCAATCAACATCGAAAAAATAAGCGCAAGCTCAAAAAAATTCCCCCGCCGTGCCCGTGCCTCGATAAATCTTCAGACAAACGCGACTTCTAATCGCGAACTTTGAACCAAATGAAATCGCGACAAAATCGGGGCAAAAAATAAAAATTCAAACTCGAAAACATCGCGCAGACGCACCAGCCAGCCCGCCGTGGCGGGCGCAAAAGGTAACCTTACCTCCTTCTCTTCGTGGGTCGAATCTCATCCGCTGTCAGGTGACGTACAAAGAGGGCTTATGCCGACGATTTCGAAAGACAATAGTGTGGCCACGTTGATCAATGTGTTTACGGTGGAACCGGGGAATCAGCAGAAAATCGTGGACATGTTGGTGGAGACGACGGAGAAGGCTATGAAGCATATTCCCGGGTTCGTTTCGGCGAGCATTCACAAGAGTCTGGATGGAGTGCGCGTAGTCAACTATGGTCTTCTTCCGGCAACTTCGTTGCCTCTTCCCCAGGCTCGACTAACCGTCGACCTGGGCGGCCCCTGTTCCGCGAAGCAAGGAAGATTTTGAGGCGATGAGGAATAGTCCCGACGCGCAGAAGCACATGAAACCATTTTTTGAGATTGCCAAGGTGGATTTCCATTTGTATGAAGTGGCGGACGCGATTGAGGCGCGAGGTGCTTCGGCGTAGAGGCGGTAAAGGGAAACTCTCACCCCATAGGCCATGGCGAAAAGAAGAAGCAGGTCCCTCAAGTATATCCGCGAACGACGCGGATTTCGGGATGACAACTTAAGAACAAAGTGCGGAGACAACAGCCATGCCCCGCCCACAGGGCTCGGCGAAAAGAAGGAGCAGATCCCTGCCTGCCGGCAGGCAGGCTCACCCCGGCGAGTGAACCTCGAACCGCGTTCCGCGCACCGAAAAACAGGGGAAAGCAAAAGCGTGCGGGACTTCGCTCCCTTCCTTCGTCAGGGCGAGAGGGATGAGAACGTAACGGACGTAAAGAAGGCAACAGCAGGTCCCTGCCTGCTGGCAGGCAAGCCTCAGGTATCTCCGCTAACGACGCGGATTTCGGGATGACAGCGTTACGACAAAGGCCTTCAAAAACAGGAGCGCGCGGGGCTTCGCTTAAGCGGGACGACAACGTAGAGCAAAGGTGGAGTCGACGACGCGGTCCAACTCTTAGGCAACGGCAAAAAAAGAAGAAGCAGATATTCGCGAACGATGCAGGTT
>Ga0209007_1000594_pt1 | contig 12920 bp, 10 predicted proteins | sample JacPinW_OM1H0_O2_FD_187961 | JGI IMG/M metagenome (GOLD analysis project Ga0209007, IMG submission 187961) | Forest soil microbial communities from Algoma, Ontario, Canada - Jack Pine, Ontario site 1_JW_OM1H0_O2 (SPAdes) (version 2) | ecosystem: Environmental > Terrestrial > Soil > Boreal...
AAGCCGCTATTTTACGGTTTCCTGGTGGCCATCTTGCTTGCGTGGCGGTTGGGGGGCTGGCTGATCGGCCGGCGTGACAGAGCCACCGTCGACCCCGTGGGCCGCGAGCGGCCGCTTAGGGCCGAAACGATGTAACCAGACGGCGCCGGTTATCATCTGCAGTTCGTGCGGCTTGCGGTTTGTTCCCCGGGCCTGCTTGGTAGGGAAGGCTACCGTCCCGGACCCATACGCAAGTACAGGTGAAATTGACCGGTTTCGCGGTTAAACTCTTTCGAGCGTTCACTTGGAGCGTAATCGACGGTCCGGACCCCTCCGGGACGTTTGCGATATTCCAGCGGCGTACCTGACTTCGGTTTGAATCGTCTTGCGGAGGACTGCACTTGAGATTGAAGCTCGCCGTGCTTGTTTCACTCATGCCGCTGCTAGGTCTGAGCGCGTGCCCGACGGGACATCCTCCACCGAACACCGGCACAGCGCCGGAGATTACAGCGCAACCTTCGAATCAGACCGTTACCGCGCCTGCTACGGCCACTTTTGCGGTGACCGCTACGGGCACTACGCCGCTGACCTACACGTGGCAGAGCGCGCCGAGCGGATCGGCCAGTTTCACGGCGATTGGCGGAGCGGCGAATTCGAGCAGCTACACGACTCCGGCTACGTCAAGCGGGCAATCCGGCGCGCAGTTTCGCGTGGTCGTCAGTAACGGCGTGAGTCCGGCGGCAACGAGCAGCCCGGCGACGTTGACCGTCAATGCGCCTGCCGGCACGGCTCCGTCGATCACCGCGCAGCCTACGAATCAGACAGTTACCGCGGGTCAGACGGCGACATTCACGGTGACCGCGACGGGCACCGCGCCGCTGAGCTATCAATGGCAGAGCGCTCCGAGCGGGTCGTCGACCTATGCGAACGTCGGGTCCGCGTCGGCCACAGCGAGTCTTGCTGTGGCGAATACGACCGTGGGCATGAGCGGATCGACCTACCGTGTGGTCGTCAGCAACGGAGTGAACCCTTCAGCGACGAGCAATACTGCAACGCTTACCGTGAATCCCGTGACGGCGAGCAATTTGACGGTGCTGACTTTTCACAACGACGTCGCGCGCACGGGGGAGAATCTCAATGAATCGACCCTCACGACAAGCAATGTAAATTCGAACACGTTCGGCCTGATTGGAACGATCACGGTGGACGGCCTCGTGGATGCGGAACCGCTCTACGTGGGCGGAATGACGATCGGCGGCGCGACGCACAACGTGGTTTTCATTGCCACGGAAAACGATTCGGTATACGCGTTCGATGCAGATACATTCACAATGCTGTGGCAGAACCAGCTGCTAACCGGCACGGGTGAAACACCCAGCGACAATCGCGGATGCGATCAGGTTGTGCCGATCATCGGCGTCACTTCGACTCCGGTGATCGACCTCAACGCCGGGCCCGACGGCACGATTTTTGTCGTGGCCATGTCCAAGACAAGCGGCGGCACATATCACCAGCGAATACACGCTCTGGATTTGACAACTGGCGTTGACCGTATGACCGCGACCGACATACAGGCGACGTTCTCAGGCACCGGCTCGGGCAGTTCCGGTGGCGTGCAGACCTTCAATCCGGCTTCGTATGAAGAGCGGGCCGCTCTGCTGCTGCTCAACGGGACGATTTATACGACGTGGACTTCGCATTGCGACGCGACGCCGTACAACAGCTGGGTGCTTGGCTTCAACGAATCGACGCTTGCGCGATCCGTGGTTCTCGATATGACGGCCAACGGGGCATCCCTGGCCGGGCGGGACGGGGAGGAAGGCGGAATCTGGATGGCCGGCGCGGGACCTGCGGCGGATTCGTCCGGAAATATCTACCTGCTGATTGGCAACGGAACTTTCGACACCACCTTAAGCGGCTCGAATTTTCCGAATCAGTGTGACTTCGGCAATTCGTTCATGAAGCTATCGACATCCGCCACGAACTGCACCGGGACAGGATTGGGTGTCGCGGACTATTTCACGATGTTCAACGCATGCTGCGGAACGACGTCGGAATCGTACAACGACTTGGATCTGGCCTCCGGCGGTACCGTCGTTCTGCCCGACCTGATGGACAATTCGAACAACGTGCATCACCTCGCCGTGGGCGCCGGCAAGGACCAAAATTTATACGTGGTAAATCGCGATAGCATGGGCAAGTTCAATGCGAACAATGACAACGCCATTTACCAGGAGCTGGACGGAGCGCTGAATGGAGGCGTCTGGTCGACTCCTGCGTATTTCAATAACACCGTGTATTACGGGCCGGTCGACGACAATCTGCTGGCGTTCCCGATTTCGAACGCGATGCTGAGTTCCACTCCCCTGCGGAGCTTGAATACGTTCAGTTATCCAGGCACGATGCCGAGCATCTCCGCCAATGGTTCTTCGAACGGGATCGTCTGGACGATTCAATCGGGAAACACGGGTACGCTCTACGCATACAACGCGGCGAACTTGACGCAGCTCTTTAGCGGAACTTTCACCGCGACGGCGAACGCCAAATTCGCCACGCCGATGGTCGCCAATGGGAAGGTATACGTCGGCACGGGGCCCACCAGCTCTTCGAACGGCGGCTCCGTAGCCGTGTTCGGATTGCTCTCGCCGTCGGCCAGACTGCAACGAAAATCTCGTGCGGCTCATCCGCGGCAGAATCGCTTGCCGGCACGCGTTGCGCCGCACCCGGGCAGCAGCACGCCTGGCTACTGAGTTTTCACTCCTCCGGATGCACGCCGGTGCGATCGTTGTCTTCACCGGCTTCGAGCGGGCGAATGCAGAGGTCGGCGCCGTTGAGGCTGCACTGGTAGATCTGATAGGCCGGCAAGTCTTCCGGCTGCACGATGTACTCGCCGTTTTCCGCGTCGACCGCGTCGTCGTATCGGCTCACAACGTAAGGGTTCCCCGGCGTGGCGCGCACGCGAAATAGGCCGGTGCTCGGCTCGTAGTTGCCGTAGCTGAAGCAGCGCATGATGCAGGCGCGGTCCACGACGTGCTGGATCAGAACGCGTGAATTCTCGGGCTTCTCGATCGTCGCCATCACCCGCTGGTTCGGTGGCAACTGGCTGACGAGCTCTACCACTTGCCGCTCCATTCGATTGATCCTGGCGGTATCCTGATAAACAAAAGCGAAAAACACGAGCGCGATCACAGCCGTCGCGTACAGATGCCACCTTCGCGGCTCGATCGCGCCCAGAAGACAGCAAATCAGGGCCGCGGAGACGGACGTAAGCCGCTCCGTCAACAGCGCGAGCGCCGCGGTGGGGGCCGGGAAGTGAATTCCTCCGGGCAGAAGCCACACCGACAATTCCACCAGAACGTACAGTTGAGTCGGCAACGCGTAGTATTTCCAGAGGCCGGTTTCGCGGTGACGGCGGAGGATGTCCACTGCCAGAGCGATCACGGCAAATATCAGCAGCAAATATTCCGGGATCTGGTAGCGCGGACCGAAAAGCAGCAATTGATCAGCACCGTTATAGGCGTAGGCCGGAGCGGTTCCGGCATAGACGTTGTAGTGCCGCCACAGATAGCGATGAAATTCTACGAGCGCGCCGATCGCTACGGCGAACACGGCCAGCTGATATCCGCGATGCGGCAAGTGTTCCGCAATCACGACGTACGCACCCGCTGCAATCAGCCAGACGAGGCCCAGAGGATGCGCCACCACGGAAAGCGCCGCGAGGGCGGCTGCCAAAATCCACTCCCTCGTCGAACCGCGCCATAGAATCGCCAATCCGAAAAAGCCCAGGCCGAGCGAGAGGTAGTAGTTGAAAAATCCGAGATGAAACGTCCAGCCGTAGGTGAAGAGCGCGATACACGGCGAGAGATACCACGGCGCACGGCGCGTGGCCGCGGAAACCAGCGTGAAGATTCCCCAGAAAAAGATCAGAACGGAAATCGAAACGGCGATTTTCTCGGCCGCGTGCAAACCGAAAAGCGCGCCGAACCCGCTGAGAAGATAATCGAAAAGCACGTTGGTATGCTGCGAAGAAAGCCAGAGCCCGGGGGCCTGGCCGTGCCGGATCAATTGCGCGAGCCATGCGTTGTAGAGATGGCTGCCAAGATCGGAAGAGACGATTTCGTGATGCCAGAAGCAGGGAACCAGAACCACCGCGGAAACGATCAGAATTCTCAGCGGGTAGTCGCGGATGAATCGGTAAAACGCAGGCAGAGCGCAGGAGTCAGACCCGAAACGCGGAGACTCCACTAGCGTTGCGGCTTGGGAAGCGGGCCTGTGCGCTGAGGCGGCGTTCCCGAGCGCTTGCGTTCGGAAGGATCCCAATCTTCCGGCGGAAACGCAATGCGCCAGAATAGCGGAGACGGCTCGGCGAACTCGACACCCACTTCGGTTTTGCCCTGATCCTTTTGTCCGATGAAGGTCACCGTGCAGGGGAGCTCTTCGGCCGTCTTTTTGTTGACGATGGCGATCTCCTGGCCGCGGGCGACCGGATTCGCGACCCGCACCATGCATCCGTGCGCACTCACCGAAATCGTCAGGGCCGATTCCTCGAAAGACTGGGTGCCCTTGGTGCCACGGACGAGCACCGGCATCGCTATGTTTACGCGGTGCGAGCGCCGCCGTTCGGAGGCGCTTTCAGCGGGCGATAGAGGCTTCCAATCGGTCATGCAGTTCTCCTCTGGGCGAGCAGGATCCAAATCACATTTTACACCTGTGCCAACGCGCTCAAGCGCGACATCTCGCCGGGCAGCACAAATGGTCAATATCCCAGATGGCCTCATCGCGCCGCACGACCGACAGCCGGCGTCCTCGATCGGGGTTTCATCGGCAAGGAAGATTCAGGGCTTACGGTTCGAAGGAGTCGATCGGGAAGGTTTTGTTGCTTTTCGCACGAAAAGGCGGACCGGATTTCGCCGGCCCGCCTTTTCGGTTGACTAGAGGCTGGTGACGTTCGCTGCCTGCAGACCCTTCGGTCCACGGGTCACTTCGAATTCAACCGCTTGGCCTTCGTTCAGCGATTTGTATCCCTCAGCCTGAATCGCCGAGAAATGTACGAAAACATCTTCGCCGGACTGGCGCTGAATGAACCCGAATCCCTTGCTGGCATTGAACCACTTCACTGTTCCTTGTTCTCTCACTGATGTACTCACTTTTCTTTTTTAAGCTATTTGTGCTTCTCGACCGCCTCCAGCCGTAAAACAAAAAAGGCCGCAAGTTTGAACTTGCAGCCCCTTCAACTAAAGGTGTTACAAGAGCATCAAACGCGGCCTAAACATAACACGCTTTTGGTCGGGGGCCTAACGAATTGTTCCTCGCCGCATCGCGCGAATATCCGTGCGACGAGTTGAAGCGTTTTCGTTTCCGTGTCGGTGAAATTGCGGCACGGAAATAAAAACGGCCGGATCGGTGTTCGACCCGGCCGCGAAACGAGATCGCTCGCCTTAGTTCTGCAGCGCTTGACGGCGCTTCAGCACGAACAGCGCGCCGAGTCCGAGGGCGAGGAGCAACACGCTTGCCGGCTCCGGAGTATTGATCATGAATTCCTGACCATACGTTCCGTCGTCGGGCGTGAGGATTTCCCAGCCTGCGGGACTGAAAGTGGAAAGATTCGATTCGGCGTTCGAGAGGACCCATGCCAGATTCGCCGAGCCGTACGGATCGTAGCCGCCATCCGTAAAGCTCCAGATCGCCCACTGGTCTTCCGCCTGCGTCGTCTGGTTGGTCGTCTGTCCCATCTGGGTCAGGATGTAGGCGAAGAGCAGGTAGTCGTTGCCGGCGTTCGCGTTGCTGCCCGCGTACGTCGGGCTGGACGAATTGCCAAGGAATGTCGCGCTGTAATCTCCGCCGAGGGTCACCGGCGTCACCGCCGCGGACCAGCTCATTCCCGCCGTAATGTCGTGGCTGAAATCGACGCAGTAGAACTGGCTAGATTGACCGTTCAGCGTGCCGCCATAGGGCGGGATGCCGTAGCCGTTGTCGCCAAACGCGTAGCTGCCATTGAAGTAAACCGTGCTGTCGGCGAACGCGGAGGGAGCAAAGCTGGCGAGAGCAATCGCAGCAAAGAAAAACAAAGACCGAAGTGTCAGTTTCATTGGGCCTCGTCTGTCGAGACTCGCTCGACCGGCGGTTCGTCAGCCCCTCAGATATCTGACTGTCCGCAAACTAAACATAGGCGGAATAGAACATCCGCCACGATTAAAGCTACAGGGATCGAATCGAGGTGTCAACATGCATGTTTTTTCCCCTAAAAGTGAATGCTTTTCCAGTGTAAGTCACTGACTATAAATGCCTTGCTGGAAACCGCCTGGCCGATGCCCCGACGTTGGCTGGCCGGATCCCCGTGAGCTTGGGGCGAGGGGAGCGCCATGCGCCAGGCGCAAACGATCGTCTGGCTCACCCTGTGGCAGCGATCGATCCACAAACGGGCAAACGCCCGTTCCTCGATTTCGGTACAATCGGGACCGGTCCAGATTCAAAAGTACCCAGAGCGCCGATTTCGTCGGCGGTTTCGTTCAATTCAAGTGCGAGAAAGCCACAAAATGGATGTCGAGCGCGAGAGGCACCTGCGCGAGTCGCGTCGCGTAGTGATCAAAGTCGGCACGACGACTGTCACGGGCGCCGATGGCGAGCTCTGCCTGGAGCGCGTCGAGCCCATCATGCGCTCGATCGCTGGGCTGATGAAGGGCGGGCGCCAAGTCGTGCTGGTTTCTTCCGGCGCCGTGGGATTGGGACGCGGGTGGCTGGGTCTGCACCCTTCGCGGCTGAATGACCTGGTGACCAAGCAGGCGTGCGCTGCCGTGGGGCAAGGCTTGCTGATGGACGCCTACAAGAATCTGTTCGCGAAATGGGAGATCAAGATCGCCCAGGTGCTGCTGACGGAAGAGGATTTTACGAATTGGGGCCGCTATTCGAATCTCCAGCACACCATGGAAAAGCTGCTCGGTTTCGGCGTGCTGCCCATCGTCAACGAAAACGATACCGTTTCGACCGCCGAGCTGGAACCGGTCGCGCCCGGAACGCGCGGCGCGGCCTTCAGTGATAACGACCGATTGGCGGCGCTGGTGATGAGTGGGCTCGAGGCGGATGCCCTGGTGCTGCTGACGAATGTGGACGGTTTGCATCGCGCGGCCCGACCGAACGGAGATTTCGGCGAAGTGATTCCCCTCGTCGACGAGATTACGCCCGAGGTAATGGTTCTGGGATCGGGACCTTCCGCGAGCGGACGCGGCGGGATGCGCACGAAACTTGAAGCAGCCGCGATTGCCATGAACTGCGGCGGCACGGCGGTCATCGCGAACGGCAACGTGCCCGACGCGATCGATCGCGTGTTCGCGGGCGATGCAATTGGCACGGTCTTCTTGCCAGCGAAGCGGATGCGCGGAAAGCGCCGCTGGATCGCCTACGCTGCGGGCGTGCGGGGACGCGTGGTAGTGGATGCCGGCGCGCACCGCGCCATTATGCACGGCAAGGCGAGCCTTCTGGCATCGGGGGTGGTGCGCGTGGAAAACCACTTTGCATCGATGGATGTGGTGAGCATCGTGGATGCCGAGGGGCGCGAATTCGCGCGGGGAATCGCCAATTGCGCCAGCGGCGAGGCCGAGAAATTTTCCGGCAGCAAGAACGGCCGTCGTGGCGGACGCGACCGGGCGCCTGCGCCGGTGCTCGTGACGCGCGATAATATCGTTCTGTTGCAAAACCCATGAGCCAACCGGGTTCAGCACCGTTGCAGGCGCCCGATTCGTCGGTGGCGTCGGTCGCCGCAGGCGCTCGGAAAGCCTCGCGGGCCATCGCGCGGCTTTCGACGGATGCCCGCAACGAAGTTTTGCTCGCCGTGGCCGCGGCGATTGAAGCGAACGCGGGGAGAATACTGGAAGCGAACGAGCGGGATTGCCGCGCTGCCGAATCGGACATAACCGCGGGGAAAATGACGAATGCAATGCTCGCGCGCCTGCGCGTGACCGAGCGAAGCGTCGCACAGATGGCGGTGCAGATTCGCGAAGTGGCGCGCCTCGACGATCCGCTGGGGCGCAGGTTTTCGGCCATGGAGCTGGACGACGGGCTGGTGCTTTATAAGGAATCGTGCCCGTTCGGCGTGATCGGCGTGATTTTCGAATCTCGTCCGGACGCACTGCCGCAGCTTGCGTCGCTGGCGCTGAAGTCGGGGAACGCGATTTTGCTGAAGGGCGGGGCGGAGGCCGCGCATACCAACGAGGCGATCGTGGCCGCCTGGCGCGGGAGCCTGGCGAAATTTCCCTCGGTGCCGGCCGATTCGATCAACCTGCTGCAGTCGCGCTCCGACGTAACGGAGATGCTGTCGCTCGACCGTGACGTGGACCTGATTATCCCGCGGGGATCTTACGCGCTGGTGCAGTTCATCATGGCGCACAGCAGGATCCCCGTGCTGGGCCACAGTGAGGGGATTTGCCACGTGTACATCGACCGCGAGGCCGACATTGAGAAGGCGATCGAGATCTCCTACGACGCGAAGGTCCAATATCCCGCGGTGTGCAATGCGGCAGAGACGCTGCTGGTACACGAGGCGATCGCCCCCAAATTCCTGCCGCGAATGGTTGCGAAGCTCAGGGAAGCCCAGGTCGAGCTTCGGGGAGACGAGAAGACGCTGGGGCTCTTGCCGAACCACGGGATCGTCGCGGCGACCGAACAAGACTGGGCGACGGAATATTCCGACCTGATTCTCGCGCTGAAAATTGTCGCAGACCTTGAGGAAGCGATCGAACACATCAACCGGTTCGGTTCGCGGCACACCGATGCGATCGTGACCGAAGACCTCGATGCAGCCCGGCGATTTCTGAACGAAGTGGACGCCGCCGGCGTGTTCCACAACGCCTCGACACGCTTTGCCGACGGATACCGCTATGGATTGGGAGCCGAAGTGGGCATCAGCACCAGCAAACTGCACGCCCGCGGCCCCATGGGTCTGGAAGGGCTGACCACGTATAAGTACAAACTGGTGGGGAACGGGCACACCGTCGGGCCCTATGCCAGGGGCGAGAAGAAATTCAAGCACCGCCCGATTCGCTAGCCAATGGGGATTCCCCTTCCACGCTTTATGCATAGCAAGCCACTTTCGTCCTCTATTTGAATAGGTTCGAAATAGCGCTTGACAACTCGGTCGCCCTGTTCTACTATTTGAACATGTTCAAACAAGAGATTGCCCGAGGCAAGAGCCCAGAAACGCGGGCCAGCATCCTCCGTCACGCGATTGGCCGGTTCCGTGAGAAGGGGTTCGACTCCACGACGATGCGGGATGTGGGGGAAGCGGCGGGCGTGGCCATTGGCGCGGCCTACTACTATTTTCCGAGCAAGGAAGCGATCGTCCAGGCTTATTACGAGGAGGTGCAGAGCGAGCACGGAAGCCGGGTGGCCGCGGCGCTGTCGGAGCGCAAGCTCGATCTTGAAGAAAGGCTGCGGATCGCGTTCCATACGAAATTCGACATTCTGGCGCACGACCGCAAACTGCTGGGTGCGCTGTTTCGCTACTCGGGCGATCCGAGTCATCCGCTGTCCGTGTTCGGCCCCGGCAGCGGCCCGGTTCGCCACGCCAGCATGAACGTCTTCGCGGCGGCGGTCGGTGAGGAAAGGCTGCCGAAAGACATTCGCGAGCTGCTGCCCGCGGCTCTGTGGGCAGCGCACATGGGAATCCTGCTTTACTTCATCTACGACCAATCGCCCGATCAGGCGCGAACGCGAAAGCTGATCGACGGCGTGACGCGCCTTGTCGTGCGCGTGCTCGGAGTGGCCAAAATGGCGATCATGAAACCGCTGCGCGGAAGCCTGATTTCTCTGCTGCGCGAAACGGAACTATTCCCGGTGATGAACGCGAACGCAGCAGTGTTGAGTGAGGAACAATCGTAGCTGCGACTTATGGAGCCAATGACATGACCAACAACCAAACCAATCAACCCTTCGAACCGTTTCGAGTTCAGTCTCCGCTTCTGCAGAATTCAGGGCAAACGGCCGCGCCCGGCGGGCAGGGAAGCGGTGGCCCCGGCGAGCCGAGCGGCCCGGGCTGGGATACTCCGTTCGGAAGATTTCACTGGATGGAAGCGCGCTGGCTCGTGATGATCCTGTTTGCCGTGATTTACTGGGCCGCTGCACGTGATCGGCTGCTGCAGCCCCTGACGTTGCTGGTGCTGCTGGCGTGCCTGCTTTTGAAAATGGACGCGCGCTCCCGCCACATCGCCGGCGTGCCCCTGGCGCTGGCGGCGCTGAAATTGATCGATCAAATGAATCCGGGCGCAACGGTGATGCCGGGCACTCAGATTCTGCTGCCTGAAAACGTAAAAGCCGCCATGACAGGCCTGCCTTGGGTGCCGATGTTCCTGGCGATCTGCATATTCTATTTGCCGCAGAAAGCGACCGTGACGGGAATGATCGCCCGCGCCGCAGCGATCGGCTTGCTGATCTCCGGGTTGATTCCGGGAGACGGGTACGTGGTGGTGCTGGCGATGGTTCAGTACACGCTGTTTATCGGTGTGCTGGTCGGATTGATCGCGGATTTTTCGACGAATGGCGCCGGGCAAAATTCGCACCGAGCGATGCCCGCCGCGCAGGTTTGAGGCCAGGATCGCCCCCGTCGGAAGGTCGAGGCCGTGAGGGCGCGAAAAAGGCTCACGGCACCGGCCCCTTTTTTCGTATCGCCAGAGCCAGCAGCGCGAGCGCAGAAACGATCGATATCGCGCTTCCTGCTGTGCGATCTCGAGTCCGTCGGAATTGTATGTCCACGCTGTGAGTGCCCGCGCCAAGCGGCACGAACATCTGGCCGTTGTCGTGCAAAGCGCCCGGCACGATCGTGTTGCCGTCCACTCGCACGTTCCAGGAAGGGTAGTTCAGCAGCCTCACGGCGAGCGTCACCGGTGCGGCCGACTGCACGAAAATTGTGCGCCGTTCGGCGGACCACTGCTCGATTTGGAATGTGATGTCCGATGCGGGCACGACATCGCCGGTGTTCGGATCGACCTTTTCGATCGGAAGCGCAGGCGTCGGGGAAACTCCTTCGACGCGTTCTTCGTCATCCGGGTCGCCGGGCAATTCGTAATGGTCGCAACCGACGGGATCGTATTCGTCCGTACCTCGATATCCGGCGCCCGAAACGCCGGAGCCGACCGAAGCGACCATCGCGGGCACGTCTCCGGAGTCCCACCAGGCGGTTCGAACCATCGCGGTCGCACCCGCGCAGATCGCCACGAACAGAGCCACGCCCGTGGCCCACGCTCGTCCGGGCCGTTGCGCGCGGCTCATCGCCGCAGCGACGAAAAATGCGAATGCGAGCGCCAGAACTTCGAGCCATCTCCACGGAAATTGCACGAATCGCAGCTCGGGCAGCAGACGCCATAAGAAAGTCGTGAACGGCAGCATCAGCACGATCGACAGGAAGCCAAGCGCCGCCATCGTCCAATACAAATGCGAAAAATCTCGCCGTCGACGCGCCACCAGAACCGCTGCGACACTCGTCACCAGCATCACGGACACGGCGACGTAGGAAACCTTCCAGTTGAAAGCTACGAAATCGGGATCGTTCGAGTGGGTGAACAGGAAATTTCTGGTGGGACCGAGATTGTCCGCCACGACCTGCGTGATTTGGACCCAGCCTTGTTCGCGGGCCGCGGGCAAGATGTAGAAGGCCGCTAGCCCAAATCCGCCGGCCATCCCGGTGGCGCCAGCAAGGAGCGGCCGAAGGCTCGGGCGCCCTACGCACGCCACAAACAGGATCAGCGCGAGCGCGTACGTGGCAATCACCGCCGCAGGCGCATCCGACAGCCACGTCCCGGCGAAAGCGGCTGCGAGCAATGGCACAGAGCGCCACTCACCGCGCGCCAGTCGCAGCGCGCCCCAGACGATCAGTGGCAAAAATGCGCCGGCCATCAGCTCAGCAAAATCGCTGCGGTAGTAAACGATGACCAGATGATAGGGATTCACCGCGAACAAGACGGCAGCCACCGTCGCATACCGCGCGGGAAGGCACTCGCGCGCCAAGTTCCACATCGCCATTCCCGCAGCCACGAACACCAGCCATATGAAAACGCCGGGGACCGCTCGCCAGGGCACGGCGGTGCCCAGCGCGGCTCCCGCCATCCACGATCCCGGGGGATAAAAAATGAACCGCGGTTCGCCGAATCCCCAATTCGCCCACTCCGCCCATCGCGGATAGACGATTCCTTCTCGCCACTGCCCGGCCGCGTCCATCCACGAAGCCATATGAAACTGAAAATCGTGTCCGGAAGCATTGCCAAGAAACAGCATGGGCGAGATCACCGCAGTCGCAACGAGGCAAAGGCAGAGAAACGGGATGCGCCAGGAGGAGTGTGATGATCCGCGCGCTTCCCGCGGTTCTCGCAATTCCGTGTTCGGTCCGGCCAGGATCGGGCTCCGCGCGTGTAAATTTAGTGTTCCAAGATTACAGAATCGAGCGCCCCACCGCTACTGCACGGGCCGCGTACCAAATAGGAATGTTCGAAAAGTTGCCGTCTTGTAACACTGCGCTCGAACCGATAGAGTTACATGCGCTCACCGGGCCGTCGGAAATCACGGCCGGAGCCAAACTCCCAGCCATTCCCCGAAGGACCAGAGATGACGGAAGAGGAAAAGCGGCTGGAGGCCAACGACGAGCGCAAGGCGCACTGGAACCGCTGGGGTCCGTTTCTCTCCGAGCGCCAGTGGGGAACGGTTCGTGAGGATTACAGCGCCAACGGCGACGCCTGGAATTATTTTCCCCACGATCACGCGCGATCGCGCGCCTACCGCTGGGGCGAAGACGGGATCGGCGGCATCTGCGATCGGCATCAGCACATCTGCTTTGCCCTCGCGCTGTGGAACGAAAAAGATCCGATCCTGAAAGAGCGCCTTTTCGGCCTCACCAATCAGGAAGGCAATCACGGCGAGGACGTCAAGGAGTGCTACTACTACCTCGACGCCACGCCGAC
>Ga0209007_1000596_pt1 | contig 12881 bp, 8 predicted proteins | sample JacPinW_OM1H0_O2_FD_187961 | JGI IMG/M metagenome (GOLD analysis project Ga0209007, IMG submission 187961) | Forest soil microbial communities from Algoma, Ontario, Canada - Jack Pine, Ontario site 1_JW_OM1H0_O2 (SPAdes) (version 2) | ecosystem: Environmental > Terrestrial > Soil > Boreal...
CAAGGTGAAATCTCCCCAGCTTTGTCCAGAGCCAGGAGCCAATCGCCCCGCCGCCGTATATGCTTGGTCCCTCCAATGCCGCGCTTCCTCCCACGCCGACGGTGGCGATCGCAGCCAGCAACTTCGGAGCGAAAGGGCGCATGTCGATGTCGCCCTGATGCTCGTGGTATGAGCGAATGATCTCTTCAGTGGAGTGTTCGTCGGGGTCGGGAGTGAAGAACTGCATGATGAGCCCCGCTACAGCGAAGCCCAGCATCAATCCAGGAACTATGGCCCAATGATGACCTAAATAGAAGCGCAGAATCGCGGGCCACAGGTTTCCAAGAAGGACGGCCGTGATGGCCGTAATCACCAGGCCGGTCGTCACCCCGATGATCGGCGCGACGATCAGCCATTTTTGCAGGTCGCGGGAATAAACCGCCGCCAAGTCCTCATGCACCAGTGGCAAATACTTGCGCAGCAGAGGATGCTGCAAGAGCCAGTCTCTCCTCCTCATTGGTTTCATTCGTTGTCTTTGCATTCGAGCCGTAGCACTTCCTTCGCCTATGTCGATTCACAATTCGTCAACCGGTGCTCCATCAAGATTCGCTGCTGAGTCGCGACAAACCTGGAACGTGTACATCCGCGCAAGAGCGAAGGGAGACCCTGTTTACAAAAGTTATAAACCATCTATATCGTAACACGATACATATCGAGGAGACAGCCTGACCACTCAAGCGCCTGATCGCGCCTGCTCGGCAGGCTGAGCTCTCGAGTTGTCAGTTCGGTGTCAACGATATTTCTAGTATTTCTCCCGACAGACAACTTCGTTCGTTTTTATCAAGATAATGCTAGCCCAAGGTGTATCCCAAACCCTTGCGTCCCAGAGGTGCATCATGGCGGGTATCACACAACCGGAACATGTTTGCTGGATTTGCCGCAAACCTGTTGAACTTGAAACGACGAAGACCGATGATCGAGGCAGAGTAGTGCATGAGGAGTGCTACGTTATTACTTGTGCGGTACCACCCCCGATCAAGCAGCCTGAATCGGCTTCTTCTTGATGTGTGGATTGACGGGAGGATTGATGTGCGGCTAGGGCTGCCTGGCACAAAAAAGCCCCGCCCGAAGGGGTAGGGAGAGGCTTTGAGTTATACCGGAGAATTGTATGGTGCCAAACCATCCGGTTAATGGCACTAAGCCAAACAACGTAGAAACCGCGATAAAGAGCCCGAGGAACCTAACCACCTCATCTCGCAGGGTTTGAGGACCGCCTTCAACAGTTTGATGTGATATGTCCAGGGCTCCGCTCCCCGTTTGGAATGACAATCCCTTCTGGCGCAGCGCCAACCGGGCGCACCAAAATAGATAACCTCGATCTTGCGATGAATCGGCCTATGATCCCTAAATCAGCAGGAGCTACGCTCATGGCAGTGAATCAAGTGGTGCTTTACTTCGACAGTCAGGAGGATGCCTTGCTTTTCACTCTGGCTGCCAGTTCCGTAATGTCAGCAGAAGAGCCGGTCCACACCAGCAAGGCAGCGGTCCGGGTTGCGAAGGAAATTTGTAAGGCCAGCCGAATCAAGACTGAAGGTGTTCTCAACGTCACGTAAAGGGCGGCAAAATTAGATGATTCGAAAGGCTGCGCTGCAAATCGGAGTTCCCGCTCTTCTCGCATTCATTGCCTTGAATGCATACCTTGCCGTCAACCACTTGGAGCGTCTGCAGAAAATTGCGACGCTCACCCTTGAAAGCTCCGCGATCCAATCGGCACTCTCCGGTGTTTTGCAGGACGTGACCGACATGGAAACCGGTCAGCGTGGATATCTCTTGACCGAGAACCCCGCATACTTGCAGCCTTACATGGACGCGAAGGGCAGGGTCGCAACAGGCTTCATGACTCTTCGTACAGGGCTTGCCAATCGGACGCAGCGCGAACAATCACTAGAGTCGCAGTTGGAGAGCTTGACTCGATCAAAGCAGGCTGAGATGGAGCGATCCATTACTTTACGTCAACAAGGGTATCGCCATCGCTCATTCATGCTCATCGATACCAACGAAGGCCAGGGCTACATGGATGAGATTCGTCGCATAGTGTCCTCGATATCTTCAGCGGAGGGCAGGAATTTCGCGCGACTAGACTCGGAGAGGATTACCGTATTGAAGAACGTGTTGTCGCGAACGATTATCGCTAATTCTGTCCTGCTATTGTTCACGGCATGTCTGTTTGGCCTGATCCACCGCCATGGGCGACGGCTTGGAGAAGAAGCCTCTCAAAGTAGAAGTGAGCTTGCCATACGGGATTTGCAGTTAGCAAAACTAACGTCCGCTCTTTCTGGCCAAGCCCGTTCGAACATCTTCGCCATCAATACGAACTCCCGGTTGCTGTTGGAGAATTACGGAGGTTTCCTTCCACGGCAGGGACATGAATATGCTGAGCAGATGAAGGAAGCAGCGGCACAAATGGAACGACTCCGACAGGACTTAGTTGGCAGCCCATCCTCCAACGGTGACGGAAGAGCAGCCTAGCAGTTCATCGGCGAGGGCGAGGACAGCGCCTCGTGAGCTGTATTGTCCTTAGCGCGATACATCTGGAATCCATTTTTCAGGTCGACCGAGATGGAAAACACCGGCGGTGCGGTAGCGCTATTAAAAGAAATGTCTTCTCAAAAAAGCCCCGAAAGTAGTTTTCACCCCCAAACCTAGTTTTAACCCCCGAACAACGAGAACATGCGGGGCGTCGCGGGTGGCAAATCTCGGAGGAGTACTCAGATCAGGGAGCGTCGGGCAGTAAAGAGTCCCGCCCCGCGTGAATACGGGCGATTCGGACGGCAGAGTAGGGCTGAGGCGGGGCGGATACGAAATTCTGCATCGACAAAACGATGGTTCACAATTCTACGTTCGTCGGAAAAAGCTAGGGCGCAAAGCCAAAGATGGATCGATCACGGGCAAACAATTCTTTGTTGATTTAGCGCAACGATCGTTTTCTCGGGTAGCCCGGGCTGAAGACGAGCATACAACACCGAATATGTGTCCATGTTTTCTCCTTCTTCGCCCGGGCTACCGGTGACAGACACAAGCACAGTCCCATCGGCTTTGTAGTAAGTGTCTTGCGAGCGGTTGGCGGCGTAGGCGTGCGTCTTCTTGAACGCTGGCAGGTGAGCGTCATACCAAGCGAGCGTCGCATTCACTTTGGAGTCGTAAACCGAGTAAAAATCGACCTGCATTTTGCTCTTACAGACTTGCGATTCCGGCAACTGAGTAGGCTCATTACCCAAGTGAAGGCGGGAATCCGTCGCGGGATAGAGAGCAAGTCCCGTCAGCGGATCCGTAGTGAGGAGTTTCGTTCCACCACTGGCGGTCAACACGAAGCTCAAAATAAGTATTGCCACGAAGCCACCCAAACGAGAAACAGTTCTCATATACCAATGAGACTCCCAAACCGGCTTCATGGCATTCGGGCCGGCGGGAATCGGCCGCTTATGCCGATGAAAAAAGCGCAGCCACCATGAGCGATACAAAAAGAGAACAGTGAAGAAGCGATTGCCAAACATCTGGAACCTCCTGCATGAGCTATTGGTATCGATGGTCCCCTGGCCTATTTGTCCGCAGCGAAAGTCGCCACAATTCGCTTGACCTGATCCTCTGGATAGTCCGGCTTGACGTTGTTTGCGCGGTGCAGTGATATCCGTTTCCGGGCACGGTTACGCCGACGGGGACAAGACATTTTCTGAAGCACATTTCTCCCTCCTCCCAGATCGCTTGGAGCAAGTCTCTCCAGTTTTTCTAGGAGCTGCTATCAGGCTTCTTGGCCTACGGCTCGACCTTGTACAGCGTCACCATTCCCGCATCCATGTGGTCGTCGATGTGGCAATGGAACATCCAAATCCCGGGATTGTCAGGAACCATGTCCACGGTCTCCATTTGTGCCTGCATGAGGGGAACGACGTCGGTACGTTTGCCGTCGTGCAAAACCACGTTGCCGTGCCAGTGGGGCGTGTGTACGCTGAACTGCTCTCCGAGTGCGACCAGATACCAGCGGACTCGCTCGCCTTTCTTCATCGTCATCATCGGACCAGTCCCATAGATATGGCCGTTGATGGCGAATTTAGCATTGGCCACGGTGAATCCCGATCCCAGACCAGAGAAGTTGCCTTCGTTGTCGACCGGTGCGAATTCGACTTTGTTCACGCCTTTCGGATCCGTTGTGAACGTCTGGATATTATGGTCGAGATACCAGCTGACGTTCTCGTCGAACAGCAGATATAAGCAGACAAATTCACGATCCACATCCTTTGCTTTGCCATCGGCATCGGCCATGCCCCGCCGCGTAATAATCATCGCGCCGATCAAACCGCTCTCGATGTCCTTCAACTCATTCGTATGAGAGTGATAGAGCCAGACGATGGAGCTCGGATCGTTCGGTCCCGGCCCAGCGCGCTCGGGAACTTCCCAGGTGTACAAATGGGTCTTGCCTGGAGGGACCGCATCATCTTCTTTGTCGGCTCCGGATGTGCCGTCGTCGTACGGCGCGCCCTCCGAATCCTTTCGGTAGAACACGCCGTGCGGGTGCATGCTGTACGGGCGTGTAGCGTTGTTCTTGAACAAGATCCGAATGGTGTCACCGACCTCGGCTCGCAGGATCGGCCCCAGAATTCCCGTGTGCTCCCACTCCGGGGCACGAGGTTTGAGCCGCGTGAAGGAGTCGTCCGTGTATTCGCGGTACAGGGCTTTGCGATAAACGCTTCCAATTCGGTGCGGTCCCCGTTCGGTGAACACTTTCGAGTACCCGTCGAACTTCATGCCCATCATCTTGTTGACACCGCCCGGGGCATAGTCCCAATCCACTTCGTCCGCGGCAATGTAATACGTGCGAACTTTCGCAGTCTGGGTCTGCCCGAAACAGGCGGGAATGGCCAACAGGAACACAACGCTTAGGATTCGTTTCATCATGATCTTCCTTGCCCCTCAAGTGGCGACCCCAGGTGGAAGGTGGCATTTCCCCCGATGCCACTTCCCCCTGATGGCTTGTGGGCAGCCTTCCGAACTGGTGACCCGCGCGAATCGCTGCCCCGCGAGCATCAATCTGCGGGGATCTGTTCATTGGGTCAATGAAACTGTCCTTTAAACTTGCTTTAACTGATAAGAGTCAGGTTTCTATAGGTTTAGACCCTCTTCTTAACGGCGCTGTGCTACCATCTGGGGCCAAAGGGACGCGCGTGCCGCCTGGGGAGCCTCACAAGAAGACCGTTTACAGGTTTGGTCCGTTCCAGCTTGATTCCGGTAAGGCCACGCTCAGTCGCAACCAGAACCAACTGAAGTTGCAAGATCTGCCCTACCGCCTGCTCGCAATTCTGGTGGAGAAACCAGGAGAGATCGTCTCCCGAGAAGAGGTGCGCCAACGCCTCTGGCCCCAAAACACCTTTGTAGAGTTCGATAACAGCTTGGGTGTCGCGATCCGGAAGATCCGTGACGCACTCGGAGACAATGCGGACTCACCCTGTTACGTGGAAACGATACCGCGGCGAGGCTACAGGTTTTTGGCGCCGGTCACTACGGTTACAGAGTCACAAGATCCGGTCCGCTCCATCACGTCTGAGCCTGATACGGCGCCGATTTCGTCGCTGAGCTCAGAAAAACACTCCGCCATTTCAGGCCGAAGGTTGCGTTACATCGCAATTGCCGCATTCATTGTCCTTGTGATCGGTACTGCCGCTTATCGATTCCGCCTTGCGCGGACCGGGATAAAAACTAAGGCTGTGGCCGAGGCCAACCTTCCTCCAGTACACGTTCGACGATCTGTAGCCGTGATGGGTTTTCGCAATCTGCCTGGACGTCCCGAGGACAACTGGCTCTCGCCAGCCTTTGCAGAAATGCTCGGTACCGAGCTCGCCGCTGATAGCGCCTTACGTATGGTTTCCGGTGAGGACGTGGCGCGCGCAAAACGAGAACTCCCCTTGACCGACGAAGACAGCCTGGCGAAAGAAACTCTTGCACGGCTCCATACGAATCCTGGAGCAGACGTTGTCGTACTTGGCTCGTATACGCCGCTGCCCGGAAAAGGAGAAAGGCGGATTCGTCTGGACGTTCGCGTTCAAGACACCGAACATGGCGAGACCATCGCCGAGCAGGCCTTCGTCGGAAACGAGGATGATCTGTTTGAACTCGTCAGCCAGGCAGGTACATCCCTGCGTCAGAGCCTGGGAGCAACAACGGTTTCAGGAGAAGCAATCGCGCAGGCACGAGCCGCTCTGCCTTCGAAACCCCTTGCGGTCAAGCTTTACACGCAGGGACTGGAGCGTCTGTGGGCGTTTGATTTTGTAAAAGCCCGGGATTCTCTCATCCAGGCTGCAGCCGTCGAGCCCGAGTTTCCGTTGACACACGCTGCTTTGTCCGATGCATGGAATCACCTCGGCTACAGCCTAAAGGCCCGGGATGAGGCGGAACGGGCCCGCTCTCTTTCCGGGCACTTGGGGTCAGAGGATCGTCTGCTGATCGATGGTCTGTACTATGCCACCATCCAAGATCGGAAGCGAGCCATCGATTCGTATCGACAACTTTTTATCCAGTTCCCGGACAGCTTGGACTACGGTCTTCGCCTCGCCGATGAACAGCGATGGGTAAATCCTGCAGATGCTTTGCATACTCTCGAAACTCTCCGGCATCTTCCTCTTCCTGCTAGCGCCGACCCACGGATCGACTATCTGGAAGCACGCGCTTGGGTCAATAACGATGTCGTCAAGGCGCAGGCTGCCTCCCGGCGAGCCATCGAAAAGGGAAATGCTCAGGGTTTGCAACTATTCGTCGCACGGGCCTACGGAATTCTCTGCCAGATCGGCAATAGCAGTTCCACCGCCCAGGACTGTGACAATGCTCGCAAGAGGTACACAGCAGTCGGCGATCGCGACAACGCAGCTCGCACCACGGCCGATTTCGCTATCGTCTACTACGAACAGGGCGACCTGGATCGCGCAGAAGCGATGTACCGCGAAGTGATCAAGGTCTTTCGTCAGATCGGTGATCTCGAGGGCGTCACCACCGCGTCCGCTAACCTGGGCGATATTTCTCTGGCTCGCGGGAATCTGGCAGAAGCGGCACGCCGGCTCTCGGACGCCATTCCAGGCTACAAGGAGATGGGAGCCAAGGAGGGCGTCGCCCTTACCGTCGCCGATCTGGCCAAGATTGCGAGACTGCGTGGCGACCTGAAAGCAGCTCTTACCGGTTACAACCAGGCCCGAGCCATTGCGCAAGAAATTGCTGACAAACAGGCCGTGGCCTATGCGCTAGCTGGAGCCGGAGATGTACTTGCGGATCAGGGGGATTTGCAGGCCGCTCGCAACTCTCACGAGGAATCGCTGGCTCTCTGCAAAGAGATTGGGGATAAGCAAGCCGTCGCGGAAACGGAACTCGCCTTGGCGCGGCTGTCGATCGAGCAAGGGAATGCCGCCAACGCCGAAACTGTAATCCGTAAAGGCAAAGAACAGTTTCATCAAGAACTGCAGGCCGACGACGAATTGGCCGCCAGCATTGTGCTGATCGATGCCCTGCTGGCCGAATCCAAGCTTCCTGAAGCCGAGTCTGAGGCGGGACAGGCTAGATCACTAGCCGATAAAAGTGCGAACACACTTTTCCATTTGCAGTTTGAAATCATGTCCGCCCGCGTACAAGGCTTGGCAGGCCAATTCCCGCTTGCGATAGCACGTCTAGAGAAGACGCTTCAAAGCGCTCATTCGCACGAGCTGTTTGGGATTGAGCTTGAGACGCGGCTAGCCATGGCTGAGTTGACAAACAAACGAGGGCAGCCCGATGCGGCCCGCGCGGAACTGCTGACCTTAGAGAATGCTGCCAGTAGGAACGGGTTCGGGCTGATAGCGAGTAAAGCTCGGTCCCTTCGCAATGCTCGTCAATAGAGCTCTCCTCTTCTCGATCGTCCTCTTCGACGGACTCGTCTTTCGCGCTCACTTCTTTATTGCACGCTTCCGCGTGACAAATAACAAATTATTGGCACGCGCAGAATTTCTTGAGACTGTCGGTTAGTCCGCAGATCAGTTGGGTGTTGAGAGGCAGAACTGCAATCTCGAGCGCCTTGACCGTATCGGCCAAGGAGTCTCGAAGACGTAGGATTTCCTCTGAGTCCTCTTTAAACGAGCGAATCCGAATGCAGATGTCCCTGATCTTGGTTTCCAAAGGACGCCACACTTCGGTCATCTTCTGCAGGTACTGCCAGTCGATGAAATCTGCCCAAACGTTAGCTTTATCCAAACCCATCTCGACGCTATCCCTTCGAAGCAAATTCAGTTCTCTTTCAATGCTTCGGCCCAGCTCATGGACCCGGTTGGGTAGTGCAATCCGGATGTTCATCTGCGCGAATTCACTGTTCCTTTCGAGAAACAGAAACCTGAACCGGCAGCTCAATTCGAGTCCCTTCAGCACGAGAGTCGTGGAAGTATCGCCAAAGTCTCTGGGCCTCAGATATTCCACAAAGTACAAATTAAATTCCCTGGTTCCATCGAAGTAGCGCGTCCCGGTAGTCAAGATAACCCGAAAAGCATGTCTTTCGTCGTTCGAGACGATGACCTGACTATTGTCGACGTCGAGCTGCCCCTGGAGCGACGAAGCAACGACGCTCGTAATTGCGTCAATCCATGAGTCGCGAAACTTCGAGCTTTTCGTGAGCTTTCTGAACTCTGCCCACGTAACTTCTCGGTCTTGGAGACCAAAGATGGACATCGGGATTCCAGTACCCATCGGCACAAGCACGGCGTCGTCCGGTAAGTCAGTTCGCTCTTGGTCAACTGCGAAGTCCCTGGTTTTGATTGTCACTTGCTTCTGCGGTTTAAGCGTCGACTCGGGGTTTGTCTTCAGATGACTGAAGATCGATAGCTGCATTTTCCGCACTAAACCCAACAGATCCTCTTCCTCGTTTCTTTTCACCACCTTGGGAAAACCATTCTCTTCGCGCATTTTGTCGACGATCTCTTGAAACTCACTCAGGAATTTCACCATGCGGTTGTCGGAATCGATTTTCAACGTTTCAGAATATTGTTCCAACGACAGCTCAAGAGTGGTGCGAGAGATTCCGATGTTGATCCCTTCATTCCCTGAAAGAATATCCGGCGGGTTATCCAAATAGATGGGAACAATTCTCCGAGGACGCTCGGGTGGTTGATTGCGTTCCATCGTCCCGATGAAATACCCCAGCTCCATTCCAGTGAAGCTATGGCTCGGTTTAAGGGCAGCTGAATAGATCACGACCAGGAGATCGGTTTCATCCAGGCGCTTTTGGATCTCGGCCTGGAAGCTCACTCCGAATTGCAGCCCGGTATCGATAAACACGTCTGCGAAGGTTCCAAGAGCTGTACGAATAGCTTCGAAGGCTGCGACTGCAATCTTCTCGTCTTCCTTCGCGTAGCTGATGAAAACACGCAGAATGTGCGGTTTCCGTTCTGGGATAACCTGTATCTGGCTAATGGCCGCCATAAGTACACCTCCGCAAGGGCCACCGTCGATTTGATGGCGCTCTTGCTGCGTCTTACCACCCGCGAGTCCCTGTCAAAATCCGCTCTTGCCGCTACATCTATACAGTGAAAAATCATTGCGGAACGTTTCACCTGCTGACAGGGCGGGATCTTCGTCCGAATACAGGTCGAGAGTCGTCCGAATCCGCGAATGCCCCAAGATTCCCGACAGTTTCGGGTTATACTTCCGGCGTTCATGCCCTTACCGCAAGGCACGCAGCTAGGCCCGTATACCATCGTTGCCCTTCTTGGTCAGGGGGGAATGGGTGTCGTCTATCGCGCGCGTGACGAGCGCTTGCAACGGGATGTCGCCATCAAGGTTCTCCCGCCCGGCCTCCTTTCCGACGAACCCGCGAAAAGCCGTTTCCGCAAAGAAGCCCGCGCTTTAGCAAGGCTCAGCCATCCAAACATTGCCGCTGTTTTCGATGTGGGCGAGCAGGACGGCATGGACTACCTCGTGATGGAGTGCGTGCCCGGCCAGACTCTCTCGCAAAAAATGGGATCACAACAGCTTCCCGCCAAAGAGATCTTGTCCCTTGGCGTTCAGGTAGCGAACGCACTTGAAGAAGCCCATGAGCAAGGAGTAGTGCACCGTGACCTGAAGCCATCGAACATCATGGTCACGCCCAAGGGCCGCGCCAAGGTTCTGGATTTCGGATTAGCGAAGCTTCTGGAACCGGTCGGCTCTCCTGAAGCTACTCTGTCCTTAGCCGAAACCCATGGCCCGGTCGGCACTGTGCTCTACATGTCTCCCGAGCAGGCCGCGGGCAAGCTTGTCGACAGTCGCACCGATCTCTGGAGTTTTGGCGTGGTGCTTTACGAAGCGCTCGCCGGTAAGCCTCCGTTTCAGGGAGCGAGTGCGCTCGCTATTCTCCGCGCGGTCAGCACAGAGGATCCCAAGCCGGTGCGGGATATTCGCCCAGAGACTCCCGAGGGCGCGGATCAGATAGTCTCGCACGCACTCGAAAAGGATCTCTCCAAGCGCTACCAGAGTGCCTCTGAAATCTCTCGCGATCTTTCCGACGTTTTGCTGCGTCTGAGCGTCCCCTCACTTCCGCCCGCGGACCGGGCATCAACGTTTTCGCCGAGAATTCTCCTCACCGCCATCGTGGTCCTGCTGCTTCTCGCGGGTTCGGTGATGTGGCTCTATCAACGCTCTGAGCGGCGTCATTGGGCGCGCGAGGAAGCCATTCCGGCGATCGCCAAACTCAAATCAGAAGACAAACCCCTCGCGGCATTTCTGTTGCTGAAGAAAGCAGAGCAATACTTGCCCGGCGACCCGCAGCTCGCCCGGCTTGCCGAACAAAACACCACGCAAGTCTCAGTCACGTCCTCGCCCGAAAGCGCGACGGTTGAGATCCAGGATTATCTATCTCCCGATGGCGCCTGGTACCGCTTGGGAGCAACGCCACTGACCAGCGTTCAGATTCCAACCGGCTACTTCCGCTGGAAAGTCTCGAAAGCGGGCATTGGCGAATCTGTCGCTGCTCCAATGACCGAGAGTAATATGCAGTTCGCTCTGGACTCCACAGTGGCGGCTCCCCAAGGGATGTCTTGGGTCAGTGGAGGCTCGTGGACAGATATGATCGCGTTCGTTGGCTGGGTCGGTCCCTACAACGTGCCGCCTTATTACATCGATCGCTTGGAGATAACCAATCGCCAGTATCAGGAATTCGTCGATAAGGGTGGGTACGAAAAACAGGAGTACTGGCCAAAACATTTTTTGCGCGACGGTCGCGAGCTGACGTGGCCAGACGCCAAGTCCCAGTTCCGAGACTCTACCGGACGCACCGGTCCTTCAACTTGGGCCGGCGGTCACTATCCGGAAGGACAGGGGGACTATCCTGTAACAGGAGTTAGCTGGTACGAGGCCGCGGCCTACGCGACGTTCGCGGACAAGAGTTTGCCCACGTTTGTTCAGTGGTACGTTGCAGCTCCGCCCGATGCTGCCGGCTACATCGTCAAAGAAAGCAACATTTCCCAATCCGCTCTGGCGCCGGTTGGCACCTTTAAGGGCTTGGGACCGTTCGGCACGTACGACATGGCCGGGAACGTGCGCGAGTGGGTCCAAAACGCCACCACTGCAGGCACGCATTTCATACTCGGGGGAACTTGGAAGTCTCCGACTTATCTCTACTACAACCCGGAGGCGCTCTCCGCCTGGGATCGCTCGCCCACAAATGGTGTCCGGTGTGTCCGGAACATAACGCCCGTGCCTGAGAATTTGACGACTCCCATCAAGACCTACGAGCGCGACTTCTCCAAGGTTAAGACCGCAACCAACGACGTTTTTCGCGCCTATGAGACGCTCTACGCGTACGACAAGACGCCCTTGAACGCCAAGGTGGAAGGCGTGGTACAAGATACCGCCGACTGGCGCGAGGAAAAAATTACCTTCGATGCCGCCTACAACAATGAACGAATGGCAGCGTATCTTTTCCTGCCGAAAAAAGTCTCGCCGCCTTTTCAAACTGTCGTTTTCTTTCCTAGCGCTAGAGTTCTGGACTTGGCGGACAGTCAGACACTGGGAGACGTAAAGTTTTTCGACTACATAGTCCAGAGCGGCCGCGCCGTGCTCTACCCGATCTACCAGGGTACTTATGAACGGCGCGTGAAGGGAGTGCTCCCTGGAACTACCCAGGATTTGGAATACATGACCCAGCGTTATAAAGATCTCGCCCGTTCGATCGATTATCTAGAAACCCGGAGCGACATCGACAGGAACAAGCTCGCTTATTTGGGCGTCAGCATGGGCTCCGCCGAAGGAGTGATTTATACAACGCTTGCGCAAGACCGGCTGAAAGCGGTGATCTTCCTCGACGGCGGCTACTTCCTTTACACGCCGCCCCCCGGTGGCGATCAGGCCGATTTCGCTCCGCGCCTCAAGAAGCCGGTGATGATGGTGAATGGCCGTTTTGATTACGTCTTTTCCGTGGACACGGCTCAGGATCCTTTATTCAAAATGCTCGGCACTCCAGCAGCCGACAAGCGCCACGTGGAATTTGACACTCCGCACGATGTCACCGAGCGCCGCCCCGAACTTATTCAAAATGTCCTCGCGTGGCTGGACAAATATCTAGGCCGAGTCGATTAGCGGCGAGGCCCGCAGAGTTATGTGTTTCCAGGTTTCCGGTGCGGCACCATCACGCGCGAGTCACCAGATGCTGGAAAGCTCTGCGAGAAGCGACCCCAAAGTCGACCGAAGTGGAAAATGTCGCGGTGCAGTGACGCTATGAAAAGAATGGCTCCTCAGGTAGGACTCGAACCTACAACCCTTCGGTTAACAGCCGAATGCTCTGCCATTGAGCTACTGAGGAGTGTAACGGCGAACGCTGACGGTTCGCCTGATTATCGTCATCATCATAGCATCTTCGATGCGCGCTG
>Ga0209007_1000599_pt1 | contig 12841 bp, 12 predicted proteins | sample JacPinW_OM1H0_O2_FD_187961 | JGI IMG/M metagenome (GOLD analysis project Ga0209007, IMG submission 187961) | Forest soil microbial communities from Algoma, Ontario, Canada - Jack Pine, Ontario site 1_JW_OM1H0_O2 (SPAdes) (version 2) | ecosystem: Environmental > Terrestrial > Soil > Boreal...
GCGAATCATTGACTGAGGTGGAGACTCCGAATGCAGAAAATGCTGTTTGCGTCACTTCTCACGCTTGCAACTTCGAGCCTCGCTCAAAACGCCACTTCCGTCCCGCTGCCCGGGGGTACCGCGCTCCATCCGCCAGGAGAGTACGTGGTAGTGAACGGCACCCGGTTATGGTTCGAAAGCGAAGGAACTGGCCAAGCTTTGGTGCTGATCCCAGCCGGGCCGGGCGTGTCGCACGGGTACTTTCATCCACACCTTTCTCCGCTAGCCAAGGCCCAACGCGTTGTTTATTACGACGCCTTCGGGACCGGAAAATCTGATCGTGCCCGGCATGATCAAAAATATACCTTTGCGCGCGATGTGGAGAATATCGAGGGTTTGCGCAAAGCACTCAACCTCGGAAAGATCGATGTGTTGGGCCATTCCTACGGCGGTATGGTGGCTCAGGCCTATGCACTCCGCTATCCGGAATCCGTACGCAGACTGATTCTCGCGGACTCATCATGGGGCGGAGCGATGTCGCAGGCGCATCGAAACAATGCGCTCTCCGAGTTGCGGGATCAGTACCCCGAGACATACGAGAGAGTGATGAAGATCCATGCGCAAGGCATTCACACGTGCAGCAAGGAATACCGAGATGCCGACGATGCGCCTCCGGGCTTCTTGCTCTTTTACAATAATTCAGCCTTTCAGGATTTGATTAGAACCGCCGACCCACCCGATCCCAAAGTCCTTTGCGCCATCGAGGGCGAGGATTACGATTTTGTGGCGGGGTCGGAAATGGCGAAATTGGATTTCCATCAGCAACTGAGAAATCTACACATGCCGATGCTGATCCTGTCGGGTCGATTTGACAGGGGAATGTTGCCGCGCTACGCAGTGCAATTCAAAACTTATGCGCCAAAGGCGCAGTTCGTCATGTTCGAGAAGAGCGGGCATTTCCCGTTCATTGAGGAACCGGAGGAATTCATCCGAGTCGTCGCGGACTTCTTGCGGAGGTGATTGCTATGCCAGTGGTGAGCGGCTGCTCTCGGAGATCAGAATCGCATCATTGTGCAAGCATGCGCGCGTCAATGCCGTGGCCAAGCATAAATGAGGATCCCACTGCGCTTACGACAGCCGTTTTGCGGCTCAGACCGGTTGACTCTCGTAGGCGATAAGTAGCCTCAATCCCGGTGCAGTGACCGGCGAGAAGATTCTCGAGTCGAAAAGACTTGAGCTTCGCTCCGGTCCACGCGAGCACCTGATCCGTTGCGTCGAACAGGTGCAGCCCGCCGACCACCGCCAATAGGGGCTTGTCGCCAACAATAGTTCGCGCGTACTCCGCAATGTTGATGATGCCGGCGTGGCCGCAACCGGTCAGAATCACGATCCCCTCCTTCGAGTCGAACACCAAGGCGGAATCCTCTGGGACGTTATCTTCCACGCGTCCCTGCGTGGTCACCAACGAGAGCCCTGGAAACCAGTTCTTCTCCACGTTCGGCCGGGGCACCGGACCTGTCAGCCAGACGCCGGGATAGAGTTCGATGGGTTTGTCATGGATGATGAACACGCCGCCGGTGGCGAGGTATTCCGCCTTGATTAGGCGCAATCCGTTGTGATCGTCGCCCGCGTCGCTTAACCGCGGCTCGAAGATGCGGGCCCCCACATGGACCCGGCTCATGGCGCGGGGGTTGGTTTTGGCAAGCTCGCGGCGAAGGGTCATCAGGCCGCCTACATGGTCCCAATGATTATGCGACAACACGACATCTTCCACATCCGATAAGTCGATATGCAGGGCCTTGGCATTGTTTAGGACCATATCGGATGAGGCGCCCGTGTCGTAAAGAATCTTGTGCCCATCCACCTCGACCAACGCCGAGTAGCCCCACTCGCCGTCGCCCAGATGAGGATCCCCGGCGACATTGGAAACCAGGACAGTGATTTTCAACGCGCGCACTTCATGTGAAGTTTTCACATCCCCCGCTGCTGCCGCCGGCGTCGAACACGTCAATATCACTGCGAGAAGGGCTGCTGATGAGATCAGTGTCCGCATTAGTTCGCGGCGTTTCTTTTGGATTGCAAACATGACCACTCCCCAGCTTACTTCCCACACTCGATAACAACGGAAGCCGTTGGCCCTTCGTAAATCAGGCTGCCTTGGCAGGACTCGCTCGAAAGGCCCGCACTCCTTCGATGAAGGCGTCGATCTGCGGATCGGTCCCGATGGTGACGCGGCACCAGTTCTCGTAAGGTGCAAAACGCCGTCCGACAGCGATATTCCGATGCCGCATGAACTCGCTGAACTGCTTGATCGGCACGCCCGTGTCGAAGAATACGAAATTGCCATGAGGCTCGGCATACGGAAAGTGCAGTCGCGCCAGCTCGGCGGTAACGCGAGCGCGGCTGGCTACGATCCGCCGTCGGCAGTCCGCAAGGAATTCCTTGTCACCGAGGCTCGCAAGGGCGCCGCGCACAGCGAATATGTTGGGCGTCGTCATGCGCGCAGCGGAGATTTCCGCAATGACCTCGGGTCGGGCAATCCCGTAGCCGTACCGAACTCCGGCCATGCCGTGGAGCTTGGAGAATGTCCGCAAGACGACGACACGCTTTGGCCCCGTGACGAGGCTGACCGACGAGGGGGTGCCCTCGACGAATTCCATATAAGCCTCATCGATGACGGTCGTGACATGATCCGGAAGCGCGGCGACGAATGCTGCGATCGTCGCGGAATCGACCATCGTGCCGGTCGGGTTGTTGGGATTGCAGATGTACACGATGCGCGTCTTGGCGGAAACCGCCGCGTGCATGGCGCTCAAATCGTGGCGCAGTTGTTTGTCGACCGGCACCCACTTCAGGCTCGCCCCTGTGTGCTCGGCGTACTCGGTCAACTCGGCATAGGTCGGCTCGGCGGCCACGATCTCGCCGTGCTCACGCGCGGCGAGCATCCCGAGAGCGCGCAGCAACTCCCCGGACCCGGTGCCAGTCACGATGTGATCCGGTCCGAATCCTTCTTTTTCGGCGAGTAAATTGACGAGCCTTGGATTCTCATCGTCCGGATAACGACAGCCTTCCGCGATCGACTGGGCGATTGCGGCGCGGGCAGCGGGCGACGGACCGTAAGGGTTCTCATTCCAACACAACAACATGGGCTCGGTGCCGTCGGCTAGCGGAGCCGTGGCGCGGCGCGCACCCAGTGGTGCCGAAATGCTGCTCATCGGACGCATCAGCATGAACGCCGATGCGGTCAAGAGGTCACGGCGGCTTAAGTCCATGAATCGACACCCCCACTTGCGACAAGTCCTGATCGACGGACTCGATTTCTAGGGCTAGGGTAGCAGATTGCATTTCGCCGTGATCGAGGTCTCCCGCGACACCCCTGCGCTTAGCGAAAGTGAGCCCTCATATCACTCTCCGCACGCTTGAACGTTCACGCGCAGACACTTTCTTATTGGCCGTCATCTTTGTGGGCTTGGTTTGGAGCGCCTCTATTGGCCCTCCGCCCGTTGAGACGGCCATGAACCACGCGTCGAGCCCGAATCCAAGGCCGCTTGCAGGTTTGCTCTCGCCGAACACTTCAGCGGCCTCCAACGCCACGGCTCCATGGAGGAATGCCCAAAGCGCGACAGACGCCGGCGCAGCCCGGTCCGACCCGGCAATTCTTTTTACCTGCTCGACGGTGAACGTCCAAAGGCTTTCGTGTTGTGTCGCATCGTGCTTCGGCACGTGGGGACTCGTCATCATGTCGTAGAGGTGACGGTTGTCCTTAGCGAACTTTATGTAGGCAGAGGCCATCTCGCGGATTGCGGTAACCGGCTCGCGTCCGGCTGCCGCCCTCCTCAGCGCCAATTCCATTTGCCGGGCCGCTTCGCCTGCCAGCGCAGCTTCGAGTGCCGAGCGATCGGAAAAGTAACGGTAGATTGCATTGGGCGCAAGATCGAGGGAGGCCGCGAGATTGCGTAACGACAAGTCGCGGATACCCACGTGCGCCAGCTGCTTCACCGCGGCCGAAAGAATGGTCTGGCGGTCTGTTTTCGACGGATAAGGCATGCGAATACTGTACACCTTGACACACAGGACCGCGAAGATGTACGGTGTACATATTGAAGATGTACATTGATCATCTTAGGAGAAATGCGATGGCGAACAGCAAAGATGTCGTGGTCACCGGGGTCTCCACCGGAATTGGCTGGGGAACCACAAAGGTGCTGGTTTCAAAGGGTTTTCGCGTGTTCGGTTCCGTACGCAAACAGGCTGACGCCGATCGTTTGCAAAGAGAGTTCGGTGAGGGCTTCGTGCCTCTCATGATGGACATAACGGACGCAGACGCCGTACATCAAGCTGCCGAGAAAGTCGGCTCCATGATAGGCGACAGGAATCTGATGGGCCTGGTAAACAATGCAGGAATTGTGGTGAGTGGGCCACTGCTTCATCTGAGGCCCAGCGAGTACAGGCGGCAATTGGATGTCAACATGGTCTCACCGCTTGTCGTAATCCAAGCCTTCGCCCCCCTCTTGGGAACGGATAGGAAGCGACAGGGTCCCGCCGGGCGCATCGTGAACATCACGTCCAGCGGTGCAAAAGTTCCTATCCCGCTTCTCGGCGCGTATAGCGCCTCCAAATCTGGCCTTGAAGGAATGTCGGACGTGCTGCGGTTGGAACTAATGTTATTTGGCATCGACCTCGTAATGATCGAACCGGGCTTCGTGAACACGACGATGTACGACAAGGGCGAAAAAGAAGATCTCAGTGAGTTTAAGGCCACCGAGTATTGGAACGCGGTGCAGAACTTTCAGAAGTTCGTCGTCGCCGAAGGACGCAAGGGTTTCTCCCCCGAGCGTCTGGGCGAAGCCGTCCACCTAGCACTCAGCACGGCAAAACCGAAGGCGCGCTACGCAGTCATCAAGCAACGTTTCAAGAACTGGACTTTACCCAGGCTTCTTCCTGCGAGAATGCTCGACGCCGTGGTCGCAAAGCAACTCGGCTTCATAAAGCCGTAGCTGGTTGCCTCATGGCAGCCGTACAACTCGAGGGAGGTTCAGTGCGGGATCGTTCGGGTCGTAGGGTGATTTTGGCGACTTGTAGGTTGCTGATAGATAGGCAACGAGTGCATCAATATCCTGCGGGCCCCCAATGCGATTGGTTCCCTGCGGCAAGATGCTAAAGTCATCCCCGCCCGAAGCCAAATAGTTGTCGACAGTTACTCGGTAAAGTTTTGTTGGATGCTGGACCACACCGTGATCCACGATCCGGTCGATCGGACCGTCATTGGCGGGCGTAAGCAATGTCACATTGACGATCTTCTGACATGGCGCCGCTGACGCGCTCCAATCAACATGCAGGCCACTTGAAACTTGCAGTATCCGGTTGGTAGTTTGACCATTGCAGCCGGGAAATTGTTGCTCCAAGAGATCCTTGATTTCGCCGGCAGTGAGCGTCATGGTCACAAGAGAGTTGCCGAACGGGCGCACCGCAAACGCTTCCTGATACGTGACGTTGTGTGGATAGGTCGCTTGGGTCACGTCGAACCCGGGAGGACGGACGCCCCCTGAGTTCACGAATGCAATGACGGCGCCGCCCATCTGCGCAGGTGAGGTTGCCGCGAATTCCGAGTCCGCAACCAGGTCCCCTGCCGGCACTTCGCCACTCGGTCCTGGCGAGTTCGTCAGCGGCGCTGCGATCGCACCAACCACTTGGTTGGCCAGTGGCGCGACAGCGGCGGCGTAATCTGCGACCAGCGCGCGAATTCGCTCGATCGACGGAGACGACAAAAAGGGATGTACCGGCGACGTCGAGTCATCCGCCGCCGGGTGGCTGACCACAAGGTTGGATGCTGCGATGTGCGTCACCCGTCCCGTCGAACTGTCCACACTGAGGTCGATGTCGCTAAGAAGTCGCCCATAGTAGCCGGCCTGCGTAACCGGGATCAGCCGCCCGGCACTGTTCGGCAATCGGCAGTTGTAAGCTTTGTGTGTATGGCCCGAAATAACCAGATCGACAGAATCGCTGAGGCGTGAAACTACGTCCACAATCGGCGAATGCGTCGGGCCGCCGAGGCCGTCCGCGCAATCATTGATCCCACCGGTCGCGGCAACCGTCGCCGAGCCCTGAGTTCCGCCTTGGTGAATCAGCACAACAATTGCATGGATCCCTTGGGCATGCAGCTCTGGAATCAAGGCGTTGACCGATTCTGCCTCGTCTTTAAACGTGAGCCCCGAGACACCTTGCGGCGTCACAATGCTCGGCGTCGTCTTCAACCCCACACCGATGAACCCGACGCGAACTCCTTGGAATGTCTTGATGGCGTAAGGCGGGAAGAGAGTCTTGCCAGTTGCCGTGTACACCACATTCGCCGCCAGATACTTGAACGCGGCGCCGGGAAATGCATGCTTCTCCAAGCATGTTTGAAGCCCGCTGGGAAAACATCCGCCGTTCTGTTTCCTCAGCAGTTCGGCCGGCCCCCGGTCGAATTCGTGGTTGCCGACGGCGCCGAAATCAAGTCCGAGCAAGTTCATCGCTTCGATGGTCGCTTCGTCATGATAGAACCCGGAGATCAACGGGCTGGCGCCCACCAAATCGCCGGCGCTCACGACCACATGATTGGGGTTTTCGCTCTTCAACTCGGCCACGTACGCGGCCAAATAGTCGATTCCGCCGGCCGTGACGGCCGACTGTCCGGCAACTGGCGCAGAGCTACCCGCCTGAAGGTTGCCGTGGAAATCGTTAAAGGCGACGATCTTGACCGTCAAAGACTGTTGCGTCGGATGCGTGAGACCGCAAACCGACGCGGTCAACGCAATAGCACATCCACCAATTAGAGCGCCGATCTTCATGAGCGAATCTTACGGCACCGTATGTTACGGGTGCTATGTGATCGGATACTTCGGCAGCTGTTCGATGCAGCGCTCGGTCTAGTGTTTTTCGCACAGCGCGCACCTACTACGCTCATGCCTCCTGACCGCTATCTCACAATCCGAAGGTCGTAGACGAACAACTAATTTACTGCTGGTGGCAGGCGACACAGCTGAACGAAGACGCCCCCATCAGCGGTTTGTGGTTTGCGGCGTCGGGTTTCGCATTGAATGCCGCGACATTTTGTTGCGCGTCCCGGATGCGCAGCTCGAGTACTTCACGGAATTTCCACTGCTCGTACGTCGATGACAGCTTGGCGTTTTCATACAGTTTGCGGCCGGTCTGCCAATCGCCGGACTTTACCTGCATGTCTCCCATGTTGAGAAAGAACCCTTCGAAGTTGTGCGGGGCGATCCACGTATTCCAGCACACTCGCTTGATGCCTTTGTCGGTCGCCTGCGGCATATACTTCGCGTAGGCGGCGCTCTTTCGGTCTACTTTTTCGCCGACGCATACGTCCAGATTTTGCCACTGCCATTCAAGCGCCTGTTTGTAGCGATCCGAGTCGGCTGGCTGCCCGCTCATGGTGTAGCCCGCGGTAAATAAATTGAATTCCGGGTAGGCTTTGATCGCGTCCAACATGAGGTAGTAGCCACGCCGGGTCTCGGCCTCGTCATGATGGATATTGCCCTCCGAGAGGGTCGCGCTTGCGAGAAAGCCAAGATAGCGCGCGTCGTCGGGATTCAACGCCACGGCTTCCTCGAAATACTTGCGTGACAGCGTGGCATCGTCGGTGATGGTGGCAGGCACCGCGGTTAGTCGGTGTCTTTCGGCCAAACGCCAGATATGCAGCCAACCTACGTGCGCGGTCGCGACGGCATCGTTGGTGGCGCTCAAGTAAGCGGCCGTTTCGGCCTCGAGCGCCGGCGCGATGTGCTCGTAATCGGCGCCGTGCAAGGTACTCCAGAACAGCTCATCGGCGCTTAAGGCCTGGGGCGATCGCGAGGTTGCCGCCTGCTTTTTCGGGGCCGTGTGTTCCGCAACGTAGGAACAGCCTGTCAGCGCGATGCTCGTTGCCAAGATGCCTGCGGCCAAAGTTAAGAGGAGCTGTTTAGCCATAGGTTACTCCAATGTGACCAGTGGAAACATACTAGACGAAAGATGTGACCACTGTCAACATAGGGCATGGAGTCAAAATGACACGCAAAGCAGTGGCGGCGAAGAGGCGCGCTTATCATCATGGCGACCTTAAAAATGCTTTGGTAGTTGCCGCACTAGAACTGATCGCCACTAAGGGCGCCCGGGCTTTGAGCTTACGTGAAGTGGCGCGCGCGACTGGCGTGAGCCACGCCTCGACGTATCGCCACTTTCCTAACAAAGAGAGCGTACTGGCCACCATAGCCGAACAAGGTTTTCGTGAATTGACACAACGAATGCACAACGCCGCGTTGCAGTCTCCCAGCGATCCGCTAGAAAGCCTGCATCGCGTCGGCTTGGCTTATGTCACCTTCGGCGTGGCACACCCTCATCATCTGCAGATCATGTTTGGCGATCTCATCACCAGTCACGCCGCATATCCGAGTTTGCTGGAGGCGAGCAGTGCTGCGTTCGAAATCCTTGCGTCCTGCGTGCGCGCCGGGCAAAAGGCAGGACTCGTCCGCGAATCAGAAGAGCGCCTAGTCTCATTGGCAGCTTGGTCGCAAGTGCACGGCCTGGCGTTGCTGATCGCCTCAGGACAGATAGCGCCCAAGGGATCCGCACCGCTGCAACCCGACAAGCTCGCCGACGCGGTTCTTAACTTGCTGCAAACAGGTCTGGCGGCTCCGCGGCAATGATGTCGGCCGTGAAAGTGATGACCGTCGCTACGCATCGACGATCGTTGATCGAGGCCCCGAGGTCGCTGATTATGTGAAATTCGCATTGCGAACCATCGCACATCCAAGTTTCATCCGATCCCCTAAACTGATGAAAAATAAAATTGGGATGGCGTGCGCTCCTTATATTGTGCTCAGACGATCGGGCTGGCGATGTCGCTGTCTGCGTGCGGCGGCGGCGCGATCACGCCGACACCGGTACCGACCGTCTCGCTCGCGGCGTCGCCCGCTACAATCGATGCCGGCGAAGCTGCGACACTGACATGGACTTCGACCCATGCGGTCTCGTGCAGCGCCATGGGAGCTTGGAGTGGAACGCTCGCAACCAGCGGCTCCCAAAGCACAGGCGCGCTTGACGACAATGCTACGTATTCGCTGACGTGCTCAGGTCCCGGTGGAACCAGTGTACCGGTAACTGCGGCCGTGACCGTGAACCCCTTGCCCACGGCAACGCTTACAGCGTCTCCGGGCGCGGTGGCTCTCGGCGGCACCGCATTGCTCACCTGGAGTTCAACCAATGCCGCATCTTGCAGCGCTTCCGGAGGCTGGAGCGGAACGCTCTCGTCCAGCGGCACGCAGATCACAGCCCCCATCACGGCGACGACGGTTTATTCCCTGGCCTGCACCGGCGCAGGAGGCACGACGGCGCCAGTCTTGGCAACGGTGGCTTTGATTCCCTCGCCAAGCGCGATGCTGTCCGCGGCGCCCTCCTCTGTAGCATCGGGCCAAGCAGCGGTTCTGTCGTGGAGTTCTGTGAATGCCACTTCGTGCAACGCATCCGGTGCTTGGAGTGGCACGCTGTCTGCCAACGGCACGCAGAGCACGGGACCCATGAGTTCGGCCGCAAGCTATTCATTAATCTGCTCGGGTCCTGGCGGACTCTCCGCGCCCGCGATCGCAGCGGTTTCTATCCTACCCGTACCCGTCGTGACTTTGACGGCCTCACCGGTGGCGGTTGCAGCCGGCAGCACCGCCACTTTAGCGTGGACTTCGAGCGACTCCACTTCCTGCACGGCATCCGGTGCGTGGAGCGGCGCCTTGAGCGTCAGCGGCACGCAAAGCACGGCACCTCTGTCCGCCGCCACTTCTTATTCGCTGTCCTGTTCAGGTGCGGGTGGCACTGCGAGCGCGAGCGTGACCGTCAACGTGATTCCCACCGCAACATTGAGCGTGTATCCGTCCGTCGTTGCGCCGGGCAATACTTCTACTTTGACTTGGCTCTCCACCAATGCCGCATCGTGTACAGCTAGCGACGGATGGAGCGGCACCTTGCCCAGCAGCGGCACGCAGGTCACGAGCGCGGTGAGCACGACCACTTCTTATTCGCTGATCTGCACCGGGCCCGGCGGCACCAGCATGGTTGCATCGGCCACGCTCACGGTTTCGAGTGTCAGTATGAGTCTTGCGCCACAGAACGCCGCACTGACGCTCAACCGCACTCAGCAATTTACCGCGACGGTACCAGGCGGCGGGGCAGCCACCTGGACGGTGGATGGCATTGCGAATGGCAACGCCTCAGTGGGCACGATCACCGCGACCGGCCTTTATACGGCCGGAGGAGCCGGAGTTCATACGATTGCGGCTACCAGCGTTGCCAATTCAACGCAGTCCGCCAGCGCAAGCGCAGCGGTCACAGATCTGGCCGGCGTCTATACCTATCACAACGATGCCGCGAGAGACGGCGCGAATACACAGGAATACGCGCTGACGCCCGGCAACGTCAATACCACCAGCTTCGGCAAGCTGGCCTCGTGCGCGGTCGATGGCGCCATCTATGGGCAGCCTTTGTGGGTTGCGAATGTGACCTTGAGCGGCGCGAAGCACAACGTGGTCTTCGTCACGACGCAGCACGATTCATTGTTTGCCTTCGACGGCGATTCCAATACCTGCGTGCTGCTGTGGTCGATCAGTTTGATCGATACGACCCACGGAGGTACCAGCGGCGAAATCCCGGTGCCGAGCACATCGGTCGGCAGTGGCGCCGGTGACATTCAGCCGGAGGTGGGCGTCAACGGCACGCCTGTGATCGATGCCGCGAGCGGCACGCTCTATGTGGTGGCCAAGTCCATCGACTCGACGCTGAGCACGTTTTATCAACGACTGCACGCGATCGACATCACCAACGGTGTCGAAAAATCCGGATCGCCCGTGCTCATCGCCGGCTCCTTTCCCGGCACCGGCAGCGGTGGTAGCACGGTGGCTTTCAGCCCTAAGCAGCAGAACCAGCGTCCCGGATTGGCACTCGTCAACGGTACGGTGTTCGTTTCTTGGGGATCTCATGAGGACGCCAGCCCTTGGTACGGCTGGATCATGGGCTACGTTTATTCAAACGGCGCTTGGACGCAGACCGCCGTCTTCAACAGCGCGCCCAACGTGGGCGGCGGCGGAATCTGGATGGGCGGCGGTGCGCCCTCCGTCGATGCTTCGAACCACTTATATTTTCTGACTGGCAACGGTGGTTTTGACGCCAACAGCGTCGGTTTACCGAACGACGATTACGGCGACTCGTTGCTGCAAGCGAATACCTCGCTCAACATCACCTCGTATTTCACTCCGTCGGACGAGTTGGCCGACGATCAGAGCGACCGGGACTTCGGCTCCGGCGGCGCCGCGGTACTCGCCGATTTGCCGGCGGGCAATACCGTGACTCATGCCCTGGTCTGCGGCGGCAAGGATGGAACGCTGTACGTGCTCAATCGCGACTTGCTCGGCGGGTTCGGCGACAGTGCCGCGGTGCAGACGATCGCCCTGGGCTATGGCTTATTCTCAACCTCCGCGATCTGGAACAACTATCTGTTCGCGGCCGGCAGCGGGGGTCCTCTGACCTCCTATCAATTAAATACCTCGACCGTGCAATTCACGCGGGCCACCTCATCCAGCCATGCGTACGGCTTCCCAGGATCCACGCCCTCGGTCTCTGCCGCGGGCACGCAGAACGGCGTCGTATGGGCACTCGACACGCACAGCTATTGCACGCGGCAATCGTCGGCATGCGGACCGGTGGTGCTGCACGCATACGATGCCACCAATTTATCTAGCGAACTGTGGAACAGCAGCTTGAATGCCGGGGATGCGGCCGGCTTTGCCGTCAAATTTTCAGTGCCCACAGTGGCCAACGGCCGGGTATATGTGGGCACTCGTGGCAATAACACTGGTGGCGCCGATGGCTCAACGAGTACTCCTGGAGAGCTGGAGATCTACGGGCTCAAGCCGTAGCCCGCTTCTGCAACAGTAGTTGCGACGGTTCTTACTACGTATATAATGACCACAAATTGTGGTCATTTGCGAGAACCAATGGATATCCCCGCAGCAGTTTTCAAGGCCGAGTGCCTCAAATTGATGGATGAGGTCGCTCGAACCGGGCAACCCGTTGTGATTACCAAACACGGCAAACCGGTTGCACAGTTGGTGCCGATTCCGGCGCAACCTCGCTCCATATTCGGCTATATGAAGAATACGGTGCGGATCAAAGGTGATGTCGTCGCCCCTATCGATGAAGAATGGAGCGCATTGTCCGGCGACGAGAATCATTTATTTGGCGCGGCACCGAAGAAGTTGCGAGCACGTCGTGGCGGCCGCAAAAAATGAGTGCATTGCTTCTCGATACTCACATCTGGCTTTGGTACGCAGAAGGCATATCAAATCGACTGCGGCCGGCGAGCGTTAAGAAGCTGGATGCGGCTCGCATTGGCGATGGTCTTTTGGTGTCGGCAATTTCTGTGTGGGAGATTGGAGCACAGAGCGCCAAAGGCAGAATCCAACTATCTATTCCGTTACGCGATTGGACCGAGAGAGCACTCAGCGTTCCCGGTATCCATTTTGTGCCCCTGGATGCAGCCGCGGCGGCAGAAAGTACTTTGCTCCCTGGCGAGCCTCACGGCGATCCTGCGGACCGCTTCCTAATCGCGACCGCTCGGACAGAGGGCGTGGCACTAGCGACACGCGATGAACACATCATCGAGTATGGAAAGCTCGGGTTCTTGCGCGTAGTTGAGTTGTAATCCTAAAATCACGCGCTGACCATCGTGCGTGCGCGAGCAGAGAGCCAAGTCATTGATTTTGGTGGTGAGAGAGGGACTCGAACCCTCGACCTCGGCATTATGAGGGCCACGCTCTAACCAGCTGAGCTACCTCACCAC
>Ga0209007_1000601_pt1 | contig 12823 bp, 11 predicted proteins | sample JacPinW_OM1H0_O2_FD_187961 | JGI IMG/M metagenome (GOLD analysis project Ga0209007, IMG submission 187961) | Forest soil microbial communities from Algoma, Ontario, Canada - Jack Pine, Ontario site 1_JW_OM1H0_O2 (SPAdes) (version 2) | ecosystem: Environmental > Terrestrial > Soil > Boreal...
TCACAATCGCTTGAGGTAGGGCTCATGATCCTGCAAGGGTTCTTGCCCGCACGGGAGTGGATGGGGATCGCGGAGATCGCCGACGAGTTCAAGCTGAGTCGGCCGACGACACACAGATACGTGAAAACGCTCGTGGCCCTCGGATTCGTCGAGCAAGGCGCCAAGCGTAAGTACCGGCTCACGCAAAGCGCCAGATATGTTGGGGCGGCGATGCTCAACGCGACCGGCCTGCCGAGCGTGTCATTCCCATTCCTGCAAGCGCTGCGAAATGAGGTTCGGTACACAGTGAGCCTTGCGATACTCGACCGGGACAGCATCCTGTATGCCGGCCGTGTCTGTGGCCACTCCAGGGGCCAGTACGCAGCCGACGCGGGTCGCCGAATGGGCTCGCGGGTACCTGCCAGTTGCACCGCTATGGGCAAGGCGCTCGTCGCCGGTCTACCTGAGTCCGATGGACAGGAGTGGACGCAGGAAACGAAGCTCCCGTCCTGCGGGCCAAACGCGATCGTTAGAAAGGCAGAGTTCCAGGCTGAGCTGGAGCTGGTGCGCCAGCGTGGTTATGCCGTCAATAACGAGGAGCTAGTCCGCGGTATGGTCGCTATCGCAGCCCCCATCCAACGAGGCAACGATGTGAACGTTGCGATCGGCGTCGCGGCGAACGCCCATACCACGTCGGTAGCCGCGCTAGTCGAGAGATGCTGCGATGCGTTGCTGGCTACCGCGAGCGAACTCGCCGAGCACCTCGACTACAACCCGCGGATGAGGTGGCGCAACACATGAGGAGCGGTGTGGAATGGCGGGCGGTCGGGCGGTCGAGTCGCTGTATCGAGCTCGACTGCGAGAGACGGTTATCCACGCTTACGAGGAACTGGTCCCCAGGGGCCGTTTTCCCCGTAAAACGCTTGCTTGCAGGGGTCCGAAGGTGCCGAGAGTCTGATTTGTGGGGTGCCGTTACCGCGGCATTACCGCACGTCTGCACTGCAAGGCCCGAACCGCACAATGATCTTTAGACCAAGGAGTACGCATGAGTGTAGTGCGTGCCGGGGCTCCGTGCCCGCGAGGGGCGGATGGCTAGGCCGTGGCCGAAGAAGTCGAAGTGGCCGTACGTCGCCAAGAGCGGGCGGCGCTCCTACGTGGTCGGCTTCTACGACCACGACAGGCGCGAGCGCTGCCGCACGTTCCCGTCGGTGCGCCATGCCCGCGCGTGGATGGACGACTACATCACCGCCGAGCGACGCGGGCGCGATAGCCTGCGGCGCTTTCTCTTGGACCTCGACGCCAAGGAGGCCAACACCCTTGATGCGCGCACGATCGGGCAGCTGCTCGAGCTCTATCTGAAGGTCAACGCGCATCCCAGCAATCCGGGTGGCCTCGCGCCCTCGACCTATGAGCGCTACGAGTCGCTGATTGGGCTGCACATGCTGGATAAGCCGCGCCGCCGCGGCTTTGGGATGGTGCAGCCGCGGTCCTATGCGGTGGCGTTCTGCTCGCTCCCGGCGGTGCGCTTCAACCAGCCCCAAGCGCCGGCGGCGTGGCGGGAGCAGATGCTGCGCGAAGGCGTTCCCAAGGGGGCGCGAAAGCAAGCCTGGCGAGTCCTCTCCGCTGCGCTTAGCTGGGCTGTCAGCTCAAACCTGGTGGGGGAGATCCAAACCAACGGGTGCAGCTTCGCGCCTGAACCGCGCGGCAACATACGCCGCTCGTTGCGCTCCGGCGGCACCGGCTACGAGCCCGGCCCGCGCCGTCACGGTCCGCACGTGCCGGCCTGGGCACTCTCACCCCAGGCGGTCGAGGCGATCCGCGCACAGATGCTCGCCCGCACCGCGGGACGCAAGGCGATCCTCGCCCGACGCGACGCGATGATCGTCAGCCTGCAGTACGGGCTGTGCGCTCGAAACCAGGAGGTCTGGGGGCTGCGCTGGTCATCGTTGAAGGACGGATTCGCCTGGGTGCTGGAGGTGCTCTCGCAGGGACGCCTCGATGAATGGGGCAAGACCGAGCACTCAACGCAGCGGCGCACCGCCATCCCCTCCCTCCTGCAGGAAGACCTCGCCGAATGGCGCTCGGCGCTCCAGGCTATCGGCCACCCAGCCCGAGAGCTCGACTTCATCATCCCCGGGGATCTCGCCGGCCTCGCGCACGGCGAGCGCGACCCACGCACAGGCGCCTGCCACTTCAGCGAGAACCAGGCCGGCGGCTGGGGTCAGCGCTTCTTCACCCCTGCCGTTGAGAAGGCAGCCTTGCAGCCTGAGCTCTTTGCCATCCTCGGTGCCACCCCCTACTCCCTGCGCCGCGGCGGCATCTCCCTGCGCCTGCGCGCCGAGGACCCACAAACCGTCGCCAGCGAGTGCGGCACCCAGCCTACGCACGCTCAGCAAGCACTACGCCTACGCGATCGAGGATCTCCGCCGCAACGGACCACGCCCAGCAGACACCGAGTGGCGCGCCGCACGCGCCGAACAGGCCGAACGCCAAGCGCCGAGCAGCACGCTTGGTGTCAGCGACGGAGCGCACCCTCGCCGCAAAATCCGCAACTGGCTCCACGCCCACAGGCGGCGAGCACGGAGGACTTAATCCGCCTGCCGAAGGGCCATAGGGATCCGGTCCACAGCCACCAGCCGTACTACCACTATCGGAAAGTATCCGCCGCTATCAAGAAAATCGGATCGGACGGATGGGAGATCCAGCCAACCACGATAGAACTGGCCGGTGACCTCCTCCTTGCAGAGATGGCCTGGCACTTGGTGGGCAGTGTCGATAGGACGCGATTGCCGATAAAACAAGGGCGCGCGCGTTCATTGGGTGTTCGCTGGTGGCGGCTGTTTTCCGCGTTTGCTTGGTCTTTGCTTGGTCCTTTGCATCAAGCGGTGTCCTGCCTAACCAGCGCCGAGCTGGCTCACCCGCGGCACCTCAGCGTGGGAGCGGCATGTCCCTGCACGCTGCGGATTCTTCATCGACTTCAACGACGCGATTGAGCATCCAGTCGGCCGGCGCTTCGCTGGCCTGCGCAGCGTGGCGCTCGATATGGGCGATGGCATCGCTGAAGAGCGGGAGCTGGGCGTCGCGTTGGCGCTGGGGTAGGACAACGAGCCCCGTGTGCAGCTCGGCATTCGCACAGAGTCCTACGAAGTCGGCGTGGTTGTTGGTGACGAACACGAACTCCTCGCCGACCGCGCCAGTAGCTCATCGTCCGACATGCCGAGTTGCCCCCGGTCGCGCGTGCAGGTCGACTGATACCCGTGGGAGTGCGCGTGACCAACGAGGGCTGGCGTCAGGCACTCGTCGATCCAGAACTTCACGCGTCCCGTGCAGCGCGAAGCTCGGGCACGGAACCGCTCGCAGTCGCATCCCAGGGGCGTACCGGACGGCCACGGCGGGGGTTGGCGTGCGCCCACAGCACCGCGACGGCGTACGCCTCCTCCGGGACGTGCGGATAGTCCTCGCGCAGCACCTCGTGCGTCTCGCCCATCTCGATCAGGCTCGCGATCGTTCGCACGGGCACGCGGGTGCCCGTGATGACGGGCTCACCTCCCATCACGGCTGGATTGTGCTCCACGTAACGGTCGCGCAAACGCGCGTAGGACTCGGCGCGCTCGATCGTCTGCGCAACATCCTCAGTCATCGCCACGCGCAGGGCCTCGGATAGCGCTAGCTCAGACCCGACGGCCTGTGGCTGTGGGTGTGCCAGCCATCTGCGAAGGCTCCCCTTCGCCTTGCTTGGAAGCGCGACATCGATCTGGCGAAGCAGAACGAGCAGCGCGACTTCGTGCGCAGGGAGCAGCGGCTTGCCTGCTCGGCGCTTGGGCTTCACCACACCCTGCTCGATCGCCTTGTCGATCGCGTTCAGCGGGACGCGGCCAATCTCGGCGGCCTCACGGCGGGTCAGTAGTACGATGTCGACGCCATAGAAATCTATCCCCTACCATGCAGCACTTTACCACGTCCGTGGGCTTCCAAGATGGCGGCCTCCTCAAGACGACCACTAGCCCCGGCACGGGCGCGAGTTGACTATGCCGCGTTATCGAGCGGGCGCGCGCACCTGACGGGGCACCGCTGGTTGGTGACCAGCTCGGCGACGTCGTACCAGTGGCTTCCGCCGAGGGCGAACGGGAACGCCGTATACCTACGCGCTGTTGGCTCCTCCGCCAGCTCGGCGAGCAGCGCGCACACTTGCAGTAGCCCCGCCCAGAACGAGACGAATGAAATTGTGGGGATGAACTCGCCGCTCGGCGGAAGCGGGTCCGGGTGGGCGCAGCCCACGCACGGATCGCCAGGGTGGTGGCTCGTCACGACCGCTTCGTGGTCGTTCGTCGCGCCGACGATGAGGCTCTCCGGCCACTCCTCCTGCACCCGCCAACGCGAGGGGATGTCATCGACGCCGACAAGCACGCGCTCGCGCAGCGGCCGCAGCCGCTCGCGTGTCTCCTTGGTGAAGCGTTGCGGGACGCCGGTGATCCGCAGCGAGGTGGTGCTCGAGTCGCGCAGCACATCGATCTTCGCTCGCTTATTTTCATCGCCTCGTAGCTGCAGATAGCGGTTGACGTTCGAAAGGTCCGTCACCTCTGACTCGATCACGCGCATGTCGCCGCCGATGTTCGGCAGCTGCAGCAGCGTGGCGATGACGGCGTTGATGATTGCCCCTCCGCTGACCGCGTCAAACGCGCCGATCGCCGCGCGGGCTTGCCTCTTTGCCACGGCGCTGCGCTCCAGGGCGGGGAACAGCTCGCGCAGGTCGATGTGGACCGGAGGCCCCGGCGAGGGGTGGGGGCGGAGCGAGCGGGCGATCCCTGTCGTGCGCTCGATCTCCGGTAGCGCGTGGTCGAGAGCGATTGCGGCAGCGGCCCCGGCGGCGGCGAGACTGCCGAGCGGACCCGTCGCCGATGGGAACGTGTCCGGTCGGTCCCGGCTGAGGTGGCCTTCGAAGTCGCCGGCGTAGACGTGGATCGCTCCCTCCTCCGCGCACGGGGCCGTGCCGAACACGAACGTCACGGCCACAGTCCCGCGCTCGGTACGCAGCGTCGTTTCGGGGACAAGGTGCTCGCCTAGCTCCAGCAGAGCGGCGCGTAGCGTCTGCCGACGAAGCGGCGCGACCATGTTGATAACGGGCATGTCCGCGACGGCGAGCTCGATCCCGATGCCCATGCGGGTGATCAGCTGGAAGGCGCCGATCAGGGCCGCCTGGCCGCAGGCGTCGGACATGCTCTCGGCGTCGGCGAGCAGGCGCACGGTCGTCGCGGCGAGCCCGTGCGCGATCGCCTCCTCCTCGGCCTTGCCGTCGAAGAACACACGGTTGATCAGGCGCGTGGTGCGCGAAAGGGCGAACGCGCGGCTCATCGCTCGAACCTCAGCGCGCTTGTGGGGTTGAGCTGCGACCAGCCGCCCTGCTCGCGCCGCACCGTCAGATAGCTGCCCTGCAGGCCGACCGGGCCACACGCGAAACGGGGGATAACAAGCGAGAGGTAGCCAGGCAAGTGCACGAGCGAGAGTACGTCATCGCGCGGGGAGTGATAGGCGTCACGCGGGTGGGTATGCACCTGGGCTCGGACTGTGCGGCCCTCGGCGGCAAGCTTCTGCCAGAACTCCCCGATCCACGTGTCGTCGATGTCGTATAGGCAGGCCGTCGCGGTGTGCTTGGGCTGGACGACGCCGTCGACGTAGTTTGGCTGCGCCTGGGGGCCGGTCCACACCACCACGCACTCGCGCTCGCCGGCGCCGCAGTGCCGGAGGCGCTCGAAGGACGTCTCGAGCACCCCCAGCGCGACTCGCAGCGTCATGCGCGCCCGCCGCCGGAGCGGGCGCGCATGATCAGGGTTGTGTCCGGCTTGACGCCCGCCTCCTCGACCGTCAGGTCGGGGTTGACGAGCGTGGTGTTGTCCGGCAGGTAGAGCTCGAGCTGCTCGCGCTCGGGCTCGGGGATCTCGAACGCGACGTAGGACTCGTGGTAGAGGCTCCGCGCACGCTCGTGCGGGTGGTAGGCGACGGCGCGGGTCACGCCGACGTAAAGGATCTCGACCTTCAACTTCGCGGGCGCTGCGGTGTCTGCAGACATCGGCTGTTCCCTTTCGATGGGGAGGTGGATGGGATCTATAGCTTCATACTAACGCATGGAGACGCCTATCTACCCTGCTTTTTTTACCAAATAAGGGATATTTACTTCATTTTCACGCATATAGCGGGATTTCTGGCTCGCCGCCGCGTGGTGTCCGATCCCGCTGCAACGGTTCTTGCAGGCTCGACCGCGAAAACGGGAACGCGTAGGCGGGCTGCGGCACATGTCGAACCGATCCCGCAGAGACTCGTACTAAGTATCTGGCATGACCGCTTTAGAGCCGCCCCCCGGCCCGGACGTTAGGCTTGCCTCATGCTGACCACCACCGACACGCCGAGCGAAATTGTGAGCGGGATACGCGAGGTCGAGGCGTCGTGAGCCTCGAGGAGGCGCGCGTCGCGGCCAGCATCTTCGACCCGCAGCGGCTGCGCATAGCGCGACAGCTGCGAAAGCTCACGCGTGCCACACTCGCCGAGCGGGTCGAGGTCAGCCCCGCCGCGGTCGGCCAGTGGGAAACCGCCACCGCACGTCCCAAGCCGCAGACGCTCCTGCAGGTCGCCGACGTGCTCGAGTTCCCCGTAGCCTACTTCGCCGCCAGCGGGCGCGAGCTGCCCGAGTTCGAGACCGACCTCAGCTTCTTCCGCAGCCTACGCAAGTCAAGCCAGGCAGACCGCGAGGCTGCGCTCGCACACGCCGCGCTGATCACAGAGCTCGTAGAGGTGATCGAGCGCCACGCGAAGCTGCCCGCGCTCACTATCCCGGAGCACCCGCTGTCGATCGACGCTCCGCATGAGCAGATCGACGAGGTCGCGTGCGCCGTTCGGGACCAGTGGGGGCTGGGGGAGGAGCCGATCGAGAACATGCTGCGCCAGCTCGAGCTGCGCGGTGCCGTCGCGGTCCGCCTCGGTCTCGCAGACGAAGGCATCGATGCGTTCTCCTGGCCTGGGCCAGCGCACCCAGTCGTGATCCTTGACAGCGGCAAGGGCGACAAGGCACGCTCGCGCTTTGACTGTGCCCATGAGCTCGGACACCTCGTGATGCACCGGCACGCCGGTACGCGCGCGGCCGATCGCGCCCTTGAGAAGCAGGCGCACCGCTTCGCGAGCTCGTTCCTGCTGCCTGCCAGACGACTACACCATGAATGGCCGATCGGGCGGCTCAACTGGCGCGAGCTGGTGGCCCTGAAGCAACGCTGGCAGATGTCCCTTGGAGCGCTGCTCTACCGCGCCCAGGACGTCGGCCTCGTGACCGCCACAACCTACGAATCGGCGATGAAGTACATGTCCCGGGCCGGGTGGCGCAAGCACGAGCCCGGTGAGCTAGGGCCGCCCGAGCGCCCGCGTCTCCTACGACGGGCCGCTGAGGCGCTCGAGCAGACCGGGATCGACGCCGAGCGGCTGGCTGAACTCGCACACATCCCGATCGAGGAGGTACGGATGTACCTCACTATGCCGGCCGCGCCAGGCAGGATCACTGTCGAGCTCTAAGCGATGAAGAAGCAAGAGCCCCGCCGACGTTTCTTGCGCTGAGCCTAGGAGGTGGAGTGCACCTGGGCACCTCCGTGTGGGCGTGGGTTCCGGCGAGGCTCAGCGATCCGCTCGGAAGGCGGCACCTCGGGGTAAGCAGCGGTCGTCGTTCGCCGGCCCCAGTTCTCCGCGTCTGCCACCCCGAGATTCCGCTTCTGCCGCGCTTGCATTCCGGATCTGCCGTTTTCGAGACGGGTCTGGCGCCGGTCGCATCGCAGGGCGGGTGCTCCCGCGGTCGGGCCGCACTCTGCCGCCCACGAGCCTATGAATATACGGTTTGCGGCTGCCCCTTACAGGTTCTGTCGGGCGCCGGTACGATGCTTGCTGAGCACAATGCCGACGTAGCTCAATTGGTAGAGCACCGCATTCGTAACGCGGAGGTTTCGGGTTCGATTCCCGACGTCGGCTCTCAATTTTTCTACCGCTGCGGTACCGGCGCGACCGTGTATTCTTTGTCCGCTGCTGTCTGCGGCTGACCACCACCACAAGGAGCCGAATATCGAGTAAAGGAGCCCAAAATGGCTCTAACTAGCGGTTTTCTCGCCCCTCCGAACGAGCGCTTACGAGTGAAGTGCTCTACCAGCTGAGCTACGTCGGCGCGGGTATGGATGCTAGCGACGTCGCGACTCGATCAGGGCTCGGCCAGCACTCCTAGCAACGACTCGCCGTGGCGCTCGCAGAACGCCGGGCCCACTCCCTTGACCTCGATCAACTGCTCGAGCGTGGTTGGCCGGGCGCGCAGGATGCCTTCGAGTGTGGTGTTGGCGGCGACCGTGAACGCGGGCTTGCCTTCGCTGCGGCCCAGCCGCCAGGCCTTGAGCTTCTCGAACTGGCTCTCCTGCACGGGATCGAGGGCGATCTCCTCGCCGGCCTCGCGAACGGCCCCCGGCGCTCGCGCGCGCTGAGCTTTGCGCGCCACCGATGCCTTTTGACGCGAGGCCTCGACCAGCGCGGCGTCGGGCTCGCACACGTCGCAACAGCGTACTTCCGGCGCGCACGGTTCGCTGTCGCCGAAGTGATCGAGGATCTGCCGGCGACGGCACCGGTCGGCGCTTGAGCTGTAGCGCTCGATCGAGCGGTAGGACTCCCAGCCGCGGTCTCTGGCGGCCTTGATCGCCTCGTAGGCCTTGCGGGGACTGCCTTTGCCGGTGAGTCGCACGAGCAGACCTTCAGGACCGCCAGGCGCCAGCTCCACCGCACCGGCGCGCTCGGCGATGGAGAGCAGCACGCGCTCGCGCTCGGCCAGCTCGCCGTGACCGATGGTGGCGATGCCATCTTCGGCCCAAGCGCGCAGTCCGCCGACATAGCGCTTGACGTCCTCGACGCTCGTCTCGCGCTCTTTGATGAAGCGGATCAGGCGGCCGAGGTCCATACGCGATGCCAGTAGCAGAGCCCGGCCCGGGCGGCCGTCGCGCCCGCCGCGTCCCGCCTCCTGGTAGTAGGCCTCGAGGCTCGTGGGCAGCGCCCAATGCACAACCGTGCGCACGTCGGCCTTATCCACGCCCATGCCAAACGCGTTGGTGGCCACCACCACCTCCGCGTGCCCGCCCATGAACGCCTCCTGGCTCGCGCGGCGCGCGTCGGGGGGCATGCCGGCGTGGTAGCAAACGGCCTTCACCCCGTGCTCGACGAGCAACGCCTGCACCTCGGCCGTGTGCTTGCGGGTGCCGCAGTACACGATCGCCGGTCGCGCCTCCTCATGGCTGAGCGCGTACAGAAGCGTCGCGCGCTTGCGGGCTATCGCGCCGGTGCCCTCCAGCGCGACGACGTCGAATGTGAGGTTGGGGCGGTCAAAGCCCGAGCGCACCGCCAGCCAGTCGCGCAGGCCGAGTCGCGCGGCGATCTCCTCGGCAACGCGCGGCGTGGCGGTCGCGGTGGCGGCCATCACTGCCGGGCGACCCAGCGCCTCGATCGCGTCGTGCAAGCGCAGGTAGTCGGGGCGGAAGTCGTGGCCCCACTCGGCCACGCAGTGGGCCTCGTCCACGACGAACAGCCCAACCTTGCGCGTGGCCAGCGTGTCGCGAAAGGCGCGCGAAGCAAACCGCTCGGGAGCGGCCAGCACGAGTTTTGCGGCACCGGATGAGATCGAGCGCAGCGCCCGCGCGTTGTGCCCGTCCTCCATGCCGGACGCCAACATCGCCGCGTCCACCCCCGCTCGCTCCAAGCGCTTGTGCTGGTCGGCCATCAGCGCGATCAGCGGGCTCACGACCACCACCAGCTCCTCGCCGGCGAGGGCGGGTAGCTGATAGCAAAGCGACTTGCCCCCGCCGGTGGGCATCACGACCAGGCTGTCGCGCCCATCGAGCGCCGCCTGCACCGCCTCGCGCTGCCCCGGCCTGAAGGCGAGCAGGCCGAAGCGCTCCAGCAACTGCTCGGGGGTGGCCCGCTCGCGCTCGGCGCTCGGGGGCGGCGATAGCGGTGACGGTGGCGATGACGATGGGGAGACGGTTGCGCTCACCCCTGAGAAGCTACCTCGCGCTCCGGGCGGTACTCGGCGGGGACGCTGTCCGCCTCGACGGACGCCAGCTCGAGGTCGGCTAGCGCCGGCGCCAAACGACCCGCGCGCCGCGTGAGGGCACGAGCGTGATTGCCCGCCTGTGGTTCCACTCGCCGCGCCGCGGCCAGCGCGCGTCGTGCGCTGACAGGCTCGGGGACAGCTCGCCTAGCACGGTGCTCAGGATCAGCTTCATCTCGAGCGTCGCAAACGACGCTCCGATGCAGCGGCGGATGCCGCCGCCGAAGGGTATCCAGGAGAACGTCTCGGGCGCATTGTCGAGGAAGCGCTCGGGACGGAACTCCTCAGGTGCGTCATACACGTGCGGGTTGCGGTTGGTCAGATATATGGAGGGCACCACGCGCGCGCCCCTGGGCAACTCACGCCCACCGACGCTCAGCGGCTCGTGCAGCACGCGCACGACCAGCGGCACCACCGGCCTGACCCGCAGCGTCTCGGAGATGACGGCCTGCATGTACTCGTCACTCTCGCCCGCGTCGATCTCCGCCACGAGCCGCGCGAGCTTCTCGGGATGGCGCACGAGCCGCTCCACTGCCCACGCGACCGCGGTCGCGGTTGTCTCGTGTCCGGCGAGCAGGAGCGTGACCAGCTCGTCGCGCAGCTCCTGGTCGGTCATCGCCTCGCCGTCCTCATCGCGCGCGAGCAGCAGCAGCGAGAGAATGTCGTTGCGCTCGCCGAGATCTGTCTGCGCGCGGCGGCGGGCGATCTCCTCGTAGATCGCGGCGTCGAAGCGGTCGAGCGCGCGGCCAATCGTGCCCGTGGGACGCTCGCCGGTGGGGCGGCGCAGCGCATACACGATCAGCGCGACCGTCTGGCGGCGCCCGAGCAGGCCGCCGATCGCGTCGCGCAGCGTGCCCATGCGCTCGGCCTCCACGCCGAACACGGCGCGCAGGATCACCTCGAGCGTGATCGCGCGGGTGCGCTCGCTCAGCCTCATCGGCTCGTCGAGTGGCCAGCCGTCCATGCTGCGGCGGGTGGCCTGCACGATCACGTCGGCATACTCGCGCATGCGCTCGCCGTGGAACGGCGGTAGCAGCAGCTTGCGCTGACGCATGTGCTCGGGGCCGATCAGCGATATCACCGAGCTGGGCCCCATGATCGAGGCGATCGGCGAGGCGCCGGCCGCCGAGGGCGCCACCTCCGGTGGTGCGGTGAACAGGATCTTGACAGCGTCGGGGTCGCTGATCAGCACGAGTTTGCGCCGGCTCGGCCAGAACTCGATCGTGAAGGTGTCGCCATAGCGCCGCACGCACTGGTCCATCACCCAGGTGGGTGCAAGCGACCACGCGAGCGTCAGCGCGAGCGCGGACAGTCGCGGCCCGCGCGGAAGCGCCTCGGCGGGCGGTTCGGAGAGGGGCTTGCTTGGCTCTAGGAGCGGTTGCGCGACGGCGGTGGCCACACCAGCAGCCTATCGGCTGCGGCCTCGCTCTCGGCGAGAGCGTCGGCTATGCGCTCGCGAGCCCGCTCGACCTGCTCGGGCGTGAGTGCTTGCGCGTGGCGTGCCAGGTAGCCAAGCAGCATCCGCGCCGGCATCACTCGCACGCCGCGACGGCGCGCGAGCGGCTTGTCGACCCAGGCGCGGCTGAACACGAGCAGCGGCTCCACCCGCTCGCCGACGATCTCTTCGAGCGTTTCGCGCTGTTCCTGGGCCTGGCGCAGCACGCCACCGTGGATCGTGCGCACGCGCACCGGGCCGGGGTGGCTCTTGGTCTCGACACTGAACACGCCGGCGCGGCCGAGGGCGATGTGGTCGACGTTGCCGTGACCGAAGCTCGCGTCGTGGATCACACTCCAGCCGGCGGAGGTCAACTCGTCGAGCAGGCCGCCGACGTGCTCCTCGCCGGTGGCGCCGCGGTCATGGCGCGCCACTAGCGGCAGCACGTAGCGAACGATGACGAACATCGCGATCAGCAGCGCCAGCTCGGAGCCGACGAACAGGGGACTGCGCAACCCAAGGGTGCGGCCGAGCACGGTCGTGAGCACCGCCAGCACGCCAAGGATCGCGAGCGTGCGCAAGCTCAGGCGTAGGAACCTCGCGCGCGCGTACTGGCCTGGCATACGGTCCAGGGGATTGCGGCGTTTGAACACGTGCACGGTGTGGCCGTCGACGATCGACATCTACTCTTCCCATCGCCATGCCCGCACGCGCGCTTTAGCCGCGTCCACACGAGCACTTCAGCGTTACCCGTAGGAGCACTGCGGCACTACCCGTCAGCCTTACCGCTAATCGTGGCCGTGGCCGACTGTTCGACCGACGAGCGTTTGCCAGCCAACTTCGCAAGAAAAGCGTGGAACGTGTGGCCATGCACCTAAAGCAGGCGTGGGGCAGCGCCGAAGGCAATGGTAGGCCGCAATCCCAACGACCCGGCCAACCCAATGTCCACATCGCTCGATTCGTCCATACCCTCAGACATTCGCCTACTGCTGCGCGCGGATGCCGAGCAGTGCTGGTTGCACCAGGAGGTGATTCCGGTGCTGCGCCACCTCGAGGGACGCGAGCAGCTACCCAAGGAGGAAGCGTGCGCGGCGCGCGCTTACCTGGAGGCGATGTGGGGCGAGGCGATGTCGCGCGCACAGGAGACCGACGCCGCACACGCGCACCTGCGCCGGCGCGAAGAGGAGCCGGAGCCACTATCCGGTCCCGCGGGGCGCTATCACGCGGCGGTGCGGGTGCTGCGCGCGATCGTCGCCGAACGCGTCACGCCGCTGGTGGAGCCTCGGTTCGAGGAGGATCGC
>Ga0209007_1000602_pt1 | contig 12821 bp, 9 predicted proteins | sample JacPinW_OM1H0_O2_FD_187961 | JGI IMG/M metagenome (GOLD analysis project Ga0209007, IMG submission 187961) | Forest soil microbial communities from Algoma, Ontario, Canada - Jack Pine, Ontario site 1_JW_OM1H0_O2 (SPAdes) (version 2) | ecosystem: Environmental > Terrestrial > Soil > Boreal...
GGCACTGCCGGTAACGCGGATAGATCCGCTCGCGCGGTCGATCGCAAAACTCAACGGTACGCCGTTTCCTAAATCCACTCGAAAGGTGATTTTGGTGTCTGTAATGGCGGCGGTGGACGTGGTTTTGGCGATATAGACCAGTTGATTCTTTTGGTCAAACGTCAGGTCCCACACCCGGCGAGCGTGGTTCGGTCCCGACTCTTCGACCGCGCAAGACATAACAACTTCGTCGGCGCTGGCGTGAGGCGCGGTGATGAAATACGCAACTACTATGGCGGCAAAGGCTGCACGCATAACCGATCCGTGTTCTGAATCCTCCTGACATCGTATCAGACATAAGCCAGCGCGCCGCATGCGTCCGATCACGTTGGCAGGCGATATACTGGCGCCGGCTCTGAAATTGCCGGCGGGGGTTCAACCAAATGGGGAGTTCAGGGTGAAATATCCTTTTGCGATCGCTGTCTTAGGCGTGCTTGCGCTTGGGTTTCGGGCATCGACACGAGCCGAAGATCAAGGGGTGCCGGCCGCCACCAATGTGCCGGGCGCACAGACTCCCAGCATTCATTCGGACCGCCGCATTACTTTTTCCCTCAAGGCGCCGGAGGCCACCAGTCTGCAGGTGGCAGGCGGCGACGGATTGGGCGTGGGCCCCTTTCCGATGACGAAAGGGACGGACGGTACCTGGAGTGTCACCACTCCTCCGAGCGTTCCCGGATTTCACTACTACTGGTTTGTGCTCAACGGCGTTGCCGTCAATGACCCCGCCAGTGAGACCTACTTCGGTTACGGCAAGGAAACCAGCGGAATTGAGGTACCCGAGAGCGGTGCCGATTTCTATGCCATCCAGAATGTTCCGCACGGCGAAGTCCGCGCCAAGTGGTACCTGTCAAAAACCACCGGCGAGTGGCGCCGCGCGTTTGTGTACACCCCCCCGGGATACGATGAACACTCGAGCACGCGCTATCCCGTGCTCATCTTGCAGCACGGGTCGGGAGAGGACGAAACGGGTTGGACGCGCCAGGGTCGGGCGCAATTCATCCTCGACAATCTCATTGCCGCCGGCAAGGCGCGGCCGATGATCGTCGTCATGGATCGCGGCTACGCACAGCGGGCGGGAACCTCGCCGCCGACAGGCGGATCGAGTGCCTGGTTACAGGACCTGCACGCTGCTTTCACGTCGTTCGAAGACGTCGTCGTTCACGATCTGATACCGATGATCGACGCCTCTTACCGGACCATTCCTGATCGCAAGCATCGGGCGATGGCGGGGTTATCGATGGGCGGGATGCAGACTTTATTTATCACGCTGCAACATTTGGACATGTTTGCCTATATCGGTTCGTTCAGCGGCCCCATCATTCCCGGCCTCAATACCGGCAATCTGAGCGGCAACAGGGCTCCAGAGGTGTTCGACGCCAAAACCGCCTACGGCGGCGCGTTCGCTGATCCGTCCGCATTTAACCGGCGCGTGAAGTTGCTCTGGCTCGGCGTAGGCAGCGCGGAGTCCGATCAGTTCCGCAGCGGGATCGGCGGCGCGGTCGTGGCCCTGCGCATGGCCGGCGTGCACCTGGAGTACTTCGAGTCCAACGGCACCGCGCACGAGTGGCAAACCTGGCGACGCGATCTGAACGACTTCGCGCCGCGGCTATTTCGCTGAGATCGCGCCTAGCCGAAATTCGCGCTAATAATGCTCGTCGGCAGGACCGCCGGCGCAGCGGCACACCTTGTACAAACGCTCCGGCAAACTTTGGGTTTGATGCATTTCGAAGTCCAGCAACACGGCTTTTGCATCGGCCGCCTCACGATCGACCAACTCATCGCCGGAAGGATGCTTGCCTTCACTGGCCCCATACTGAACGAAGCGGCAGGTGGGAACATGCGCCGTGGTTTGGCGAATGTAGGTGCTTATGCGGACGCGATAAACAGGCATGGAAGTAAGCTTAGCACCGCCAAAAAACTGAAATTGCCCGAAATAACAATATCCATTTTGGACTGCTTAGGCGTTCGCAGATCGGGCTATGGCGGGCGCCTCGCTTTGGTTAACATGGAACCGGATTGGCCCGCTTATGGATCGCAGCACGCCACGGCGTGGAACTGGAACGTCGGCGTCATTTCGCCGCCGCTATCCCCTGCGGGCAGCCACTGCAGGTAGCGCGCTCACCACGGAAACGATCAGCGACTTTTGAGGGTCAGAAATCCGGCGGCCATGAAATTGGCCATGCGTTTCTTTACGGCGGGAAAATCATCAGAATGACACAACCCGCCGGAGAGGCGATCGATGCGTCCGGTACGCGCCAGCGTATTCATGAGCGCGCCGGTCACGAAGTGATAGCCCCAGAAGATATCCTCGTCCGGGTAATCCGGCAGTGCGCGCTTCAAGATGCTGACAAGCTTTAAGACCACCGGATCGAAGTAAACATCCATCAGCGCGGCCCCTTCGGGCGTGTTGCTGACCCGGGCGCCAAACGCGCCATAGTTCATCCACGCTTCGCCGCCCTCATAGTAGAGATCCAAGTCGGTGTCCAAGAACGCGTGCAGCGCGCCTTCAACCGTCGGCTTATCCTTTGCCTCGGCTTCGTACTTCTCGAGCGCCGCGATTCTGCGATTGCTGGTGATGCTCGCTCGCCGGGCGAACACGGCCTCGAATAAATTGCGCTTATCCTTAAAATAATAATGCAAGAGAGTCGTATGGATGCCTACGCGCAGCGCGACGTCGCGAAGCGTAACTCCGTCGAGCCCGTGTTTTGAGAACAGGTACTCCGCGGAGTCGAGGATTTGTTCCAAGCTTTCGGCGCGCTGTTGCGCCTTGCTGCGCCGTTGGCGCTTCGGAGCTTTCGGCACCTATCTAGCCCTTTTGCAGACAGCGAAGCTCGAGACGCTGAAATCGCTTAACTGGTTGTTTCACGTGCACTGAGTTTCCCATTTGCGTAGTGACTGCGCAATTGGTTCTTATCTATCTTACCCGTCGCGGCAAGCGGCATGGCATCGATCTCGAGGATCTGATCGGGTAGCCACCAGCTCGCTACTTTACCGCGCAGAAACTCCAGCAGCTCGAGAGCGTCCAGCGGAATCCCTTGACGGGACTCTACAATCAGAACCGGTCGCTCGCCCCACCTGGCATCCGGCCGGGCAATAACCGCCGCGAGACCCACGGTTGGATGCGTCCCCACGATGTCTTCGATTTCTGCCGGGTTTATCCACTCGCCGCCTGACTTGATCAGGTCTTTCGAGCGCCCATTGATGGAGACATTGCCGGCCTCATCGATGCTGGCCAGATCGCCCGTATCGAAAAACCCAAGCGCGTCCAAGGCGCTTGCGTTGGCTTTGAAATAGCGTTCGATCACGCTGGCACCCTTGACTTTAAGGTGACCGACCACACCACGCTGGTGAGGAAGATCGACGCCGCTCGCATCGGTCAGCTTCAAGTCGAGCCCCATGGGCGGCCGGCCGGAAGCTCGCGTCTCTGTGAGGGGCGTATCGAGCGGCGCAATCGTTCCCAACGGTGAGAGTTCGGTCATTCCCCAGCTGGTCTGCACGCGCGCCCCAAGGCGTTGCTCCATGCGTCGAATCAAAGCGTCCGGGCAATTCGCGCCGCCGATCAAGACGCGCTTCAAGTCAGGCAGCTCGCCGTCCACTTCATCAAGGTGATCGAGCACTCCCAGCCACACGGTCTGAATACCCGCCGCAACACTGACGGCCTCAGCGCGCATGATTGCGGCCAAGCTCGCGCCATCGGTGTGACGGCCCGGCAAAACCAATTTGGCGCCGACCGCCGGAGCGGCGAAAGGCAGCCCCCACCCATTGGCATGGAACATCGGCACGGCAATCAAAAGCACATCGCCGCCGGAGAGCGCGATGGCGTCTGCCTGCAAAGCGCGCAACGTGTGCAGGTAGTTCGAGCGGTGGGTATAGAGCACGCCCTTGGGCGCACCCGTGGTGCCTGACGTGTAGCAAAGACCCGCCGGGGTCTCTTCAGCGAAGACGCCCCAGGCGGTTGCGGCACCGTACGTCGCGAGCAATTCCTCGTGGCCCCAGACCCTCGCCTCGTGACCTGCAAACACCTCGCCGCGCGGCCCTGCGCTGTCCATGAGAATCACGTGTTCAATGTTGGGACACAGCGGCGACAACTGCGACCAGAGCGGCGCAAGGTTCGACGCCACCGCAAGCGCGCGATCTTCCGCCTCGTTGATCATGGCGGCGAGATGCGCAACCGTAATGCGCGGATTGAGCGTGTGGCAGACGATGCCGCTGCCCATGAGCGCGTAATACATTTCCAGATGATGCTGAGTGTTCCAGCCGAGCGTGCCGACGCGCTCGCCGCCGCGCAGTCCAAGCGCCTCCAGCGCGCCCGACAACCGATTGCTTCGCGCGCGTAGCTCAGCGTAACCGATGCGCAGCACGGGTCGGCCGGCATCCGCGGTGACAATCTCACGATCTCCCGACCATTTGGCGGCGTGATCGAGAAACTTGTCAACGGTCAGTGCATAGGGTTGCATACGCATGCTAAGTACGCGGAATTAAAACCGCGGCCGCCGGCCCGAGCAAGGCGACCGGCGGTTCGCCGTTAGAAGCTCATCAGGAATCGCAGGCCGTATTGACGTGGTGGACCTGCAAAATTAAGTCCGGAGTTCAGGGCCTCGACATAGTGCTGGTTGGTGAGATTGGTCCCGTACAGCGTCGTCACGTAGCGCGCATGCTGCCAAGCCAATTGCGCACCGGCGATGTTGCGCCCCGACAAGTGGTCTCCCTGCGACTCGTTTTCGAACAGGGTCGCCCACTGCGGCCCGACATAGCCATCGTTCAGCCGTGGTGTGAGTGAGTCTTGGTCACTCAGCAAGAACTTGTACTCCGCGCCGAGATTGATGGTGAAGTTGGGCGCATAGGTTTGGGAGTGTCCGGTCAAATCGACGCAGGATGCGCTCGTGGGTCCGACCTGCGGATCGCAAGGCGTAACCGACACGATGCGCGGATCGGTGGCGAAAAACCGACCGAGAGAGCTGTGCATTACGGCCAATCCGCCGTCGAGGGAGAACTGGCCGAATACCGCCTGAGTTTGCGCCTCAAAACCGTAGATGTGCGTCGGGTTCGGATTGTTCAGCTCGAAACCGAAGGTCGGAAATGTCGGATAGCCCACGGTGACCTGGAAATTTTTGTAATCGTAATAGAAGGCATCGATCTGCGTGCGCAGATGTCCATCGAAGGCGCGGTTCTTCCAGCCCACTTCGTAGTTCGTCAACTTCTCAGAACCAAACGCCTCCGGCGTCCCTAAACCCACCGGAACATTCAAGCCGCCGGGACGAAAGCCGGTCGAAACGAAGGTATAAACAAAGTTGTTCGGATCAATGGTCCAATTCAAGGAGACCTTGCCCGAGGTATTCGTATATTTCTGCGACTGCTGGTCCTGCAGCGGCAGCCCATACTGCAGCACTTGCACATAGTTGGTGGTCTTGGCATCGGTGTAGCGGGCGCCGATTTGAAGCTGCAGGCCGCTCGTCAGTTGAAAGCTCACCTGACCGAAGCCGGCGACCGCCGTGGTCGGATTGGTGCCCTGCAGGCGGTATTCGGTGAGCGGGTTCCCCGGCGGCTGACCAATCAGGAAATAATAGTTGGGAACGAAAGTGAGATTGTCGTAGTCGGCGTAGGCTCCGAATACCCATGTAAAGAAACCGTGGTCGGGCGAGATGACGTTGAACTCCTCGGACCAGAGCGTTTCCCACACATTGTCGGCAAAATAATCGTTTGCAATGTTGGTGCCGTCCAAATCGGCCTGATATTGCGTATCGCCTTTCTGGTAGCCCGTGACTGAACGCAAGGTGATGCCATCCGGCAGCACATAGTCCGCTTTCAAGATCGTGCGTCCAAACCGGTCGAGCCCTTGTTGCGGGGAGTTCACACCGATGTTGAAGAGATCCTCGGTGGAATTGTACGGACTGGCGGGGTATGCGCCGAAATTCAGATAATCGAAATCAGTCTTGAGAGAAATCGTCAGCGATTCGTCGGGTTTGAACAATAGGCTGATTCGGCCGCTGCCAATGCGCACATTGCCCGGATTGCCGTTGTAAGCACCGCCGTTTGGGCCGGTGACGTGATAGAAGGTGTCGCGGCTCTCGCTGTCGAACGCGATGCGCGCCGCCAACGTGCTGCTGATCGGCAGGTTGACCGCGCCTTGCAGGCCAAAGTCGGTGTAGTTGCCGACCTGAGCTTGCACATAACCGCCCACATCGCCGCCGATGACCGGATCGTTTGTACTCACCAACACGGCGCCGCCCGTGGCGTTCTGGCCGCCGAACGTGCCTTGAGGCCCACGCAGGATTTCGACGCTGGAAACGTCGTAGTAGGGTTCTCCCTGGAAATATCCTGGAAAGGTTGCGACGCCGTCGCGGTAGGTGACAACACCAACTGTCGTCTGAGAGTTGTGTTCGCCTTTACCGACGCCGCGAATGTTGAAGTCATTGCCCTGGCCAAAGTTGTCGATCACCGCGCCAGGTGTCGCGAACTGCAGCGCATCGACCATGGTGACGCCAAGGTTGGCGAGATCACCGCCGCTGATGACCGTCGCGGAGATGGGCGTTGTCTGAAGATCGGTGTGCCGGCGTTCGGCAGTGACGACCACCTCGGCGATATCGCTGGAACCGGACGTCACCGTCTGCGCGACAGCGGTACTGCACCAACCGAGCGCGACGGCCGAAACACTCAACCACAATTCTTGGATCTTCATGGCTCCCCCCTTGCGTTGCAGGTGCGCTCTTGCGGCGCATGGCGGGATACTTACATTAACTATATCCACAGTCAATATTCACTATAACGATAGCGAATATATGTGGCTTGGCGAGCGGCCAGGTCGCAGAAGGAATTCGCGAGCGGGTTCAAGCGGTTGACCAGCCGCTCACGCCGGACGATTATCGCGAGCACCCTAGCGGGAGACCGTGATGACTCTTCGCGTCGAGCCTTCTGGAGCGAGCTGCGGCGCGCTGATCTACGGCGCGGACCTTTCACAAGCGCATTCGCACGCGGAAATCGACCTCATCCGCGACGCTTGGCTCAAACATCAGGTCATCGGCATTTGCGGGCCAAGAGCTGCAAATCGGCGATTTGGAGCGGTTCGCCGTCGCGCTAGGTCCTGATGGTGACGATCCTTTCATCGCGTCGATCGCAGGCCATCCGCGCGTCGTCGAGGTGCGCCGCGAGGCCAACGAGACGACGCCGGTATTCGCCGAGGCGTGGCACTCCGACTGGAGTTTTTTGGAATTCTCCCCCGCCGGCACTCTGCTATACGGCAAAGTCATTCCACCCATCGGCGGCGATACGCTCTTCGCCAATCAATACGCCGCTTACGATGCGCTCACAGATGCCATGAAAGCCAAAATAGCGAACCTTCAAGGCATCCATTCATGGCATGAACGATGCGGAAGCGACCGCGCTGCTGTCGGAACTCTTCGCACACCAAAGCCTTCCAAAATTCATCTACCGACATCGCTGGTCACCCGGACTTTTGACTCTGTGGGACAATCGCTGCGTATTGCATACCGCGACGGGCGGTTATCAAGGCCATCAGCGCTTGCTATGGCGAATTACCATTGGCGAGCGGCGTGCGGTGCACCTTACGTCAGCGCCCGATGCTTCGTGACATCATTAGAAGGAGAACCTCGATGCGATTTCAATTCCTGACCGTAGCGCTTGCAGTAACTGGGTTTTGCATCAGCCTTACGGGCGAGGCGCAAACTCCCGCGCCGGCGGTGAATCCGCTCGATGCCATCCCGGAAAACATGCCGTTCGACGTTCCTTATGGCGCACCAATATCCTTGGACCGCGCCGAGGCGGCGATTGCGGCCGCGGTCGCCGAAGCAAAGAAGCGTCACTGGAAAATGAATGTCGCCGTCGTGGACTCGGGCACTAACTTGGTTGCCTTCCAACGAATGGACGGCGCGCAGCTCGCATCAATAGCCGTTTCAGAGCACAAAGCCCGAACCGCCGCCAGTTTCCGGCGTGAGACGCGTGCGTTCGAGGATGCGATCCAATTGAAACAGGCTTATTACGCGCTTACTCTCGACGGCATCATGGCCTCGCGCGGTGGAATTCCCCTCATCGAAGGCGGGAAAATCGTCGGTGCGATCGGCTGCTCGGGCGGTACCGGATCCCAGGATGAAGCGGTGTGTAAGGTTGGCGCAGCCACAATCAAATAAATCACCGCGCCCTCGCCGTGCGAGATTCGCTCACCAACCGATACCGTAGTCCTCGCCGTGGTTGCTGGAGCCACCCCACATGGTTCCGTGAGCGCGGTCGAGTTCGATCGCGTTGATTGGACCCGAGCTGCGTTCCACGAAGTCGAGCTTGTAACCCATGCGCACGAGTTGCTCGCGCACCCAGGGCGGCGTGGCTGTGTTCACCGTTAGGCGGCCGGGTATGGATTCGTGGGCTCCGAATGAATCGCGCATCTGGTAGCTGGTGATGTTGGCCGCCTCAGTGGCTTCCTGCGGGGTCATGCCGAACTCGACCACGTTCAGGAAAAACTGCAGCAGGTTCTGATCCTGAGTGTCGCCCCCTTGTACGGAGAATACGAGAAACGGCTTGCCGTCCTTCAGAGCCAGAGTCGGGGTCAGCGTTGCACGCGGACGCTTGCCGGGCTGCAGCACATTGTAGGGGTCGTCGGACGCTTCGAGCACGAAACTCTGCATGCGCTGGCTCAAGCCCACGCCGGTGTGGCCCGCGATCACGGCCGGCGTCCAGCCGCCGCTGGGCGTGACCGACACGGCCCAGCCCTTTTCATCGGTGGCTTCGACGCTGGTCGTGCCCAGCCGAAACGTGCGGTCGTACTCGAGCAGTGCTGTCGGGCTCCACTCCGCTTTGGCACTGGCGTTACTGGGCATTTTGCTATGCCACTTCTGCAGGATGGCGGTGAACGGATTCTTGCCGCCCTGGTAGGGGTACGGATCGCCGGGGCGAATGTCCGGATCATTGTGCTCGAACTGGATCAACTTCGCGCGATCCCGCGCATAGTCCTTCGACAGCAGTCCTCGTATCGGCGACTCCGGCGGAAAGGAGGGATCGCCGTAATAGAAGTCCCGGTCCGCAAAGGCTAGGTTCATGGCTTGATACAGCGTGTGGATGTAGCGAGCGCTGTCGTAGCCCATGGATTTTAAGTCGAAGTTTTCTAGAATGTTCAGCGCTTGGAGCATCACTGGGCCTTGTACCCAAGTGGTGAGCTTGTAGACCTCGATGCCCTTGTAGTTGGTGTGCACGGGCTCTTCAATGTGCACTTTCCACCGGGCCAGGTCCTCCATGGTGAACAGGCCGCCCTGCTCACGCGTACCGCGCACCAGCTCTTGCGCAATATCGCCCTTGTAGAAGCGGTCGTACGCGGCGTATATCGCCGCCTTGCGATCCTTGCCGGCGGCGCGCGCTTTGCGCTCCGCCTCCACCAGTTTGCGCAACGTCGCCGCGAGTTCCGGTTGATGGAAAATCTCGCCGGGCTGCGGACCCTCGCGCGCCTCACCCGGGTGGATGAGAATGGTGCGCTTGGAATCGGGCCACTGCGCGATCTTGTCCTTGTAATGCTCGATGGTGTTGGACAGTTCGGCCTCCATCGGATAGCCGTCGGCCATCTGGATTGCCGGGGCCAGCACGTCGGCGAGGCTCATGGTTCCGTACTCTGCGAGCATGGTCATGAGGCCGCCCGGCGTTCCGGGGGTCACCGCGGCGAGCGGACCGAACTCGGGCGGATAGCTCATGCCTTTCTGGTGAAAGAATTCCGGTGTCGCACCGGTGGGCGCGACGCCGAGTGCGTTAATGCCGATGACTTTGCCCGTGTTCGGGTTGTAGATCAGCGCCTGGGTCTCGCCGCCCCAGGAGAGCGTGTCCCACATGGTGGAGGTCGCCGCGATCATGGCGCAGGCGGCATCCACCGCGTTGCCGCCTTTCTGAAAGATCATGGCTCCGGCCGTCGCGGCCAGCGGCTTGCCGGTCACCGCCATCCAGTGCTGGGCGTGCAGCGCCGGCTTTTGCGTGCGTCCTTCAGCGGCTTGCATGGTACCGATCACGATCGCGGCAGCGCTTAGAATCGTTGCCAGCCGGGTAACCTTATTGTCAGTTTTCATAGCGTCCGCCACGTCATGAGTTTGAAGGAAGGCTGCGAGGACTCGTGAGCCGCGCGAACAACACGCCCGCGATCGCGCCGGCGGCCATTTGCGCCGCGAGGCCGGCCGGTCCGCGCGCGCCGAAAATACCCACCGTTCCCAACACGTTCCTCATGATGGTAAACAGCACAAAGAGCGCCAAAGCGCCGCCGAGGCCGAAGACGATCGCGCGAGCACCGATGAAACGGGCCAGTGCGCCCGAAATCAAGAATGCGATAAATAAGGCGATCGTCGTGACGGCCGCGTAAGGCACGAACATACCGAAAAGATCATGAGCGGCCCAGGTGATGCGATCGGCAAATGGAATGGCGGCCGGCGCCGTTCCAAAGGCGTGGCCCGCAGCACCGGACCAGGCTCGTTGAACGAAATAAGAGTGGGCGGCCGACCCCAACAGCACCATCGCGCAAGCAGCAACGACAAACGCGACTACCCGGCGTAGCATTCGAACTATCCAAGACTGTGTCATCGCTAAGTCCTGCCAAGAGGGGGTGTCTATCATAAGTCGTTCCATCCATGGAATTGGCACATTCGTGTCAATTCTAGTCGTCGCGGTGGCCGCTGCGTTTTGTGCAACGGCGACCGCCGACGCACCCGAACCCGTACCCGGGCTCCCTCCCCCGCCGCAGCCGGCCCAAGTGATCAAGACTGGTTATAAGGTCACCGAGATCGCCAAGGGGCTGGATCATCCCTGGTCGATGGCGTTTTTACCGGACGGCTCGATGTTGGTGACCGAGCGTGTCGGTCGCTTGCGCCTGATTAAAAGCGGTTCGTTGCAGGCTGAGCCGATCGGCGGCGTGCCTGCGGTGCATACCGGTAGCCAGGCGGGGCTGTTCGACATCGTTCTGCATCCGAATTTCGCACAGAACAATATCGTCTATCTCACGTACGCGGGGGGAACCAAGGCCGCGAACGGTACCCAAGTGGCACGCGCCCGATTCGACGGCAGCGCACTGCAAGACTTGCAGGTGATCTTCAAGGCGTTGCCTTTGAAGGATACGGACAACCACTATGGCGGGCGAATGGCGTTCCTCCCCGACGGTACGTTCGCGCTGACCATCGGCGAAGGATTCGAATATCGCGAGAAGGCGCAGGACTTGACCTCGGATCTCGGAAAAATTGTCCGCCTGAAGGAAGACGGCGGCGTGCCGCAGGACAATCCCTTCATCGGACAAGCTTCCGTGCGGCCCGAGATCTATAGCTGGGGCCATCGCAACGAGCAGGGCTTGATCTTCGATGTGCCCAGCGGACGGCTCTGGGAAACAGAACATGGTCCGCGCGGCGGCGATGAATTGAACATTATCGTGGCGCGCAGGAACTACGGTTGGCCGGTGATCACCTATGGCATGGACTATTCCGGTGCCTATGTTTCTCCTTATACGCAGCGCCCGGGACTCGAGCAGCCGGTGATTTATTGGACGCCGTCGATCGCCCCGTCGGGACTTGCGATGTACCGCGGCGATAAGTTTCCAGCATGGCGGGGCGATCTTTTCGTGGGGGCTTTGGCATTCAAGCATCTGCGGCGCGTCCATCTGGATGAGCACGGAAACGTCGTCGATCAAGAACAATTGCTGAACGATTTAAACTGGCGGATTCGCGACGTGCGCGCGCCGGCAGACGGCTACTTGTATGTCTGCACGGACGAAACTGACGGGCGCGTGCTGCGGCTCGAGCCTATGTGAAGGTCTCGCTGTGATCGGCGTGCTTCAATAGCATGCCACTTGCAGCCTCAAGCACAGCATCGATCGCACGACGGCGGTAGTCCCACATGGGATCCGCACCCGGAGGGAACACCACCATGGTGGCGTTCGCCTCGAACAGCAGAATCGAACCATCCGCGGCGACTGCGAAATCGATGCCGGCGTATTCGAGCTCCAAGGCCGCACAGATCTGCTGCAACGCTCTCATCGCGGTCGGCCCGAGCGCGGCCGGCATGTCCTCGAGAAAGCGCCGCTCCTCCTCTCGGAACAGGGGGTTTTGTGCCATCGCGGACGAAAAATAATGTATTTTCCAATCGGGCGAAATTGCCAAATGCAAGGGATACATGACGCCATCGATGAACATCACGCGATACTTGCGCGACATGCCGTCCGCACCTCGTGCATCCAGATATGAAATCAATAGCAATTCTTCCGCAGCCGACAGCGAGTCGATTGCCTGGGGCAGCCCATCGCGATTCGCCACGTACAGAAAATGTTCGCCGGTGTGGAATCCAGGTCTTCGCAGCAGCAGGGGAAACTGCAGATCGTCGGCCTCGAGGACGGCAGTCGCGGGCAAGGTATCGATCCTTGGCGCGATGACACCGGGAATTGCGCCGAGCCGCCGCGCGATTTCCGCACGGCCCGTAGCCTGCACTCGTATCGGCCGGTTGATGATCGGCGCGCGGCTGTGGGCCAGCACATCCTGGCAACGCGACAAGGCTGCCGCGCAAAGATCGGCATCGCCGATCGCGTTGACCACCAAGGCGTGATGCGGCAGCGCGACCCGAGGGTCGTAGAACTCCGGGTATAGCGCATGGATGGTAAAACGCCGATCATTGATCCACAGATCAGTCGGAATGTTGCCACCGCGCGCGCAGACCAGCAGTAAGAGCGGGATACCCAGTTTGGCGCCGCGATACGGCTTGGTTACCAAAGCGCGGCCTGCAAATCCCATTTGTAGATGCCTTTCGGCGGCCTCGCGGTCGATATC
>Ga0209007_1000603_pt1 | contig 12797 bp, 13 predicted proteins | sample JacPinW_OM1H0_O2_FD_187961 | JGI IMG/M metagenome (GOLD analysis project Ga0209007, IMG submission 187961) | Forest soil microbial communities from Algoma, Ontario, Canada - Jack Pine, Ontario site 1_JW_OM1H0_O2 (SPAdes) (version 2) | ecosystem: Environmental > Terrestrial > Soil > Boreal...
GGCTGGGGCGGGAGGATTCGAACCTCCGAATGGCGGAATCAAAATCCGCTGCCTTACCACTTGGCTACGCCCCAATGCGCCGCGTCTCTCCGGAGGGCGCGCGCGGACCATAGCGATGCGATCAGTGCCGATCAACATTCGCCACGCCGATGGTGATGTTCGCCCGCTTGGCCATGGCCGACGGCATCACTTACTCCGCATATTTGACGCGCTCCAGGCGAGCTTCGGCCCGCAGCTTGAAGCGCTGGATTTTGCCGGTGGCGGTTTTCGGCAGCTCGGCGCGGAATTCGAGCCAGCGCGGATACTTGAACGACGCCAACTTCGCGCGGCAATAATCCTGAAGCATGCGGGCCAGATCGTCACTGCCTTTCTGCGGCGATTTGAGCACCACAAACGCCTTTGGCTTGATCAGCGTGTCGGCATCCGGCCAGCCGACGACAGCGGCTTCGAGCACGTCGGGATGGCTCTGCAACACGCCCTCGACCTCGAACGGCGAGACATACATCCCGGAAACCTTGAGCATGTCGTCGTGGCGGCCACAGTAAACGAAGTAGCCGTGCTCGTCCTCGAAGTATTTGTCGCCCGAGCGCGTCCACTCGCCAAGAAAAGTCGCGCGCGACTGCTCGCGGTTGTTCCAATACATGATCGCGCTGGTTGGGCCGCGCACCTGCAGTTCGCCCATATCGCCGCGTGTTTTGACGACAGCGCCGTCGTCATCGATCAGCCGTACGTCGTAGCCGGGCACCGGCTTGCCGGTGGTGCCGTATTTCACCTCACCCGCGCGGTTGGAGATGAAGATGTGCAGCATCTCCGTCGAGCCAAGGCCGTCGAGGATATCGACGCCGTAGCGCTCGCTCCAGCGGCGCCCGACGTCGGCCGGCAAGGCTTCACCGGCCGAGACGCAGCGCCTGATACGCAGCGCCGCGCGTTCCGGCGCCGCCGGGCTGGCGAGAAATCCGGCATAGAATGTCGGCACTCCGTAGAAGATCGTGATGCCGTGCTTCTTGAGAACCTCGGCGACAGATTCCGGCGTCGGCCGGTCCGCCAATAGCACCGTCGTCGCGCCCGCCGACATCGGGAAGGTGAGCGCGTTGCCGAGCCCGTAGGCGAAAAACAGTTTCGCTACCGAATAGCAGACGTCATTTTCGCCGATGCCGAGAAATGGCTTGCCGTAAAGCTCGTCGGTTGACTTCAGATCGGCGTGGGTATGCAACGCGGCTTTCGGCTTGCCGGTCGAGCCGGAGGTGTAGAGCCAAAAACAAATCTCGTCCCGCACCGTCGGCGCTGTCACCGGCTCGGGCGACGCCGCGGCGAGCAATTCCTCGAAGCGCGGATGCCCGTGCCCATTGTCGCCCGATACGATGACGTGGTCGAGGGTCGCGGTCCTGCCGATCGAGGGAGCGAATTTGGCAACCAGCTCTTCCGATACAACCAGAAGCCGGGCGCGCGAATCCGCGAGCATGAAGCGATAATCGTCTTCAGTGAGCAGCGTGTTGACCGGCACCGGAACGATTCCGGCCTTGATCGCGCCGAGGAAAGCGGTCGGCCAGTCGATGCCGTCGAGGAGGCAAATCAGAATGCGCTCCTCGCGGCGAACGCCGAGCGCGTGCAGCACATGGCCGAAACGATCGACCCGCGCCGCCAGCTCGCCGTAAGTCCACGCCTGCCGCCGGTCGATGAACGCGGCTTTGCCAGCGCGGCCGGCGTCGAAATTGCGCTTTAGAATATCGGCCGCGAAGTTGTAGTCGCGCGCGCTCACGTCCGAATCGGTGGTCCCATGCGACGGCAAGTTCGGTTGCACCATATTCATAACGATGCTCAGCTTTCCCTCAGCGAAGCCTGGCATGTCCGTGCCGGCGCGGTTTCGTGTTGCCGCATGGCGGACGCAACGCACACTAGCGGGTATGCCTATTTTTAGAAACGGAACAAGGGCTCAAGAGCCGCCGATCTTGCAAGTAGGTTGGGATTGATCCCAGTTTGAGAACAACAGTCAAGACTTTGAGAGGGGCAGACCAACGCACGACGGCGCGCCGTGTCTCAATAAGACCTCATGAGGCGCGAGGAGCGCCGCGTTCCGAAATGCCTCGGACGCCAAGGTGACCAGCTCCTGGGAGGAACCACATGTTGAAACTCATGCAAAGATTCGCAAGCTCAGAGCCGCAGTCGGATGCCCCGGCAATAGCACCTAAGACAGATGCGGCGCAGCTCTTCATAGGCGGCGCATGGCGCGACGCCCCCGGCCACCCGTCAGTGCTCCTCCTCGAGTGGCTTCCAGGACGTGCCGTCAAATCTTGCCATGCGCAGGAAGCTATAGGGTTCATAATTTTCGGGCGAATTGTTGAGCGTAATGCCCGGCAGGTGCATCTTGAACCGCTGACCCTTCAGGCTGGTCGCCTGTTTGAGGATATTTTCTCGCGTAAGGTTGTCGCCACACTGTTGCAGGACATACGCGACTGCTTGAGACGTGATGTAACCGGACAGCGCGATGAAATCGCCCGCCTTGGCGCCCGGTGCCCACTTCGCCATGAATGCAACGTATTCCTTGACTTCCGGATCGTCCTCCCAAGCGGGATCGCCCGCCTGTTTGGTGAATTGCGTCGTATAGAGGCCCCGCGCGTTCTCGAGCCCGGCGGGTTTGAGCACGGTCTCCACGGAGTTTGCCGGACTCACGACGAATTGCAGAGGCTTCCATTCCAGCTCGCTGACCTTGCGGATGGCTTGCGCGGCGAACTTCGGTGTCGTGAACTCCATCAGAACATCGGCGCCGGACGCCTTCAGCGTGACAACTTGAGAGGCGATCGTGGGGTCGCTGAGCTCGTGTGAGACTTCGGCGACTATCTTGGCTGATCCATCGCCCAGCGCGCTCTTCAGGCCGACGAGGAAATCCTTGCCGTAATCGTCATTCTGATAGAGGACCGCGATCTTCGCATCGGGTTTGATTTTCAGGAGGTATTTACCGAAGGTGCGCCCCTCCATCTCGAACCCGGGATAGAGCGGAACACTCCAGGGAAAATTCTTTGGGTCCCTGAACCGATGCCCGCCTGCGGAAAGATACAGATGCGGGACCTTCTTTTCGTTCAAATAGGGCTGGATCACTGAATTTGGCGGGGTGCCGACGGTCCCGGCGTCGGCCAAGACGCCATCTTCCTCGACCAGCTTGCGCGTTTGCTCGAGCGCCTTTGGCGGACTGTAACCATTGTCGAGCGAAAGCAGATTGATCTTGCGTCCATGGATGCCGCCGTTCTCGTTGAGCATCTGAAAGTAACCGGTGAATACGTGGCCGTAACTGGAGAACGCGGAAGCGGGGCCACTATAGGCGACGGTCTGGCCCAACTTGATTTCGCTGTCAGTCACGCCCGGCCCGTATTGCTTTTCGGCGGCCTGCGCCGCGGCGAAACACAAAGCCAGGACGACCCCGGACAGCATGACATCAGTTTTTGCAAGCATTTTTTCCTCCCCATCGATCGAAGTCTTGTTGATGACCTGTTCCGCGGCGACGGCAAGGAAGCCGTTTTGCATGTCGGCTTCGGCGTGCTTGCGTCGCCGTGCTATTGCACATGCTGCTTGGCGCGCCAGAGCGCGTTGTCGTACATGCCGAGCGGCGAGCCGCGATAGCCGGAAATGAACCTCGCGGTATTGAGATCGTGGGCGCGGTCGCGCTGGCGCTGCAAGACCGGCGACCGCACGAGCGCCTGGATGCCGGACAAATAGATCCGCCTGGCGTCGGGGCGGTATTTGTCACCGAGATCCACCGCATCAGCGACATGCGTTCGTCCTTTCGATGATCACGGTCATTCGCAGGGTGATGCGAAACCCTCGACCGCAAGCAGGTCGATGCGATCGAGGCTCTGGAATGCACTCGCCTCGAGCTCGAGGTCGCTGGCAAAATTCATCGGGTCGGCATGACCGCAAATCACATCCGGAAATACCCATTCCGTGCTTGCCACGATCTTGTTGTCGCTCATCAGCGCGATCTTGATGGGATGTCCGGTGCCGATCCCTCTTGAGCTCTGATATCCATCGGCGATGGCGTAAAGCTCTACGCGTACCGTTCCGGACGCAAGCCTCTGCACCGACAACTCGATATCGAAGAAGCCGAACGCGGGATCGTCCTGGGAACCGTTTGCAAAAAAATAGAACGATCCGATTTTCCCGTGCCGGCATGGGCCTCGCGTGCGATCCTTGGGCACGCGAGCATCAGCCCGCGCCGGCGTGCGCGGCGGCACCGGCCCCAGCGAGCAGAATTGCCGGTATGAATAGCACGCTCCCACCAGTTCCCTCCGCGTCGGCCGTTCACCGCCAATTTATTGCATAGTTTGCTTGTCATCGGCCACATTGCGGCCCAGGAACCGCGTCGCATTCGCGGCAAACGCGCTCGCGGTCAGGCCGAGCGCCTGCTCGGCAAAGGCCGCCGGCCGATTCTGCCTGATCGAGAACGGGTAGTCAGACCCCACCACGATATTATCCGTGCCGACCATGTCGGCGAGGAAGCGAAGCGCCCGGCCGTCGTAGACAATGCTATCGTAGAAGAATCGCCGCGCCATCTCATCTGGCCGGCGCACGAAGAGGTCGCGCAAGGACGGGTCGAGAGTTCGAGTCTGCGTCAGCCGCGGCAGGATCCACGCCAGGGCGCCGCCGCCATGACTGAGCAGTATGCGCAGGCGCGGGAATCGCTCGATGACCGCGTGCGTCAGCAGCGAGGTTGCGGCGAGCGCGGTCTCGAGAGGAAAGGCAGCAACGGCGGCGAGCGCTGCACGGCCGCCGATTCGTTCCACTCCCGCGGGATGCAGCGGATGCACAATGATCGCCAGATCGGTCTCCTCGGCTGCCGCATAGAACTCATTCAGGCGCGCATCGCCTAAGGGAAGGCCGTCGATGTGTGTGCCGATCTCGATTCCGCACAGGCCGAGCGATTTGACCATCTGCAGCTTGCGCGCAGCGAGAATAGGATCCTGGACCGGGACCATGCCGACGCCAACGAAATCCCGCGGATGGCCTGAGCACAGTTCCGCAATCGCGTGATTGACGTGATCGGCGAGCAGGTCGGCGTCCTCCACCGGGAACCAATGCGACAGCAGTTCGGGCATCGGCGAGACCACCTGCACGCCAACGCCGTCTTCGCCCATGTCCTCAAGCCTGCGCTCGGCATCCCAGCTACGTGAATCGACGGTGCGGAACAGCCGGCCGCCGATCATGATTGCGGCCTGGTCCCCGCTCTTCACTTCAACCGTGGGCCAGCGCGGGTTGCGGCCGGGTGCGGGAGGCATTTCACGCGGCACGAAGTGAGTGTGCACGTCGATCGCCCTGGACAATCATCGCCTCCCCTGCCCGACGCGGCGTCGCTTTATCGCTTTACAAGCAGGTTGGACTGTTTTTAATATTTCTGCAACCGAAGGATGACAACGGCGCTCGCACGGCTCTGGCGCTCGGCGGAAGGCTTGACGCGTCCGTGCCGCCGGATCGGGCGGGATGCCTGCGCGGTACGCGACGCTTGCGCGGCGATCTGGCAGCTTCATCCGCTGATCGGCGGGGTATGCTGGCGCAACGAAGGAGGCGATCCGATGGATTCGCTTGGACCGATGAACACGGCTCTTCAGGTCGATGAGGCAAAGCGAATCTTCAAGGTGTCGCGGCAGGCGTTCGTCGATCCCGCCATCCTCGAAGCCGAGCGGAAGGAAATCTTCGACAAATGTTGGCTCTATGTCGGCCATAGCTCCGAACTCGCCAAGCCCGGCGATTTCGTCACCCGGCAGGTCGGCGGGCGCAGCATTCTGTTCGCCCGTGACGCCAAGGAGAATCTCAACGCGATCTTGAACACCTGCCCGCATCGCGGCGCCCAGGTCTGCCGGGAGAAGCGCGGCAACGCCAAGGCGTTTCAGTGCTTTTATCACGGCTGGGTATTCGGACTCGACGGCATGCTGCGCAGTCAACCCGGCGAAACCTCCTACCCGGCGGATTTCAAGGAGCGCAGCACGTCGAGCATGCAGCGGGTGCCGCGGTTCGAGAGCTACCGGGATTTTAACTTCATTAGCTTCGACCGGAATGCCGAAAGCCTGGCGACCTATCTCGGTCCGGCCACGGAATACCTGGATGTCATCTGCGATCAGGCCGAAGCGGGCATGGTGATCGTAGGGGGCTCGCAGGAATATTCCATACGCGCCAACTGGAAGCTCCTCACCGAGAACAGTATCGACGGCTATCACGCGCTCACCACGCACGCGAGTTACCTGGATTATCTGAAGAATTGCAGCGGCGGCCTGGCCAATGTCGGTTTCGGAGGCTCGGCGCGGGACCTCGGCAACGGGCATGCCGTTCTGGAATACAAGGCGCCGTGGGGGCGGCCGGTCGCGCAATGGATCCCGGCCTGGGGCGAACGCGGCAAGCAAGAGATTGCCCGGCTCAACGACAACCTCGTCGAACGGTTCGGCAGAGAGCGCGCGGACCGCATCGCCACCTTCAATCGCAACCTTTTCATCTTCCCCAATCTCGTGGTCAACGACATCATGGCGGTGACGGTGCGAACCTACTATCCGGCCGCGCCCGACTTCATGACGATCAGCGCCTGGGCGCTCGCGCCGCGCGAAGAGAGCGAGTGGGCGCGCAAATACCGGCTGTTCAATTTTCTCGAGTTCCTCGGACCGGGCGGATTCGCCACCCCCGATGACGTCGAGGCCCTCGAGCAGTGCCAGCGCGGCTACCGCAACACCAGCGAAGTCCGCTGGAACGACATCTCCAAGGGAATGGGTAAGCAAAATCCGTCCTACGACGATGAGCTGCAGATGCGTGCCTTTTGGTCGCGGTGGAACGAGCACGTGTTTCGGGTGGCGGGATGAGCGCCGCCGGACCGAGCTTGGAAGGCGCTTCGCGCTCCGATGTCGAGGAATTCCTGTTCAGGGAAGCCGAGCTGCTCGACGAATGGCGTTTGCCGGAATGGCTGGAGTTGTTTACCGACGACGGGGTCTACTATGTGCCGGTGACCGACCTGCCGGTCGACGCCTCGCCCGACAACTATCTATTTTACGTCGCCGACGACCGCTTCCGATTGAGCGAGCGCGTCAAGCGCCTGATGAAGCGCACCGCTCACGCCGAGTTTCCACATTCCAAGACCCGCCATCTGGTGAGCAATGTCAGGATTAGACAGCGCCTGGAGAACGAATTGGACGTTGCCTCGGCCTTCGTCACCTACCGTACCAAGGACGGCGTAACCGACACGTTTTTCGGCGGCAACCGCTATCGCCTGGTGCCGCAGAACGGATCGTTTCGGATTCGCGAGAAAAGGTGCCTGCTCGACAGCGACGGGCTGCGCTCGCAGGGGCGCGTGAGTATCATTCTTTGAGCGAAGCTGTCGCACTATGAGCGGAAAGCTTGACGACAATATCGCCATCGTCACCGGAGCCGCGAAGGGGATCGGCCTTGCCATCGCGCAGCGATTGGCACGCGACGGCGCCAAGCTCGTGGTCGCGGATATGGACGGCGGCGAGCTGGAAAAGGCGACGAACAACTTGACATCCGAATACGGCGCCGATGTTGCCAGCCTGGCGGGCGACCTGTCTTTGCAAAGCGTCGCCAAGGAGACGATCGAGCTCGCCATCGACCGCTTCGGACGCCTGGACATTTTGATCAACAATGCCGGTGGCGGGATTATCAAGGCGTTCACCGACCACACGCCGGAGACCTTGAAGACCACCATCGACCGCAATCTGTGGACCGTGCTCTGGTGCTCCTGGTACGCGGTGCCGAAGATGCGGACTAACGGCTACGGCCGCATCATCAATCTCGGCGCCGACTCGGTGCGCAACGGCTTGTGGGACCACGCCGCCTACAACGCCGCGAAAGGTGGAGTCCACGGCCTGACAACGGGTATGGCGCGGGAATTCGCCCGTGACGGCATCACCGTCAACACGGTGGCGCCTTGCGCGGTCAACACGCCGCAGATGATGGAGGTCACCAAACGAAATCCGGCTCTGGCGGCAAAGTTCGTCAGCGTAATCCCGATGGGACGTCCTGCCGAAATGGAAGAGGTCGCTTCCATGGTCAGTTACCTGGCTTCCGCCGAAGCGTCATTCGTGACCGGGCAGGTCATCAGCGTGAACGGCGGAAGCACGATGCTCTAGGTGGCCCATGACGGAATTGGTGAAGCTTTGTCCGGCCGACGAAATCCTGGACGGCGATATCAAGCTGGCGCAGCTGCCCGACGGATCGGAAATCGCACTCTATCGGGTGGCGGATACGATCTACGCGACCGCGGATCGGTGCACCCACGGGGATGCTTCGCTTTCCGAGATGGGAACGCTGAGGGGCAAGATCGTCGAGTGTGCTTTTCACTCCGGAACATTCGACGTGACGACCGGCCAGCCGACCGGAATGCCTTGCGAAGTCCCGCTGCAGATATATTCGGTGACACTGATCGGCGGGTACGTTCACGTCGAGGTCTGACATGCATGATCGCAACCGGCTGAGTGTTTCGAATGTGCCGCCGGCCCCGCGTCGCAGGACGGCTTCCGCGCGGCGTCGCACGCAGGCGGAAAGAAGCGAGCAGACGCGGACGCGCATCCTCAGGGCGGCGGCCAATCTCATTCGTGCCCGCGGCTATGCGCGCTTCAGGACGGCCGATGTCGCCGCGGCCGCCGGCCTGTCGCGGGGCGCGCAGCTTCATCATTTTCCCACCAAGGATGCCCTCGTTGTCGCCACCCTCGCCTATGTCTTCGAACAGGCGCAGCTGCTCAGCCGCCGCCGTGCCGCCGTCGTCAATCGTCCGCGCGATCTGATCGAAGCCGTGATCGAGGATGCCCGCGAATTCTTCTTCAGCGAGCATTTCAAGGTCGCGATCGACATCGTCTTGTCGACCTCGACCGACCAATCGGTGCGCAAGCAGGTTCTCGAGCTGTCGCGGAGAGCGCGCCGCCCGGTGGAGACCGCATGGACGGAGGCGCTCGCCGCGAGCGGCGTTCGCGGTCCGCTGGCCGGCGACATCGTCGCGTTAACGCTGAGCCTGGTCCGCGGCCTGGCGATCCGCACGCTGTGGGACAACGATCCGCAGTGGTTCGACAAGCTCTTTGTCGTTTGGCGCGAAATGATCAAGGTCTTCCTGGCCGGTCCGGCGCGGCTGACGAACATTCGGAGCTTGTAAGGCATGATGCCATCCAACACGCCGTTGCTCGCGTCGGTCTGCTACGTCCGGATTGCCGCCAGAGAACCGCTGGCAAGCGCTCGCTTTGCCTCCGAGATCTTCGGCTTGCAACGGGTCGCCGAGCATGACGGGGAAATTGCCTTCCGCTCGGACAACCGGTTTCGCACACTGAGCATTACCGGCGACAAATCGGACGGCGCCAGCGTCGGCGTCGAAGCATGGAGTGATGCGGCGTTGGATGAGCTAGAGCACCTGCTACGCGACAATGGTTTCTCCAATCGCCGGGCCTCCGAGGAGGAATGCCGCAAGCGGCACGTTCAGGCGGCGCTGCTCACGCATGACGCTTCGGGCAACCCCGTCGACGTCGTGACCCGCCCGACGCAAAGTGGCAGGCGATATTTTCCCAGCCGCGATGCCGGAGTTACGCAGTTCCACGGGGTCGGCCTGCGTTCGAAGGAGCCGGCCGGCGACCTGAAATTCTGGAGCACGCTGGGGGCCGAGGTGAGCGATTGGGTCGGCGACATCGCTTATCTGCGAATCGACGGATTGCATCACCGGATCGCACTCTACCCGTCCACGCGCGCGGGTCTCCTGTACGCCGCATTCGAGGTCGAGACGCTCGATAACATCATGCAGAGCAGCTACTTCATGCAGGAGCACCAGGTCAAAATCGTTCAAGGACCCGGCCGGCAGCCTGTCTCGCAGCAAATCTTCCTTCACGTCGAAGGCCCGGACGGCATCATCCTCTCATACGTGAACGGAATGGAATGCCTCGACGGGCAAGCGCGCCGGACGCGGCAGTTTCCTCGCACGTCCGAGTCCTTGTGCGCATGGGGCAGCGAAAGTAACGACGTACCCGAGTTGAGTGCGCAATTGCGCTCGGAGCGATCCCGGAGAGAACAATGATCAATTTGAAGGACGTCAGCTACGTTCGCCTCGGCTCCCCCGATCTCGAAGCGGCCGAGACCTTTGCCACCGGCTGTCTCGGCCTGGAGGTCGCGGAGCGAGGCCGCAAGTCCATCTATCTGCGGTCCGACGAGCGGTCGCACACGCTATGCTACAGTGAGGGCGACCCCAAAGATCAGTCCGTCGGATTCGAGGTCGAGGACGAAGAGGCCCTGCAACAGGCGGCGGCGAGCCTCGAAGCGCTCAAGCATCACGTCCGGGCAGGCTCCGCCGAGGACGCGGAAAAACGCAAGGTCAAGGCTTTCATCGGCTTCGACGATCCGAGCGGCAATCACATCGAGCTGGTCGTGCGGCCCGAGCGCAGCGGCCGGCGCTACTTCCCGACGCGCGACGCCGGCATCACCGGCTTTAGCCACATCGGCCTGAATTCGACCAATCCCGCCCGCGACGAGCGGTTCTGGACGCAGGTTTGCAACGCTCGCGTCAGCGACCGCATCGGCGATATCCCGCTGATGCGCGTCAACTCCATTCACCACACGATTGCGCTGGTCCGTGCGCCGCGCGCCGGCATCCAGCATGTAAACCATCAGGTACAAACCAACGACGACGTACTGCGCTCCTTTTATTTCTTGAGCGAACGGCGGGTGCCCATCGTTTTCGGCCCGGGGCGCCATCCGACGTCGGGCGCTCGCTTTCTCTACTTCAAGGGCCCCGATGGAATGGTCTTCGAATATTCCGTCGGCGTCGACGAAATCGATGACGAGGGCACGCATCGCGCGCGGCAATTTGGTTTCGAGCCGACGAGTTTCTGCATGTGGGGCGCAAAGCCCGCGGGATTGGCGCTTCCGGACGGGCGCTAGGTCGATTTGCTCGCGTGTGCGAAATGATATTGCGGACGGAATGATTTTTCTCGAACCCTGACGGGCGCTTGAGGGGCCGGCAACGATGTGAGCGGGAGCATCCAGTAACAGAAAGAGATCAACGGTCGCATGTGAGTTCTTCCGCGACCGCGCTCAGGGCCGACCGTCTGGGAGAGCACCATCGAGGAGATCTTGCGCGACGTGCTGGGGTTCAGCGATGCTGATATTCGCCAGCTCTATCTCGACAAGGCCATCGTTCGCGATCCCTTGCTCGATGCCGAGAGGCAAACGCCCCGAGCCTGACGAAGCTATCGGATAACCCCGAGTGGCCAGGCGCGCCTCCGGGCCTGCCGGTGACGTAGCTGTTGGCGGCTGCGCCGACGGCCAAACGCCGATACCCCGGATTTCCAGCCGGCATCCTCGAGGTTCCCGGCTTGGGCTGCTCGTCGAATGTAACGATCGCACGCCTCGGAGCGAAAGACATGTGGCGGTTTCCGAGGGCCGAGGCGTGACACAAGCAAATGTGATGGTGGCGTCGGAGCACAAGACGTTGCGCCCTTTCCCCGTGCCGTGCTCGATATCGGCCCCGCCGGGGACGGTACAGTCGCCGGCGACGCGGCCGTCCGGGCGCACGATGAAGACGACCGAGCCGACACGAACCGGATCAGACAACCGTCGGTCGGCCTTGATGGCCGCCGCGCAGGGCGGCGACCGGGAAGCCTATGAGATGCTGCTGCGGGATTGCGTCCCCTTCATCGAAAGTCTCGCCCGCCGCCAAGGCGTTCCGCCCGACCGGGTCGACGACGTGGTGCAGGAAACGCTGCTGACGGTACACCGGGCGCGAGCGACATACGATCCACGGCGCCCCTTCGACGCCTGGCTACGCGTCATCGTCGAGCGGCGCGCCATCGACACGCTGCGACAAATCCATCGGCGCGGCGGACGCGAAGTGCACGCGCCCCTGGCCTACGAGAGCCACGCCGACCAAACCGTCGATCCTGCGGCCGGCATCGAGCACAGGGAACGGGCGCGATGGATCGCCACGACGCTTGCCGAACTGCCGCGCCGGCAGCGCGAGGCTGTGCGTCACCTCATGCTGGAGGAAAGATCGCTGGGCGATGCCGCCGCGTTGACGGGACGCAGCAAGGGATCGCTCAAGGTCAGCCTCCACCGGGCGCTCGGCGCATTGCGGCTCAAAGTAGATCGCGGAGATTGAAATGGACGATTCTCATGACCGGCTGATCGGCGCGCTTGCGGCCAATCTTCGGCCGATCCGACGCCTGCCTTCTCCGGCCGTGCGCACATTTTTCTGGCTGGTCCTTGTTGGGGCCCTTGGCGCTGCGCTCGCGATGTTCGGCGACGTTGCCGCAATGTGGCGGCGCATGAGCGCCAGCCCCGACATGGGATTGGCGGCGCTCGGCTCGGTCGCGACGGCGGCATTGGCGGCGCTCGCAGCGTTTGAGCTTGGTCTGCCGGATCGCTCTCGCGCCTGGGCGCTGCTCCCGCTGCCGGCGGCGGCGCTGTGGGTGGCGGCGAGCGGTCTCGGCTGCCTGCGCGCTTATTTGTTGCCGGGTACGCATATCGCCACGATCGGCGAGACGCGCGATTGCCTGCTGTTCATCGTCGGCCTGTCGGTGCCGCTGTCGGCGGCGCTGATCTTCATGCTGCGGCGCGCCTATTCGCTGTCGCCGACCCTGACGGCGGCGATGGCGGGGCTTGCGTCGGCGGCGGCAGCAGCGACCTTGCTGAATTTCTTCCATCCTTTCGATGCCGCTGCGGCGGACCTCGCGGTTCACGCAGTTGCGGTCGCGTTCGTCGTTACCGCGGCGTGGGCGCTTGGGGAGCGAACCTTGCGAAATTCCGCCGAAGGATCTGTAACCGCTCCGCTGGCTGGTTCGAAC
>Ga0209007_1000604_pt1 | contig 12797 bp, 5 predicted proteins | sample JacPinW_OM1H0_O2_FD_187961 | JGI IMG/M metagenome (GOLD analysis project Ga0209007, IMG submission 187961) | Forest soil microbial communities from Algoma, Ontario, Canada - Jack Pine, Ontario site 1_JW_OM1H0_O2 (SPAdes) (version 2) | ecosystem: Environmental > Terrestrial > Soil > Boreal...
GCAACTTGGGGGGGGGGGGTAGAGGGGAGTTGATGTGTATTTGGGTGCTGCGCTCGCTTGCGCAGGCAAGTAACATATAAACATTTTTCATATATTATATATAAAAAATAGATGTAATAATATACATTTTCGTATATCAGATACTGCTAAAATAGACAAATATAATCCTATATAAATATTATTAAATTATGAGTATTAGAAAGATTTATATAAATGGTTGAAGTATTCCATATCATCCTACAGTATTAGGTCCTACTCGTCTTTGAAAAGCTGCTAATTGTTTTCTTTCAATTATGGTCATAAATGCTACAGATAATAAAACGGGTATTAATATCATCAATACATCCGCTAACGCTATGAGTAAATCTGTTATATTTAACATAAAAATATTTGTTTAGCATTTATTTATTAAATTCATAATACAAAAAATTTATTAAATAGTTTAAATTTATGTATTTATGAACACTGTGTTATATTAAAAAATATTTTTATTTTATTAAAGACACAGTCTAGATAAAATATCAAGAATTATATTATTACTAAAATAGTCATCTAACCTACCTTATATCTAATTACCTTTCTATTAGTCTAAGTTAAAAAATCCCTCAGCTGAGGGAGTTTTATTTTAAGACATTTAAAAAATAAAATTCCCCAACAAAACCAAAGTACAAAGGTCATATGGAGAACAAGAAAGTTTGCCATGTTACACAAACCCAAAAAATAACAAACATACTTTCTTATTAAAGATGTATTATTATGGATCCTATAATATAGGTTCGGATGAAGATGTGGATTTTTTTTTTAGTACATTTAAATATGTCTTAATTATATTTATAAAGAAGTGAAAGGGAAGGGTGAGGTTTATAAACAATTTAAAGTATTTAAACTTTGATTAAATAAACCTATTAGTTATTAATCTAAATTTATCACAAATAATGTATTCCTTGTAATAAACTTATTATTATATTGAATAATAAATATAACTTTCCTGCAAATTTGTACTGCTTAATTATTTTTTTAATTATTTAACATTCAATTAATTAGATTTACTATTATCAAATAAAAATATTTTATTTAAGCATTATAATATAAACTTTTTATTTAATTATTTTTTTAGCTATTCTAATAAAAATCCTAATTTATTATAAAATCACGTTTTTGTTTATTATATAATGAAATTAATATATTTTTTAGATGAAGTTTATTATAAGAAAAATATGTACATAAATGTTAATAATATAACTAATTATATTAATAAATTCATAAACTATAATTTATAAATATATATTATATTTTCCTTGTAACAATTGTTATTTTTCTTTTATTCTCGTTTGGACTTGAACCAAAAACATATACTTTAGAAGAGTAGCGTTCTACCATTAAACTACGAGAATACATACTAATTCATTGAACATTAAATATTAAAAACAACATAACAATTTATAATTTTGTGTATAGTTTGTATTTCTTTTTCTTATTTCTCTAAACTAAAATTTTATATACGTACTAAAACAAATCATAAATATCTATTGTTATAATTTAAAAATTAATCTAACCATTTTTTTTTGTGACACTTTTTTTATATTTATACTTAACTACTTTTAAATAAATAAGAATATATAAACTTCCAAATAAATAAGAATATATAAACTTCCAAATTAGCTAGTCTTAACCTTTTATATGAGTTAAAAAGGTTCATTTCACCAAATATTATTTTATTTTAGTTTATTATGATGTTAGTTGATAACTCTAATATAAAATAATAAGATAAAGGCAACACACTCCCCTGGACCCCTGGACCCCTGGACCCTTGGAAAAAAATAAAAATAAGATTCTATTCTTATGTGGGTGAACTTTTATGTTGTTTTTAATATTACTATCTCACCCTGGGACACTAATAGAAAAATATCTTCTTAAAATAAAGATAAGGTGAACAATTTAAATTTGTAGAGTATTTTACTTTTCCTCTTGCGAAATTCAGACCCGAATATTTGGGTTCTGCGCTCGCTTGCACAAAGAAAGGTTTGGAGTAATGTTGATATTAAGAGTGAACTATGTAATAAAAAGTTTTACCTTATTATCCTATTTTATACTTAACTTTGGAAAAGGGTCAACTTAAACTAGTAGGTTGTATTTTAAGGTGGAAATAGGTAGGTATTTTTAATATTTAGTTTATATTTTTATGGTCAATATTTTTAGAGTTAAGATGGAATTGAACCATACTTATGATAGACTTTGCAGGTCTACTACAGAACCATCTGTAAACTTAACTCATTTGTTATTTTTTTACATTAACTATTAAAGTCAATAAATATATCGAAATTAAATTATAACTAATTATGAATATTTTTTACATAAAATTTATAATAAACTATTTATTTAATTAAATATTTATTAATTATGTGTGTATCCCACAATAAAATAATGTAATACTGCTTTAATATTATAATTTATTTTTTCCAGATGAGTATTTTAAATGCTAAAAGATAGGTAATAATTTTTTATTTTTATAAATATAGTAAATTAACTACTTTTATTGATATAATTTTATTTATAATTAACTTAACTAGTATATTGATCTTATAAAGATTAAAGAATAAAGACTAAATAATAACGACTAAAATTATAATTTTAATAATTACTAATAATATTTTTACATATAAAATTAAATATTTTTCTTATTCATGTATAAATGTAATTATATCTTTAAATTCATTTTTTAATTAGTATGTTACTAGTATAGTAAAAGTAGTTAATTAAATAACCTTAGTATTAATTACACAGTACATTATTTAATATTTTTATTTATATATTATTAATATAATAAAGCCTATAATTTAAGGGTAGAATAATTTCTTGATGAGAAATAAGTAGAAGTTCAAATCTTCTTGGGCTTATAAATTTTATAATTTTATCATTGATAAAAATTAAATCCCCTTTTATTCCTATTTATCTTTATATGTATATGTATATGTATATGTATATTTATATTTATATTTATATTTATATTTATATTTATATTTATATTTATATTTATATATATATTTATATTTTTTGTTATTTTTTATTTTTTTTTTTATTTTATTTTTTAGTTTATTTTATTTTTTAGTTTATTTTATTTTTTCTTGTAACAATTTAAATTGTTACAAGAAAATATACAATTTAAAATTTTATGATTAATAATATGAACTTTATTATATTTACATAAAATAATAAGAGATTTTAAATTAATTTTATTTGTATTAAAGTTTAAATATTTATTTTGTATTTTTAGTTATATTTTTATTAATTAATTATTGTAACTGTTAAATATGTTTATAATAAGACATTTAGTTATATATTAATTATGTATATTTAAAGATTTAGTTGTTAATTAATTTTTTGTTTGTATTAAAATATTAAATACATATACTTTAATATGTTTATATTAACTTGATAGATTTTTGTTATAATTATTAAAAAAACCTAAAAGAAGTATAAATCTTTATAATATAAATGGCTGGTTTTTAATTATTAAAAACCAACTTTTATTTTAATGTGTTTATACTATAAATAAATTTTAATTGGTTTATTTAATGTTTATATTAATATCTGTATTTAATAATATAGTATATATTTATATAGTAAACAAAAGATACATGTTTTTAACAATTGATTTTTGATGTATTATCAAGATAAGGTTAAAAAATTAACTAATCTATTATATTTCACTTTTCTATATTAATATTATCTAATGTAAATCCTTATTTTTGTACAACATAAAAAACTCATTTTTAATAAAATAAATTGAACATGATCTCAAAAAAAATCAATTAGGAAAATATATAGATGTTATGTTGTTTATTTATATTGATTGAAAGATTAATGTATTATATTATAGTTGATATATATAAAATATGCATATAATAAACTAACACATTAAAAAAGGTAAAAAAAAAAGGGATTCATTAAAACTATATGAGAATTTTAAAAAATAATGTTTTACTTAGACTATATAATTCTTATTTAGTTGATTCACCCCAACCAGCCAATATATCCTATTTGTGAAATTTTGGTGTGCGCCCCACGAGGCTTTATGGTTATTTAACTCTTAGTCCGAGTTATTATATATTACTGACAGTAGCTAATTTTACTATACTACTATATATACCACAGTATATCACGGACATAGAGGCTAACAATTTCTTTGATCGGGTAGCTGATATACAACGAATCAAAAAGGATATGCTGCCGTATCTAATGATTGATTTTAGTGGGATACTTCATGGTGAGGTTAACGAACTTGTTACGTATTGCTGCAAATCCCATCTTTTCCAGGGTCAAAATCTTAAGCAGAATATAGTGGTTTTGATTGAATTAAGCAATTGACAAGGACCAATATGTCAATTGTTGTCAGAAAATTCAACAGCGTTGCAGGATAGCAATCTTATTATACCTATAATGAAATGCGCAAGCACCTACAAAGTATTGGACTTTAAACGAACCATAAACGCAACTGGGGGATCTCATCGCCTATGATATAAACATATTATGCGAGGACGGAGGTATCATAGTAGTCTTGTTGGAGAGACGAAGGATACTAGCCAAAACTCTGTATTTAAAGGCTCGTCTGATGTGGAACCAAAACTAGCTTTAAAAAAGACCAAGCCAAAAACAACAAAGGCCGTTAACAATAATGCTATCCTAATAGACCTGCATAATAAAATACAAGAATCCAAACAACATCATCAGAAGATCTTTAACTTATCTTCTATATTTACTGACCCTCATTTCTTAATTAGTTGTTACAACCAAATTAAAGGTACATCTGGTATCCTGTCACCCGGTATTAGCAAAGAAACTTTAGATGGTATAGACCTAAAATGATGCTTCCATATTGCAAGTGATCTAAAAAGCGGAAAATTCAAGTTTTCTCCTACAAGTCATTTGCAAGTTCTCATTCCTAAATCTACAACAGGAAAATGAAGACCTTTAAATATAGGATCAGAAAAAATAGTACAAAAAGCTTTAGAACGTATATTATCAGCCATTTGAGAACCACAATTTTCAACTTGTTCACACGGTTTTAGACCAGGTACATCTGTTCATTCCGCACTTTTACCTCTTTATCTGTTAGGTATAAATTATTCATGGGTGATTCAAGGTGATATAACAAAATGCTTTGATATGATACCTCATAAAATTATTATGGATAAACTTTCTAAACAAATTGGTGATCCTAGATGTATAGAACTGATTAAAAAATTCCTTACTGCTGGTGTAAAATCAGAATCAGGTATTATCACCAAAACAGATAAAGGTGTTCCTCAAGGAGGTATTCTAAGCCCTATATTAGCTAATATTGTGCTAGATGAATTCGATAAGTTCATAGAGAAAACGATACTCAAGTTCGAAAAAGGAAAGAAACGTATTTCAAATCCTGAATATCATAAGATCAAACATCTTAGAAAAAAAGCCACAACATTAATAGAAAGAAAACAATATCTGGCTAAACTTAGAACTATCCCTATGGGTAATCCTTTTGATCCTAATTTTAAACGTATGAAATATATCAGATACGCCGATGACTTTGTTATTCTTATTGAAGGTAATAAAAATGACGCAATAAATATTAAGAACATCGCAAGAGAATTCTTATTTTCACATTGTGGTTTAACCCTTAATCCTGAAAAAACAATAATTAGGAACTTATCTGATAATAAATTTTCCTTCTTAGGTGCTGACATTTGTAAACTGAAGAAACAAGCGACATACCCATCTAAAACTAGAAATGCTTCAGGGATCATAAGAAAAAGACCACCTTCGCGGTTATTAATAAAAGCTCCCTTAGAAAGAATACTATTAGAATTAAAGAAAAACGGATTTATCCGAAAAAACAGACAAAATAAATATTTGCCTATGGCTTATACCCAAATAATGAACTTATCCCACTATGAGATTATTACTTTCTTCAATTCGAAAATAAATGGACTATTGAACTTTTATTCTTTCGCTTCTAACCTTAATAGGTTAAGATATGTTCTTTTCTTATTACAAATGTCCTGTGCTTATACTCTAGCCCGAAAGTGTAAATTAAATAATTACTCTAAGGCTTTCAGTAAATTTGGTAAGAGACTAACTTGTCCGAAAACAGGAGTAGGTCTAGCTCTACCCGAAACGATGAAGGTAAAACACCCATTAAATAATAACTCCAATTTCAATTTTACAGACATGATTAGACACACCAGATCAGCTAAACTAACTGAAGATACATTTGATAAAAAGTGTGTCTTATTTGGAACAACTAATAAAATAGAAATGCACCACTGAAGATCAGATGTAAGAACAAGAATAAGAACTGGGAACTCCACATAGGATAAATGAATCGGAACTACTTTTAGAAAACAAATCCCGCTTTGTCAATACCATCAGAACCTTTATCACTCTGGTAATTTAAATTTAAACTAACTGCGACAGACTTAAGAGAAATAAGTAAATATAGTAAATATAGTACATAAAACCACTTTTGTGAACGTTTGGATCTCTTTGTTAGTTTTGGGTGCGAGCCGTATGATGGGAAACTATCACGTACGGTTCTGAGGGCAGCATTGTCTGACCCTACTCTTTATTAGCATTATGTTTAATAATTCAAATTTTAAGTGGTGTATTTTTAGCTATGCACGTGCGCCCTTTAATCTTAGTATTGCCCGTAATACTAATTACCATGACTGAATTGAAGTCATGTAAACCAATCGACTTACCTAAAATCGAAATGAGGAGGGGACTGGAGCATGTCGGTAAAGTCTTGCAGGAGGCTAGCTATATGTCTCTCAAGGGCGAGGTAATTTTCATCTATGTCTTATTAATACATCCGTCACAGGACGCTAAACTGATCTCGAAAATAGCTGTAACGAGGTTTTGAAGAAAAATTGTGGGGAGTGCATACACAATCTTAAATTCTCTTCATATGACATATAGAACATCTATAAGGGTGGAGACTACGGTTGGAATAAGAGACGATACTAAGAGAACTGGGGATCTCCTAAGCCAGGCAATGGGTATCTTGGGACTAGAAACCAAGGCTTCCGAAATATGAAAGAATATAAGGGAGGGAGACGGAGTAACCGTAGTACCTTATGTCGCACGATTAGTAGGCAAAAGGGAAGGGTTGCAGGATTCTGTCATCAATAAGAAAAGGGCCGGCACGATAGTACACCCTTTATCTATATTTAGAACAAACGTGAAGAGTTATTACTCTCATAAAAAACCGACTTTAACTAGAAACATCTCAAGCAAAGCACTAAACAACATAGAACTTTATAAAAATGCATATAACATAATCAAATCCAATTCGGGGAACATGACCTCTGGAACAGATAAACAGACTATCGACGGTATATCTATAAAAAAACTAACAAAATTGAAAGATGCAGTGGTAAATTGAAAATATAAGTGTAACCCTACAAAGAGAATCTACAGACCAAAAGCTAACGGAAAATGACGTCCTTTAGGAATACCCTCCATTATGGACAAGATCTTACAGATCGTCATAAAAACGCTTATAGAGCCCAAATGCGAGAATATTTTCCATCCCAATAGTTTTGGCTTCAGACCTAAACGATCCGTACACCACGCACTACTGGAAGTTCGAAGCATGATGGGTATAACCTGAATGATAGAAGGAGACATTAAGGGCTACTTTGATAATATAGATCATCAACTGATGGCTCAGATTATCACTGAACGACTTAATCCCGACAGAACGATAATGGGATTAATTTGGCAATTCTTTAGAGCAGGCTACATAGTAGAAGGGAAATTTAAACACTCCATTCTTGGAGTACCTCAAGGTGGAATACTATCCCCTATTTTTTCTAACCTTTACCTTACACCGTTTGACGAATTCTTAGATGATCTAAAGCAAAAATATAAACATTTGCCAATTTCATCCAGAAATCCCGAATATAGGAAAATGGAGTCCATAATTTCCAACAATGAAGATAAACTCAAGAGAAATAAAAAAAGAACCGAAGAGGAAATAAGACTTATCAAAGAAACCATTGTAAAAAATAGAATTCTGCTAAGAACCATCCCTTCGGTGATCAGAACCGGAACTCAAATTCATTATGTGAGATATGCAGACGACTGAGTAATAGGAGTAACAGGTCCTTACGAATTAGCGGTTAAGATTAGAGAAGAAGCTAAAGCCTTTCTCAAAGAAACTCTTAAACTCGAACTATCTATGGATAAAACAAAAATTACCCATCTAGGATCTGAATACGCAAAATTCTTAGGGTATTACATCCAGTGTAACACAACCTCCCAAAACATATCTAGCCGAAGAAAAAACCAAGCTGGTGAATTCTTAAATATCCGAAAATCTACAGGTAAGCCTAAACTTTTAGTCCCAAAGGATATTATAAAAGCAACACTTATCAAAAATGGATTCGCGAATGAAAATGGAAAACCCAAATATCTTGGAAAAGTTATACATTTATCGGACTATGATATTGTACATAGATATAATAGTATCCTAAGAGGATATATGAATTTCTACAATATAGCGGAGAATCGAACATCCTTGAACGAACTAATTTATATTATAGAATACTCCCTCGCTCACACGTTAGCTGCCAAACATAGATTGTCATTAAGTAAAGTGTTCATCAAATATGAAAAGCCTATAAAGGTAACCGTAAACTTAGAGGTTAAACAAAAAATAGTCATATTCGATCGCCCAACCTCTCTTACAGCTAATTACCTAAATAGCAAGTACATGGACATAAGTAGATGGAAAACTTCAAATGAAGCACTACCTTATGATCCTCTATCTGCTATACTCTATAGCGCTAAAGAAACCAATATTTTAAACAAACCTTGTCTCATATGTGGGGCTACGGAAGATATTGAAATGCACCATCTAAGACATTTAAAAGATACCAAAGACAAGTCTACACTTATTCGAATTATGAGTAAGATTAAGCGTAAAACAATTCCTCTATGTATTACATGCCAAAATAAAGTTCACGCTGGTAAATAGGATGTACTCAGCTTGAGAGAAATAAATAAAAGTCTGTACATTTGTTGACGTTTCTGGAGAGCCGTATGCTGGGAAACTAGCACGTACGGTTCGGTGGAAGAGTGATCGTTGCCAGTTACTCATTATCTGAATAATCACGGTGCGGGTACTCGATCCAACTACAGCCCTAATGTTGATTTAGCTTTTAATAGTGTAGAACATATTATGAGAGATATAAATAATGGTTGGGTAATGAGATATACTCATTCTAACGTAGCTTCTTTCTTTTTTATTTGTGTTTATGCACATGTTGCACGAGGTCTATATTACGGATCTTTTAAATCACCAAGAGTTTTAGTTTGAAGTATAGGAGTTATCATATTGGTAAATTTTCTATTTCGTTTGCCAAGTACAATAAAATAAAATTTTTTATTTAAACTATTCACTATATGCTTGAAACCTTATTAAATTATTTAATACTTTTATGTTTGATAATAATATTTATTATAGTATTTATAATACTATAATAAAAAACGGAATTTGAAGTAACAATTTAAATAAGTCATATTAAAATAGAAACGAGCAATAAATTAGTTAACTATTCAACGATTACACGTGATGTAAAAATATATAGTCTTGTTCTTTTTTTTATATATAATATAATATAATATTTATTTACTAAATTATAATATTTTAGTCGTTTCATTAATTAATTTTTTTTTTTTTTATTAAATAAAAGTAGATGTCTAAATTTAAATTAAATTTCTGGCCAAATTATGCCCATAAAATTCTTATCATTATTATTAGTGTCGGTATGCACATCCTCAACTCTTTTTTTTTTGGAGCGTCACCATCAGCTTTGCAGGTTGGATGACGGTTAGCTTATTGTTTTAAAATACTATATCAATGTTCATTATTGATCATAATAAAAGAAAAGAGATAGATTTATAGCTATGTCGCTTGATTCTAAGTATAAATTTTAGCTTTAATTTAAATCAACTAATAACATATTATAGGTTAGATTTTTCTTTTTTAAATGTTATCAATGAAGGAAACAAAATAGTGTATTCTAATCTTTATTTTACATCAGTTGCTAGTCCAAGACTTAAAAGTTTTCTTACTAAACATAATCTTAATAATCCTATTTTTATTTTAGAAATTAATCCAATACATAAAATAAGTCTACCTATTAAAAGTACTTTAAACTCAATAGCTGGTACTTATATTTGCATTAAAAGGGTAAATTATAAAACTATGTGGGTTTTGTAGTGTATCTATAAATTGTTTGTATAGACGTTATGTTGGACATCTTCTTAAAGGTATGGAGGGAGTATATTAGTAAAACGTGCTGTTTCAAAATATGGCTTGGACAATTTTGCTTTCGTAGTAATTTAAACAACTGAACAAGTTAAAAATAAGGAGGAAATACTTCGCATAGAACAAAATATATTGATTTACTTTTACCTGGTTATAATATAGCTAAAATTGCTGGATCATTATAAAATACTAAATGAAAATTAGAATCAAAATTACGTCATAGTATTAGAATGAAAGAGCATCTAAATAAAAATAAGACTTTTAATAAAACCTGTTTCAAAAGAAACTCGTGCTTTTTTAAAATCAATTGTTTTAAATAAGAAACCAATCACAGATGAAACCAGGCAAACAAAAATGTATATAAATAATAATAAATTGGTAACAATAACAGCATATTTTGCAGATCCTAATGTTATTTATCGAGAATTTATATCTATAGCATATGCAGCTGAATATTTCTTCCATGATCGTGATCGTAGAAGTCCTATAAAATATGCGTTAGCAAATTCCAAACATACTAAAATTTTAGATAAGTATAATCTCGTGCCTGCGAAGCCTAAGGACTCGATAATTACTAATATAAAATAATCTGACCATTAAATGTCAGATTATTTTTAATGGGTATAAAGGCTATAGACCCTTTTTTTTTTAACAATTCATTGTAATAGAAAGATGATCTATTATTTCTAATCTATCTTCCTCTCCCCCCCCCTACCCGGAGGCAACTTGGAGCGAAAGCGAGCGCAGCACCCAGTTGCAGTTGCCTTTAGGGTAGTGCTGCGCAGGGGTCGGTAGGGAGAAAAAGGAACATTGCAGAGTAGAAGAAAAAAAGGTCGTAAATGTATTAATAATCCTTATAAAAAAAAAGAACAGATTAATGATGGCTATATAGCATGGCCAAATTGAGATAATCAGTTTTTAAATTTTACTTTTCATTATACAGCATTAACATTACCAATTTAAAAATTTAGTGAACCTAATACTCGTGCTATTAAGAGAATAGGGCATCATAATATGGATGTCCTAAGTATAATCATTTGCGGGATGTTAGGTGATTGATGAGGGCATAGTATAAAAGGCTTAATGTTACCTAATGTTAGATTTCAAATTGAACAAGCCGTATCTAATATTAGCTATATTTATCATCTAATTGAGTTATTAAATAAATTAGGTTACTGTGAAAGTGATACACCAAAAAAAGTTGGTAAAGTATAAGGTAAAAAATATAAAAATAAATTTCCCTGGAAAAAATTTATCCCATTTTCTTGCGCAGCACCAAAAGGGGCCTTTACCCATAACCTTTCCCTCCCTACCCCTCCAAGTTGCTTCTACCCCTCCCTACCCGGAGGCAACTTCAACTTGGAGGGTGGGAGCAACTTGGAGAGGTAGTTCGTTATAATTACAGATTAACCTTATTTACAGATACTAATTTATTTTGGATCTATACAGTATTTTATCTTATTGTAGATGGTGTTTTAATAAAACGTGTACCTACTTGAATATCAGATTATATTAATCCTATGGGTGCTTCGCAGCCCATTGAATAATGCAAGATGGTTAACGTCCATCAGGTCAAGGCATATTTTTGGCTAAAAATAGTTTTACATACAACGATTGTGTATTTTTAGCTCACATCCTTAATAAGAAATTTGGATTCATTGTAACAGTTAACAAAACAGGAGTTAAAGATCAATGAAGATTAAATGTGTGAAAAAGATCTATGCCATTATTAGCCGAATTAGTATGTCCATATATAATTCGGAATTTGGAGAAATGCGATATAAATTAGAAGGATATTTATAATATTTGATGAATTCTTAAAGTCCTATAACAACAATGGTTTAAAAATGAAAATAAACCCTTCTCCACATCTTTTTTTTCTCCTCTTCGAAACAGAGGGACTGCAAAGTTAGATGCAAGATAAAAATATCATAAAGGTAACAATATGGTCATTCGCCTTCCGCATAATTTATTGAATTGAGCGTAATACCCCCTCCCTCTATAAGAGGGGAAAAGGCAACTAGGTGCTTCGCTCCAATAACAATAACCCAAAGGCAACTTGGTGGGGTGAAGACGATAGCGGTCAGAGGATGACGAGGCGAAGTGAGATTGTAGGGCAACACTAATGAAAACGGTTAAACTAATGAATACATTGATCATTTGTTCACAATAAATAATTAAAAGACCGTCGATTACTTAAAAAATCGCTACAGACTGCGTCACTGGTGGGTATCTATCATTTATAATGCTTAATGTACAGTCGTTTATCTTTAAATAGTTTATAATATACGGTTTATAATGTTATAATTTCTTATACTGCCATAAAACCTATTAGGCCTGGTAGGAATAAAAAACTAATAAAAAAAAATGGATAAATTGTTTTAAGATTTTGATTGCTTTCTTGGGTTATAATTATAGCCCAAAATGATCTAAATTCAATAATTATAAATTTAATAATAACAGGAACTGCGTCTTTACCCTA